>Ga0134127_10000017_pt1 | contig 307870 bp, 269 predicted proteins | sample KB31753_FD_96459 | JGI IMG/M metagenome (GOLD analysis project Ga0134127, IMG submission 96459) | Terrestrial soil microbial communities with excess Nitrogen fertilizer from Kellogg Biological Station, Michigan, USA - KB3-175-3 | ecosystem: Environmental > Terrestrial > Soil > Unclassified ...
CCGCCTCGCCGTCCGCTACGAACGCCTCGACTTCGTCCACGAGGCGTTCCTCACCCTCGGCTGCATCCTCATCTGTTGGAACCAATTGAAGGCGGCGAGCTAATTTTGCAACGCACTCTAAAGACCCGGCCTCCATGGCGAATCCGGCATCCATGGCGACCGTCACCAGTCCGGCGACCGGGCTTGGGATCATCCTCGGCACGGCCGCCTACATGAGCCCCGAGCAGGCGCGCGGTAGGACCGTCGATCGCCGCGCGGACATCTGGGCCTTCGGCGTCGTCGCATTCGAACTCGTCACGGGCTCGCGACTGTTCGGCGGCGAAACGGTTTCCGACACGATCGCCGCCGTGCTGCGACAGGACGTTCCTTGGGATCGCCTGCCGAAGAACACGCCTCTGAGATTCCAGCGCCTCCTGAGACATTGCCTCGATCGCGATCCGCGCAACCGTCTGAAAGACGCCGGCGACATCCGCATCGAGCTCGACGACCTGATCGCCTCGAAGGTCAGCGACGAGGTCGCGTTGGGCGCCGTTGCTGTCGGGCGCCACGTCGCCGGCACGACGATGAGCCGCATGTGGACGATGTGGGCGCTCGGCATGATGCTTGGTATGGCGATCGGCTTCGGCCTCTGGTACGCCACATCCAGGCCCGCCGAGACCGAAGCGCCGTGGACCCAGTTCACCCAGATCACTGACGAAGCCGGCCGCGAGTCGTCGCCATCCATCGCTCCTGACGGCAATTCGATCGCTTACGAGAGCAACGTCGCTGGGAGCTGGGACATTTACGTGCGACGCACCGGTGGACGCAATGCGACGAAGGTAGCCGCCGATCCCGTCCGTAACGAAGGCTCGCCAGCGTTCTCCCCAGACGGCAAGTCGATCGCTTTCCATGAAGTCGACAACGACGGCGGTATCTTTGTTGTCGGCGCGACGGGGGAGTCGGAACACCGCATCAGCAACGCCGGGTTCCATCCGGCATGGTCGCCCGATGGCAAGTCGATCGCGTTCTGTCAGGAGCGCATCGTCAATCCCGCCTCCCGCGTGCTGGTCAGCACGATCTCCATCGTCGACGTCGCAAGCGGTGCGGTCAGGGAACTGACCAAGGGCGACGCCGTTCAGCCGGCCTGGTCGCCTTCAGGAACCCGTCTGGCGTACTGGGCTAACACGAGCGGGCAGCGTGACATCTACACGATCGCGGCCACGGGCGGCGAGGCGATCAAGATCACCGACGATCCGGCGCTGGACTGGAGCGTCGTCTGGGCGCCCGATGGGCGCCACCTGTACTTTGCGAGTGACCGCGGCGGAAACTTCAATTTGTGGCGGATTGCCGTCGATGAAAAGACTGGTGGCGCTACAGGCGCGCCGGAGCCGGTGACGATTGGTGTTGGCACGAACCTGGCGCATCCGAGCTTCTCTCGAGATGGGCTGAAACTCGCATTCGATTCGATGGTCACCTCCACGAATCCTGTGGCGCTGCCGGTCACGGCTGGCGAGCGCGTCGGCGAACCCAGGTTCCTCTTTCGAAACGCCGGGATTTTCGCGCCGACCTCCGTGTCGCCCGATGGAACGATGCTTGCGATTTTTGGATCCTCACGGACCGAAGACGTCTGGTTGAGCCAGGTCGATGGCTCGGGTCTGCGCCGGCTCAACGACGACGCGTTCCGCGATCGCGTCCCGATGTGGCTCGACGACAACGAGTTGGTGTTCTACTCGAATCGCACGGGCAAGTACGAGATCTGGTCGATCCGGAAGGACGGCAGTGGCCTCACCCAGCTGTCCACTTCAAAGGAAACTATGAACTGGGCGGTCCCCGATCCGGTCAACCGGCGTATCTGGGCGTTTGCCGCTGGGTTGCCGTACACGATTGCGCTTGGCCAGAAGACGCCTCAGATACCTGCGGTCATGCCCATCATCAATGTGGACGGTGGATACCTCCGCCTGCATGCGGTCTCCCGCGACGGCAAACGGTTCGCCGGTCTCGCCTTGTCCAGGGCCGGAACCCGTCTGGGAGTCGGGTGGCACAACTTCGAGACGGGCGAAACGTGGGTGTCGCCGGAATCGCCTGACCTCGGACTGCCGGCATGGCTCGACGATGAGCGAATCGTTTACGTGGTGAACGGCCAGCTCGCGGTCGTCGATCTCGCCAAGCGCCGTCGCGTTATCGGCGGACCGTTCACGTTCGACCTCAATACCAACGTCATGCCCGCGGTCGCGCCCGATCACCGCACCGTCTTCGTCGGCGGCGGCACGACCGAGGCGGATGTCTGGATGGTGGAGCGAAGGAAGTGACGATGAAATCCTCCGAAGTACTAGCCACGTTGAAGAAGCTCGGCAAACCGCAGACGGCGGCGATCTACAAACGTCACGAATCTGGTGACAACGTCTTCGGCGTCCTGACGCCGGAGCTTGTGAAGCTGCGCAAGACGATCAAGGTCGACCACGCCCTCTCGCAGGATCTCTGGAGGACCGGCAACGCCGAGGCCCGAATCCTGGCGCTCCAGATCGCCGACCCGGCGAAACTGACGAGGTCGGCGATGGACAAAGTGGTGGAGGAGAGCTCCGCCTGGTTCTTCGGCCCTTATGTCGCTGAGCTTGTCGCCCGAAGCCCAATCGCCGACGACACGATGCGCGCGTGGATGAAGTCGAAGGACGAGTCGTTCCGGCAGATCGGCTACGGAATCCTCGGGATGCGGTTGAGGGACGACCCGGACTCAGTCAGCGATGCGGACGCCGCGAAGATCCTGGCCACGATTGAGAAGGAAATCCACGGGTCGCCAAACCGGTCGCGTCACGCGATGAACGGCGCGCTGATTGCCATCGGGGTCGCCAAGTCCAACCTGCGCAAGAAGGCGACCGAGGCGGCGAAACGGATCGGCAAGGTCCAGGTTGACCACGGCGAGACGAACTGCAAGACGCCGGACGCGGCGGCGTACATCGAGAAAGCGGCGAAGCGGAAGCGCTGAGCCCCGCCTCGCCGTCTCCGATCAGGAACGCATGATTCGCCGGCGAAGCGCCGGCGTCACCGCGAGTAGACCGAAACCGAGCAGTGCCAGAGTGGCCGGCTCTGGAACGGCTCGCGGGCTCTCGTACTCGACGAAATAGCCAATGACGGGATCCTGCGGATACTCGGGCAGCCCTTGCGTGCCCGAGTCGTCGAGCCAGAAACCAGGCGGCGCGGGTCCACTGGTTCCGATATTGAAGTACGCGATTCCGGCGTTGTTGGGTTCACCACCTCCGAAGTTCGTATAGGTGTGCGGCTGTCCAGCCTCCGGCCCGACCAGCCACCCGAGGTAATTGCCACCGATCCAGGCGCCCAGAAATCCTGTCAGGTTGTAACTGGTAGCGAGTCCCGCCAGAAAGCTGTTTTCCGCGGCGGACGTAATCGTGACGAGGTGACCGTTCACGCCGCCGAAGGTGCTGGCGGCCGCGGCGGCCTGTGCCGCCGACCAGGTATTCGCCGAGCCGTCGGAGAACACCGTCGGCAGGACGATGACGAGGTCGTAGAAATTGGAACCGAACTGGATGGGTGAAGCTTCCGCCCGGGCGGTGACGGCCAGAAAACCGCCGGCGGCAAGGAACAGCGTGAGAGCGCGACGTAAGCGTGACAATCTCATACTCAATCTCCTGGCGTTGTGAACTTCGATCCAGGAAACTTACGCTCCGCCACCGCGAAGCGTCCCGTAATTCCTCCGCAATTCTGACGAAAGAATGCGATTCCGACGCGAGGCTCAGGCGCGGAAGCCTTGAAGACATCCCGCAGGAAGAGATCTGTCTCCTTTACGTAGGCAGCGCCAGAAACTCTTTGAACCGCTCGACCTCGCGGTCGAGTTGCCTGCTGAACGCGCGGTCGCGTGGCGGGCGGCGCGCAGCGTACCCGAATGTCGCGTCCAGGGTGCCCCCGACGACAGACAGATTGGCCCATCCGATGACTTCCGAGCGCCAGAGCACGGGCATCGCGTAGTAGCCAAACCGCCGCTTCTTCGCGGGCGTGTACGCCTCGAAGCGATACGGCCATCCCCACAGCAGTTCGAACCGTCGCCGGTCCCAGACGATGGGATCGAATGGCGTCAGAAAACGCAGATCGTCTTGCGCGCTCCCGCTCTCTGGGTGCTCACCGGCCGGCCAGTACCAGTCGATGCCGTGGACGCGCTCGCGGACGAGGCGTCGCCGGGCTCGTTCGAGGGCCGTGGGAATCAACCCCCGCCACTGCGGCACCGCGTAACGAAGCCGGCCTACGACGTACGCGAGCGATGGCGCCGGCAGAGGCGCGTATTTGTTGACGACAACGTCAACCAGACTGTCGATGCGCTCCTGCCTGGAAAGTTCGCGCGGCAAAGGTGTATCCGGGCGTATCGCGTAGCGCCGGATGCCCTTGTCGCGCCCCGTCACGCGCAGCCAGCCGCGATAGTGCATGTCCTCCAGCAGGTGAGTCGTCGCATTCGACGAGCCGCCCCAGTAGTTGGTGACGGTCCCATGCGCAAAATGCGCGTCGACCTCAGTGGGATGGACGTCCCCCTTGTCACGAACGAACGCGAGCAGCTTCTGCCTGCGGCTTCGCGGCTTCGAGATCGCCGGCGGCTGCTCCCTCGGGTGCATCAGCGCGTGTAGCTCACGTGACACGAATCCGTAGTTGATGAAGACGTCTTCCTCGACGCCGAGCCCCCCATAGAGTCGATCCAGATCGCCGGCCTTGTAGCCCGCGACACGATGGCGAAGCGTGAGGTCCTGTGCCCGGGCAGGTGCGCGAATCGGATCCGCCTGCACGAATCCGAACCGTTCGAAGGCGTGCTCGAGCGTGCGCGGCGTGAAGAGGCTGCGAGCCACGGCGAATTCGCGGAGGGCGGTTTCCGGTCGAGGTTTCTGTGGCACCATATCCATTGTGAGGTTGATCGAGCGCCTCAGGATTGCCTTCCTGGGCCGGCGCCTGCCGGATGCGATCAAGCCGGACCTCGACGCGCTGGCCGCCAAAGCCGGCGAAATCAGCAACGAATGCTACGACGCACTGACTGCGGCCTCGGCGCTGCGAACCAAAGTCGTTGCGTCTTCGGACGCTGCGGCGTCAGCCGAAGCCAATTTGATTGCTCTTGGCGGAGTGCTCGAGGCGTTTGACGGCCACGAGACACGTATCCATGACCTGGTCGCCAAGTTTCACGAACTGGAACATTCTGTTCTGGTTCGACTCGAGGATCTCTCTGCGATCTACCGGCCGTCGGACTCAGAGAAGACACGCCTGCTTGAAGAGGTCGAGGCGATCCGCCGGCCGGCCACCGATCTGCACGCTCAATTCCTGCACGACTTCATGAGCCTCGAGCGTTTGTGGCAGCAGTGGTCACCCATCGACCAGCGGCATCAGAAGCCGGAACAGGTCTCGCGCAGGCGGGCGTAGTTCTCAGCCCTTCGGTACCTGAAATCCAAACACGATGTAGGCGACGGACGCCGAGTTGCCTCCGGCGGGACGGGCCGGACGGAACTTCCATTGACGCGCGGTAGTGAGTGCAGTGCTGTCGAAGCCAGCGGCAGGCACACGGACGTTTGCGGCGGTCACATCGCCTCTCGCGTCGACTTTCACTTCGACCAGAACGACTCCCGGAGCCATGGTGCCGGCCGGATAGGTGGGCGTGACGACGGACGTGGGAAACGGAATCTCGGCGGAGACGCGCGCGACGTCTTTCGGCACCTCGCCGAGCGTGGCGCCGATGACGGCCGGCGCGCGGAACACACCGGCGACCAGCACTTTGCTCTCGATGCCCTCGGTCGTGGGTCCGCCGGGCTTCCGGCGGGCCGGCGGGATGTCCACCTCCGCGGGCGAGAATTTCCAGCTCCTGACGGCGTCAACCATTCGTCCGGTGAATGGAGCAGTCTCGCGCAATGGCTTGATCCCGCTGATCCCGCCCTTCGCATCCAGTGAGACTTCGAGCAGGACCTCGCCGCCGCCGACCACATCCGAATTCACGGCCAGGGTCGGGACGCGGCCGCTTTCGAACAGCGCCGGTGTATCCGCGCCGGTACTCACCACCACGGCCATGGCCATCAGGAGTGCGAGCTTCATAGTCATAGGATACGACCCGAACCGCGCCGCCGACGACCAACAGATTCGTGATCGCCTCACGGCCCGTGAGATAGAGTTCAGCCTGTTCGGAGGCTTCAAATGCCGAGACTCTGCGCAACCGCCATCGCCCTGCTGTCCGTCGTTGTCGTGAGCCTCAGTGCCTCGCAGACGGCGCCAGCCTCGTCGACTCGTGACATCGATCGCGACGTCTGGTCCGTCTTCGTGGCCACCGTGGCCGCGGACGACATCGTCGGTATGGGCAACGTGTATTTGCCGAATGCCGTGCTGGTCGACCCGCGGGCAACACATCCAATCAAAGAGACCCTGGCGCGATGGGGAAAGGACATGGTCGCCGCGAAAGCCAAGGGCAACAGGGCGACCGTTGAGTTCCGTTTTTCGCGGCGCCAGGACGATGCGACCACGGCGTTCGAGAGCGGCATCTTCAACTACACGGTCATCGAGAAGTCCGGCGCGAGCAATTCGAAGTTCTATCCCTTCGAGGAGCTCCTGGTGAAGACAAACGGCAAGTGGCGTGTGCTGATGGAGCGCCAGTTCGCGGAGGTGACGCGGGGCGCGTGGGACAAGCTGCCGAAGTAGCTCGTGCCATGAGCCCGCACGAAGGCGTGGAAGGTTGACCGGGTACTTCGTCCTCGTCTGCGCCGTCAGCTGGTCCTTCTTCTACATTGCCAGCGTTCTTCCGGATTCAGTTGCGCGCGCGGTCGTATTCGATGCCGGCGTCTTCACGCCTGGCATCCTCGCCTTGGTCTTCACGGCGTGGCAGCAGCGCAGCCGGGGAGTGAGGAAACTCATCGCGCGGCTGGTCGAGGTCGATGTGCCCGTGTGGTGTTATGTCTTCGCCGTCAGCTACATGGCCGCGGCGAAGCTCATCACCGCAACGATGTTTCGCGCGATCTACGGGCAGTGGCCGAGCTTCGGTTCCGAGGCCTGGTACGTGATCGCGGCCGCCACGGTGTTCTCGACCGTCGTCGGCGGTCAGGCCGGCGAGGAACTCGGCTGGCGCGGCTATGGGCTGCCCAGGCTCGTGTCGCGACTCGGCCTGCGCTCGGCCTCCATCATCATCGGCGTCGTCTGGGCCGTGTGGCATCTGCCGTTGTTCTTCTGGTTTCCGGAGGCGGATAAGTTCGGCCAGTCGTTCCCAACCTATGCCCTGGGCGGCGTGGCCATTTCCGTGGCGATGACGTGGCTCTACGCCCGCGCGAACGGAAGTCTGTTCCTGATGATGCTGATGCATTCGGCGATCAACCAGTCAGTGGGAATCGTCTCGTCGGCAGTGCCGGGCGCGACCAACGCGTTTGCTCTGAGCTCGTCGCCTGCAGCCTGGATCACGGTTGGTGTGCTGTGGGCGTTTGGAATCTACGCGCTGGTCGGGATGCCGCGTCATGCTGAGAAACCACATTCAGCTCTCCATCGGCCCGACTAGAATCCGAGTGGCCGATGCAAGACGGAGTCCTGCGACCTGCTATAGATCGCTCACCGCTGGACTCCGAACCGGAACACCGTCATCGACTCGTACTTCTGTCCGGGCCTCAGAATCGCCGATGGGAAGTTCGCGTGATTCGGTGAATCCGGGAAGTGCTGGGTTTCGAGACAGAGCCCGCTGCGCCGGCCATAGACGGTGCCGCCCTTGCCGGTGATCGATCCGTCGAGCTTATTGCCCGAGTAGAACTGGATCCCCGGCTCGGTGGTCTGCACCTCGAGCGTGCGGCCACTCTTTGGTTCCAGGAGCCGCGCGGCGAGAGATAAGCCGGCGCCACGTCGTTCGAGAACGAAGTTATGGTCGAAGCCGCCGCCGATTTTCAGCTGCGGATGGTCGGCATCAATTCGTTCGCCGATGACCGCCGGCTTGCGGAAGTCGAAGGGCGTGCCGGCCACGGGCGTGACCGTGCCGATCGGGATCTGCGTCGCATCGACGGGAGTGAAGGCGCCGGCGTTCAACGTCAGTACGTGTCCACCGATGTCGCCCGCGTCTTGTCCGGCCAGATTGAAGTAGCTGTGCTGCGTGAGGTTCAGCGGCGTGGCCGTGTCTGTCGTGGCCGAGTATCTCACCGAGAGGGCATTGTCTTCGGACAGGGCATACGTCACAGTGACACGCAGGTTGCCGGGATAGCCCTCTTCGCCGTCGGGGCTGAGCCTCGAGAAAACAACTTGACTCGAGGTCGCGGACGTCACGGGCCACACGACCTTGTCGAATCCCACTACGCCGCCGTGGAGGTGATTGGGACCGTTGTTGACCGCGAGGGTGTATTCACGCCCGTCGAGGGTGAACCTACCCTTCGCGATTCGGTTTCCGTAGCGGCCGACCACCGCGCCGAAGAACCGCGAACGGGTCAGGTAGCCCTCGAGCGCATCGTGTCCAATCACAACGTCAGCAAAGCGGCCGGCGCGGTCGGGTACGCGGATCGACTGAATGATGGCGCCGTAGCTGATGAGTCGCACTTCCATCCCGCTCTTGTTCGTGAGCGTGAACACTTCCACCATCGTCCCATCGGGCATCGTCCCAAACGGCGCGCGCGCGGTGGTTCCCGGCTGCCGCTGGGGGAGCGCGACGGCGGCCGCGATCAGAAGCCCGCCAAGAAGTGTTCGGAACATTCGAAGTAGCATAGCGCCGAATGAATTCCGCCTCAGCGAAATGGCAACTCACGCTGCTCGTGTTCGTGGCCATCGCCATCAGCTACCTCGATCGCCAGGCGCTGCCGGTGGCTGTCGCCGCGATTCAGAAGGACATTCCCCTCAGCAACACCCAGTTCGGCGCGCTGACGTCGATGTTCCTGTTGGCCTACGCGCTGATGTACGCCGGCGGCGGCGCACTGATTGACCGGCTCGGCACGCGGCGCGGCTTCCTCATCATCATGATCTTCTGGTCGATTGCGTGCGCGAGTCACAGCGTGGCGACTGGATTCTGGATGTTGGTGCTGAGCCGCTTTCTGCTCGGCGCAGGGGAGGGCGGTGGTTTCCCTGCCGCGACGAAGGTCATCGCGGAGTGGTTTCCCGCGCAGGAGCGTTCCACCGCGATGGGCGTCGTGAACGCTGGTACCGCCGTGGGCGGCGTCGTCGCGCCGCCGGCCATTGCGGCGCTCATTCTGTATGGTGACTGGCGGCTGGTGTTTGTCGCGTTCGGCGCGGTCGGTCTGCTCTGGGCCGTATGGTGGCATCGCGCGTATCCGGCGACGCCGCCCGTGAGCACGGAGGTGTCATCGAAACGTGTCGCCTGGTCGGAGCTCGTGACAATGCGACCGGTGTTGGGCCTCGTCTTCGCGAAGTTCCTGACAGACGCCGCATGGTTCTTCTACATCTCCTGGCTTCCGAAGTACTTGTACGACGCGCGGCATTTCGATGTGAAACAGGTGGGCTACTACGCGTGGGTGCCGTTCGCCGCCGCGGGCATCGGCAGTCTGCTCGGCGGCTGGTTCTCGAGTCACCTTCTTTCGCGCGGCCACTCCGTCAACTTGTCGCGCAAACTTGCGCTCGGCCTGTCAGCCGCGGTGATGCCCGGCATCATCTTCGTCACGCACGTGCCGGTGGAATGGGCCATCGTGCTGTTCAGCCTCGCGTTCTTCGGCCAGCAATCGTGGTCCACGCTCGTCATGATCGTCCCGACCGATCTCTTCGATCGCCGCGTGGTGGCGTCGGTTGCCGGCATGGTCGGCTTCGGCGGCGCGATGGGCGGGCTGCTCATGAACCTGCTCGCCGGCCGCCTGCTGGATCTCGGCTTCGGATATCAGTTCGTCTTTTCGATTGTCGGCATGCTGCACGTCACCGCGTTCGTCGTCATCCTGCTCGCGATCCCTCAGATCCGGCCGGTCGTTCGGTAACGGCGTCACTTCACGACGGTGCACTTGATTGGTTTTCCAACGCCCGTGGTGTCACCGCCTACCCACGACAGCGAGTCCGTGCAGTTCGCGTTCGCGCCGCCGCTGCCGCTGATGCTGTTCGTCCCCGTGAGGAACAACGCGCCCGAGCCCGCTTCGACGTGCACGCCGTCCGAGCCACTGCCCGTGATCGTGAAGTTGCGCAACGTCACGCCGGACTTGGCGCGCAGGACCACGCCATGAGCCGGGCCCAGCGACTCGTTGATTTGCACGGTGTCAACGAACAGGTCCGACCCTATGTGGAGGCAAAGTCCGCACTGGAAGAACCCAGGCAAGGGACTCGGCTCGGCAGGCGCCCGCGAACCCGTCAGGTTGTTATGGCTGATGGAAAGATTCCGCACGTCGCCCTTTGAACTGACGAGTGACAGCCCCGGGCCTCCGTTGTCGTAGATGCTGATCGGCGCCGCTGGAGATTGGCCGCCAATGAAGATCGTACTGAGGAAGATGGTGATCCCGAGGCCCCCATTGTTGTGGACGCGGATGTTGCCGCTGCCGCCGAGAAGACTGCCGCTACTGACACTGATGCCGCTGCCCGCATTCCCATAGATCTCGGATGTTCCGCCCAGGCTCGCTGAGGACATGCCGCTCACAAAGATGCCGGCAGCGCCACCGTTGTTCGCCGCGGTGATGTCCTGCATCCCAATGGACGCGTTGTCGGAGATGTTGATGCCGATGAGAGGTGCCGACTCGACCACGCATCGCCTGAGCGAGCCTTCGGATCTCGACAGGCTGATTGCATGACTGCGCCCCGGGAAGCCGACGATGCGAATGTCGTTCAAGCTGAAGCCGGTCAGTTGCTGGACGGTGACCACTGATGGCGCGCCGGGGGGCGCGGCGGCGTTGCCCGTGATCGAGTCGTCGAGCACACCGGGAACGGCGGGCGTTCCCTGGATCGTCAGGTTGTTGATGCCGTTGATGAAGATGACTTCGGCGCAGTTGCCCGAGACCCATATCGTGTGCGGACCGTTGGCGTTCTGGGTCTTGGCGGCGTCGATGGCGAGACCAAGCGAGTTGAAGTCGGAGGTGCTATGGCCGGGATCCGTCCCGCCCGCACACGTCACGTCAAAGTCGCTTGCCGACGCCGTTCGCGCGCCGAACAGCAGCGCCGCCGCCAGCACTCCGACGAGGAATCTCCCTGAGATCGGACCCATTTCACGCATTGCTCTGTCCTCCTGAAATCCCGTCCCGCGGGTCGTCTGGTATAGCGCAGCACTGGCGGGCCGTGGATGTGACACGACACGACAGACGCTGGATGTCGCGCCATGTCGCAGTTGCAACCGCGCACGAGTGGGTTCAGGATCCGCAGGTCACCCATGACCGATTTGCCAGATCCGGGCGATCGGCTCGATTCCTGGAAGGAAATCGCCAGCTTCCTGGGTCGCACCGTCCGGACCGTCCAACGCTGGGAAAAGATGGAAGGCCTGCCGGTACGTCGCGGCGGGCCCGGCCGAGGCGTTGTCGCCTCGCGCAAGGAGGTCGGCGAATGGTGGCAGGAACGCGGCGACAGCCTTCAGGAGGAAGAGGAGGACGCTGCGCCCGTCCCTCCAGCGTCAAGCGTCACGGCGACCGCGTGGGGACTGGCCGCCGCGCTCGCCTTCGCCGTCGTCATTGCGGCGGTCCTGACCGTCGGCGCGCCGGGCGTGACCGAATTGCGCCAGGCTCCCGTGATCGGCCGTGCGCTCGCGACATCAACCAGCGAAGGCCAGACGTTTACCCGGATCCAATTCGACACGGCGCCTCGCGGACTCGCGGCGGCGCCGTCCGGTGAGTACCTCTACGTTGCGCTCACGGAGGAGCGCTCGATTGCGGTCGTCCGGCTTGCCGATCTCACTGTCGTCCGCCGGATCAGGCTTCACGAATCCCCGGAGGTCATCGCGCTCAGCCCGAACGGCCGGCGGCTGATCGCTGCCGGTCCGACGGAACTCAGTGTGGTGCATCTGGAGAACGACTCGATCGAGGTGCTGCCTCCGGGAGGTCAGGTTCGCGCTGTCGCGTTCAGCCGGGACGGCCGCCAGGCATGGCTCGCGCTGGCCCGCAGCGGGCTCAAGATCCTTGACCTGGAGTCCGGCACGGTCGAAGCACGCCCCACCATCGGGTGCCCGTATGCATTCGCCGCCGCTCCTGTATCGGGACGGATTTTCGTGGCCTACCAGTGCAAGGGGCCGGGCGGGCGAGACGGGCATGACGCAATTGAAGTGATCGACGTCGCAAGTCGAAGCAGTCTCGTCGCTCGCAGCGATTGGCCAATGGTCGGCAGCGGGCTGGCGCTCTCCCCGGACGAGCAGTTCCTCTGGGCGGATACGGCCGATGCGTGCTCGGGCCGCATCTACGATGAATCCGGTTGTCCGCCTGGTCGGGGTCCGGTGCTGCTGGCGCTGAACGCAGCGTCGCTCGATCCGCTGCTCATGATTCGAGTGCCTTCGCCCCACTATCAGGCGACCCCCTTGTTCTTTCCGGACGGCAGCCGCCTTCTCGCGGTGCTTGACGGCGTCAACGTTCTGAATACGTCGCTGGGGCACGTTGAGGAGCGCTTCGACATGCCGGGCGTGACTGTCGGCATATTTGCCGGCGCCGTGAATCGCTTCTTCCTGTCGTCTCCGCTCGAACGTTCGGTCGTCGAGTTGCCGCTCCATGGAAAGCCCGACGCACGCACGATGGACGGCATCGGGACGTACTGGGCCCTGGACGGCACGGCGAACGACATCGTCGGCGGCATGCACGGGGTCTCCGAATCCGTGGAGTTTCTGCCGGGCCGTCTGGGCCGCGCCGCGGCATTTGACGGCATCAGATCGAGCATTGACTACAGCTGGCGCTCCGATGTGGACGTGCTCGGGCCGGAGGCCACGGTGGCGGCGTGGATCAAATACGAGCCTACGGGCAGCCCGATGGTTGTCGTCGACAGCCGGGGTCCGGAGCCATGGCGGCTCTCATTGACTCCTGAAGGCCGGCTGTCGTTCTGCGTCAACAGCGCTACGGCCGCGCTCGGCTGTGATGGCCTGGGCCTGGTGTCTCGCGCCGTGCTGGGCGCGGCACAATGGCATCATGCCGCCATCGTGCTCGCGGAGACTCGCGCGACATTGTTCGTAGACGGAGTGCCGGACGCGTCCGCCGAGCTGGGCGAGTTCCGGCGACGGGTAAGACCCAATGACCTCAAGGGGCGCGTGACAGTCCTCGGCGCCGGTCCGCGCCTGACGCAATCGTTCAAAGGGCTCATTGACGAGGTGGCTTTCTTCCATCGCGCGCTATCCGCGACAGAGCTCGTTCGGCTCGCCGAATTGACGACCTACCGGCGCCAGGCCCGATAGTATGGCTGTATGCGATTCAGTCTCGGCGCCATTCTCGCGGTGCTCTCGATCGCTCCGGTAAGCCAGTCGGCACAACCGCCCGTCATCGACAGCCACCAGCATCTTTTCAGTCCTGCTGCGGGGGCGCTGGTCTCGGGGAAGCCCGAATCAACGGGTATCAGCGCGGTTGAGCTGATTGCGCTCCTTGACGCGGCGGGTATCCAACGCGCCGTCGTGTTGTCGATGGGCTACACGTGGGGCAAGGCCAGCCGTGCGCAAAACGAGAACGAATACGAGCGCGTGAAGGCTGAGAACGACTGGACGGCAGAGCAAGTCTCGCGCTTCCCGGAGCGATTGCGTGCGTTCTGCAGCTTCAATCCCCTCAAGGCCTATGCGTTGGCGGAGCTCGAGCGGTGCAGCAAGCATCGGCAGCTGCGCAGCGGCCTGAAGCTCCATTTCGGGAACTCTGATGTCGACTACGACAACCCCGAGAAGGTCGCGCAAGTGAAGAAGGTGTTTGCCGCGGCGAACGGATATCGGATGCCCATCGTGGTGCACATGCACGCGTCGCTCGACATGAAGCGCAAGTACGGCGCCGATCAGGCGCGCGTGTTCCTCAACGAGTTGCTCCCGGCCGCGCCGGCCGTCGCCGTGCAGATCGCGCACCTCGCGGGAGCGGGTAGCTATGACGACGTCACGGACGCAGCGCTCGGTGTGTTCACCGATGCGATCGCGAAACGGGATCCCCGCATGAAGAACGTCTGGTTCGACGCGTCGGCCGTCCCGCGGCCCGAGATGCCGGCGGCGGAGCTGGAGCGGATCGCCTCGCGAATCCGGCAGATCGGCGTCGCTCGGGTGCTCTACGGTTCTGACGCAGCGACGACGCCCTCGATGTACCCCAAGGCAGGCTGGGAGACATTTCAGCGCCTGCCATTGACGCCTGCCGAGTTCCGCGAGATCGCGAGCAACATCGCGCCGTACATGGCTTGGAAGTAGGCCGCGCCTTCAGGCCCGGCGCGTTCGCCGGCCCTGAAGGGCCGCCCTACTCTGATCGCTGCGCAACCAGCGGATCGACTTCGTAACGCAACGGAATACCGTCGGGTCCGAGCACGACGACGTCGCCGTCAAACCCGTACGACGCGGCCAGATCCTCGAACGAGCGCTGCGCAGCACGGAGGTCAAAGTAGACGGCGGGGGCTATGTTACCGGGCCGGGGTGGTTCCGGGCGCTTCTTGTCGTACGCACCCACGATCTTGATGCGATCGGCCTGCTCGAACGGAAGTCCCCGCAAGACGACGCCGTTGACGATGCTGAACATCGTCGTCGTCAGGCCGATGCCGAGGTCGAGAGCGGTGACCGCCAGCGCTGAGATGCCGGGGCGTTTCAGGAGGATACGGGTAGGCAACCAGGGCATGCTGCGTGCTACGCTGCGGCACGCTGACGGTTAACGTTGTAGGCTCACTCGGGAGTCTCTCGATGGGCCCTAGACACGTCATCCTCCATTGCGCGATCAGCCTGAGCGTTTGGTCAGCCGGGTTGGCAGGCAGTCAGGCGCCACCCGCGGGTGCGCTGACTGGGGCGCTCCGAACTCATCTCGCGGAGGAGCGGCTGGACGTGGTGACGGCCGTCCGTGGACTTCCTCTCGGTGTCCGGCAGGAATTGCAGGCGTTGTTCAGCAGCCATGCCCTCGAAATCGCGACCGACATTGCCGACGCTGGAGGGAAGTTCCAGCCCACCGGCGTGGCCGGTACGCAACTGCCGATGCGGCGGCTCGTTGCGGCGGGGTGCTCTGTCAACTACTGCCTGGTCTACTACGAACGCGGCGGCAGCGCCCATACCTGGCACGTCGGACTGTTCTACTGGACGCCCGAGGCAACGCGTTTGGAATGGGGCGCCGCCGCACCCGGCGGCCTCAAGACACTTGCCGAGGTTCGAGCCGCCGTGCTGTCCGGGGCAATCAAGGGCCCGAACAAGGTTTGGTGACGTTACGGCGTAGGCCGGCCCTTCAGGGCCGGCGTGACTGCCGGGGGCTAAAGCCCCGGCCTACCTACCTGAGCGTTCGAGCGCGCGACGAAGACTGCCGCGGCCAAGTCGCCGGTCGCGTTGAGGACGGTGGCGAAGAGATCGGGGATCGCATCGACCGCGATCAGAATCCCAATTCCCTCCACAGGCACGCCGATCTGCAGGAACATCGGCGCCAGCATCAGAAACGCACCTCGCGGCACTCCGGGCGAGGCGAACGCCAGGAAGATCGCCGCGAACGCAATCGTGAGGTACGCCGACGGCCCGAGATCGACGTGGTAGAACCACGCGACGAAGAGCGTGCCGAAGGTCCAGGACACGGGCGCAGCGAACTTGAACATCGAGATGGCCACGGGAAGGACAAATCCGGTCACGTCCTTGGGCAGCTTGAGGCTCTCGTCAGCCCCGCGGACGAGAGCCGGCAACGACGCGATCGACGAGCTCGACGAAAACGCAATGAGCTGGCCGGGGAGCGCCGCGCGGGCGAACTCGCGCATGGGCAGTCGCGCGAATACCGCAAGCGCTGGATACAAAAGGAGTACGAAGAGGATGCTCGCCAGCGAATACGCCGCGATGTAGAAACCTATCGCGCCCACGAATCCCGCGCCCCCGTGGGCGCCGAGCGGCAACATCAGCGCGAAGATGCCGACCGGGGCGCACCAGATGATCCAGCGCACGAGCACCTGCATCGTGTCGCCGAGCCCGCGAAAGAACCGGAGCAGCGCGTCGCGCCCATCGGCAGGCGCGTGCGGGATGGCGAGGGCGAGTAAGAGCGTGAAGAGTACGAGCGGGAGCATGGCACCGTTCGCCGCCGCCGCGATGGGATTGGTGGGGACGAGCGAGGTGAGCCAGCTCCCGAAATCCACCGGGGTCGCGCTCGTTGCGACCGAGCTCGCCGCTTCCGCCGCGCCTGGAGGCAGTGCGGGCCGGACGGTGATGACGCGCGACATCCACGAGAACACCGCGATGCCAAGCGGCAACGCAAGAACCATCGCGCCCGTCAGCATCGCCACGAAGACGAGGATCGTGCGACGCCCGATCTTGCCGACCGTGCCGACACTCGAGGCCGAAGCCACGCCCGTGATCACGAGCGAGACGACGAGTGGAATGACGGTCATGCGGATTGCGTTCACCCAGAGCGTGCCGATCGGCGCGACCGAATCAGCGGCGCCCAGCAGCGATGGATTGTGCGAGGCGGCGATCGCCAGTCCGGCGCCAAGGCCCACACCAAGGCCGGCGAGAACTCGGGTACTTTCACTCATGTGTCTCCCACGATTCTTAAGTTCGCGTGGGGCCCGACCCCCACGCGCTTGCCGGCGCTCAGCACCTTCACTACGTTCAGGGCTTCGCGGGGCTCTACATCATCAAGTCGCCGCCATTGATATCCAGAGACGCGCCGGTGATGTAGCCGGCGTTCTCCGACGCGGCGAAGCAGATCAGGTCGGCGACTTCCAGCGCGGTGCCAAGACGGGGCACCGGGAATCCAGTCGCGAGTTGCTCGAGGAGCTCGGTGGACGCGCTTTCGCGCGTGAGTTCGGTATCGATCATGCCCGGACACACGGCGTTCACCGTGATGCCGTATTTCCCCAGCTCCTTGGCGGCCGCCCGCGTGAGGCCGAGCAGCCCTGTCTTCGATGCCGTATAGTGCGCGCCGCCAAGCGTGCTGACCATCCGGCCCGCGGTCGAGGAGATGTTCACGATGCGGCCGTAATGTCGTGCCTTCATGCCGGGCAGCACCTCCTGTGTCAGCAGGAACGGCGCCGTCAGATTGACCTCGAGGGCCCGGCGCCACTCATCTGCGGTGATCTGTTCGAACCGCGTCGTCAGCGGGAGTGCGGCGTTGTTGATGAGGATGTCGATGCGGCCGAACAGTTCCAGGGCCTGGCGGACGATGGCGGCGGGACCGTTGGGTGCGGCGACATCGCCGGGAACGGCACAGGCGCGCTCGCCAATGTCCCGCGCGATTTGCTCGGCGCGCGCCGAGTCGCGCACGTTGACCGCCACGCTCGCGCCGCGCTCGTGCAGGCGGGCGGCGACGGCACGGCCGAGGCCGCGTGAAGCACCTGTGACGATCGCGACGCGTCCTGTGAAGTCCTGCGGTGCTGGAGTGGACACAGGCCGCGAAGTATATGGCGTCCCCTGACTTGCCGTAGTCGGCGGGCTTTGGCCCGCCGACCGGCGGCCTGAAGGCCGCCGGCTACGGAGGAGTTACTCCGACTTGAGCGCCGTCACGACGTTCACACGCGAGGCCCGAGCCGCGGGCAGCAGCGAGGCGAGGACGGCGGCCGTCACTAGAACAACGGCCGCTCCGATGATCGTGAAGATGCCCGGCATCTCCACACCACCGAAGACGGAGATTGCGACGCGCGTGAGCAGAAGGCCGCCGACGGTGCCGGCAACGACGCCCGCGCCCGCGATCACGGCGCCTTCGCCGAGGACGCGCGTCAGGAGATGGCCGGGCGCCGATCCAATCGCCAGGCGGATGCCGAACTCGCGCGTGCGCGCGCTCACGGAAAACGCCAGCACGCCTGCGACGCCCACGACCGCGATCGTCAGCGCCACGAGTGAGAAACCACCAAAGACGAGCGCGTTCACGCGATCGGGCGCGAGCACTTCAGCGCGGACATCGTCGAGCGTCGCGGCGCGCTCGACGGGCTGCTCGGGTGCCTTGTCCCGGATGATCCGCTTGATCTGGGGAATCAGTGTGTACGGATCGCCCGACTTCGTGCGAACGAACATGCGTCCGCTGAGGGTGCTGGCATAGACCGTCATCTTGGGATCCGGCACGATGTGGTCGAAGTCGACATCCGGGACGACGCCGACGATCCGGCGTGGAGCACCGGCGCTCGGTCCGCCGAACTGAAGAAAAATCGGATCGGTGAAGGTCATCTGGCGGTCGACGGCGGCCTCAACACTCGGGAACATGCGCTGGGCGATGCTCTGACTGATGATGACGACGTTGTCGGGGCTGTTGTCGTCGCCCTCATTGAAATCGCGGCCGGCAATCACCGGCAGGCCCAAGGTCGTGAAGAATCCCGCAGACGCACCACGCAAGTCCGCCTTGGGATCCTCCTCGCCGTTCGCCTTGGCGCGGCCTTCGACCGTGAACTGAAAGTTCGCCGACCCGCCCGCATCACGCCACGGCACCGCGCTTCCGGTGGTGACGCGTTCGACGCCGGGCAACTGCCGAATCCCTCCCATGATGTCCTGGAAGAACGCTTTCACCTGCTCGGGCTTCCGGATGTTACCCATCGTCGGGACGTTCAACGCGAGTACCTGCCGCGTGTCGAAGCCGATCGCACTGCGCTGGCGCGCGATGAGTGTCGTCAGCAGCATGCCCGCGCCGGCGAGCAGGACGAACGACGCGCCGATCTGCGTGATGGCGAACAGCCGCAGGCGGCGATTCGTGGCAGACGTAATCCGGACGCCTCCGCTGGGAAGCCCCAGCCCGCCGGCCGACTCGGCAGAAGGCAGACGCGGTACGAATGCAAGCAGTACAGCCGCGGCGATGGCGAGGCCGACGCCGACCCACAGCACGCTGGTATCCACCGTCATGTCCAATGCGCGAACGGAGAAGCGCGCTGCATACCGGCCGAGCACGGGCACCATCCAGAGCGCAACGATCACTCCGAGCAGCGCGCCGACGCTGCAAAGGAGCAGGCTTTCCGCAAGGAGCGTGCGACGCAGCGCGCCGGTGCTCGCGCCGAGCGCGGCTCGCACCGCGAGCTCGCCTTCACGACGGACCGACCGCGCCAGGATCAGATTCGCGACGTTGGAGCACGCGATCAGGAAGATCAGTGCCGAGGCCGCGAGCAGCAGGAGGAGTACCGTCCGCGCCGGTGCCGCGATCTGATCCCGGAGCAGTCTGGCTTCGATGGCGAACCTGGACTTGGCCGGGTAGTCCGCCGGGTACTGATTCACGACGGCGCCGTGCACCGCGCGCAGCTCGGTCAGCGCCGATTCGACGTCCGCGCCTGGCGCCAGCCGCGCGAAGAGCTCTGTCATCCGGTGTGTCCTGCCGGTGACCATTGTGGCGCCCAGATGATGCGGGCTCGTGACGTTGTTCGCGATGATCTCGGTCTCAGTCGGGTACGGCACCGATGGTTCGAGGACGCCGATCACCGTGGCGGGTATCGCGCCCAGACGGATGACTCTGCCGATCACGGTCTCGTCGCTGCCAAGCGCCCCTGTCCAGAAGCGGTATGTCAGCACGGCCACGCCCGGAGACTTCGGCGTGTCGTCAGAGGCATTGATGAGGCGGCCGCGTACGGCTTTGAGACCCATCACGTCGAAATAGGAGCCGCCGACGACGCCCGCGCGGACGCCGCGAGGCTCGCCGAGTCCGATCATCGTCGGCCCGAAGGTGGAGAAGTCGCCGATGGCGGTGACCGTCTTCATCCGCGAGCGCAGATCCATGAGTTCTGGGATCGAGAAGGTCGTGTTCTCGACGTCGATGCCCGGTGCGCTCTGGCGGATGTAGATCAGCCGTGCCTCATCCCGGTTCACGAGCGGGCGCAAGAGGACTTCCCGAACGACGGTGAACATCGCCGCATTGGCGCCGATGCCCAGTGCGAGCGTCAGGATGACGGTGAGCGTGAGCGCCTTCGTGCGGGTGAACGATCGGACCGCAAACTTCAAGTCGGTGATGAAGCTCATATGCGTTCTATTAAACGTGCAGCTTGCATGCCATTAGGAGGGCGGGATTTCGGTCCCGCGAATGCCGCGTGATCGCCGGGTCTAAAGACCCGGCCTCCATTCGACCTGCCCGCCGCACTCCGGGATCTGGGACGCGCGCGTCCCGGAGGTGGGACTCTATCCGGAGGCCGGGTCTTTAGACCCGGCCAGACGCAGTCGGCTAACCGGCCAGCGGCAGCGGCAGCCTCAGGGTCGCTCGACACCCGGCCGGCGAGGTCCGGTTCTCCAGCGTGATCGTCCCGCCGTGGGCCTCGGCAATCTGGCGGCTCAGGGCCAGGCCGATGCCCGATCCGCTCGGCTTGGTCGTGAAAAACGGCACGAACAGGTTCGACGTGTCCGGGAGCCCTTTGCCCTCGTCATCGATGTTCAGCTCCAGCCAGCCGCCGGCTGTCTTCCACGACATGCTGACTGCGCCGCCGGTCTCGAGCGCGGCGTCGACGGCGTTGCGAACGATGTTGATGAGCAGTTGCTCGATCTGGTCGGAGTCGGCATCGAGCCTGATGTCCGGCGTGGAGCCGACGGTCACGGGCAGGCGCTTCTCGAGTTCGACCACACGCTGGACGAGGTCCACGATACGGACCCGCCGAGGCCGTGGCTTGGGCAATCGCGCGAGCTGTGCGTACGCGCGCAGAAAACGTCCAAGCGCACCCGAGCGCTCCTCGATCAGCGACAGCCCGTGCTGCATCTCGCCCTGGCGCGGCAGGTCCGGCGCCTGGTCGACGATCTTCTTCAGGGAGTGCGCGATCGATTTGATCGGCGTGAGCGAGTTGTTGACTTCGTGTGACAGCACCCGGACGATGCGCTGCCAGGCTGCTTGCTCCTCTTCACGCAGAGCCTGACTCAGATCGGTCACGACGACGAGCTGGTGGGGGTGGCCGTCGCGATAGAAGATGGCGCGCCGCACTTCATAGCGGCCGTGCCGGCCGCCGAAGGCGCGTTCGACGAGGCGGCGCGGCTCGCCGGCAAGATACTCGTCAAACTCCAGCGCCGAGGCGGGCAGACCGACCAACTCCGCCTGCGGCTTGCCGAGCAGCGACTCCCCGCCCTTGTTGACGAGCAGTAACTGGCCGGCCGGGTCGAACGCGAACACCGCGACAGCGATCTCCTCCATCACGTGCGTGAGCAGGGCGGTTGACTCGATGGCCTCGCTGCGCTGGCGCTTCAGGACCGTGCCGAAATCGTTGACCTCGCGCATGACCATGCCCATCGCGCTGTCGCCTGAGCGAAGGCCGCGCATGGTGTAGTCGCCCTCGCGCAGCGCGCCGAGGAGGCTCGCGATGACCTGCAGCGATCGAGTCGCGATCTGGCTCGCCGCGGCAATCGCGAGGAGCCAGGTGCCCACGATCACCAGTACGAGCGTCCACCGCACTTCCGGCGGCGGCGCCTCGCGCCACATATAGATGAGCGCGATAACCACGCCGGGCGCGCCGCCGATGCAAACGAGCCAGGCCAGCGTGCGCTCGAGATTGCGAGCGCGCGGCGCACCGGGCGAGGTGGGTGGGGTCAGCAAAGGCACTCTGGAGGCTGGGTCTTCAGACCCGGCGGTCACAACCCGAAATGCTGGAGCCTTCGGTACAGCGCCGATCGGCTCATGCCCAGCTGTTCGGCCGCTTTGCGAACATCGCCGCCGTGGCGGGCGAGGGCTTTCTGGATGAAGAGTTTTTCCGCGTGCTCGAGCGACATTTCAGACTCGACCCCAGCCGTCGCGGTCGATGCTACCTCTCGCACGCCGAGATCCGCAGCCGAAATCTGTGCACCGCCCGCCATCAGGACCGCGCGCTCGACGGCATGCGCCAACTCACGGACGTTGCCCGGCCAGAGGTGCGACTCGAGCGCCTGGCGGGCCGACCGATCGAAGCCGTCGAAGCGGCGTTGGTACCGCGCGGCGTACATCTCGAGATAGTGGTCGGCGAGCGGGCGGATGTCTTCGCGCCGCTCGCGCAGCGGCGGGAGATGGATGACGACGGTGTTGAGGCGGTAGTACAGGTCTTCGCGGAAACGGCCGGCGGCAATCTCACTCGCGAGGTCGGCGTTGGTGGCCGACAGCACCCTGACATTCACGTACGTGACGCGCGACGATCCGACCTTCTGCACTTCACCGGTCTGAAGCACGCGCAGCAGCTTCGGCTGCAGCTTGACCGGCATGTTGGCGATCTCGTCGAGAAACAGAGTGCCCTCGTCCGCCAGTTCGAAACAACCGATGCGATCCGTGCGCGCATCTGTGAACGCGCCCTTCACGTGACCGAAGAGCTCGGACTCGGCGACTCCCTCAGACAACCCGCCTGCGTTCATCGTGACGAGCGGCTTCGAGGCGCGTTCGGAGAGCCGGTGCAGCAGGCTTGCCACGACCTCCTTGCCCGTGCCGTGCTCGCCCGTGACGAGCACCGACGCGTCGGAGGCCGCGACGCGCTCGATGGTCGAGTGCACGGTCTTCATCGAGGGCGCCTCGGCAATGAACGTCGGGAGGTCGCGGCGCTGGAGGCGGACGTTCTCCTCCTGGAGCCGGCGGCCTCGCCGCAGCGCCCGTCGCAACTCCAACTGCGTCTGCACGGCGGTCAGCAGCTTGTCGTCGTCCCACGGTTTCTCGATGTAGTCGCGTGCGCCATGCCGCATCGCATCGACGGCCCCGGCGACGCTGCTCCAGCCCGTCATGACGAGCACCGGCAGCGTCGGATCGATCTGATTGATCCGGTCCAGGAGATCGATCCCTTCCTGACCCGAAGTCGTGTCGCGTGTGTAGTTGAGATCGATGATCGCGACGTCGAAGTCGGTGCGCTCGAGCGTGGCCACGAGGTCGGCCGGAGAGGCAGCGGTCGTTACGTCGAACCCCTCGGCGCCGAGCAGCAGCTTCAGGGCTTCGAGGACGTTGGGCTGATCATCCGCGATCAGCGCACGGCCGATCGGGGCGCGAGAAGAGGCGCTGGTAGTCATATGTGCGACGGTTAAGTCCCGGAATCGGGAATTATGGCCCGTTCCGAGGTCGCCAAGCCGCTCGCAAGCGCTAGTAAGAAAAAGATGTACCAGACTGGCATGTCGCTTGTAAGGCTACGAGAAACACCGATGAGCACTTCACCTCGCATTCTCGTGGCCGACGACCAAAACGACATCCTGCAGGCCTTGCGGTTGTTGCTCTCGGAAGCCGGATTCACGACGGACCTGGTCAAATCGGTGCATGGCGCGATCCAGCGGGTGGCGGGAGCGACGTACGACCTGCTGTTGATGGATCTCAACTACACGCGCGATACCACGTCGGGCCGTGAGGGCCTGCAACTGCTCGACGAGGTCCGCGCCCGGGACGCGGCTCTGCCTATCGTCGTCATGACGGGGTGGGGCAGCATTGAGATGGCCGTTGACGCGATGCGCCGCGGCGCCAGAAGCTTCGTGCAGAAGCCGTGGGACGACGCCACGCTGATCGAGGTCGTCCGGCGCGAGGTCGATCTGGGACGGGCCGGGCGGCGCCGCGACGCGCAGCTGGCCCACGAGCACGAAGAGGCTCGGCTCATTCAGCGCGCTCTCCTGCCGTCGGTGATTCCGTCGATTCGCGGCTGCACCCTGGCTGCTCGTTGGACGCCGGCCTGTGGTGTCGGCGGCGATTGTTACGACCTGCTGCAGTTCGGCGAGTCCCGGGTGGCGATTTCGATCGGGGACGTCATCGGGAAAGGCGTACCGGCGGCGCTGTTGATGTCGAACCTGCAGGCCGCGGTGCGCGCCTTCGCCACGCCTGAGGCGGAGCCGCATCGCGTGTGCGCGAACGTCAACCGGTTGCTTTGCCGCAACATCGAGGCCGGGCGGTTCGTCACCTTCTGCTACGCCGTCATCGACACCGCAGCGAAGGCCGTCGTGTACAGCAACGCCGGGCACAATCCTCCCATCCTGATGCGGCGCAGCGGATCGGCAGAGCGATTGACGACGAAGGGGCTGGTGCTGGGCGTAGCATGCGACTGGTGCTACGGAGCGGGGGAGTTGCCGCTCGAGCCCGGTGATCGCCTCATCTGCTTCACTGACGGCATCACCGAAGCCGAGTCGCAGGAGGGCGAAGAGTTCGGCGACGAGCGTCTGATCGCGATTGTCCGTGCGGCCGGTCCGGTGTCGGCCGACGAGCTCGTCGGTCGCATCACCGAAGCGGTCGCCGGCTGGTGCGGTGGCCAGCCGCGCGACGACGCAACGCTTGTGGTCGCGGCGATCGACTAGCAGCTGCGATCTACTTCCAATTCAGGATGGCGCTGACCGTGCCACGCTCCGCCAGGGCATTCGGGATGTTCAAGAGAAACCGCTGTCCGTCGGACGAGACGTCGTATTCCCCGATCGTCGCGCGCTTTGTGAAGAGCAGATGCGGCGCAGCCGGCTCGATGCCGGCCGCCGACGTCTTGATGTCAACTGCCAGGATCTGATTGCGACTGGGACCACCGACGTAGAAGAGCTCCGAGCCGTCGGCTTTCCACCGGGGCGAAATGCCGCCGTCGCGCGAGACCTGGCGGCGCGTGCGCGGATCGCGCAACGCCCGCACGTACACCTGGTTGCGGCCCGACTCGTCCGACGAGTACGCGAGCCATTTTCCGTCGTGAGTGATTCGGGCTTCGGCGTCGCGGCCCTTCGACTGAACGATGGGCTCAGGCTGGCCGGTCCCACTGAACGGCACGAGGAAGATGTCGCGTCCGGTCTCGGGCCTCGTGTCAGTAATCAACAGACTCTGTCCGTCCGGCAGAAACGAACCGGCGGCTTGCGGACCGACGGAAGGCGCCACGATTTCGCGTTCCTGGCCGGCGCCGGATGCCGGACGGGCGTGGACATTCGGCGGACCGTGACGGTCGGCGGCGTACGCCAGTGTGAGTCCGTCCGGGCTCCACATCGGAACGTTCTCCGTCTGTGGTTCATTCGTTACTTGTGTAGTCACGCCGCGCTTGAGGTCGTGGACGAAGATATCGCCGCTGCCGAGCTTCGGGTCGCGTGCCGAGTAGGCGATCAAGGTGCCATCGGGCGAGATGCGTACCCCGATGAAGTCGGCCGAGGGCGCCAGGGTCTCGACCTCGGCGCCGCGCCGGTCGGCCCACACCAGATGTCCGGCCGCGTCCCCGGCCTGGTAGAGGAGCAGATCCGGCGACACCGAAAACGCGCCGAAGCCGGTCGTCGAGAATCCATGCACATGCTCGGCGACCAGCGCAGCCTCGCCGCTGAGCGTAAACGACGTCGTCGCGAACGCCTGCGACATCAGGTTACCGTCGTGCCAGAAGAAGAGGCGGCCGTCCACGTACTGGGCCCGCGACGTCACACCCGCGACGAGAGTTGGTTCGCCTCCGTCGAGCGATCCGACAAACAACTGGCGCGCATTGCGGTCGAGTTGGATCGTGCCGAACAGGAAGTGCCGCCCATCGGGAAGGAACTCGGGCCAGATCAGCGGCCACTGGCCCTCACGAAGGAGCGCAGGCGTACCGCCCGAGGCCTTGACCTGCTTCAGCTGTCGCGTCGTCCATTCCGCGAAGACAATCACGCCATCGCCATTCCACGTGCCGTTGACGCCGATCCCTTCCACCTTGCACACCGTTTCGGTAGTGCCGCCTCCAAGCGCTCTGCGTCGAATCTCACCGCCGGCGACAAACGCCACCGTCTTGCTGTCAGGAGACCAGAACGGCGCGACGGCGCCGGCGGTGTCAGCCAGCAGCACGGGCGTGGCCTGGTCGAGGGTCTTGATCCAGACGCCCGATCGCGACTGGGTGATGAATGCAATGTGCCGGCCGTCCGGCGACGCTGCAAAGTACGGGTCTGAATCCGTGAATCGCGGAATGGCGTCGGAGGGCGGGGCGTCAAGCGTGAAGTACACCGTTGAACCGGGCGGGGCCGTGGAGCGGGAGGCATAAAGCATCGCTCCAAGCCCGATCGTCGCCAGCGCGAGGATCGAAGCCGCGGCGACCAGCCACACGGGAACCCGCGCACTGGATGTCGATGGAGAAGCGAGCCGCGCTGGCGCGCCTGCCATGGCGAGCACGCGTTTCACATCCGCCATCGACTGCCAGCGGTCGTCCGGATCTTTCGACAACGCACCTTCAACGACGGACTGGACCGCGAGAGGAACGTCGATGCCGGTGGACGACAGCGGCGCAGGCGGCGTTGCCAGGATGGCCTTGATCAGTTCCCCATCGGTAGAAGCCTCGAACGGACGCCTGCCTGAAATCATCTGGTACAGGAGGCAGCCGAACGCCCAGACGTCAGTCCGGCTGTCAGTGGCCTGGCCGAGTACCTGCTCCGGGGCCATGTAGGGAAGCGTGCCCATCACCCGTCCGTTCTGCGTCAGGACCTCGCGCGTCTGGGTGTTGGAGAGATCCGCGAGCGGCGGCGTCGCGACTTTGGCGAGACCGAAGTCGAGCAGGCGCGGTCCGGTCGGCGTCAGCATCACATTGCCCGGCTTCAGATCTCGATGGACGACGCCGCGGCGGTGCGCGCGATCGAGCGCGTCCGCGATGTGGATGGCCAGCGGGAGTACCTCAGCCATCGGCATCGGACCGCGAGCGATCCGCGCAGCCAGGGTCTCGCCTGCAAGGAACGGCATGACGAAGTAATCGACATCGCCCTCACGGCCGACGTCGTGCAAGCCGCATATGTGTGGGTGATCGAGCGACGCGACAATCTGCGCCTCTCGTTTGAACCGTTCGCGATGCTCGCTGTCGCGGCCGGCCCAGTCGCGCAAGACTTTGATCGCGACGGATCGATCGAGGCGTGTATCGCGCGCTCTGTAGACTTCGCCCATGCCTCCCGCGCCGATGGGGGCGACGATCTCGTAAGGACCTAGCCTGGCGCCGGTCGGCAATGACATGGAGGGTGGCTGAACGAATGTTAGCCCAGCCGGCGGACTGTCACTTGCGTTCGATTCTTCCCTCGCGCGCCGGCGTGACCGGCAGCAGGCCTTTCTCCACGAGCACCGGCGGCTTGCGGAGGTGCGTCGCCTGCTCCCAGGCGTAGGCGACAGCCAGGAGATCACCGTCGGTCCAGGGGCGCGCGGAGAATTCCAGGCCGAAGGGCAGACCGCTCGCGTAAAACCCGGCGGGGACGACGACCGCAGGAACGCCAATCATGTTGATCCAGCTGGTGGCCGAGTGAGGCCCCTCGCTCACGCGGCCATCCTGCGGCATCGTCTCGTCCGGCGGCGGCATCTGAATGGCCGGATACACGAGTCCATCGAGCTTCAGGCGATCGAGCGTCACGAGATAGGCGGCGAGCATCGCGCGGCGGGGCGCGTGATACATCCGCTCGGCGTCGGGGTCCTTCTCGAGGACGCGCTGATCGATCACAACGCCGCCGAGCTTCCGGAAGAAGTCCTCGGATCCGATCGATGACGTGAAGAGCGGCTTGCCGGTGGCCTTGAGGTATTCGGCGGCGGAGTGATACTCCGGCGGCCCGAACGTCGAAAGAAACTGGTTCGTTCCGTCCTGCATATAGGCGTACGTGGAGACGCGTGTCGCCAGTTTCGCAAAGCTCAACGGAAGGATGCTGTCGTCGATGACGACCTCGGCGCCGGCGGCGCGAAGCGCCTCGACGGCCTTCATGAAGGCCGCGCGCGTCTCGGGCCGGAGCGGCATGTTCGCTGCCGTACGCAGCTTCTCGAAGGCAGGCTCGGGAACGATCGACGGGACGCCGTGGAAGGGGATACCGTCGCCGGCGAGGATGAAGGCCGGCACACCGAAGCGCTTGCCCTTCAGCGCATCGTTCTTCAGATACGGTTCGTAGGGCGCGCCCTGCGCAGTACCAGGCACCGCCATACTCCTCGGATCGAGTGGATCGCCTGGTCCGCCATTCATCACTCCGGCCATCACTGAGAGTGCGATTGCAGCGTCGGTCGTCGTGCGGGTGATGGGACCCGTGTTGTCGAGGAGCCAATCGAGCGGCGCGATGCCCGCGATGCTCACGAGTCCGCGGGTGGGATACACACCGACGAGCGCGCTCGTGGCTGCGGGCATACGGATGGAGTTGCCGGTGTCCGTGCCGTTGCCGAGAACCGCCATGTTGGCTGCTACGGCCGTCACGATTCCACCGGACGATCCGCCTGGCGAGAATCGCACGTCATACGCGTTGCCCGTGCGGCCGTACGAGCTGCTTCGATTCGTGTCGCTGTTCGCCAGGTCGGGCATGTTCGCGATCCCGACGATGATGGCGCCCGCCTCTCTGAGCCGCGCGACGATGGTCGCATCCTGCGGCGCGATGAGCTCATGGCCCGCGCGCGTGAATCCCTCCCATCCGGCCGTGGTCACTTCACCTTTGATGGACGTGTTGGCCTTGATGACGATGGGCACGCCCCAGAGAGGCCGCGGCGCATTGCCGATGCCCCCTGCAGGAAAGTCGTCCTGCCGCTTTGCCTCGGCAAGCGCACTCGTTCGCAGAACCGTCTCGATGGCGCCGTAGATACCGTTGTAGCGGTCGATGCGATCCAGATGCCAGCGCACGACCTGCGTCACGGTGTATTTCTTGTCCTTGTAGAACCTGTGCAGCTGCTGCACCGTGACGTCGAGCAGATCGCTATCGAGGGTGGCGCCCGTCTCCGGCGGCCGTTCAGGCCCGGGCGCGCAGGCTGGAACGGCGAAGAGCAGCAGGAGCAGCGCGAGCCGGGCCCGATTCATGGGCAGAGAATACCGCCGGGCGGCCCTATGATGCAGGCATTATGCGAAATGCATCCTGGTACTCCGGCTTCGCCAAGGCAGCAGCGCACTTCTGCGGCCGGCCGCGCGTCTTTACTCTGGCGGCGGCGGTCATCGTGCTGTGGCTCGTGACCGGTCCGATCTTCGGCTTCAGCGACACCTGGCAACTCGTGATCAATACCGGAACGACGATCATCACGTTCCTGATGGTCTTTCTGATCCAGAACACGCAGAACCGCGACACTGAGGCCATCCAGGTGAAGCTGGACGAGCTCATCCGCGCGACCAATGGCGCGCACAATGCGTTGCTGGACCTGGAGGAGCTCGAGCAGGACAATCTCGACGCCTTCAAGTCGAAGTACCAGGCGCTTGCGACCACCGCGCGGGCGCAGTTGCAACAAGGCACCCAGGACACAGGAACACCCGAGGCGTGACCGGCCGCGCGGCGCCCAGCCGCGATGTAGACTCTGAGCTTACGGTTGTTACCGGAGGAGACTATGGCAACGCCTGCGTGGAAGGTCAGCGGTCAGTACTATGAGACCTGCAATTGCGACTTCGTCTGTCCCTGCCTGCCCGGTCAAATGGCCGTCCGGCCGAGCAAAGGCGCGTGTCAGTTCGCGATGGCGTTTCAGATCGAGCATGGAACCTTCGGTGCTGTCTCCCTCGATGGGCTCGGCTTCATTGTTCTTGGAATGACGCCCGAGGAGATGGGCAAAGGGAACTGGTCGGTGGGTCTCGTGACCGACGCCCGCGCAACAAAAGAGCAGAGCGACGCGATCACGGCAATCGCGAGCGGCGCCGCCGGTGGACCGATGGCCGCGCTGTCCGGCCTGATCGGCAAGTTCCTTGGCGCGGAGTCCGCCTCGATTGCCTTCGATCGAAAGGGCGCGTCCTGGTCCGTGAAGGCCGCGACGTTCGTCGACATGGCGGCGACCGGCGCGCAGGGCATGAGGCCGGATGCCGAATTGCAGTTCGCCAACACCGGCCATCCCGCCGCCGACACCTTTACTCTCGCGCACGCATCCCGGAGCCATGTGAACGCACTCGGGCTCACCTGGAGTGACGTCACCGGCAAGAACAACGGCCAGTACGCGCCGTTCTCCTGGAAAGGCGAGTAGACCGTCCTTTCTCGCACCGACCGCACCGTCATCTCTGTCTGCCTTCTGCTCATGGCGGCGCTCGCCTGGGCGTATCTGATCCATCTCGATCGCCAGATGTCTGCCTCGATGCGGAGCGATCAACTGATGGCGGATATGGGCATGACGATGGATGTGCCCTGGACGGCTACCGATGCCGCGTTCACGTTCGTGATGTGGGCCGTGATGATGGTGGCGATGATGACGCCGTCAGCGGCACCGGTCGTAATGCTGTTCGCCGGCATGCAGCGCAAACAGAGTGTACGACGCCTGCCGCTCGTCGTTGTCATGTTTGCAGGTGGCTACCTGCTTGTCTGGACGGCATTCAGTGCGGGCGCGGCGGCCGCTCAGTGGGCGCTGCATCAGGCGGCGATGCTGTCACCGATGATGACGACGTCCAGCGCGTGGCTCGGTGGCGGCATTCTGATCGTTGCCGGGATCTATCAACTGACACCATCGAAGCGTGCGTGCCTGACGCACTGTCAGAGTCCGCTCGGATTCCTGATGTCCCACTGGCGGAACGGCAGAGCCGGTGCCCTCCGGATGGGAATCGCGCACGGGGCGTACTGCGTCGGTTGCTGTTGGGCCTTGATGTGCGTGCTGTTCGTCGTGGGTGTGATGAACCTGGCGTGGGTGGCCGTACTGACGATCTTCGTCGTCGTGGAGAAGATCGGGCCCGCGGGCCTCATTGCCACCCGGGTTGCGGGCGGCGCGATGATCATTGCCGGGATTCTGAAGTTGACGCTTGGTTCGTAGGATGTCCCTGCCACCTGCCCGCCCACCGCGACGTAAGCGCTACGCAGGAAACAATCCGCGGGCCTTTGCGGACAAGTACAAGGAACTGCAACCGGAGAAGTACCGGGCGGACGTGCAGAAGGTCCTGGCATCTGGAAAGACGCCGGCGGGCACGCATCGACCCATCATGGTCGCCGAGGTTCTCGAGTGGCTGCGGCCCGCGCCTGGTGAAATCGCGGTGGACTGCACGCTCGGCGGCGGCGGTCACGCGCGCGCGATTCTCGAGCGCCTGCAGCCGGGGGGCAGGCTCATCGGTCTCGATGTCGATCCGATCGAGCTGCCTAGAACGGAAGCCGCGCTCCGGTCGGCGGGATTCGGACCGGACACGTTCGTGGCGCGCCACACAAACTTCGCCGGCATTGCTCAGGCGCTGACGGTTGAGGGCGTGAAGGCGGCGGACGTGATCCTCGCTGACCTCGGCGTCTCGTCGATGCAGCTCGACAATCCCGCGCGCGGATTCACATACAAGGAACCGGGCCCGCTCGACATGCGCATGAATCCCGCGCGTGGCGAAACCGCGGCCTCGCTGCTTGCCAGAATTGATGAGGGCGAGCTCGCCCGAATCCTCACTGAGCACGCCGACGAACCACATTCGGCGTTGATTGCCAGAACGCTCAAGGCGCAACCGATCGGCACGACGAACCTGCTCGAGCGCCTCGTCAGAACGCGACTGATGGCGGACGTCCCGGGCGCGCAACTGCCGGACGTGAAGATGTCGGTGCGGCGCACGCTGCAGGCGCTTCGCATCGCGGTCAACGGTGAATTCCAGGCGCTCGATGCGCTTCTCCGCGCGCTGCCGGAATGTCTCGCCCCCGGCGGCCGCGTCGTGTTCCTCACGTTTCATTCGGGCGAGGATCGCCGGGTCAAGAAAGCGTTTCAAGCTGGCGTCCGCGAGGGAATCTACCGGGATGCGGCTCGCCGCGTCATCCAGTCGACAATGGAGGAGACGCGCGCGAATCGCCGGGCCTCGTCGGCGAAGCTAAGGTGGGCGGTCCGGGCGCGGGAGTAGGTGCGCGTATGCCGATGAAGAGCAAAGCTCAACGGCGGAAGTTTGCCGAGCTGCTGGTGACCGGCAAGATCTCGCCGGAAGTGTACGAGCGGTGGAACCGCGAAACGGGCAATGCGAAACTGCCTGAACGCGTGCGCCCGAAGCGCGGCCGCAAGGGAAAACGGAAGCCGGCTCGCCGCAAGGTGTCAAAGAAGAAGCGCTAGAATCGGGCCCCCGACGTCTGATTGGCGCCGGCATCATGGCCAATCCTGAGCTCGCGCTCTACATCGTGACGGCCGCTGGATTGGCGCAATCATCATGTTGCTGGCCAGCGACGTGCGCGCGCGCGGAGGAGCGGCTGATGGAGCCGGCGTTCGCGCAGACGTATCGCGACTACATGGCCCACACCCGCCGATTCATTCCGGGGATCTACTGACGTGGCTGTTCTCGCCGTTCTTGCTGCGGCAGTCCCGTTTGCGTTCGGCCTGATTCGCCTCGTCCAAACCGGAAGCGACTCACGCTACCTCGTCGTCGCGGCGGCGTCGCTCGTTGGCGCCGTCGTGGCCACGAGGCTCGCGCGAATCGGCACGGTCGCGGTGGTGTTCCTGGCATCGACGGTGTTTGCGGTCGTGGCCGCGATGCTGCTCGGCACACATCTGGGGCCGGGCATTCTTGTAGTCGCCGCATCGTTCGGCAGTTGTTTCGCCGTGGCGGCTGCACTTCGAGGACGGGCAACGAAGAGTCGGGAGCGGGCGTCTTCGATCTGATCGAACCGGTAGGGCGCGCGCTTGTGCGTGGGCGGGCCTGCCATCAAGGCGTGACTCGAGCACCCATCCTCGTTCGCGCGAGGCGATCCAGAAGAAGCGTCACTGCGCTCCACTTCGATAAGAAGTGCAAGCAACTGTGCAGTCGTCTGCCGTTCGACCGACGCTACCCGCCTCACTTCGCGATCGAGTTCATCGTCGGAGAGATCATGAATGTTCGTCGCCATGTTTCGTCATAGCACGGCTGGACTGCAACGATTGCCCGGCCGCCCGGAGCTCGTTGCATATGCGAGGCGGTGGCCGGGCCGCTCCAAAGACTCGTCGCATCGATTGACGGCCTACAGCGGACGGTGGGTTTCAGAAGCGGGACGACGATCAGATCCGGCCCGAGAGACCAGTTCGTCGTGAAGTACTGTCAAGGGCCAAACGCGAGATCCTGAAATATTGTTTCGGTTCGCTGAGCGCCGAACTCGGCGCGCGCCGAGTCGAAAGTCTCGTGCCACAGCGGCTCCGAAGTATCCTTCCACGATGAAGCGCCCATCCCAGTGTGCGAAATGCGGTTCGAAGGACCTGATCGAGGACGCCAAAGTCATCGATCATGGGCACCACAGTTCTCAGACGGACTTGTCTCTTGGGGTCTACCGGAAACCTCAGGCGTTCCTTTTCAAAGGACAGGTCACGACCCCGGTGTCGGCGTGGGTATGCGTGTCGTGCGGATTCGTCGAGCTTTACGCGGATCACCCAGCTAATCTCAAAGTCGACCCGACTTAGGAAATGCATCGGGGAGGCGACTGTCGCATCACGCTGGCCCTAGAATCTGCACATGTCCGCAGATGAACCTGAGACGTCGGATCGTGCTCCATTCCCGCTAATCGCGCAGGCGCTGCGGCGGAGCATCGAGGCCGCTCTGCCGAACTTGCGCAGGACGACGGAGCGTCAGGCCGCTGAGCCGATCGCGGCCGGAAAGTGGTCGCGTAAGCAGATCATCGGCCACCTCATTGATTCCGCCGCGAACAATCATCAGCGCTTCGTTCGGGCGCAGGAAGATCGGGTGCTTATGCTGCCCGGCTACCGGCAGGAGCACTGGGTTCAGGCGCAGCACTATCAAGATCGGTCCTGGGACGATCTGATGAGTCTGTGGAGTGCGTACAATCACCACCTCGCCCACGTGATCGAGCACATTCCAGAAGACCTTGGGAACGTCCAGTGCACGGTCGGCGCTGACGCACCAGTGACCTTGCGGTTCCTGGCGCACGACTACGTCGTTCACCTTCGGCACCACCTCCGGCAGGCCGGCGGCCTGTAGACGCCGGCACGGCCCGATGCTACTTTGACGGCAGGCGCGCAGGGCGCCTCCCGTCCGCGGGCAGGACTGAGTCCACCTGAGTACGTCTCAGACGTTCGGACACGAATCGCCGAACCTCCTTGCCCGGCGCCAGCGGACCACGGGCACATTCAGGAGGCTCGTCATGCCCGTTCGCAGCCTGCCCGTTCGTCCCGATCTCGCCCAGCTCAAACACCAGGCCAAGGATCTTGTGAAGGCGATCCACGCCGGCGATCCCGCCGCGATCGCCGAGCTTGCCGACCATCATCCTGAGCCGCCCGATCCTGCCGCCGTGAAGCTCTTCGACGCGCAGCTCGCGTTGGCGCGAAGTTACCAGGCCACGAGCTGGCCGCGGCTCGTCCAGGCGGTGCAACTCGTAGACGCGATCTGGGCGGACGACTTCGAGGCCGTTCGTGATCTGGTGACCCGCAATCCGGCGCTCATCCGCGAACCTGTCTTGATCCGCCTCGACAGCAACTGGGGGCCGCCGATGACGTACGCCGCGAACCTTGGCCGTAACCAAATCATCCGAATGCTGCACGGCATGGGCGCCAAGGATCTGGAATCGGCGGGTGGACGTGCCGCGCTCCAGGGGAAGACCGACACCGTGCACCTGATCTATGAACTGGCGGGCAAGCCGTCGCTCGACAGGTGGACGCTCGCCGGCCCGGCGTACACGCTGAGCGTGGAGGGTACGGCCGTGCTCTTCGCACTCGGCGCCCGCCTGATTCGTCCGGATGGCCGCGTCGACAGCAACACCATGGAGCACTTGCTCGGGACGGACAGCCGGAACCCGCCTGCGAAGCATCGCATCCTGGAGATGTACGTCGAACACGGGTTCGAGCCGCCTGACACGCCGGTGATGGCGCTGCATCGCGGCCGCATCGATCTGCTGGAGGCGCACCTCGCGCGAGATCCGCAATTGCTGACGCGCACATTCGACATCGCTGACATCTATCCGCTCGCGCCCGCGTGCTCGCGGGCCCCGCACACTGCGGACCTGTACACCGCTCAGGGCACGCCGGTGCACGGCACCACACTGCTGCACATCGCCGCGTACTTCGACGAAGTCGAGATCGGTGGATGGTTGCTCGACCAGGGGATGGATCCGGACGTGCCGTCGGCAATCGACGCCGATGGCTTCGGAGGCTACACAGCGCTCTTCTCGACGGTCGTGTCCCAGCGCAACTTCTGGGTGAACTACGGCAAAGGCCAGCCGGACGAGGCCCGCTTCACACGCCTGCTGCTGGAGAAGGGCGCGAATCCCAATACGCGGGCATCGATCAGGCACCGCATGGAAGAGGGCCACGGCGGTGGGCCGCTTCGTGAGTATCGCGACGTGACGCCGATGGGCTGGGGCGAGCAATTCGCCGGCAAGATCTTTGTGAGCGGCGAGAGTCTGCGCCTGGTCGAAGCGAGAGGCGGGGGACGGTAGGGCAGGGTGATTCAAGCTCCGCGCCGATCTGCCGATTACCGGAGGTCGGATTCTGCGCGGATGCTCAATCTCGCTGCAATAGTCGGCATTACCGGCGCCACTCTCGCCCTGCTGGTCGCGGCTTTCTCCTTAGGCATGGCGCGCTCGCCATTCTGGGCGGAGCGCCGTCAGTTCGCGTTGGTGGCGGCCACTGCCGCCGGTTATTGCGCCTTCGATGTCGCGCTGGTGCTGAATCTGTCGCCTGGCGTGATCGCCGCTGCGGTCCAGGTGGCGCTCGCCTTCGGAATCGCGCAGTGCGTGGCCTGGATCCGGTATCTGGCCGCCGCAGATGGCCGGCCCCTCCGCAAGGCCGAGCAGCGCATGGTCGCTGTCGGCGTGGTAATTGCTCTCGCGGGATTCATCCCCGGCCTTCTCCTGACGCGCGATCTCTTCGTGGTGCGCGTCGATTGGCTCGGCGTCACCTACAGAACTCCGCAGCCGACCCTCGTCGGGCTTGCGTGTTACGGCTATCTCGCGGCGGCGTTGATTGTCATCGGTGCTGGTGCAGCGCGGCGATGGAGTGAAAGCTGGCAGGCCCGTTTGCCAATTCTCGGCGTCGTCACGCTCGGCCTGCTGGCAGCAAACGACACGCTCACGAGCGCCGGCCTGATCAGGATGCCGCTGCTGCTCGACATCGGCAGCGTGTCGATCATCGCCATCGTCGGCGTCATGCACGAGCGCAGGTTCGCCGCGAACGTGCACAGCCTTGAACGTGCTTCGGCGAAACTCAAGCGCGAAGTCGAAGAGCGCGCCCAAGCGCTGCTCGATGCACAGGCGGCGCTTGCCGCGAGCGAGCGGCTCGCGGGCCTGGGCCGGCTGACGGCAAGCGTGGCGCACGAGATCAACAACCCGATCTCGGTTGTTCAGCACAGCCTCGAGCGGATCCGCAGCTCGAGCCTGACGTTGCCGGGCGTTCCCGAGGAGCTGCCGCGCTCGATTGACAGCGGCCTTGCAGCTACCGATCGCATCGTCCGCATCGTCCGCCGTCTGCTCGACGCAGGACGAGTGAGTTCGGCGGACACGGTACACGCGGAGCCCTTTCTCGTTGCTCCGGTGGTCCGCGCCGCGGTCGTAATGGTGGGACGTCATCTCAAGGGCGTGCAGGTTTCGATTCAGACCGACGAGTGCGTCACTGCGCTGGGGGACGCGGGTCTTCTGTCGCAGGCACTCGAGAATCTCCTCGTCAACGCCGCGCAGGCTTTGGACGGAAGACGGGACTCGAGGATTCGAGTCCGCGTCGAGCACCTGCAGACGCATGTGCGGATATCCGTGACCGACAACGGTCCGGGCATACCGAAGGCCGTCAGGGGCCGGCTGTTCGAGCCATTTGTCACGACGAAGGCGATTGGCAAGGGCAGCGGTCTTGGCCTCGCTGTGTCGAAGGGCCTGATGCGCAGCCAGCACGGCGACCTCGCACTTGCTTCGACATCGGGGTTGGGAACGGAGATGTACCTACAGCTTCCGTGGACGGATCGCGAACCTGCCGCCAAGAAGACGCCTCCACCGCCGGTCGCGTCCGCGGTTCGCCGGACGATGCTCATCATCGAGGATGAGGTGGACGTCCGCGACATGCTCCAGGACATGTGCAACCTGAACTTCGACGTCATCGCTGTTGCATCGGTCGCCGATGGTCTGGCCGCGATGGACCGCGGCTACCGTCCCGATGTCGTTCTCTGTGACCTGACGATGCCCGGCGGCGGCGCGAACGACTGGCTGGGGCACTGGCAGAACGCCGATGTGGCGGTCGCCGCTCGTACGGTGATCATCACCGGCGGTCCTATGACTCCGGAGGACGACGCATTGGTAGTCGCGAACGCCGATCGTGTTCTCTACAAGCCCTTCACAATGGCGCGGCTCCAAGCCGTGGTTGGAGAAGTCACAGCCTCTTGATGTGATCGAGCCGGGCCGCTATCGTCGGTCGCGTGGATGTCCTTCGCGTCGCCGCCGCGAGATCGCTTCTAGCGTCGTATTTCGGGCCGACGCCGCTCTCGCGAGCCGAGGCGCTGTCGGCACCCGGCCACGCGCTCTATCTCAAGAACGAAACCGTCCTACCCACTGGCTCCTTCAAGGTCCGAGGTGCCCTGTACGCGCTGTCGGCCGCGCTGGCGCGAGGTCCGGTACGCGAAGTTGTCGCCGCCAGCACCGGGAATCACGGGGCGGCGGTTGCGTTTGCCGGCGAGAAGCTGGGCGTGCCGGCGCGGGTCTTCCTTCCACGCGATTCCAATCCCGTGAAGGTCGCGCGGATCCGCGCGCTCGGCGCGACGCTAGTGGAAGCCGGCGCCGACCTTTCCGCCGCGATCGATGCGGCCAATGACCACGCGACACGCGCGGGCGCGCTGTTTCTGCACGATGCTTCCAGCGCGGACGTTCCGATCGGTACCGCAACAATCGGCGCTGAGCTCCTCGAGCAGTTGCCCGGTCTTGACGCGGCGTACATCCCTATGGGCGACACGGCGCTGATTCGTGGTGTGTCGACAGCCCTGAGATCCGCACCGCGCCGAATTCGCATCGTTGGCGTTGTCGCTGAAGCCGCGCCCGCATACCGTCTCTCATGGAAGGCCGGACCCGTAGTGGAGACGGGTCCGGTGCAGACGATGGCGGACGGCCTTGCCGTCCGCCGGCCGCTCGCGCCGAATGTGGACGCGATTCGAGAACTGATCGACGACGTGGTCGTCGTCGGCGAAGGTGAGATGGTCGACGCAATCGTGCGTTTGCATGAGAACGAAGGCCTCGTTGCGGAGCCCTCCGGTGCGGCCGCGTTGGCTGCCTGGTTTCGAGACACGGCGCGGCAGGGCATAGGCGTGGCTCTGGTGACCGGCCGCAACATCTCGCCCGATCTCGCGCGGACGTGCGGGATCGCGATCGAGATGCCATGATGGTCCAAGGAGGAGCCATGGCCGATCCGAAGGGCTTCGACTTCAGCGCAGGCGTTTCCCTCCAGCAGATTCCCGACGGTACGCCGGTTGCCGGCCACGTTGGCGGCGACGAGGGCGATGAGATTGTCGTCGTTCGCCGCGGCGATGAGCTCTTCGCCATCGGCGCCCACTGCACGCACTATCACGGCCCCCTCGCCGAGGGGCTCATCGTCGGCGACACCATCAGGTGTCCGTGGCATCACGCGTGCTTCAGTTTGCGAACGGGCGAAGCTGTGCATGCGCCTGCCCTGGATCCGGTCGCGCGCTGGAACGTGGAGCAGCGCGACGGCACGGTGTTCGTCACGCCGAAGACCGCCGAGGCCGCACCATCCGCGCCGACGTCAGGACCATCAACGGCGCGCGCGGCTCTGAAATCGATCGTGATCGTCGGCGGTGGGGCGGCGGGTCTTGCCGCGGCCGACATGTTGCGGCGGCGCGGATACGACGGCACGCTCACGATGCTGAGCGCAGACGATGCGCCGCCGGTCGATCGGCCGAACCTGTCAAAGGACTATTTGGCGGGCACCGCGAAGGAAGACTGGATTCCGCTGCGCGGGCCGGAGTTCTACACGGAGAACAGGATCGACCTTCGACTGAAGGCGCGGGTTGACGCAGTCGATGTGCCGGGGAAGCGCGTTCATTTGAGGGACGGGGCGACGCAGGGCTTCGGTGCCCTGTTGCTCGCGACCGGCGCGCAGCCGGTCAAACTTGACCTGGCGGGCAAGCCGACAGTTCCGGTGCACTACCTGCGCTCGTTCGCGGACAGCAAAGCGATCGTCGCCAGTGCGACGGCGTCAGCCTCGGCCGCGAGACGGGCGGTCGTCATCGGCGCGAGTTTCATCGGCCTTGAGGTCGCCGCGTCGCTTCGCGCCCGCAACCTCGAAGTGCACGTTGTCGCACCAGAGCGCGAGCCCCTCGAAAGAGTCATGGGTTCCGAGGTCGGGCGTTTCATCCGTGGGCTTCACGAATCCAGGGGAGTCGTATTTCACCTCGGTGCGACCGTTTCCGGGATCGACGGGCACACCGTGACCCTGAGCAATCGCGTGAGCATACAGGCCGATCTCGTGGTCGTTGGTGTCGGCGTGCGACCTGAGCTTGCACTTGCTGACGGTGCCGGACTCGCGGTCGACAGAGGCGTGTCCGTCGATGAACGTCTGCAAACCAGCGCACCCGGTGTCTTTGCGGCCGGCGATATCGCCCGGTGGCCGGATCCTCATACGGGCGAGCGCATTCGTGTCGAGCATTGGGTCGTGGCCGAGCGGCAGGGACAGGCGGCCGCGTGCAACATGCTTGGCATCGGCGGACCCTTCGACTCCGTTCCGTTCTTCTGGAGCCAGCACTACGACATCAGCATCAACTATGTCGGCCATGCGGAGCGGTGGGACGCTGTGGACATCGATGGCAGCCTCGAGGCGCATGACGCGACGATCACCTACACACAGGGCGCACGCAAACTGGCCGTCGCAACGGTCTTCCGCGACAAGGTGAGCCTCGAGAGTGAGAGGGAGATGGAGAGCGGGGTTCGGTGAGCCTCCGCGTGTATAATTGGGATGTCAGTCACAGATTGACGCCCGCCTGCGCTCCCGCGAAACATAGAGGTGCGCGCCGACCGGCTGCTTCGTCCGCCGGACACCGTGCGCTCCACCACTTTGTTGGCGCGTGATCGATCCGAATAGCGATCGCGACCGAGGAGTTCCGCCGAGATGATTCACCGCCAGCAGACATCCAATGCGTTCACGTTCGTTCGTGTTGCGGCACTCCGTACCGTTCAGCTGACCCGGGGTTGCGTCGCCCGCGTCCCCGCGAGCCATCGGCATTCGCTGACTGCGCAACTCGAGGTTGCCGCTGGCAAGATCGTCTTCACTCAGGGCACAGAAAAAGTCACGACCTAGGGAACCACGGACGGGGCGCCGGCGCGAGCGCGCCTCTGCTGACGCCGGCGCGCAGGAGGTGGCAGCCGTCTAATATATGCCTTGACAGGCATATAAGCCTTTGGCAATATACGCCTCGTGGAACCTTCCTTCGCCATCGTCGCTGAACCCAATCGACGAGCCATCCTGAGTCTCCTCCTCTCAGCCGAGCGATCCGTCAACGAGATCGAGAGTGAGCTCGAGCTCTCGCAACCCTCTGTCTCCAAGCACTTGCGCGTGCTTCGCGAGGCGGGGTTCGTCGAATCACGTATCGAAGCGCAACGGCGCCTGTATCGCCTCAGGCCGGAGCCGCTCATGGAACTTGACGCCTGGCTCGCACCCTTTCGGCGCTTCTGGTCGAAACATCTCGACGCGCTCGAGCGGCACCTGGACCGGATGGAGACGGCAGAGAAGCTGGAAAGAAAGGGAAGGAGAAAGCGATGAAGGGCCGGGGGCACTACGAGCCGCGCGCCGCATTCGGCGCGGAGGTTCAGAAGGACGGAGAGAAGTGGACGCTCGTTCTCGTGAGAGAACTGCGTCACTCGCCGGAGAAAGTCTGGACGGCGCTGACGGATCCCGCACAGCTCCGCGAGTGGGCGCCGTTCGATGCCGACGGCAGCCTCGCTACGGCCGGCCGGACGGTGATGCTCACGACTGTCGGCGCGCCGACGCCGATGGTGTCGGAAACCACAGTGAAACGGGCGGACGCCCCGACGCTGCTCGAGTTCAACTGGGGTGGCCAGGACATCCGCTGGCAACTTGAACCCCAGGCAGGAGGCGGCACCCGGCTCACGATCTGGCACAACATCAACCGCAATTTCATTTCGATGGGCGCGGCGGGCTGGCACATCTGCTTCGATGTGATGGATCGTCTCCTCGCCGGCGATCCCATTGGACGACTCGTCGGCGCCGATGCGTTGACGTTCGGCGGCTGGCAACGGTTGAACGCGGAGTACGCGGAACAGTTCGGAAAGGAAGAGAGGTCAAAGTGAACAGCTGGATTCGACAGACACACCGCTGGGTTTCCATGATCTTTACCCTGACGGTCATCGCGAACTTCGTCGTAATCGGTCTGGGGAAGCAGATCGCCTGGGTGACCTACTCGCCGCTGCTTCCGCTCGCGTTGCTGCTCTTCAGCGGCTTGTATCTGTTCGCGCTCCCGTATGCCGGCAGATTGCGCAGCCGGAGGGCGTCATGACGGCAAGATCGGCGGCGGAGCTCATCACGGCAAAGTTCGCCAAACTCGGGGACTGGCGCGCGGATGCCCTCATCAGAATGCGCAACCTCATCAGGGAAGCGGACCCGGACGTGGTCGAGGAGATTAAGTGGATGGGCACGCCGGTCTGGTCTCACGACGGGATCATCTGTACCGGCGAGTCATACAAGAGTCACGTCAAGCTGACGTTTGCCAAGGGCGCGTCCCTCCGAGATCCGGCCCGTCTCTTCAATTCCAGCCTGGACGGCAACGTCCGCCGCGCCATCGACATCCGCCAGGGTGAGGAGGTCGACGCAGCCGCCTTCAAGGCCCTCGTGCATCAGGCGATCGTCGCGAACAGGGCCGCGAAGTCGAAACGAGGGAAGAAGACACGGTGATTAGAATTAGGCCCCGGAGTGTCACCGGCCTCTCCTGCCCAGCATGGCCGCGATCGGCGCGGCGATGAAGATCGTCGAGTAGGTGCCGGCGACAATACCGACCAGCATGGCGAATGCGAAGCCATTCAGGACGTCGCCACCCCAAATGAACAGAGCGAGCACGGAGAGGAAGGTCGTGCCCGCGGTGATGATGGTGCGGCCGAGCGTCTGATTGACAGCAAGATTCACGGCATCGGTGAGAGAGATCTTGCCCATCGTTTTGAGATTCTCGCGAACGCGGTCGAAGATGACGATGGTGTCGTTGACCGAGTAGCCGGCGATCGTGAGGATCGCGGCCACCGTGTTGAGCGTCAGGTCGTAGCCGCAGAGACTGAGCATCGAGACCGTCACCGCAATGTCGTGGACGGTCGCCACGATGGCACCGGCGGCGAAACTGGGCCGGAATCTGAACGCAATGTAGGCGGTGATGCCGGCAATCGAAAGGGCGGTCGCTGTCGCCGCCTTTCTTCGAAAGTCGGCTCCCAGCGCGGCGCCGACGGTCTCGCTGCCGCCGACCTCGAATCGTGGCAATCCGGCCGAAGCAAGCGCTGTCGAGACTGCGCGCACAGCCGGTGCTGAATCGACGCCCCCTGCCGACGCCGTGACATGCGGGAGCCGGATCAGCAACTCCTGGTTCTCAACCGGGCCGTACCTCTGTACGGTCTCCTCCCCGGACAGCGCCTGTCGAACGGCGTCCTCCGAAACGGGCGCGTCGAACCTCGCAACGATCGCCGTGCCGCCGCTGAAGTCCAGGCCGAGTGGCAACCCGCCGCGCGAGATCAACGTCGTGAGTCCAATCGCGACGAGGGCGGCCGATGTGACAAACGCGACGCGTCGCCATCGCATGAAATCGACGAGCCGTGTCCGGACGGCGTGGGCGCCGGTGCTGAACGTGGAGAAGGTCAGCCGAGCCCGAGGTGACATTGAGAGCGTGACCTCGAACAGCGTGCGCGAGACCACGACCGCCGTGAACACGTTCGTCAGCAGTCCAAGCGTCAGCGTTGTAGCGAAGCCGCGCACGGGCCCCGAGCCGAACTGGAAAAGGAGCGCAGCGGCGATGAGCGACGCGACGTGCGTGTCGAGGATGGTGAGGAACACGCGTCCGAATCCCGCCGTGATGGCCGCCCGTCGCGGCTTGCCGGCAGCGAGTTCCTCTTTGATGCGCTCGAAGATCAGCACGTTGGAGTCCACGCCCATACCGATCGTGAGGATGAGTCCCGCGATTCCCGGAAGAGTCAAGGCAGCACCGGCCACGGCCATCGCCCCGAGGAGAATCGTGAGATTGGCGACGATCGACAGAACGGCGTTGATGCCGGCGCGGTTGTAGTAGACGAGCATGAAGATCCCGACGAACACGAGACCGGCGAGCGACGCTCCGAGGCCGGCGTGGACCGACTGCAGGCCCAGCGTGGGACCGACGTACTGGCCACCGAGGTACGTCAGTGAGACCGGCAGCGCGCCTGATCTCAGGACGATGGCGAGATCGCTGGCTTCGCGCGCCGTGAAGCCGCCTCGGATGACGCCCGTGCCGCCGGTAATCGCATCCTCGATTACGGGCGCCGACCGAATGCGGCCGTCGAGGACGATCGCCAGTTGACGGCCGCGGTTCGCGGCGGTGAGCTCGGCGAAGCGCCTGCCACCGTCGGGGGTCAGCGTGAAACCGACCGCCGGCAGCCCCTGGTCGTCCACAGTCACGCTCGCATTGCGAATGTCGCGTCCGCTGATGCCGGAATCGAGAAGCCGTTCGCGCTCCGGCTCGGTTCCCGCCTCGACCAGTTTCCATTCGAGCTTTGCGGTCGTGCCGAGGACCTCTCTCGCACGCGCGACGTCAGTGAAGCCGGGAAGCTGAACGAGGATCTCGTCGCGGTTGTCTCCTTGCACGAGAATCAACGGTTCGACCACCCCGAGCTCGTTGGTCCGGCGATCGATAGCTTGCCTTGCTTGCTCGACGATTTCGTCGCGCGATCCTCCGCCGTCAGCGCGAAGGACTTCATCAACGTTTGCGCGCAGGACGAATTGCACGCCGCCACGCAGGTCAAGGCCGAGGGTCAATCCGCCCGCTGGCGGATACCACGTGACGACCGCACTGGCGAGAATCACGGCCGCGACCAGCACGGCCTTCCAACGCAATCTGAAACTCATACACGTCTCCTCTGAAAACAGACACACCACGGCCAGGAACTGTGGAGCCGACGAGGATGTGGATCAGATTCGGAGGGGGACGGTGTGACTGTGGCGATGGACGGCGCGGAGACCGGTACCGAGCGCTTCGACTCGGGCCTCAGCCGGTTGAGGTATCAGAAACCGAGCGACAACATCCAGTGCTGATCCGCGAGGCTGGCTGCCAGACGTGCCGCCAATGGCCTGACTGGGCGCCAGTAACTGTTGTGGGGCAGGTGCCGGCTTTGGATCGAAGCTGCCACCGGTGACGGGAGTGCCGGCGGTCGCCGTGGCGCTCGCCGCTTCGACGCGTGCGCTGGCCAGTTTGACCGCGAACAGGCCTGCGACGGCAATCCCGAAAACGATGACCCAGAGCCGCAGAAAACGGCTGCGCCGCATGGACACCATCCTAGCCGATGCTATCCTCCGAAGCACTTTCGGAGTCTGAAATGTCGCGCATGCGAGTTGTCTCGACCGTCATCGCCCTTGCGTTGGCTCTGTCCGTGGCGGCGGCTCAGTCGAGCACGCTACGGCCCGCCCAGCTTCAAGAGGACTTCGACACGCTGCGCCGCGCTGTCGAGGAGGCGCACGGCGGCTTGTATCGCTTCACGCCCCGAGCCGAATTGAGCCGGCTGTTCGACGCCACGCGCGGCCAACTCGATCGGCCGATGACGCGATTCGAATTCCACACGCTCGTATCCGAGGCGCTGTCCGCAATTCGCGATGGCCACACTCGTCTGGAATTGGATGACGCGACGACGGCGGAACTCGGGGCGGCGAAACTTCTGCCTCTGCGCGTAACCCTCGAGCGGGGAAGGCTCATCGTCGCGAGCAACGACACCGTGGCGAACACGTCGGTCCAGCCAGGGATGGAACTCGTGTCCATCAACGGGCGGCCTGTGCCGGAGATCGTGGCTGCGATTTCCAAAACGATCTCACCCGATGGGTTCATCGAAACTGGAAAAGCATCGCGTCTGGCAAGGAGCTTTCCGCAGCTCTACTGGCTGGTCGTGGAGCAGGGAGGTACCTTCACGGTGGTGGCGAAGGAGGGTGAGAACCACACGGTACTCGCGACACTGAACGGTGTGACCACCGCCGAAAGAGGGAAGCAGACGAATCCAGTCAGTCTCACGTATCTGACGAATGCAGCAAAGCTCGACTCGTCGCGGGAGACCATTTCGCTCACGTTCCTGCAGGGTGACGCCGTGGGCGTGCTGCGCATCCGCGCCTTCGAAGGCGCGACGTTCGTGTCCGTCCTCAGCGGGGCTTTCGACACGCTGGCGAGCAAGAAGAGCACCGCGCTCATCCTGGATCTTCGTGGCAACGGCGGAGGGGTGGACATGTATGGCGTGGCGCTGGTGTCGCAGTTCATGCGGGCGCCGTTCCAGTACTTCGATCGGGTGATAGTCACGACCGTTCGGCCTTCCTTTGCCACATGGAATGCCGACACGTTCAGCGCCCTGCGGAGCGGCACCACGCCGGCGCCCGATGGCGGTTTCCTGATTGGTCATGCGCTGCATCCGGCTGTCGGCGTGCTCCAACCCGCGTCACGGCCGTTTACAGGAAAACTCGTGGTGCTGATTGACGGCGGGACATTCTCGACATCCGCGGACGTCTGTGCACAGTTGCGATCCAGGACCGATGCGGTGTTCGTTGGAGAGGAGACCGGCGGGGCCGCGGAAGGAAACACGTCCGGGCTCAACGCGCAGATCGTGCTGCCGCATTCCGGCATGAAGCTCAAAGTGCAGATGTACGGCTATTGGAACGCGTTCGGTCAAAATCCGCGCGGCGGGGCGGCGGCGCTGCCCGCCGGCCGCGGCATTCAGCCTGACTACACAGTCGTGAAAACTGTCGCGGACACGCTGCAGGGTGTAGATGCCGGGTTGAAGCAGGCGCTTGCGGTCATCCGCAAGTAGGGACCGCCTATCAGGCGATAGAGTGACCGGCGGCGTGTCCACGATGGAGACGGCCACGGGAGGCGCTAGAATCCGGGACGACTCATGGCGGCTCGTATTCTCACGGGTCTGTTCCTCGCCCTTCTTGTCGCGGGCAGCAGAACTCCCGTCGCCGTCGATCAGACATCTCAGCCTCTTTCTTGCGGCCCGGGAACGGACGGACAGAGCGCGCTGCAGGGCCGTCTGGACGCCGCCGGCGCAGCGCCGGCCGCATTCCTGCCGAAGCTCGAGCTTGCCCGTTGCCTGGATTTGTCATGGAGATTCGACGACGTCGCTCCTGCGGTCGAGCTCGCGCTCGCGGCCTTTCGCAGCGAGATTCACCCGATCGAGAAGCAACTGCCGTCGCGGCCCGCCCTCGCCGGGCGTGACGTCGGAGTGCCCGTGCGCACGAAGATGATGCTCCCTGTGTATCCGGACCGGGCGTCATCGGAGGGAATCACGGGCATCGTGATCGTCGAGGCCCAAATCGATCGCGAAGGACGTGTGAAGCGCGCGGAAATCGTCCAGTCTGTTCCGAGTCTCGACAAGGCCGCGAAGGACGCGGTCAGGAAGTGGCAATTCGCGCCTGCCGTCATGAATGGTCAGATCGTTGAAGTCCTGACGTATCTGCCGATGAAGTTCGGCCAGTCGACGACATTCTGGGCCAGCGACCATCTGGAGCTTGCGCGCTTCTTCTATCAGCGCGGCTTGTGGGGCCATGTTGCCGGGGCGCTGGCGAACGCGCGCGACCTGGCGCGTCGCGACGCCGACCGCATCGGCGTTATCGCTGAGGGAAGCGGCCGCGGCCGTACCACCGGTCTGAACATGCCGGAAGTGGTGAAGCAGCAGATGCCCCGATACACGTCGGGCGCGATGAAGGCGAAGATCATGGGGAACGTGGAGCTCAGGGCGCTCATCGACCGCTACGGCGATGTCATTCGCACCGCTGTCATGAAGCCGCTGCCGATGCTCAACATGGCGGCCGAGCAGGCGGCTATGCAGTGGAAATTCAAGCCTGGCAGCCTCAATGGGCAGCCGATCAGCGTGAGCGTCGGCCTGGTGCTTGAGTTTCGCTTGAGGTAGTGGCTGACTGGCGGCCGGCCCGTCGAAGTTCCGCTACGACGGATTCCCAATCCTCCCGGATGACGTTGTCATCGACGGCGAACAGTTCGCCGCGCGTGTCGAGCCAGACGATGACAGGGTCGTATCGCACTCCTTCGAAACCGATCCGATAGCCGGTGACCGTCTGTGCGCGGCCGCGTGCAGTCACGTCGATCGCGCGAATCAGCGTGAGGCGCGCTTCGCCGTCGGGCAGCAGCCGCAATACGTTGCCCGAGGCGAGCAGGGCGCGTACGAGAAGCGCGCGCTCCTCGGGAACGCCGGCCGCGCTCGTGTAGAACTTCTTGCCAATGACGTCGCCCTCGCCCTGACCCTCGGGACGTTTCCAGATACCCATGCTGCCCGAGCGGTTGTAACTCTCATCGATTTCGCGGCTCGGCGGGCAGCTCCGGCCCGTGTGCCGCTCCCAGATTGGCGCGCCGACGACGTCGACGACGATGGTGGAACGGATGTCGGCCTGGCAGCCGTCGCGATCCCTGAACTGATACACGACCTTCGTCGTGAAGTCGTCCTCGCGCCACGCGGACATCCGGCCCGGCCGCGCGGGATCGAGCAGAAGGTACGTTCGGGCCGTCGCAGGTGCCTGCACTGTGTGCATGCTAGCGCTAGAATCTTCGCGTGTCTTCAATCGCGGCATCCGTCCTTCACGCGATCGGCCGGACGCCGGTCGTACGTCTGAAATCCGTCGTGCCCGCGGGCGCAGCGGACGTGCTCGTCAAGCTCGAGTTCTTCAATCCGACCGGCTCGTACAAAGACCGCATGGCGCTGGCCATGATCGAGGGTGCAGAGCGGCGCGGCGTGCTCAAGCCGGGTATGCGTGTCGTGGAATTCACGGGCGGCAGTACCGGCTCCTCGTTGGCGATGGTGTGCGCGGCGAAGAAGTACAGGTGCGTGCTTCTCTCTTCCGACGCCTTTGCCGAGGAGAAGCTCCGGACGATGCGCGCGTTCGGGGCGGATCTGAGGATCGTGCCGAGCGACGGCGGCAAGGTCACGCCCGCGTTGTTCGAGCGGTTCCGCGAGGAAATCGCGGTCCTTTCGGCAGAGCCGGACACGTTCTGGACCGATCAGTTCAACAACACGGACGCGGTAGACGGCTACGCTGGCATCGGCAGCGAACTACTCGAGCAGGCCGGCACGATCGATGCGTTCTGTGGCGCCGTCGGCACAGGGGGCATGATGAGCGGCGTGATCCGTGCGCTGCGCGCCGGCGGAAGCCGTGCCAGCATCGTCGCGCTCGAGCCGGCCTCGGCGCCGGCGATGACCCAGGGCCACGGTGGGCCGCACAGCGTCGAGGGCATCGGCACGGGCCGCGTCCCGCCGCACATGGCCAATCGGCCATACGATGAGGCTCGCGCGATTCGCGAAGAGGATGCGAGGGCGATGGCGCGGCGGCTTGCACGTGAAGAAGGACTGCTCGTGGGCACGTCGAGCGGGCTGAATATCGCCGCCGCTCTCGATCTGGCCCGGGAGCTGGGACCAGGCAAAGTGGTCGCGACCGTGGCAGTCGACACCGGCCTCAAATACCTCGCCGGCGATCTGTTCGCGGGATGAGTGATTCGTAAGGGAGGGCAGAGCCGTGGACGAGAAAGCGCTCTTTACAGGTTTCTGGGTTCAGGAATCAAAGACGACGTCGAAGGTGTTGTCACGAATTCCTGACGGGTCGGCCTACAAGCCCGACCCGCCGTCGCGCACCGCGCAGGAGATCGCGTGGCAAATCGTTTGCGAAGAGAAGATGCTCATCGATGCGCTCGAAAGCGGAGGCGCTGAATGGGCGCCCGGGCCGATGCCCGAGTCGATGGCAGAGATCGCTCGGGCGTATGCGACCCAGAGCACCGACATTGAGCGCCGCCTCAAGGCCCTTCCGGACAGCCGCTGGAGCGGAACGTTGGAGTTCTTCGGTAAACAGCGGCCGTCCGCGCCCATGGCGTGGAGCTTCCTGTTCGACATCGTGCATCACCGCGGTCAGATCACGACGTACCTCCGTCCGATGGGCTCGAAGGTCCCGCAGATCTACGGACCGAGCTACGACGAACCGATGAGCTGACGCCGCAACGACGCGAACACGTGGGAACGACGGGAACGACGCGAAGACGAAGAGCCTACTTGCTCAGGAGACTGTTCAATAACGCCGCGAGCCGGACGCCGCCCAGTTGGAGTTGGCGGTCGATGACTTCGATCGCGGCCTTGCGGTAGGCCTCGTCGAGCACGACGGGATTTGTCGGCGGACCGGTTGGAGCGAAGCCGGGGTAGCGATACACGACCTTGAGCGCGATGTCGTGATTTCCCTCGGCCCACTTCACGGTGTCGAGGTCCGCAGAGGTTGGGCGCGACGCCAAATCGATCAGCAGCCGCTCGGCTCGGGCCGCCTCGGTCTCCGGCGACAGGTTGATCATGCCGGTATCCCACGCGGCATGCAGGTTCGTCGCGCGGCCGTCCTCGCCACGCAGGGCTTCAACGCGCACGTCGTTGCCGCCGCGGTCCTTGTTGTCGATGCTGTGCAGGGGCTGGTGCAGGTCGCCGACGAAATGAATCAGAAATTTGAGATCCTCGGCCCGCAGGGACGCCGGTCTCGACGCATCCACGACCTGGGTTCTCAGCCTCGCGATAGCCGCAATCACGCAATCGCCGCGATCGGAAGCCGGGCAGTGACGCGCCGCGTCGTACTTGCCTTCGCTCACGTGGATGTTCACGAAGTGCCAGTTGTACGTCTCAGGCCGCTCCTGGCGGACCTCGTCGGCCCATGTGGCCGCCGCGACGAACGCGTCCATCCCGCCTTCGAGGAGCGCGGTCGCCCGCTCGCGCGCCGCCGGTGTCATCTGTGCCCAGGCGATCCTCGCGACGATGTGATGGCCCACGGCGCCCCAGGCGGACACGCGCGTGCTGATGCCCAGCGCCAATATTGCCCAGAGAAGGACAAGACCAACTATCCGGCGGACGGACTGCGCGTTCGTCATCAGCATCGGTGACCGCGGGGATCATAGCAGCCGCGTGTTGTCATGCCGGCACCTGCAAACGCGGGAACGCGCGTCGGCTCATTTCCGACCGCACCAGGAGGCCCGCGACGAGCGCGATGAGCATCGTGATCGTCCACCACCAGAGCGCCTCTCGCAGAATCCAGCCGGCGAACACCATTTGCCGTCCCGCGTCCGTGCTGAAGAACCAGTTGCGCCACCCCTGCGCCCACAAGAGCAGGAGCGTGGCCCACAGGGTCAGCGTCCACGCGCGGCCGGCGCGCGCGTGACTGAGAGCCGCGAGCGCCGGCACCGTCAATACCAGGTGCATCGCGCGGTAGCCGATGTTCTGCGCGGTGAAGAAGCAGCCGATGATCAGCAGGCCGCCGGCGAGCAGCATCATCCGCTCGAGATCCGCGAGGCGGTCGAGCGTCCGGGTCATTGATTGGCGGAGCGCGAGGAACAGGCCGGCGCCGAAGGCCGTGACGGTGAGCCCGATGCGTACCGCCGCACCCGTTTCGCTCGAGATTCCGTATTGCCTGCCAAGTCCTCCCGCGATCATCGTCGACCCGAACATGTCACCGAACCATCCGCCGCCCGGGATGAGCTTCAGTGCGCGCGTCAGTTCGTGGCCCATCGTCAGAAGGAACACCGCGAGGACGGCAGCGCAGACGGCGGCAACCGCGAAGAATCGCGCAGGACGTTCGCGAGTCGCGAGCGCCAGCAGCGTCATTGGGTAGTACTTGAGCAGGCCGGCGAGGAGCGCGGCGCCGTACGCGACGATGCGAAGCGCGGGTGTCCGGCAGACCAGCGCGGCGGCGATGGCGGCAAGGACGAACAGCACGAGATCGTTGTTGCCGCGCTCTGCGCCAAAGACGACGGCCGGCGAAACGGCGGCAAGCGCGATCAGCATGACCGCGAGGCGCGTGCGTCCCGCCGGCAGCAGCGTGAGGCTTGCGATGAACGACGTCACCCCGATGAAGCCCGTCGGCATCGTCCACGCTTCCGTGACCGGGAACTTCGCCAGCAGTAGCCAGAGCGGGGAGTAGTCGAACGCTCGGCGGACCGGATCGCAGGGATTGGCCGTGAGGACGTCCACACCCTGGTGCATGCAGCGCACGGCAGAGAGCACGGTTTCGACGTCTACAAACGGGAACCGGAACGGATCGACGCCCCAGCTGCGGAGCATGTCCTCGTAGAGGGATCGCTGGCCGGTGAGGTACAGCACGGTCATGAACGCGAAGAACGCCGCGGCGACGCCGGCAGGCAGGAGTCGCCGAGCAAGGACGCGTCGTCTGTCGCTCCCACCTTCGCCCGGGGCTGCAGTGGGGCGCCGAAGCTTCAGCGAAGGCGCCATCAGCCCCGCGATGGTACCGTAAGACGCGCGAGGCGCTGATTCCCACGTCCCGGCAGTTCAAATCCGATCGGCTCGCGTACCTCGCCGCGTACGTCGCGCTCTCGATCGCCTTCTCCTGGCCCTTCTTCGAGCATCCTCTGGCGAACGGGCTTGGCGACTGGGATCAGCACACGTTCTATTACGGGACGTTCCTCCGCAGCTTCGCCTACGGACAGATGCCGTTCTGGAATCCCTGGTACTGCGGCGGCAATGTGCTGTGGCAGAACCCGCAGGTCTCGCTCATCAGCCCGGTCTATCTGATGGCGCTCGTGATGCCGCTCGCGCTGGCGATGAAGATCAACGTCGTCATCCATTACGTCATCGGGTGCGTCGGGATGCACTTGCTGCTGCGGCGTGTCATCGGCGTCACGTCTCCCGCCGTGGTTGTCGCTCTGGTCGCGGTCTCGGCGTTTTCGGGCGGCGTGGCGCTGCATCTGGCGGCGGGGCACAGTAACTACTTGTCGGTGTTGTGGTTACCGGGGCTCGTCTACTGTTTCTTCAGGGCCTGTGACGGCCACGTGCGGAGCATCATCGCCGGCGGCGCCATCGTCGGCGTTTCGGTGCTCAACGCTGCACCCCACTTCGTCCCCCTCGCCGCCGTGGTACTGGGAACCCTCGCGCTCGTCGCCGTCGCAGTGGCGCGGACGTTCAAGCCCCTGGCGATCGCGGTGGTCATCGTGGCCGCCGGCTGCGTATATGCGGCGCCCAAGCTCGTGCCGGCAGCGTCGTTTGCGAGAAGCGACGCGTTCCACGATCGACGGCCCACGAAGCACCCGGATTCGATGTCCTTCGAGATGTTCCAACGCGCGCTGTGGGATTCAAGTCAGACGAAGACGCTCAAGATCAGTCCCGGCATCCAGTTGTATGCGTGGCACGAGTACGGCAACTACATGGGCTGGTTCGGCGCCGCGCTGTCGCTGATGGCAGCGGTCTGGATCCTTGTGTTCAGGTGGCGGGCCGCGAGTTGGGGTGAGATGTCCTGCGCGGTAGGCCTGTTCGTCATGCTGCTCATCGCGGCTGGAGAGTTCGCCGCGTGGGCGCCCGCGACCCTGCTGCACGAGCTGCCGCTGTTCGCCAGTTTCAGGATTCCGAGCCGCCACATCATGCTTGCGTCGATCCTCGGGCCCGCCTGCATCGCGTACGTCGTGCGGGCGTCGTCCGAGATGACGTGGTCCAGGTTGACCCGGGGCATCGTCACGGTCGTATGCGTCATCGGCACCGCGCAACTGATGGTTGTGAATCGACGCAACCTCCACGGGATCTTCGCTCTGCCGCCGAGCCCGGTGGAGGCCCGCCACCTCGACAAGTCGGCGCCCGTTATCGCGGAACACGAGCCGCCCAGCGTGCAGTGGAGCCGGCTCGGCGAGAATTCGGTCATGCTGCCATCGATGGCTGCCGGCGTATCAGTGCTGAATTGCTACGAACCCCTGCTTGCGCGGCGAATCGTCCCGCCGGGACCGGCCGTGATTCGAGCCGTGGGCGACGTCAAGCTTTCGGACCCGACGTTTTCGATGAATCGAGTGACGGTCGGCGCTGCGGCCGGCCCGGAGCCGGTTCGATTGGTCCTGAATCAGAACTTCGCCGAAGGCTGGTCGAGCGGGGCTGGACCGGTCGAGCGCGATCCGTCGAGCGGCCTGCCGTCTGTGCTGTTGCCGGCGGGATTCACCGGTACGGTCGACTTCACCTTCGCGCCGCACGGGCTCGTATTCGGATTTGCCATCTGGTTGATTGCGGTCGCGGTGTCGGTGGTTGTGTGGCGGCGTGCCGCTTCATCTTCAGCCGCTCAGGCATAATCCAAACGCAATGCGTCGGGCGTGGGTCGCCGTACTGATCGCTGCGAGCGTGTTCGCGCTGCTGGATTGGAGCGTGAATCGCCGGCGGGGACTGATCAGAGCAGCCGTTGACGATGCGAATCCTGGCCGGGAGTTCGCGGCGACGGGAGTGACGGCCGTCGGCCTCGACGGCGTTGCACCTTCGATCATCGACCGGGCGGGCACTTCGCTCCTGTGGCGAACGTTCTGGGAACTCCACACTCCGGATCTCTACGAACTGCGAGTGGAGAGCCGCGGCGCCTCGACACTCACAATCGACGGCCATCTGGCGATCGAAGCCGGCGTGAGCGACACGCCCGGAACACGGCTCGTGTGGCTGACGCCCGGCTTCCACAAGATCGAAATCCGGTATCGCCCCGACCCGTCCGGGCCGCGCATCCAGGTCGCAGCCGCACGGGCCGGCAACTCACTCGAGCCGCTCCCGTTGCGTGACTTGAAGCCGGCGCTTCCCCGGAATCCGGTCGTGCGGGAATGGACGGCCACCGCGCGCAAATACACGGGCTGGCTGGTCCTAGTCCTCGTCATCGTCGCGGTCCGGACGACGTCGCCTGTCGTCGCCCGCCGGTGGAGCAGCACGGCCGGTCAACAAGGTTGGGTGACTGGAATTCGCGCGAACGCCGCGAGGCCGCTTGCGTGGTTCGTGCTCGCGCTCATCCTCGGGTACGCGGCGCTCCTTCGTCTTGACGCGATCACTGCGCGCTACGGGCCCGTGCAGTCACCGGGCTGGCTCGCCGCCGTACAAACGCGGACGGTGTTGCCGCCCCAGACGATTCGCCCGGCCTGGTTTCCGTGGGTCCCGGCGGCGTTCCACGTGCACTACGACGGACCGCCGACGCAATACAGCAGCGACCCGTACTCGTACCTGAAGGTCGCACGGACGATGACGTCGTTCTACGAGCCGACGTGGCGCGAACCGCTGTTTCCGTTTTCCGTGAGGACGGTGATGGCGGTCGTCGGACCGCAGGACGTTGCCGTGAGCCTGACCTCGACCGCGTTCGCCGTACTGGCGATCTGGCTGACGTATGTACTCGGTGCGGCATTGTGGTCCCGGCCCGTGGGGCTGGCGGCGGCGCTGGTCCTGGCCATCGATCGAGACGCGGCGTGGTTCGCGAGCCAGGGCTGGCGCGATGATGCGTACGTCGCCGCGGTCGTGTTCGGCGCGTATTTCATCCTTCGATGCTGGCGAAGTGCGCGACAACCCGAGAGCCGCATCCAACTCGGCAGGTTCGGCGTCGATCGGCTCTACGTCAACGCAATCCTGCTCGGCATCGCCGCGGGGCTGATCATCCTCGTGCGGATCATGTCCCTGTCATTCCTCCTGCCTGCCGGAGTGCTTCTCGCCGCCGCGGTGCGGACGAACTGGCGGCGGCGCTTCACGATGGCAGGTATCGGGATCGTGGTCACGACGCTCGTGGCGATTCCGTACTTCATCAACTGCTGGCGCGTGCAGGGCGACTTCTTCTACACGTTCAATGTTCACGGGGATATCTACCGTATTGCGGAAGGCCAGGCGACGCCGAAGCAGGACACGACGTATTCGTACATCCGGGACAAACTGAGTGGGCGCCCGTATGCCGCGGTGGATACGATTCTCCGCGGCGTGACGCTCTATCCATTCGAGAACAAGTGGACCGGGCTGGACGCGTGGCGCGACGGGCTCGGAGCGCTCGTGGCGTTCGCGTCGGTCGTGGGTCTCGCCGCGCTCGCGTTTGTGCCCGCCGGCCGGGTGGTACTGTTGGTCGCGTTCACCTCGCTGCTGCCGTTCTCGCTGACATGGCGGGTCGATCCGAATCCGAGGTTCACGCTGCACCTGTATCCGTTCTTCCTCATAGCGGCGAGCATCGCCGGCAGTCTCGCGGTGCGGGCCGTGGGCCGTCTCCTGGCAGCCGGCATCGTCGCCGAACCAGCGCCCTGGCGCCGCGACGGCGAGATACTCGCCGGGCGCAACCTGGCTACCGGTGCCGCGGTCGTCGCGGGTTCGGCAGCGCTCCTCTGGTACGTGATGTCGTGGTCGCCACAACTCGTGTTCGCGGACGCCCTTCGTTACCGTGATGACGCGACCGTTACGGTGGGCGACGACATTGGATTCCTCGGTGCGGGATGGTCGCGGGCACTCGATCTGGGCAACGTGCAGATGCGGATCGCGACGGGTGAGAGCGGGATTCGGGTGCGGCTTCCGCTGCAGGACGACTACCGTCTGACGCTTCGTCTGGATCCGTTTCCGCGACCGCTCAGCGCGACGCCAGCCAGGCTTCCGGTCATTGAGTACTCGCTCAATGGCACGCGGCTGGGGGCCATTCCGCTGAAATGGAATCCCGAGCGCTTCGGCGCGTATGAAGTCACGCTGCCGAGATCAGCGGTTCATCCGGGAATGAACACGCTCGTGCTGCGGCGCGTTCCGGATCCTGGCGCCGCAGGATCTTCAGTACCTGGGTTTTCCGACGGTGACGCATTCGCATTCTGGTTGCTTCGTGCTTCGCGGCCGCCGGGGTGAGACAGATTCTTAACTTCCAGCGCCGGCGGTCTACATGGATTTACATGGGGCTGCAAGGTGAATGAACTAGAGCAGCGAGTACTTCCTGACAATCAGAAAGATCGGAGCCGCGCCGAGCAGGCCGGCCATGCCGTAGGTCCACCAGCGCGCCCGATTGATCACCTGGAACTCCAGATGTTCCCCAGGCTCGATCGCGAACGGGATCTTCTTCCAGAACAGCGTGTTGTGCACTCGCAGCGTGTGTCGTCCCGGTGGCACGTCGATCGTCACGGCCTCGCCGAAAAGCAGGACTTCGCGGTGATCGTCGTCGAGCTTGACGAAAATCTGGCGCTGGCCGCAGTCCACAGGACTCCTGCGGTCGAAAGTAACCATCGCTCGGAGGTCGTCCAGATCGCCGCCAGGGCAGTCGAGTTCGACGACAGCTCCGCCGGGCGGAAGTACTGCGGTCGATTGGGCCATGCGCTCATTATGCGGCAACTACAAGTAGGTCATCCACTGCGGGCGTGACGGTTGTGCCTTCCGGCGGACGTACCGCGCGACCGGAAAGTAGAGCGCGAACACGACAATGACGAACACGACGTACAGCTGCCAGAGATCCCAGCGGGCCGATGGCGGCACACTGGCGAAGGGCGCGGTGCGGTACCACTCGTGATGAATGCCGTCGCCGCGGATCCAGGCCGTCGCCAGCGCCGCGAGGTGAATGGCCGGAATGTGCAGCAGGTAGTAGAACATCGGCGCCCGGCCGAACACCGCGCAGACGCGAGCGAACCAGCCTGTGGCGCGATTGGCGAGAGGCAACAGCGCGATGACGGGTCCCAGTGTCATCAGCAGGAACGGGAGCGACGCCGGGTATTTGTTCTGGCCGAGCACGCGGAACAGCAGCGGCGGCGACTCCGCCGTTACCTGCTGGGCAAGCGCGGTCGGAATCGCAATGGCGATGAACAGGGCCGTCGCTCCGAGTCCGATGCGTGGCCACCACCTGGTTGGCGTCGCGCCAAATCCAAATCCCGCTGCCATCACGCCAATCCACGGCACGATGACGTACAGCACCTGGATGTTGCCGGCGGCCTCGGCCCCACTGGGATAGATGAATTCCCAGAACGGCACGATGGCGCCGTGCACCGACGGAGGCAGCAGCCCGGGCAGGCGTGCGAAGACTGGCTGCAGCACGATGACGGCGATGCCGCCGTATCCGAGCGTGCGCGGGCCGAGTCCCATCGCGACAAACGCTCCCATCAGCACCATGCACCAGCCGATCATCCAGATCACGCCCGCCAGCGTGAACGACGCATAGTCCAGGTTGAATCCCCACGTGAATTTCACAACGGTGAGCTCGAGCACGACGAGCAGCAGTCCGCGTGTCACGAGAAACCTCGCGAGCTTCGAGCGGCCGATCGATTGGCCGTAGAGAAATGCACTCGTGCCGGCGAGGAAAACGAACGCCGGGGCGCAGAAGTGGGTGATCCAGCGCGTGAAGAACACCCCGGTGGTGGGACCGCCGGCGGGGATGCCTCCGTAGAGCCGGACGTGATCGATCGCCATCAGAATCATCACCACGCCACGGATCACGTCGATGCCTTGAATCCGGTTCGATCTCGGGGTCGGCGAGGACATGCGTCACGGTACGACGCCAGATGGCGCCGAGACCTCGGCGATGCCGTGAGCGGTGGTGAAGCTGCCGCGAACGGCGTGGTTCGAGATTGCGAGCGCCGGGCAACTCGGATACGGTCGGGTCGTGACCCGCGCGTCCCGCGTCAGGCCATGGATGCTGGTCTCGGCTGTGTGGCTGGCGCCGGCGATCTTCAACGTCATCAACACGATCGGACAGCGGCGCCTTTCAGGCGAGGCACCGGCGTCCCTTCGCGACATGCTGTGGTCGGGAGGCGACTGGGCGGTCTACGCGATCCTGACTCCGCCGGTGTTCTGGGTCTCGCGGCGCTGGCCAATCGCCCGGCCCGCCATCACCCGCCGCGCGGTCCTGCACATCGGGTTCGCGCTGCTGTTCTGCGTGGGTTGGGCCACGAGCGGCAAGCTCCTCGAAATGCTGCTGGCGTTCGCGTTCGATCCACGCCAGTCCGCAATCGTGACAGCCATGCATGGCGCCGGTACCTGGCGCAACGCCGGCATCGACTGGATGCGCTGGGTCCTCGTGACGCTGCCGTTCGGCTGTGTCGTCTATTTCTCGATTGCCGGCATCGCGCATGCGATTCGGTACTTCGTGGAAGCCCGTGAGCGCGACGTCCAGATGGCCCGCATGTCGGAGCAGCTCGCCGGCGCGCGTTTCGCCGCGCTCCAGGCGCAGGTGAATCCGCACTTCCTCTTCAACACGCTCAACACGATCGCGGTGCTCGTTCGCGACAACGACCGCGCGCGTGCCGTTGCCATCGTCGAGCAACTGAGCGAGGTTCTGAGGGCGACATTGGGGCGGCACCGTGGTACTGAGGTCAGACTCGAGGACGAACTCACGCTCGTGCGTCAGTACCTGGCCATCGAGCAGGCGCGGTTCTCGGATCGTCTTCGACTGAACTGGCGGATCGCCGACGACGCCAGGAACGCCGCGGTGCCGGGGTTTGCCGTGCAGCACCTGGTGGAGAATGCGGTGCGCCATGGCATCGCGAGACGTGAGGACGCAGGCGTGATCGAGATCGCCGCCGTTCGTGACGAGAACTCGCTGGTTGTGACGGTACGAGACGATGGACCCGGTGTCAGCGCCAGTGTGCCGGCGCCCGCCGGTCATGGCCTCTCGAATACCCGGGAGCGCCTGACCGCGCTCTATGGCACGGAGGCGTCACTTGAGTTGAGCGCGGCGGCTGGCGTGGGGGCCGTGGCCACGCTCCGCGTGCCATATCGGGATCTCGGTCCAGAAGGCGATCGTGAGGCGTGAGTAACGTCTGGCGCGTTCTCGTCGCCGATGATGAGCCCGCGGCTCGCCGGGGAGTGCGTCAGATGCTCGAGCCGCACAAGGCGTTTCAGGTGGCGGGCGAGTGCCGCAATGGCGCCGAAGTGCTGCACGCGCTGGATGCGCTGAACCCCGACGTTCTGTTTCTCGACATCCAGATGCCGGGCCTCGGCGGTTTCGACGTCATCAAACGGAGGACTCCGGAACGAATGCCGCTGGTCGTGTTCCTGACGGCATTCGATCAACACGCATTGAAAGCGTTTGAAGCCGAAGCCCTCGACTACCTGGTGAAGCCAGTGAGCCAGTCGCGCTTCGATACTGCGATCCGGCGTCTTACCCGCCGGCTGTCGTCCGGCACTCCGATGGAGCCGCGCCTGGTCGTCCCGGCCGTGCGCGGCGCCATCGTCGTGCCCGTTCGGGAGATCGACTGGATCGAAGCCGCGGACAACTACGTTCGCGTCTGGACGGGCGGGCGGTCGTACCTTCTGCGTGAGTCCCTCGACGAGCTCGAGGCGCGCATCGGCAGGCACGGCTTCGTCCGCGCTCACCGCCGAGGGCTGGTTCGCATCAGTGGCGTGCGCGCTCTCACGACCTCCGCCAACGGCGAGACTGCCGCTACGCTCGAGTCGGGCGTTATCATCGCGGTGTCACGCCGGCGGCGTGCGGCATTTGCGAAAGCACTGAAGTGGAATCAGAAGGAGTGATCCGATGACGGGCATCGTCCAGTCCATTCGGGGCGAGTGCATGCGTTACAAGTCCCTCGCCGAAGCGGCGTTTGCGCAGGTCGCTGAAACCGATCTGTCTGTCGACGGCCCGAACGGTGGGAACTCAATGGCGGTGATCGCGTGGCACGTCTCGGGAAACCTCCGATCGCGGTTCACGGACTTCCTGACGAGCGACGGCGAGAAACCCTGGCGCCACCGGGACGAGGAGTTCGAGAAGCGTGCGGTGAGCCGTGTAGAGCTGGACGAGAAATGGAATGGCGGTTGGGCGGCGTTGCTCGCGACGCTTGATTCGCTTACGGACGCCGACCTCGCGCGTACGGTGACCGTACGCCAGCAGCCGATGCTCGTCTCTGAGGCGCTGCATCGCGCGCTCGCGCACCTCGCGTACCACACCGGACAGATCGTCTACCTCGGCAAGGTGTTCAAGGGGGACCAGTGGAAGTCCCTGAGTATTCCCCTGGGACAGTCGGAGACGTACAACCGCAATCCGATATCCGAGCGGCCGGACGCACACGCCGCGCACCTGAAGAGGTAATGGCGCCCTCGCGCCGTGCCATCGTCGTTGGCGCCGGCATCGGTGGCCTGGCCGCGGGTGTGGCGCTGCAACGCGCTGGATGGGAAGTCGAAATCCACGAACGAGCGGCGAGCCCCCGTGAACTCGGCTTCGGCTTGTTGCTCGCGCCGAATGCGCTTGCTGCACTGAAGGAACTGGGGGTCGCCGACGCCGTGGTACGGTCGGCGGCGCCCGCGACCAGCGTTGAGATCAGGCGGCTCGATGGCCGGCGGGTTCGACGATTCCGATCCCCGCTCGGCGGTCCGTCTGTTGTGGCGCTTCGGTCGGAGCTGCACGGCGCACTGCTTGCGGCAGTGGGCGAAAACTGCATCCACTTGAACAGCCTGGCCGAGGCGTTCGATCTGGATTCGAACGGAGTCACTCTGCGTGTCGCTGGAGGCGCGACGCATAGGGCCGATGTTCTCGTCGCTGCCGATGGCGTCGGCTCGGCAATCAGGCGGCAGCTTCACCCTTCGGAGCCGCATGCTGAATCGAGCGGCTACTGCGCGGTGCGAGGCGTCGCTTTCGGAGTAAGCGCCGTACTTGGTGATCTCGCTGGTATCGGCTATCTGGATGACGGCATCGAGATCGGCACGGCGCGCGGCACGAGCGACGCGGTCTACTGGTACATGTCGTTGATTGCAGACGAGTTCGACGCAGCCCGCCGCACGCCTGCCGCGGTCCTCGCGCGCGTGGTGCCGGGCTGCGATCCCCTGCTCGCCACGCTGCTCACAACCACGAAGCCGGAAGACATGCGGTTCGACGAGCTCTTCAGGCGCGATCCGCTCGTGTCGTGGGGAAGCGGTCGCGTCACCCTGCTCGGCGATGCCGCGCATCCGGTGATGCCGCACACCGGCCAGGGGGCCGCGCAGGCGCTGGAGGACGGCGTCGCGTTGGGACTGGTTCTCCGCGGCGAGACCGGCATCGAGGCCTCGCTACGGCGCTACGAGCAGGTTCGCTCCCAACGCACCCGCGCCTTCGTCCGGCTGGGTCCACGAATCGCGCGAATGACGACGACGCGAAGTCGAGTGATTCTGGCGCTGAGAGACACTGCGCTGAAATTGATGCCGGAGGCCTTGCTGCAAAGATCCGCCGCTGGGCTTCAGAGATATCCACATGCTGCGTTGCGATCGTGACGGCGACGCCGGGCCAGAAGACCCGGCCTACGGCCGTCTTCTTGATGCGTAGGCCGGGGCTTCAGCCCCGGCGAATCACGCGCACTTGCAATGCTGCCGCACCGGTGTTCTGGAAATACTCGAGGCGCAGGCGGTGCGTGCCCGCGCCGATGGCAATGCGATCGTCCTTTGGTCCGTGAATGGACCAGTCCTCGAGTACGAGCTTGTCGTCCACCCACAGCCGGATCCCATCGTCGCTCGTGACAACGAGCTCGTAGCTGCCGCCGGGCAGCCTGAGACTGCCGGCGGCTGTGACGCCGATCCGCGTCGAGTAACCCTGACCGAAGGACCTGGCGTTGGCGTAGGCAAGTCGCGTGGTCTTGTGCGTGCGCGCAGGCGGCGTCTTGAGCCGGGCGGCGAAGGCTGCCGGTTGTGTGAGCGGATCGGTGGCCGCATCGAACGTCCAGAAGTTCACCGTCCAGTCGATCTCGGGCTCGAAGACGGAGTAGGAGAAGCGATACGGCTTGCCGGCGGCGATGACCTCACCGCGCGGCGTGATGACGCGTTCTCCGATGTATTCGAGCTCGATTCGGAAGTCGACCGCGGGCTGTTGTGGTGCCAGAGTCAGCTCGCCTGGCGCGGTGCCGGTCGATGCTGCGGCCGTTGCTCCGCGGATCGACGCGATCTTCCACGAGCCGGCCGGACCGAGTACTCGCAAACGGATCGGCCGGTCGCTGAGCGACCCTCCGGGCCAGAGCTTCGGCGACAGGGAGTCGTACGGTCCCCAGTCGTCGACGATGATTGTGTCGCGGCCGCGGCGGGCGCCCACTGGAAGCTTCGCATCAATCGCGCCCGGGATCGGTGACGGCGGCGCGGGAACCGGTCGCGCTGACGGCGCCATCGGACCGTCGAAGCGCTTGACGCCCTCTGTCCGTGCGATGTCCGTCTCGCGTTTGACGCCGTCGAAGACATTCGACGCGATGTCGTAGCCGCGGCTCGACGTGTCCCGGAACTTCGGATAGCCCCAGTTCGGATCTTGCGTCGCGTTGGCCCAAAGCCGGATCCCGAGTTCGTCTGCAGTGAAAGTATTCCCGGCTATCGTGATGTTCTGGCCGTGCTCGATGGCGATGCCTTCGGTGTTCCGGGCGAAGGTATTCATCAGGATCTGCGAATCGAAGCTGTAACCGCCCCAGATGCCGTGCCAGCAGTCTTCGATCCTGTTCCGCATGAACACGTTACGGCTGAACGTCGCCTCGATGCCGTTCGCGACGGCGTGGCTGACGTCGTTGTCGTAGAAGAAGTTGTCGTTCGCGCCGCCCTGGCCGGTGTCCATCGTCGACTGTCCCGCCCAGAGAAACACACCGTCGCCGCCGTGCGTGAACGAGTTGTATGCGACGACGTTCCTGCTCGACTGTTCGTACATGAGGATGCCGGTCGAATCCTGGCCGCGGTTGTAGAAGCCGTGGCTATAGCCGCGCACGCACCAGTCGACACGGTTGTGCATGACCTTGCTGTCCGTCGTGCGGTAGAAGCCGATACCGACGCCCGAGAGGAATGAGAACGTGTTGTTCCAGACACTGAGCCGGGACGACCGCGTCACCATCAGGCCGTTCATGCCCTGGACGGCGCGGACACCGCTGATTTCCGCGTCGTCGACGCCGGCCAGATAGATTGCCGCGCCGTACCGGAGCCATTCGTCTTTCTCGTTGTTGTGGAAGGAGAGCCAGTCGGCCTGATGCTCCTGTTCGAGGCCGCTCAACAGGCGTGGTTTCCAGTTGTAGCTGACGTCGAGGCCCGAGAGCCGCAGGCGCGGTGAGTCGCGGGCAATTACCGCGATCTTGAATCCGCGCACCGACGCGGCCGAGAGACTGACACCAGTGCCGGCGATCTGAATGCCTGTGCCGCGATACGAGTCCGGATCCGCGAACGGCGCACCGCCCTCGATGGTGACGCCCGCCATGTCGACGCGGATGTCGTTGCCGCGAATGACGACCGCGGGCCGGTCGATTGCTGCCGACGGGAGTCGATAGACGCCGGGTCGGATGCGCGTGCTCCGGTCGATCACGATGCCGGGCGTGAGTGGAATCCCAGGCGCCTGCGCTGGTGGCAGATAGAGCAGGGTGAGCGTCGCCAGCAGGAGGGTGCGCATCGCGCGACTATAGTCGTACCATTCGCGCATGAATACCAGACGCCAGTTCCTGATCAGCGCGCCGCTCGGCATCCTTGTCTCGGCGGCCGCGTGCGCGGGTGAACGGAAAGCCTCTGAGGCTGCGCCCGCCGGAACTCCGGCGACGCCGGGCGCGCCACCGACTTTCGGCACAGGCACGGGCGCCGGTCCAGAAGTGACCACAGCGACGTTCGCTGAGGCGGAGAAGCTGATGCAGGTGACGCTCACGCCGGCCGAGCGCCAGCAGGCGGCCGACACCTGGCGCCGTTCGCTTGCGCCGTACCTGGAGCGGCGGACCGGTCCCCGTGCGGTCGCACTTGGCGAGACGGAGGCACCGGCGTCCGTATGGAATCCAATGCTGCCCGGCCTGGCCCGTTCACCGCAGCGCGATCGCTTCGTGCGGTCGAAGGCCGATGGCGCCCCCTTGCCGGCGAAGGACGAAGACATCGCGTTTGCGCCCGTGGTGCAGCTCTCACGCTGGATCGAGACGCGCACACTGACGTCGGAGCGCCTCACGAGCATTTATCTCGCGAGGATCGCGTCGCTCGACTCGCGCCTGCGCGCCGTCATTACCGTGACTCGCGATCACGCCCTTGCGCGCGCGAAGCAGGCCGACGTGGAAATCGCGGCAGGGAAGTACCGGGGGGCGCTGCATGGCATTCCGTACGGCGTCAAGGACCTGCTCGACACGAAAGGCATTCCCACCACGTACGGCGCCGAGCCGTTCAGGAATCGCGTCCCCACAGCGGACTCGGCGGTAGTTCGCAGACTGGATGATGCCGGCGCCGTGCTCGTGGCGAAGCTCTCACTTGGCGCGCTGGCGCTGAACGACATCTGGTTCGGTGGTCAGACGATGAATCCGTGGCTGATCGAGGAAGGCGCATCGGGTTCGAGTGCGGGACCGGGTTCGGCGACGGCGGCGGCGCTCGTCGCGTTTTCGATTGGCTCGGAGACGGGCGGCTCGATCGTGGCGCCGGCGATGCGCTGCGGCGTGACGGGCCTCAGGCCCACGTTCGGGCGTGTCGCGCGCACCGGCGCGATGACGCTGTGCTGGTCGCTCGACAAGCTCGGTCCGATGACTCGATCCGTCGAGGACGCGATGCTGGTGCTCAAAGCGATCGACGGAGCGGACGCCGGGGATGTCTCGAGCGTGCCATCGCAACTGGATTTCGATGCGACGGCGAGCATAGCCGGCGTGCGCGTCGGCTACTTTCCGAAATGGATGGGCGAGTCACCCGCGACGGATGTCGATCGCGCCGCGCTCGAGACCGTGAAGAAGCTCGGGATGGCCGCGAAGGAAGTGGCGCTGCCCGACTGGCCGTTCTCGTCGCTGATGCCCATCCTATTCGCCGAAGGCGCCGCGTCCTTCGAGGAACTCGCGCTGACGAATCAGCTGGGTTCGCTCAAGGTGCAGGTGAGGGACGCCTGGCCGAATCTCTTCCGGCAGTCGCGCTTTCTCTCTGCCGTCGACTTCGTGCAGGCGGACAGGCTTCGCCGCAAGGTCGCGCTCGAGATGGCGCGCCTCTTCACGGACGTCGATGTTCTGCTCGTGCCGTCGCTCCGCGACGAACAGCTGACCATCACGAACTTCACGGGGCATCCGTCCCTCACCGTACGCGCTGGATTCGTGCAGGTGTCGGAAGCACGCAGCGACTGGGCGCCGGATCCCGCGAACCCGCTCCCGAACTTCAACCCGCCTCGCCGTGTGCCGCACGGAATCACGCTCGTCGGCAGGCTGTTCGAAGACGGGCTCGTGGGCCAGGTCGGTGTCGCGCTCGAGCGGGCGTTCGGCGTCGCGAGCGAACGTCCCGCGGGGCTCTCGTGACCGGCGGGCTTCAGCCCGCCGGGGCTAGTTCTTGACCGTGAATCTCAGATATCGCGTGACCGGCTTATCACCCTGCGACACTTCGACGGTGAGCAGGTACTCGCCGGTGTCGAGTGTCGAGACGGGCAGCGTGAACTTACAGTCGGCCTGGCGCGCGACGAAGGTGTCGGCGCTGACCTGTTGCGAGGATCGCGTGACGATCTTGTTGGCGGTATCCGTGATGCTGATCGTGAGTGTCGCCGCTGATGGAGCACGTCCGGCGCCCTGATAGATCCGCGTGAACCCGAGCACGGCTTCGGTCGATGCGAATGTGCGGCGGCTCGTCGGGATCACCGGAATGATGGCTTCGGCGGCGTCGGTCGGCGCGGCGGCGACCACCGGCGTCACGCTCAGGACGAGGTCGGCTACCTGCAGCGCCTCCCGGTTGAAATCCGGCACCACGAGGTCGAAGTAGACGCTTCCCGTCTTCGCGGACATCGCGCTGTGCGCGGCGAGACGAATCTGGTACCGGCCTGGCGCGAGATCGATGCGCGAGAGGACTTCGTATGCGGCCGCGTCAGGCAGGCCGGCGCGAAGCGCGAGCCGTGCGGTCTGGCGTGCCGTACCTTGCGCGCGGCCGTCCGCTGAAAACGCCGCGGCGAGGACCTCCAGTTGATCGAGGACGCGGGCGCCGGCGTCGCCGATGACGCGCTGCTCGACGCCGGTTGCCAGCACGATGCCTGCGCGTCCGCCCGGCATCCGAAACGCGGACGCGGCTGCGCGAAGCGTGACGTCCGGGCTCGGAAGAATCCCCGAGAGCGTGCTCGCGAGCGCGGGTGTCAGCGTCGGGCTTGACGCTGCGGGCGGCGCTGGACGCGCGCCGAAGTACGCGTTTCTCGTCTTGGCCGTGACGCCCGGCCGTCTGACCCTGACGCCAACGCGACGGACGGTGCGGTCCGCAGCATTGCGGGTCGACTGGTAGCCGATCAGGTAGTACGCGCCGTTCTCCTCGAAAATGCGGGCCAGCCCTTTCGCGAGATCGTTCGTGCCGAAGATCGCGCGTCCGCCGCTGTTCTCGGCGATCGTCTGCAGAAAATCACGATGCATGCGCGCCTGCAGCATCGCCTCCGACGGCGACATGAACGACCCTCCGATCCGTGCAGTCCGGACACGCTGCTGGAGGAACGCCTCGAGGCCGCCGACACCGGCCGGGTCGATGCTGTAGATGTTGACGTTGCCGTGCTGCGCGCGCACGAAGGCCTGCTTCACCGCCGCGCCGTAGGCCTCCTGCGGCCGGGATTCGACGAGCTCCGTCAGCGCCTCCGCAATCTCGCGGTCGGTGCTCGCTTCGAGGGTGCCGCCCGAACTCAGCGTGTCCAATGCCGGCGCCCCACGGGATCCAATCTTGTCGATGTTCGCGATGGCAGATGCCTCGACAGGCGCGCCGGTACTCACATAGATGATGGCCTTGCGCCGCTGCGGCACGTTCGCCAGATGGCCGGCGACGAGTCCGAGAGTCCGAATCGAAGAGAAGAACAGTTGATTGTCCGTGGCGGCCACCTGATCGCTGTACGCGAAGCCTGGCGTGAAGGCCTCGATCGCGGCGAGCAGTCGCCCGCGATCGTTGGTGAAATCCACCGATCGGCGGCTGTCACTGACGTAGATGACCGCCGCGAGGTCGTCCGGGCCCATGCGCTGGATCACGCCGCGGCCGATCTCGCGTGCATTGGCTGACATCCGCAAGTCCGGTGGAATCGTCGCATCGTCGAGGATGATCGCGAACAGCCGTCCGTCGCCGAGACTGTTCGTCCGGATGTCCGGAGGCACGTCGCGGACCCAGGCGGCCGAGAGCGGCGGTTGATCGGGCGCGCTGATTTCGGCGAACGCCACGATTTCCTGCGGCTTGTTGTTCTCGAGCAGCGTGAAGTCGGCGGCGGTAAGGCCCTTGACGGGATGGCCGGCCGAGTCTAGGGCGGAGACGTCGACCTGGATTACGTCGACCGACGACCGGAAGACAGGCGGGTTCTGCCCGGCCTGCTGCGCCGATAGCGCGACCGCAAAGGCGGCGATCGCGGCGACTCCGGTCGACGAGGCGCGCATGCTCATTTGACGATGCGGCCGCCCTTCATGACGAGGCGGACGTCCCGGAGTTTCGAGATGTCCTTGAGGGGGTCGCCGCCGACCGCGATGATGTCGGCTTCGTACCCCGCGGCGATCGATCCGATCGTGGTGCCGAGACCGAGCGATTCGGCGGCCAGGGAAGTGGCGCCGACGATGGCGTCTGCCGGCGCCTGGCCGGCGTTGACGCGGGCGATGGACTCGCGCGCGTTCTGCCCGTGCGCGCCCGCGACGGCGTCGGTGCCCATGGGCATGCGAAGGCCGAACGAGAGCGCGCGTTTGAACCCCACCGCGAGTGTCGGGACGGCCTTCTCCATGAAGGCAAAGCCCTCTTCGTTGTAGTTGCCGCTACCCATGTACTTGGTCTTGTTCTCGACATAGTTCTGCAACACGAGGCCGATGTTGGGGTCGAAGAACACGTTCGCGTCCTTCATCGCCTTGAGCGCCGCATCGTCCGCGTAGGCGCCGTGCTCGATCTGGCTGCAGCCGCCCTTGACGCTCGCGATGACCGACGCCGGATCATGGGCGTGCACGACGGCGCGGAGGCCCTGGACTTTCGCTTCGCCGCACACGGCATCGATCTGCTCCTGCGTCGCGCTCATCTTGCCGCCGTCACGGATGCTGCCCGAGGCGAACAGCTTGATGACGTCAGCCCCGTTCTCCTTCAGAGTCTTCACCCGCTGTCGCAGCTGGTCAGGTGTGTCCGTCGGCCGCGGGTTGATCTGGCCGAGTGAAGTCAGAACGCGAGGCCCGCGCTTGGTGCCCGCGTTGATTGCGTCCCGCCGCCCCTTGTCTGACGCCGCGCCGAGCGACTGCACAGTCGTGAATCCGGCATCGAGCATCGCATCCAGGTTGGCCTGCACCGCCGTTTCGATCTGTTCGGGTGTTTCCTGCGGCTGTCCATCGCGACGTCCATACAGCCCGTTCGGCTGGAAGTGCCAGTCGACGTGGACGTGCACGTCGATCATGCCGGGCATGAGCGTCACGTCACCGAGATCGCGCGTGACGGCGCCGCGCCTCTGATCGATCGCGACGATCTTCGAACCCTTGATTTCGATCACGGCGTTCGTCCGCGCGCCGCCGCGACCGTCGAGGAGGCGCGCGGCACGCAGCGTGATCGAATCGCTCGGGCCGGTGTTCTGGGGAGCAGTCGACGAGAACGCCAGCGCGGCCAGGCCTGCCAGCGCGACGCCCGACCCGACGGCAAGAATCTGAGAGGGCATAGCCGTGAGTATAGATGGACGGATGGATCGATGCAGCAATGGATCGATACACTCAGTCACACGCATGTCCGCGGTCCGCCACGTCGTCTATCTTCACGGCTTCGCGTCGTCACCCGCCTCGTCGAAAGCGACGCGATTCCAGCGGGAACTGGCAGGGCGAGGTGTCGGTTATTCGTGCCCCGACCTGAACGAACCGTCGTTCGAGACGCTGACGGTGACGCGCATGCTGGAACAGACGCGGGCGGCCGTCGCCGCCGCGGCGGGGCCCGTGGCGCTCGCCGGCTCGAGCCTCGGCGCGTTCGTTGCCGTGCATGCCGCGGCCGCCGACCGCACTGGAAAGATCGATCGACTGGTGCTGATGGCGCCGGCTTTCGATTTCGGCGGCAACCGCCTGCGGCAGATCGGCGAGCAAGGCATCGACGAGTGGCGCCGCACGGGACAGCTGCGCATATTTCATTACGCGACGGGGACTTACCGCGACGTTGGATTCGCGCTTTACACCGACGCGGCGATGTACGACGCGCTCACGGTGGAGCTCCGGCAGCCGTCATTGGTCTTCCAGGGACGGCAGGACGCGTCGGTCGATCCGGTGATGGTGGAGAGATGGGCGAGCGCCCGCACCAACACGGACCTTCGCCTGCTGGACGATGACCACCAACTGACGGCGTCGGTGGACTTGATCTGGAACGAGTCGAGGAGATTCTTTGAATTGACCGATTGAATGATTGACCGATTGAATGATTGACTGATTGACGGATTGAATGATTGGAGATTGACTGATGTCCGTGAATCAATTCTTCAATCAATCGGTCAATCCCTCAATCGGTCAATCCGTCAATCCCTCAATCGGTCAATCCGTCAATCGGTCAATTCCCTAAGCCGGCGCGCCGAGCTTGAAGACGTGCGGCGCGGACGTTTTCACTGCGTTGCGGGTGTCCACGACCAGCTTCGAGTGCTTCACGATGTCCGGGTAGTCGAAGACCTTGTGGTTCGTGATGATGACCACGCAGTCGGCGGCAGCGAGCGTCGCGGGTGTCAGCGGCGCGGAGGTGAGGTCGACGGCGCCTGGCCACTCGCGGCCGGACAAATGTGGTGCGTAGGGGTCGTGATAGCTGACGTCGGCGCCCTTCTGGCGAAGCACCGCCATTACGTCGAGTGCGGGCGATTCACGGATGTCGTCGATGTCCCGCTTGTACGCGATGCCCAGAATGAGAATCTTCGCGCCGCGCACCGACTTGGAGTGGCTGTTGAGCGCGTCGTTGACCTTGTCCACCACGTAGTGGGGCATTGCGCCGTTGACGTGGCCGGCCAGCTCGATGAAGCGCGCTTCGAATCCGACTTCCTTGACCTTCCAGGACAGGTAGAACGGGTCGATGGGAATGCAGTGCCCACCGAGGCCCGGGCCCGGATAGAACGGCATGAAGCCGAACGGTTTCGTCGCGGCCGCATCGACGACTTCCCAGACGCTGATGCCGAGCCGGTCGCACATCTGCGCGAGTTCGTTGACGAGGCCGATGTTGACGGCACGGAACGTGTTCTCGAGCAGCTTCACCATCTCGGCGACGCGCGGTGAGCTGACCGCGATGACGGTCTCGATCGAGGCGGAGTACAGCGCGTGCGCCAGCCGTGAGCAATCCGGCGTCGTGCCGCCGACGACCTTGGGCACGTTACGAGTCGTCCACTTCTCGTTGCCCGGATCGACGCGCTCGGGCGAGAACCCGAGGAAGAAATCCTTGCCTGCAACGAGGCCGCCGCGTTCGAGGATCGGGCGAACGACCTCGTCCGTCGTGCCGGGGTAGGTCGTCGACTCGAGCATGACGAGCTGTCCCGGCCGGATGTGTTTCGCGATCATCTCGACGGCGGAGACCACGTACGAGAGATCGGGGTCCTTGGTCTTTCTGAGCGGCGTCGGCACGCAGATGTTGATCGTGTCGAAATCAGCGATCGCCTTCGCATCCGTCGTCGCGCTGAGCTTGCCCGCCTTGTGGAACTGGGCGACGTCGGACGTCGGCACGTCGGGAATGTACGATTCGCCGCGGCCGATCGCCGCGACCTTGCGCTCGTCGAGGTCGACGCCGGTCGCCTTGAAGCCGGCGCGGGCCAGTTCGACGAGCAGCGGCAGTCCGACGTAGCCGAGGCCGATCACGCCGACGTGCGCGGTGCGCGCCTTCAGCTTCTTTTCGAGTTCTGTTGCGATCTTGTTCTCAGGACGGGTCTCTGTCGTCATCGAAGTCCGCCTATTATGTCACCGCCGTGACGCTTACGTTCGTGCTCTGGCTGGCTGCGACGGTCGTGCATTTCGCTGTCGCCGCCGCGGCGGCCCGCCGCTTGTCGCCGGATGACACGCTCGATGAATTGATTTTCGTGGCCGTGGTCGGTGGGGTGGCCGGCCTGTCGTTCGTTCTTCACGCCACCGCACTATCGGCCGGACTCAGTCTCGGCTTTGGCCTTGCCGGCCTGGCCGTGTGGAACACGTTTGTCTGGGCCGTCGTGCGCCGTGTGTCGGCACGCGAGACCGTGCAACAGCGTCCGGATTTCTTCGAGTTATTGGTACTCGCGATTCTTTCGAGTGTGGTGCTCGCCTGGATGGGTGCATCGGCCACGTCGCTCGATCTGCACGGTCCGGATGCCGCGCACTATCACGTGCCCTACGCCGTGAACCTCGCGCACGGCGACGGACTGTTCGCGCTGCCGGCCACGCCGCACCTCTATCCGATGGCCGGCAGCCTCGTCGCCGCGTGGTTCATCATTCCGTTCGGCAACACGCTTCTCGTCGATCTCGCGATGCTCCTGCCGTTCGGACTGATGGTGGCCGCCATCAACCTCCAATTCCGTGCGATGACGGGGGAGTCCGGACTTCGATGGAGCACGTGGCTCTCGCTCGCGCTGTTCTCGACGCCGCTGTTTCGCAGCGCGAGCGCCGGGGCGGCCGACCTCTGGTTTGCGGCCGCGTTCGTGGCGGTGGTCGCGCTCGTGACGTCTGCGTGGGCGCGCCGATCGTGGCGGGCGATCGACGCGATCCTGCTCGGCGGCGCAGCCGGTCTCCTGCTGGGATCCAAGACGACGGGGATAGCGTCGCTTGGGCTGCTCGGTGCAGGCGCGGTGGGTGTGTGGGTGTTACGGAGGGTCGCCGGCGCCAGGCCCATGGAGCGGCCCTCGTTGGGCATCACGCCCGTTCTCGGCGCTCTCATCCTTGCGCTTGGAGCGGGTGGTGTCTGGCTCGTGCGCAACTGGATTCTCTTCGGATCGCCGCTGGCGCCCGCCGGACTCGATGTGTTCAGCCTCTCGCTGTTTCGCGGCGAGACGCACCAGCGAACGACGTACTACTCCGTGCTGGGTGAGATGGAGCGCCCGGGTTTCGACCTCATCGCGGTGGCGACGCGGTACATCCGACAGTGGCTCGGTCCGGCGTTCCTTCCTACGATCGCGCTCATCGCATTCACTGCTGGCGATCTCGTGCTGACGCTCGGGCGCAGGACCACGGATCCGCGGTGGTGGGCGCGCATGGGAGCGCTGCTTCTTACTGTGTTCTCCGGCGGCGTCCTGATCTGGATGCTGATCGGTGCGCCGTGGACCGCGCTCCTGCGCAGCAATGGACTGACGCTGCGATACGCGCTGCCGCTGGCGGCGCTCGGGCCGCTACTGGGCTACGCGGCCCTGTTTCCCCTGAGCGTTTCCTGGACTCGAAACCGGGTCGCGGCGGCTGTCGCGTCCGGCAGTCTGATGTTCACGAGTCTCTGGTGGTTCTGGAAGAGCTCGATGGCCGCACCACCGCAGTCCATCCTGCCGGCGTTCGACCTGGTGTGGCTGGTGGTGGCCGGCGCGATCGTCCTGCTCATGCTCAGGACCCGCGCAAAGCCCATGAAAGGCCTGCGCGGAGCGGCAGTGGTCGCGACCATGGCGGTGATCCAGGGCTATCAGATCTCGGAAGCGAACGTCGCTGCTCATCGCGACACCGAGGCGAAATTCGAGGCCGAAGAGTTGGCCTATGCCGCCGGCACTCCTCGGCCTCAGCCGGATCCTCAGCCGGGTCGGGCGGCATTCCTCGCCGTACGGAGCGATGAGAAGGCCCGCGGCCGTTCCTGTGCGGCCAGGCGCTTCTACTTTCTGGTCAGGTACGACCAGCCCCTGGAGTTCCAACCGCCGGCCCTTTCGAGCCGGAGCTACTACGCTGGGCGCGATGTCGAGCCTGCACGGCGAGCAGGGCCCATCGGCGATTGCGACTACATCGTCACCAGCCCGGCGCTGCAGGGAACCGAGAAAGGGCAGGCACTCGTCAGCGCGCTCGCCGGCGGCGCCGCCACCGAAACCGTGCCCAGCCCGGCAGAGTTCGTGGTGCTTCGGCCGGCGAAGTAACCGTCGCGCGCGAGCCGCCGTATTATTGGGTGCACCAGGGGACCACTATGTTGATCAAATCCAGGACCTCAGCAGACCTGCCGTATTCGGAAGTCACGCCGGAGCCTATCTATCGATCTCGGCGTGAGTTCCTTGCCGCCACCGCGGTGGGCGCCGTCGGAGCGATTGCCGGAGGAATCGGATCGGAGGCATGCGCGGAAGCGGCGGTGCCGCAGGGGACGCTCACGGCCAGGAAGACGGCCTTTGTCACCGACCCGGCCGTCGATCCACTGAGCACCTGGGAGACGATCACGACCTACAACAATTACTACGAGTTCGGCACGGGCAAGGACGATCCGGCGCGGAACTCCGGGCGGCTGACGACGAAACCCTGGACGGTGAAGGTGGACGGGCTCGTCGACAAGCCAGGCGACTACGGCCTCGAGGACCTCATCGACTTCAAGAATCTCGAAGAGCGCGTTTACCGCCACCGCTGCGTCGAGGCATGGTCCATCGTCGTGCCGTGGATTGGCGTGCCGCTCTTGGGCCTGATCAAGAAGGTGCAACCGAAATCGATGGCGATGTTCGTGGAGTTCACGACGCTGGAGCGGCCGAGCGAAATGCCGGGGCTCAGCCGCGGCTCGCTCGAGTGGCCGTATCGCGAAGGCCTGCGCATGGATGAAGCGATGCATCCGCTGACGCTGATGGTGGTCGGCGTCTACGGCAAGCTGTTGCCGAATCAGAACGGCGCGCCGCTGCGCGTGCACGTGCCCTGGAAGTACGGTTTCAAGAGCGGCAAGTCCATCGTTCGCATCCGGTTCACCGACAAGATGCCGATGACTTCGTGGGTCATGCAGCGGGCGGAGGAGTACGGGTTCTACGCAAACGTGAATCCGACCGTCGATCATCCGCGCTGGTCCCAGGCGAGGGAAGTGCGGCTGCCCGGGTTCTTCAAAAACCGTCCGACCCTGATGTTCAACGGCTACGGCGACCAAGTGGCCAGCCTTTACGCCGGCATGGATCTCAGGAAGTTCTACTAAATAATGCCTGCGAGCGAGCCATGCGAGCGAGCCGCGCGAACGGAGTGGGGAGTCAGGGGCCCCGCGAGTGAGCGCGTAGGGGGGACCGCGGGGGCGCAGCCCCCCGGATCCGAGAACTGATGCAGAGGGCCTGGCACCAGCTGAAACGACTCGTTCTTGCGATCGTCAACTGGCGCTACTTCAAGCCCGCCGTTTTTATCGGCTGCGCGATTCCGCTCGTCGATCTCGTCGTCTCGTTCTGGCTGGTGTACACCGGCCGCAATCCGAATCTGCTCGGTGCGGAACCAACGAAGGCGATGCTGCACCTGACGGGTGAGGACGCGCTCGCGATCCTGCTGCTCACGCTGACGGTCACGCCCGCGCGGCGGATCTTCGGCGCGAACAAGCTCCACGACCTCCGCCGCATGCTCGGCCTGTGGGCGTTCACCTACGCTGCGATTCATCTCAGCATCTACCTGGTCTTCGACCAGCTCTGCTATTCGCCTGGCACGTGTCAGTTCGAAGCGGTCTGGCAGGACTTCATCAAGCGCCCGTTCATCTTCGTCGGGCAGGTGGCGTTCATTTCCATGCTCCTGCTGGCCCTGACATCGACCAAGGGGTGGCAGCGCCGCCTGCGGAAGAACTGGAACCGTCTGCACATGCTGGTCTTCGTCGCGGCCATCGCCGGCGTGATCCATTTCATCTGGATCCAGAAGGCCGACATCGAAGAGCCGCTCAACTGGGCCGTCTGGCTGACGGCGCTTATCGGCATCCGGATCTTCTTCTGGATGCGCGCGAATCGCCGTCGCGCCGTCGCGTAGCAAGCTGTTGAGAGCGCGCGAGGCGCTCAGCTCAGCATGCTCAGAATGACGTAGATCACGATGATGCCGACGACTCCGAAGCCGAGCAGTCGCCCGATCGCGATTGAACCAAGTAGTTTCAACATGCGCAGTCGTTGTGCAACTCGGATACCACTGGGAACGGCTCGGTTCGTGTTGGGCGAGGTCGGTTGAAATGACACCAGCTACCAGAGATAGGTAGCCGGCTCCTTTGGTCGCTCTGGGCCGCTCTGCCTCCCGGGCCCCCTCCGCCCCCTCGGCTCCGGTGGCTCCGCGGCTCTGCCTCCTCCGTTTCCTCCCTTTTTTGCCAGTTCAACCCCGCATGGAGCCAGTTCGCGACAATTTTGTTAGCGGATCGGGGAGGGGCCGATAGTCTAGGCGCTGTTATCTCGGTCGCGAGCGAGTATGCGAGCGAGCCGGCGGAGCGAGCGGGGCGATGGGTCCCCGCGAGCGACGCCGTCGGGGAGTCCGCAGGGGCGAAGCCCCTCGGATCAATGTTGGAGGTTTTTGTGCACAAGCCAGTCAAGTATTTCGAGAAGGGCCTGACCTACGTCGCCAAGGGCGCGTGGAGCGTGTTTGATGCGATCAACAGCGTCAAGCGAAACGACAGCTTCATCCCGGCGTGGTCGGAAAAGCCGCTCCTGAAGTCGTGGCAGAAGGTGAAGCCGCCGCTCGGCTGGCCGCGCGAGACGGATTCGCTGTGCCCGACCTGCGTGCGCGAGGCGCGGCAGGAGATTCTCGACGGCAAGCGTGACTACAAGGAACTTCTGACCGAGAAGATCGGCGAGATCAAGGCGACCATCATCGAGCGCGACGGCAAGATCATGATGGTAAAGGATTGCCCGATTCACGGCCACTTCGAGGACGTGATGGCGATCGACACCGCGTTCTTCAAGCACCTCGAGGACACGTTCCCGGGCTCCGACATCCGGTCGCACGCCGACGAGAAGCTGCACAACCATGGCTCCTCGACGATCAAGTACGGCCGCGGCTCGGTGCTCACGATCGACCTGACGAACCGCTGCAACATGATGTGCGACCCGTGCTTCATGGACGCGAACCAGGTCGGCTTCGTGCACGAACTCAGCTGGGAAGAGATCAAAACGCTGCTCGACAACGCCATCACCCTGAAGCCGAAGCGGCAGATGTCGGTGCAGTTCTCCGGTGGCGAGCCGACGCTCTCCCCGTACTTCCTCGACGCGTGCCGCTACGCCAAGAAGGTCGGCTACAACAGCGTGCAGGCGGCCACGAACGGCATCGAGTTCGCCAAGAGCCCTGAGTTCGCGCGCGCGGCGGCGGAAGCCGGCCTGCGCTACGCGTACCTGCAGTTCGACGGCATCGGTAACGCGGCGAACTCGCACCGCCTCGTCGGCAATCTGTTCGACGTCAAGCTCCGCGCGATTGAGAACCTGTGGCGCAACGGCGTCGACATCGTGCCCGTCACGACCATCGTCAATGGCGTGAACAACGAGCAGGTCGGCCGTATCATCAAGTTCGCGCTCGACAACCCGAAGAAGATCTCGTTCCTCTCGTTCCAGCCGGTGTCATTCACCGGCCGTGACGAGGAAGTGACGCCGGAGCGGCGTGCGGCGCAGCGCTACACGCTCTCGCATCTGGCGCACGACGTGAAGAACCAGACGGGCATCGGCGAGCCGGAACGCGACTGGTTCCCGATCTCGTTCATGGGCACGTTCAGCGACTGGGCGGACCTCGTGCACGGTCCGGCGGCCGACTGGGGCGCGCTTTCCTGCGGCTGTCACCCGAACTGCGGCGTCGGCATGGCCGTCATCGTCGACAAGGAAACGCACGAGGCAGTGCCGATCACCGCGTTCATGAACGGTCCGCAGCTTGCGAAGGACATCACGAGCGTGAACGATGCGGCGCGCGGCCGGTTCCTGTCGGTGGCGGGCATGGCGCTCGCGCTCATGCGCAACTACGACCCGTTCAAGACGCCGAAGCACTTCAGCCTGTTCGACCTCATGCGCCGCTTCGACAAGGCGTTCGGCGCGACGGGTAAGGACTACGGCAAGGTCACGGCGGATCGGACGGTCGCGGACATCGAGAAGCGCCGCAGCGATCGGTTCAACTTCATGTTCGTCGCGGGCATGTGGTTCCAGGACCTGTTCAATTACGACTTCCGCCGCACCGAGCGCTGCATCATTCCGTATGCGACGCAGGAGGGCGAGATCAGCTTCTGCGCCTACAACACGGGCGTGGGCTGGCGGAACATCATCGAGAAGATGCACATGACGGCCACGCTCACGAAGTGGTACGAGGAGCATGGACGCCATGAGATCTTCGCCGGCGGCAAGAAGGTCGAGATGGACACGACCCAGCACAGCCTCAATCTGGTGGCTGAGGACGTGAACAAGGGCATCCAGCACGACCTCGATTCACAGGGCATCGCCAAGAACGCGCGTGAAGAGAAGCTGCGCGCGCGCAAGGCGCAGCAGGAACACGCCCGCATGGCCGCGCTGTATCGGCAGGAAGTCCTCAAGGAACCGAAGCCGGAGATCGCGACGGGCCTCCAGATTCAGGGCCTGAAGAAGAAGGACTCGTCAGAGACGGTCACGCACTAGGCTGCGCGGTTCAGGGCGCAGGGTTCCGGGTTCAAAGGGCCGGGTGAGGAGACTCATCCGGCCCTTTGTGTCTCAACGTAATTCTTCATTGCCATTGCCTCGAAACGCATGAAGAATGGCGCCTTCCATTCGAGGTGCGTCAATGGCGAGGTTACCGGGAGTCCTGACGGCAGACCCGGATTCCGGCGGACCGGGAGATCGTCTGACGGTGCGATGCCCAAGCGGTCAGATGGATCTGAGCCGCGTGCGCCAAGCGTGGCTTCAACCGAACACCGGTGGCACTTGGGGCATCACAACGTTCGGCTACGTCGCGGCGACGAGTGGTGCGACCCGCACTGAGGTGCAGGTCACGCTGCCGCAACTAGGAGATCCGGCACAAGGCCGTCCGAGTGAGGGTGCCTACTGGCTCGTTGTCAGTGACGGCCTGAACCTTGGGAGCACGATCGCGCCCGTCACGCTCCGCGCCCAGCCGGCGGCTCCTGCCAATCCCGGCCTTCCGCCTGTCGCGGTTGCACCGCCGCACGGCATCAGCTTCAGCCCCGGCGCGTTCTCGTTGGCATTGCCAAGCGCTCCTCCTGCGAGCGCGGCCCCGGCTGCACCGGTGGCCGGGCCAGGTGCCAGCACCTCCCCGGCTTCTGCGCCGTCCTCGCATCCTGCGGCAACGACGACGGCTTCGCATGGATCGGGAGGTTGTTGCCGTCCGTGTTGCTGTTGTTGCTGCGGTCATCACGACTGCGGAGAGACAACTGGTCATGCGCCGGCCCGTCCAGGCGTGACTGTGCAACCTCCGCCGCCTGGCCCGGCGATGCCGCCGGTGCTTCAACGCGGCGAGCCGCCACCGGCTGAGGTCTTCACGCAGTGGCTCGTCGAGCAGAACTGGCCGGTGCTCGAGGATCTTCCCGAACTCCGTCGGCACCGGTTTGTGATCAGTGCGCAGGTCCTCAACTATCCGGATCAACCCGCTGCCGGAGAGCTTGTGGGTTTTGCGTTGGCCGATGACGGCATCGGAGACGGACGGATCCTGGGTGTTGGCGCGACGCCGGCGGAGGCGCTTCGTGGCGACTCGTTCGACGATGTTCTGACCGGCGCGGACGGCAAGGCATTCGTGTACCTGGAGTTGGATCTGTGGGCCCGCGGAATGCTTCCAACGCGCGACGCAGAGCTGATTCCGCTGGTCGCCGAGTTCCGAACGCGGCCGTCCCGCGCCTCGGCGCCGGCGTCTCCAACGTTCGCGCCGACAATGGCGATTGCCGCGGCGCCGCCGGCGATGGGGACGATTCCACAGGACTGGCTGACCGGTCTCGTGGACATCCTGGTCGATGATGGGATGCCGGCCGTGGGTGACGCGATGCGGTGGCTCCAAGATCGCTTTGTCAGCGTCGTCGGGGTGAATAGAACCAAGGAGCGTGTCATCGGCCTGGGCCTCGACATGCTCGACATGCACCTCGCCCTGACGATGCCGGTTCCGTCGAGTTTCCCGTTCCCTGTGACAGGAGACGACGGCGTCGAGCGCATCGAACTCGTCACATTGACGGCCGATGAGATGAAGGCCATCAGACTTGGTGTCGTGTTTGGTGAAGCGCGAGGTTCGTACGTCGGCGTTCGCGACACGGTGTCGGATTGGGCCAACCTCGCCGGCATGCCGATCACCCTTGTGGCAATGTTCTACCAGTTCGTCGCAGGCGACCCGGGATTTGCCGCTAAGGTCGTGCTGTCGCAGGCCGTCCCGGGGAGCGGGATAGTCCTTTACAAACTCGACAGCGGTTTCAAGACCAAGGTCGATGATTACATCAAGAAGTTCACCGGCAGGATTGACGAGGCCGTCAAGGTCTTTCGAAGTGTGATGGCGGCGATCTGGAAGGCCCCTGGCGTCGCGTTTCAGGCAATTGGAGCCACGTTGTATCAGGGATTCGAGGACCTGGTGGGAGTGATTCCCACGGACTATCTCGGCTTTGCGCGCGGCTCTACGCCGTACAACAGGTTCATGGCGGCGTTCATTGCTGCCGACATCTTAGCGTTCATCGTGACGGCGCTCGGCATCGAAATCGCGGTCGGATACCTGACGGCTGGAATCGGCAACGTCGTGTCGGCGCTGGCCAAAACGGCGCGACTGGCGCGAGTCGCGCGCCTTGCGGCAGGGATAGTTGAGATCTTTCGAAACGTGCACGCCGGCCTGGAGCTCGCGAAGGCCGGAGCTGCGCGAGCACTGCTGTCGATTTTTCGCGTGCTTGGAAGCGCGCCACAGCGTGTCGTCGGTGTGATTCTCGACCTGATACCTGAACAGATTGTGGGCGCCGCCCGGGACTTCGTCGGCAGGCTGATCAGGTTCTTCGTTCACCTCATCGACGAGGCCGGTGAGCGCCTCGACGGGTTTGTCGATTGGGTGAAGTCATTTGCCACACGTACGGACGGGCTATCGCTGGATCGGGTGCGAGATACGCTGCGTGCTCAAGCGGATCTCCTGGCGGGCCTCGATCGCAGGGGCGAGCGATTGCTGCCCGAGGGAAAGCCCGCCGCGCTCTCTTGCACCCTGACGTCAACGTTTGGACGGGTCAGTGGCTAGCCGTTGCCGGCCGAACTACCAGCAGGTGCTGGACGCGTTTGCCAGGGGCTTCGAAGGTGAGCCCGATCCGGACGCTTATCGCGAGCTCGCGGAGTTGATGGCGGTCTCTGTGCATGGGGCGATGACGCGAGACGGAATAACAGGCTCGATCGGCGGGTATTCCTCGTGGCTGCATGTCATCTGGGCCGATCGTGGGCAGGGGATGGCCGGACTGGGCCGTGCATATCTGAGGCTTCTCGAGGAAGGCGGCATCCTTCGGCAAGGCGCTTCGTCGATGGAAGGCCTGCTAAGGGCATTTCGTGATCCCGACGCAATTCGTGAATTCCTGCAATTCGCCCAGAACGCGAGAAACGCCAATCTACCGCCGCAGGTTCGAGAGGGCGTGGCAGTCATGTTCGGCAGGGTCACCGGTATCAACTCCGCACGCGGCGGTTATTACCAAGCCAAGCTGGCCAACGTCATCGGATGGAACGAACTCGCGGGGGCCGAGCTCAGAGTCGACGCGGCGGCGTCGCTCCTGAATGTGGATGGCGCGATAGTCAAATGGGCAACGGATGCCGGCGCTCTGCCATCGCATCGGCTGCTCGATCTGCTCACGAAGCCGGGACGGCTGTTTCCTGCCGCCACTCATCCGAAGGCCGGCCGTCTGCTCGAGGCGAAAGGCGGCCCGAGGCTCGATACGTCTCAGGTCTGGAAGTATCTCGGAATGTTCGGCGACGTCGATGATGACATGTTGAAGAAGATTCGCTTCGTGGTGAACATTCCGACGGTTGTAGATCCACGAAATCCTGGACCGGACATGCTCGATAACATCGAGCGTATCTGGAGGGGCTTGCAGGCGCCAGAGCTCGGACAGCACCCAATCGGAGATGACCTCATCCGCCGCTTGTTCGGATTCCTGGAGATCGAGCACACGCCGTCCACACTGCGGGCCACGGCCTCGGGCAGCCTGGACGAGGCGACGCGGGTTGGCCTTCAGCGGCTGGTTATCGAATGGCCAGACGATATTCCCGTATTGGACACGCTCTATCGTCCGCGAGACATGCCCGGAATGGCGGAAGGACAGCGGCTGATGGCCGAGGCGTTCGCTCGTTGGGGCGAGATGTTCAGCGAATGATCGGGTTCTCCCTACCCCTGTCCTCACGCCGACAGACCCTTCGGTGAGCGACACCGGCGCACGCGAAGCCGTTCGTAGCCCGTTTGGCTATCGCAGGGGCACGGTCACCGGCGCCCATGTCAGCGGGTCGTTGTTCATGCCGCGAGCGGGGCTGGAGATCTCGAGCCGCGTCGCGGTGACACGGATGAGCGTATAGTCCGCACCACGATTCCGATCCTTGTAGAAAACTGTCCAGGCGTCCTTCCACCGCTTCGCCTTCTCGGCCGGGTCGCGCACGATCGCCGCTCGTCCGACAAGCGTCACGTAGCCGGGTGTTGCCGGATCGAAGTACGTCATGGCGACACGGGGATCCCGCGCGATCTCGGTGACCTTCCTTGACGCGCTGGTAGTTGCCATCCAGACGACCCAGTCGGGCTCCACTGGAAACGGTTCTACGATGCGCGAGTCCGGCGCGCCTTTGGCGTCGAGGGTGACCAGCGTTGCGACGCCCGCCTTGTCCATGACGTCGCGTGCGGCCTTGAAGATCGCCTCGCGCGACTGCGGTGCCGGGGGCGGAGCCTGTGCCCGAGTGGCGCCGGCCGCCGACGCGACGAGCAAACCAACAGTGGCAATAGAGCGGAGTGCCTTCATAGGCCTCAATTTACCGCGCATCCGCTGTGCTATAACGCGCGCGGGAGATCCCATGCGGCATGCCTCAGGTGCAGTCTCGATCGCCGTCGTCGTGCTCGCTGCCAGCGTCTCAGGCGCGCAGAAGATCACGAAGAGTACCGTCACGTTCGACGAACAGCCGCGTACCTACTACACCTACCTGCCCGCAGGCACGGCGGCCGTGCCACTGGTCGTGCTGCTGCACGGCTCGGGTCGCGATGGCACGACGCTCATCAACCCCTGGGAATCCCTCGCAAAGAAAGAAGGCATCGCGCTCGTCGCGCCCGACGCATCCGTGAAGCAGTACTGGAACATCGGGCGGGACGGCCCCGCGTTTCTCAAGGCGATTGTGGACGCGATGCTGGTGAGTGGGCGCATCGATGAGAGCCGCGTGTACCTGTTCGGCCACTCGGCTGGCGGCCACCATTCAATCGACATGGGCCTGCTCGAATCCGAGTACTTTGCGGCCGTCGCGGTGCACGCCGGCGCACTGACGCATGACCACGACGTCATGACGGGCCATGCCGATCGCAAGATTCCGATCGCGATGTGGAACGGCACCGACGATCAGACCGTTCGGCTGCCCGCGGTGCGCGAGGTGCGCGACTATCTCGTGGGCAAGGGCTTTGACGTCAAGCTCACCGAGATGAAAGGGCACACGCACGACTACTACAGCCGCGCGAATGACATCAACAAAGAGGCGTGGGCCTTCCTGAAGGCGCACAAACTCGCCGCAGCGCCGAAGTACAAGGAATACAAGATGGCGAAGTAGGGTGGCCCGAGTTCGCGGCACGCGCGCGGTTCATCGGATCGGCAGGGGATCGAGACCGACTTCGCTGCGAACGAGATCGATCGTCAGCCGATAGCGCCGGAGGAAGTCGTGGCCGAGGATGCCGCCGAGATTGACGCCGAGCAAACCGCTCGGCGCATCGAGGTTGAGCACGGCAATCGACTCGCCGAGCGTGCGTACGCCGGGCGCGAGATCGAGACGAACGAAGGGCAGAAGAAACGCGGTCGGATCCGGCCCCGCGCTGCCGTAGACGCGGGCGGCCACGATCGGAACATCCTTGTTGAACTCGAGCCTGCGCGCGAGCCGGCGGCTCAGCGCGTTGGCGTCACCGGCCGTATCAATCGCAAACCCTGCCGGTATGGTGCCGTTCACCATCACACGAATGATCGGGAGGCGGTGGACGCGCAAGGGCAGCGTGAAGGCGTGTTCTGTCTTCGGCAACCGCCGCGCAATCGTCAGCTGCCGCGTCTCGTAGTCGAGCACCATCGAGAAGCCGAACGCGATCGGCGAAAAGCCCGCGCCTTCGGGTCGCGGCATGCCGACCAGCGCGGGATCCTTCACGACGGCGGGAACATTGCGGACACGCAGGCCGCCGATCTGCAGTTGCTCGACGCGCGCGAGTTGCAGGTCGCGGAAGCCAAGGCCCATGCTGCCCACACCGGCGCTCTGCAGCGCGGTTGTGGTCTTCACGTTCGCTTTGCTTGCGATCGCTGGCGTGAGAATCGTCTGGTCGGTGCCCGTATCCAACGCGAACTCCACGGCGGTCCGCCCGTTGACGCTGCCGTCGACCAGCACTCGGCTGCCGACGATGCGGATCGGCAGGACGTACGAGTCTGCCTTGCTCTGGACCTCCAGCGGCGTTCGGCGCCCGAAGCCCTCGAAGAACTTCTGCTGTGCCCGCGCCCATTTGACGAGATGCGTCTGATCGCCCGGAGGCAGCTGCCAGGCATAGCGATCGAGTGCCTCGGCGGCCGCCTGGAATTCGCCACGGCGTTCGTGAATCAGTGCAAGGGTGTACAGGTACTCCGGCTCGCTTGGTACAGCCGCAACGACGCGCGTGGTGAGCGTGAGCGCGTCGTCCAGCCGAAACTGGGCCGCGAGCGATCGCGCACGGCCGTGGATCGCCGCGGGATCGTTCGGATCGATCCGGAGCGCGGCGTCGTACCGAGACTCGGCATCCTCGAAGAGCCCGATGGCCCAGAGGGCGTCGCCGTGCAGTGCGAGCGCCGTCGCCGCGGTCGGGTCGGCAGTAACCGCGGTGTTGGCTTCACGTTCGGCGTCCTCGAACTGGCCAAGCCGCAAGAGAGTCCGCGTGATGCCGGCACCGGCACGGACGCGCACGCGCGCGTCTTCAGTGACGCGGGCCTGCCGGTAAGCGGCGAGGGCTTCCTCGTAGTGGAGACCCGACAGGAGCGCCTCGGCTTCACGAAGCCGGACGTCCGCGGGCCTGGGTTCCTGGGCCGTCGATACCACGGTGACCGTCGCGGCGATCGCGGCGATCGCGGCGATAAGACCGAACGTCTTCAGCCGGGCTGTCATGGTCTGTTTCCGCAGACGATAGCACGCAGCAGTCGCGCGCGGCGGCCTAATGGCCGCCGACTAGGGAGGCACGCGTGGCCGGCGGGCTCCGCCTTCGCGCGAGGCTTCGGCGGACCACCGGTAGCCTTGGCGCAGGCGGTTTGGCCCGGTGGGTCTACCGAATCCCCAGCTGGTTCAGCCGTCGGAGCGTCTCCAGCGCCGGGGCGTAGTCCGGGCTGATGGAAAGGGCGAGGCGGACCTGCTGGAGCGCCTCCTGATAGCGGCCGGCCGCGCCGAGCGCGCTGGCGAGATTGCTGCGGAGGATGGCGGACGTCGGCATCAGGGCGACCGCGCGCTCGAAATGCGGGAGCGCGTCCTTTACCCGGCCCTGCGAGAAGAGCAGCGAGCCCAGATTGGCGTGCGCGTCAGGGAACCCCGGGTTGATCGCGAGCGCGCGTTCGTAGGCCGCCGCGGCCTCGGCCGGCCGTCCCGATTTGTTGAGGGCGTTGCCCAGATTGAACTGGATGCTCTCATTGCGCGGCGCAAGCGCCGCGGCCTGACGGACGTGCGCGAGGGCGTCGGGCAACCGGTTCATCGACAACAGCACCGTGGCGAGATCGTTGTGGGCGTCGTGAGACTTTGGATTGATCCGCAGCGCCGCCTCGAGCGGCGCGATCGCGTCCGCGAAGCGGCCGACTTCGATGTACGCCGCGCCAAGGAAGGCTTGGTACTCGGCGTTCCGCGGCTCCTCGCGCACCCGCATCTCACCCAGCGCGATGTTCTCGCGCATGTGGCGTTCGACGAACGACTGCGCGATGAACGCGCCGTCGGCGGCCGATCTGGGGAGAAACTGCAGGCCGAGCTCGGCCATTTCGTCGGTCGACTTCGGGCCCACGCGGACCCGCACCGGCGGCCGGCGGGGATTATCGGGATTCTCCGCCGAGTTGTCATACGTGTAGCGCATCGCGAGTCGCGTTCCACGCGGGAGTTGGATGGGGGTGATGAACCGGTAGTCCTGCTGCCAGTGGAACTCCCACTCCTTGATGTGCAGCAGCGTCTTTGCCGTGCCGCCCGGCAACGTTGCCATGACCAGCATGTCCTTCCCGAGGTAGTGCGCGTGCGGATACACGCTCAAGAGGGCGACATCGACGGGGAGTTCATAGTTGTCCTCGACAATGTGCTGCGCCGCGCCGGCAGGGATGTCGATGAGGCGCGAGCCCATCTTCACCGTCAGAGGCGTCCGTGCCGGCGGAGTCTCTGTGAGAAACAATCCGATCATCGGCTGAACGGCGGCGGGCTGCGCGCCGGGAATCAGGTGCAGTTCGATGACCAGATCCGCGTCCTTGTCGAGGCGCCACGGCATCCCGTCGGGCGAAATGATCGGGCCGCGTCCCGGCGACCAGCCAATGAACTGCCCGTCCGGATCCTGGGCGTTTTGCCAGCCCATGCCGTCGAAACCAGGCTGGCCGCCTTCACCGTCGCGGCGATGTGACGCGCCGGATCGATCCGCGCGGATGACGGCGTGATGGACCGGCGCACCGTTGGTTCGAAATTCGACGGCGCGAACGAAGGCGTCCGCCGGCAGGGACGTTCGAATCACGAGATTGCGATAGACGTCCTCGCCGGCGGGCCTGAGCGTGTAGGCCACGGGCGGCGTCAGCGTGACGTCGGGTTTGCCCATCTGCCAGCCGTCGGTGAATGCGGGCGGCTTCGGCAAGTCCGCCGTACTTCCTTCGGGTGTCCCCTGTTTCACCCAGGCCTGGATCGTCTCGATCTGCGAGGCGGTGAGGCGTCGTTCCCCAAGGATCGGAAACTCCCCAGGCTCGGGCATCCACGGCGGCATCGCCCGTGCCAACGTCTCGTCCGCGATCTCCGTTGCATGCCGCACGGCGTCGCCATACGTCAGCAGCGTGAAAGGAGCGACGCCGCCAGGCCGATGGCATGGCGCGCAGTTGGCAAACACGATAGGCGCAACGTCACGCGTGAACGTGACAGCGGTTGCCTGTGGTTTCGAGCCGCCGCATCCGGTAGTTGCGGCCGCGACTGCCGTGAAAGCGCAGGAGACGCCGGCTAAGAGTGTTATGCGCACGATCAGGTCTAACGTATCGCGGCACGCACTTGTCGAGCGAGCGCGTTGTCGGGCTGGACCGCCAGCGCGTCGTCTGCGTGACGCCGTGCATCGTCGAGCCGTCCGAGCTTGGCCTCGCAGTAGGACAGGTGTGCGAGCGAATCAGGATCGCGAGGGGCGAGTCGGAGTGCCTCAGTAAGTTCGATCGCGGCCTCCTCGAGCCGTCCCAGCAACACGAGGTTGAGGCCGTACTGCTGGCGCGCGGCGGCATCAGTGGGGGCGAGTTCGGCGCCCCGCTTGAAGAAAGGATCAGCGACGTCCGGGGCATGCGCTTGCGCCGCAAGCCGGCCGACGCGCAGCAGGAACTCCGGGCCGGCATTTCCGGCAGGAACGAGGTGCCTGACGACTTCGGCGGCGCGGGCGGGCTGTCCGACGTTCAGGAGCTGCGCGGCCACCGCATATCGGGCCATGCCGGGCTGCGGCTCGCCCGGTTCGATTCTTTTCAGACGCGCATCCGCCTCGTCGTAGCGGCCGAGGGTCACCAGCCGCTCGGCCATGCCGAGACCTTCCTCCCAGCGCCCATCGTGAAGGCCGTGTTTCCAGTTCACGACAGTGAACGTCACGGCGAGCAGCGCGCAAGAGACGATGATCTCGCGCGCGCGCCGATCCACGATCGCTTGCCAGAGTGCGTCAACGGCCGCGCCGGCGCCGATGAGCATCGGAATGAGGATCGGCAGCCGGTAACGTTCGGCGACAAAGAACACCGCCACACCGGCGGCGTAGGCGGGGACGAAGGCCAGCCACACGAGATATGCGGAGCGGTCCGGAGCCAGCGTGGCGACTGAAGACCCCGGGAGTCGTTTCCCCGGGAGAGAAGTGGAAACGACTCCCGGGGTCGTGACCAAGGGCCAGCACAGCCCAAGAAGTCCCAGCGGGATCAGAAGCCATGGGCCTGCCGCGTAATACCGCAGCGCCGTGTTCTCGTCGTAGGCGTAAAACGGAAAACTGTATGGAAGCGCGATGTGTTGCGCGTGGAAGACGTAACCGAACTTCTTCGCGAAGAGCGCAATCGTCGCGCCGGGCCGCTCGCGTATGTGCTGCCAGGCAAGACCGTAGAAGTAGTCCGAGGCTTCCGCAGTCGTTACTGTTCGCCCGAGTGCTTTCGAAGCCTGCTCGCGCGTGTCCTTCTCCTGGCCCGCGATCGTCGGGCTGATTCCCTCCACCTGCCGGTAGAAACCTGTCGCGCCATCGCCGTTGCCGATGTAGAAGTTCAGGCCGCCGTGCGACGACACGAGCGAGCCATCGTGCAACACGAGCATGTTGCGGAGGGTGACCGGCGCCATGCCGATCGCGAGACCGGCGACGAGCAGCGCCGCCGGCTTGAGGCGGCGAGTGGCAAGCGCCATCAGGGCGACGCCCATTGCCGCGGCCAGTATGTTCGGACGGTTCAGCGTCGCGAGACCCAAGACGATTCCTGAGACAAGAAACCACATCGTCGGACGCTGAGTCGCGAAACGAGCGAGCGGCAGCGAGCGAGTCGGCGGAGCGGAGCGGGGCTTCGGGGGCCCCGCGAGCGACGCCGTCGGGGGGCCCGCAGGGGCGAAGCCCCTCGGGAGAGCGTTCGACCGGAGGCCGAGAGTGAGTGCCAGCAGGGCAGCCGCCGTAAGAAAGGCGTCGAGCGACGCCTGCAGAATCAAGCTTTCATAGAAGGTCAGCAGGCCCGTCAGGCCGGCGAGTATTCCGGCGATCCATCCGGCCCGGCGGCCGAACCATTCCCGGGCGGTCAGGATCACGAACCAGACGGCGATTGTGCCGAGAGCGATCTGGAGCAGCCGAACGGCGGTGTAGGAATGGGTGAGCCCGAGGCCCGCCGCCAGAACGTATATATAGAGCGGAGAGACGAAGTAGGCCTGACCGTTGAGCCAGACGTCACCGGCGAGCACCTGCTGGGCCAGCGTGGCGTACGCGGTGGTATCCAGGCCGGCGTCCGGCTGGGTCATCGGGTGATCCTTGAGCTGGACGACGACCACGACTTTCAACAGGAAAACCGCGACCAACAAGGCCAAAACAGGCCAGGAACGTGGGGAGGATCCGGACCTCACGCCCGAAGCCTACTGCAGGTCCATTCGCTTACGGTTTTGGAGGCCGGACGGCTTGGTGATTGCTCTCGCAAGGCCCATAGGTGCTAGAATCCGCCCAAACCGGGGTCCAAGGTTAACTTGCGCGGGCCGAGCCGTTCTCTTAGGCCTTCGCATTTTCGGATTGGGGCACCTGGTCGTCGGGGTGTTCGTAACCTCTGTGGAGGAACAGATGAGGCGAACTTTGCAAGTTGCACTACTTGCGTTGGGGCTCCTGGCGTTGACCGCCGGGTCGGCCTACGCGCAAGCGACTGGATCCATCTTCGGGAAAGTCACTGACGCATCTGGCGCCGTTCTGCCTGGTGTCACGGTCACGGTCGCAGGCACCGGCTTACAGCAGCCGCTCGTTCAGGTCTCGCAGGCATCGGGAGCGTACCAGTTCCCAAGCGTGCCGATCGGCACGTACACCGTCACGTTCGAGCTCGCCAGCTTCAAGAAGGCAGTTCGAAAGGACATCCAGATCGTCACGAACTTCAACGCTGAGATCAATCAGAAGCTTGAAGTCGGCAATATGTCGGAAGAGTTGACCGTCACCGCGGCGTCTCCGGTTGTCGACACGAAGAAGACGACGACGGGCGCGACCTTCGACAAGGCCATTCTCGAGAACATCCCGACGGCGCGCGACCCGTGGCAGATCATCGGCATGACGGCCGGCGTGAAGGCCGGTCTCAACGTCGGCGGCTCGGCCTCAGGTCAGCAGGTCGGTCTCTCGGTGTTCGGCACCTCCGGCAGCGTGCAGTGGAACCTCGAGGGCGGGTCGATCACCGACGTGTCATCGAACTCCTCGCCCGCGTACTACAACTTCGACTCGTTCGAACAGATCCAGGTGCAGACGGGCGGCGGCGACGTCACCGTGCAGTCGGCCGGTCTGTTCATCAACCTGGTTACGAAGAGCGGCAGCAATGTGTTCAAGGGCTCCGCACTCGGCACGTTCGAGAACTCCCGGATGCAGAACAACAACGTGTCGAAAGACCTCTTCAACAAGGGCACGAGCGGATTCCTCTCCGGCGCTCCGATCACGCGGATCACGGACATGGCGTTCGAGTACGGCGGTCCGATCAAGAAGAACAAGCTCTGGTGGTGGGTGTCTGGCAACAACAACGACATCAACGCCGGCGTCATCAACTTCTTCGACGCCAATTCCGGGACTCTGTGCGCGCAGCTCGTCGGCGCTCAGCGTTCGGGCACCGCGCTGAACACGATCGTCACGTACGACAACCTGGATGCGGTCCAGGCCTGTCTCAACAACGACAAGACGGTCATCAAGAATCTGTCAGCGAAGGCGAACTTCCAGGCCAGTACCGCGCACCGCCTCCAGTACCTGTTCACGAGCGATAACAAGTACCGAAACGCGCGCGGCGCGAGCGCGACGACGCTCAAGGAAGCGACGACGCAGCAGACGAGCGACAAGCCGTGGGGTTTCCCACTGCCGATTCACTCGATCACGCATACGTGGGTGCTCACGGACAAGATCGTGTTCACCAACCAGGCGACATACACGCACGGCGGGTTCTTCCTGGATTACCAGGACGTGCCGCCGCAGGGCAGCTGCGCGCAAACGCGGTGGCTCGAGACCTCGAAGAATTACTCTGACTATCCGGAGGCCTCGAGTTCGACGTGTCTGTTCAACATCCAGTCGTTGGGGAACCAGACGACCGGCATCAGCAGCCGGTCGCTCTCGAGCTCCTATCAGACGGAGCGCCCGCACGCCGAGGTGAAGACAGACGGCACGTACTTCCTGTCGAAGTTCCTGGGCGGCGACCACAGCCTGAAGTTCGGCGTGGGCTGGACGCATGCCCCGATCATGAGCTACTCGCACCGCAGCGGCGGCGCGCGTGCGACCGTGCAGTGTGTCGGCAACAGTCTCGCCAACTGCGGCGATGGAAGCTACGTCGCGGTGGGCTCGGCGACGGGTTACGTTCCGCGCACGGCCGTGCTGTATCGGCCCGGCCTCAACCACACGAACTGGAATACCGTGGCCGGATACTTACAGGACTCGTACAGCCGCGGCCGGTGGCGCATCAACGGCGGACTCCGCTACGACTGGCAGCGGGAAACGTGGCTGGGTGGCTGCATTCCGGGCAATCCCCTGCGCCCGGATCTCCTACCGGGCGTCTGTCAGGATCCGATCGACACCGATCCGCTGACCAACAAGCCGCTGCAGTCGTTTGCCAATCTCAGCCCGCGGGTGTCGGCGATCTACGATTTGTTCGGGAACGGCAAGACCTCACTGCGCGCGAGCGGCTCGTACTACTACGCGACGCGGTTTGGCATTGCTGACGCATTGAGCACGCTCGAAGAAATCACCCTTACTTGGGGCAACAACACGTCGAGCGGCGCGTGCAGCACGACTGCGGGCGCCTCGTGCTGGACGGACGCCAACCGCGACGGCCTGATCCAGATTGGCGAACTGATCGGCACACCGACGGCCAGTACCACGCGCTTCGACATCAACACGGGCCAGTTGACCGTCGCAGGCAACACAGTTGACCCGAGCACGAAGATTGGCCGGACGCGCGAGTTCATTACGGGCTTACAGCACGAGCTGATGCCGAATCTCGCGGTGGGCGTCGAATACGTCTATCGGAAGTACGACCGCGGCTCGCAGAACTTCAGCCAGGGCTTCCAGCCGGGCGGGCAGTACTTCCCGTTCCAGCAGATCTACGGCTCGCCGCTGACGTACAACGACCCCGTCACGGGCAAGAGCGCGAACTACTACGTGATCCCGACGACTGGAACCTGCCCGATCGCGGACTTCCAGAATGCGGCAGGCGGTTGCACCCGTCCGTCCGGCCTCGCGAACGTCACGATGACTCGCCTCAGCTGGGAGGACTACCATGGCGTGAACTTCACGGCCACCAAGCGTCTCAGCGACAAGTGGCAGATGAACGTCGCGGTCACCCTGCAGAAGCGTCCGGAGTTCCGCCCGACCGGCACATCCACGAATCCGACGAGCGAGGAATGGCTGAACAACACGAGCACGCTGGACAAGTACCTGGTGAAGGTGAGCGGAAGCTACATGTTCCCGTTCGAGATCCTCGCCTCCGCCAACTGGAACTGGTCAGAATCCGGATCGCGCACGCTCACCATCGCGGGCCCGGGCTCAATCGCGAACGGCCGCACGGCGGCCGGCGCGCTGGCCTCGAACGTCACGTATGACACGCTCCAGTTCAACATGCGCGGCACGGACCGGGCGGACGCGATCAACCTGCTCGACATCGGTGTGTCGAAGACGTTCCAGTTGCGCGGCGGCAAGAATCGGTTGAAGCTGACCCTTGATGGCTTCAACATGACCAATATCGCCACCGTCACTAGCTACCGTACGTCGAACACCAGCGCCTCGTTGAACAGCTTCGGCATTCCGCAGTACCTGCAGGTCTCCGGTATCGTCCCGCCGCGCGTCTTCCGCGTCGGCGCGTCGTTTACCTTCTAAGGCCAGCTTCGCGACTACACACAGGCCCGGGGGCAATGCCTCCGGGCCTTTTTTGTTTGTGCGGCGTGCATAGGGCAGAGGTCGGAGGGCAGCCTGTGCCTTTGCCCTGCAGTCAGCGTTTGATTCGTTGCACGCGGGCGAGACTGGCGCGAATGTCGTCGCGCTGTGGGTCGAGCCGCAGGGCTTCCTTCAGCGCGGTCAGAGCCTCGTCGTACCGGCCGGCTGACTCGAGCGCGAGGCCCAGGTCGAGATAGGTCGATGCGGCCGGCGCGAGCGTTACTGCCTCGCGAAACAACGCCAACCCGTCGGTCACCCGGCCGCCTCGAAGAAGCGCAATCCCGAGATTCCTTCGCGCCTCGACTGATCCCGGGGCCAGTCTCAGGGCCTCCGTAAGCTCCGTCGTGGCCTCATCCGCGCGTCCGAGCCGTCCCAGCGCCGTACCGAGATTCATTCGGAGCTCGCCGTTGGCCGGATCGATCGCGACTGCGGCGCGGTAAGCCGTGACGGCTTCGTCGAAGCGGCCAAGACTCTGAAGTAGATTTCCAAGCGTCGTCTGCGCGCCCGGGTGGCGCGCATTGAGTCGGACAGCTTCCCGCGCGTGCGGCAGCGCCTCCTCATACCGGCCCATTCGATCCAGGAGCAGTGCCAGGTTCGCGCGCACGTCAGGATCGTCCGGCTTGAAACGCAAGGCCTGCAAATACGCCGCATGCGATTCATCCAACCGTCCCAGGCGCATCAACGCCGTTCCGAGATTGTTGTGCGCCTGAGGCAGATTGGGGTGCAACCGCACGGCGGCACGGAAGTCGTCGGCGGCCCGCTCGAGTGCCGCCCGGTGTTCAGGTGGGTCGACGCCGCCGGTCGGGGCCGGAATCGCCTGCAGGTTGAGGTACCCGAGGTTCACGTGCGCCATCCATGCGTCCGGATTGCGCTCCAGCGTGACGCGGTACAAGGTCGGCGCATCGACGTAGGCATGCGCCTGGCGCCACGTCAGTACCGCGGAAACGACCACGACGACCGCAGCAAGATAGCGCAGCGCCGCCCTGCGGCGCGCCGCGACGGTCAGCGCGGCGCTCGCAAGCGCGATTGGTCCCAGGCTCGCTAGATACTGAAAATGATCGGCGACGAATGAGAACACGAAGGGATACACGTTGAAGTAGCCAAGCGCCGGGAACAACGTTCCACCGAAGAACAGCGCCGCCGCCAACGGAGCGCGCGAATTGTGGCGGCGTGTCCACAGCACTCCGAGCAGTAGAACGACCGAGACCGGGAAGAGGTACTCCCACCATTCCGCCGGATTCACCAGCCACCGCGGATACACGAACAGGAGATTCGCCGGCCAGACGAGTTTCGCAAGATAGAAGCAGGCCGCGCGCCCGGCGATTAGCGTCCGTTCGACGAGCGAGAGATCGAAGGCGGCACCTTCAGCGCCGATCTGAACGCGCTCCACCCATGCGGTGACGAGGCCGCTCGCGATGCCGACTGCGAACAATGGCAGCATCGTAGCGACGTCCTCCCGCCACCGCAGCCTGCCGCGCTGCCACCAGAAGATCACGAGCAGGGCGGCCGGCAACGTTGCCGTCACGGACTTCGAAAGCAGCGCCAGCAGGTACAACGCGAATCCGGCCGCGTAGTCGCCCCAATTTCTGGTGCGATCGAATCGGATCAAGGAGAACATGGCCGTCAGGTAGAACACGCCTGACAATGTGTTCTTCAACTCGGTCATCCATGCCACGGACTCGACATGCACGGGGTGCAGCGCGAACAGAAAGGCCGCCAGTACCGCGCCTGGAATCGCGAGCCGCCGCATGATGAGCGCGACGACCAGCGCGGACGTGGCGTGAAGGACGATGTTGACGATGTGGTACCCGAATGTCTCTGCGCCCCAGAGACGCTGAAAGATCCAGAAAGCGCTGTGAACGACGGGGTAGTACTGCTGCGTCGCGCCGATATCGAACCAGATGCGCCACAGGCCGTTCCAGGAGCGCAGCGCCTCCTTCGTAAGGTGCGCATCGTCATCCCAGAGAAGTCCGCCGTGCCAGGCTGGTGAGTACGCGAGAAGCGTGGCCAGCAGAAGCCCAATCCATAGGAGATCGGCGCGCCATGCGTCGGGCGGCGGCGCGTCCGGCGACCGGTCTTGGCGCAGTTGGGTTTTGGTTCGACGGCCGGTTCTTGCAGTCACAGAAGAGCCGTCATTCTACCTGCGACCCAACCGCTGATCTTAGAGGGGCGTTACCGCGATAGCTGCACCGCCGCGTATCCCTTGCGGGCGCGGATCGTGATGCCTTTCGCTTGCGTCTTGACTTCGATCTTGCGGAACTTTCCGTCCCACACCATGTTGGCCGGTGAGTATCCGATCACGTAGTAGGTGCTGGTGTCGTACGCCACGAGGTTCAAGGCTCGCGAGATGTCGTCCATGTTGCGCAGCGAGAACCCGCCGGTACCCTGCGTGAAGAGCACGGGACCGGTGTCACCGGTGTCGAACTCAGTTGAGCGGGGAAGTGACCGTGATGTGACGTCGGGGACGGCGCCCATACCGTGATTGAGGCCGCGCCCGTCGATCGAATAAATCGCGGTTCCGCCCCTCGCCGCGCGCGCGGCGAGCATCCGTACTTCGTTCGTCATTTCTTCGACGAAGAATCCATCGGAAAATAACACCAGCGTCTTCCGGCCCGGAATCGCGCTGAGCCCATCGATGACGAAACGCAGCTGGTTCAGGGTCCGGTCCGTCTGGATGCGCGCCTGGCTCACGTAGAGCCGGGACTTCTTCTCGATCAGGTTGTCCACGGCATTGACGCCGCCCGCGTACTGGCAGGCGACTGGATCTTCACGGCAGTTCTGCTGTGCCAGCCGGAGCGCCGCTTCCGGGGCCGTGCCCGCCGCGATCCGCACGGCATCCAGCTCTCCGGGGATCCGTGGGAATTCGCGGAACGGCGCGAGCAGGTTCTGCCGGTTGTCGATCACCGGTTTCGCGGAGCGCGCGGCGACGAGGAGCGCACCGCGGTCCGCTGTGACGCGGTTCTGGTGGAGCATGCCTCCGGCGAACACGCCGCCGAGGTCCCCGGGGCCCATCCGCTCGCTGAGAAACGCCTCCGCGCCCTTCTGCACGCGCATCAGCGAATCCGGCGACAGGCTGCCTTCATCGAAGAAGAGCACGAACACCCGGCGTGCGCGCTCGGCACTTTGGGGAGCGATGCCGCTTTCAGGCATCGGGCTGGCTGTAGCGTCGTGCGATACGAGATAGAACTGTTGGATCGCCTGCGGCTGGCCATTCTCGTAGATTTGCAGATCGTCTGAGTCGAGGCCGTAGACGAACTTGCCGCCCTTGTCCTGCACCACCACGTCCACCTCGATGACGGTGGTGCTCGAGCGGAACATCGGCGGTTTGGCCTGCTGTCCAGATTGCTGCGCCTGGGCAGACGGCGATCCAGCCGGCAGGGCGATGAGCGCGCTTGCAAGCACCGCACGGCCGACGAGACGCAGCGTAGACATGAGGCCCGGAGCCGATCATAGCCGGAGGGCGGGCATTTGAGCCGGGCCCTTCGGTTTACTTCCCGAGGAAGCCGCGGAGCTGCTGGATGTTCGGGCCGTAGCCTCCCTGCGGCGCGGTCGTCACGAACTGCCTGGCGTACGTACGCGCCTCATCCAGCCGGCCCGTGTCGATCAACGTAACTGTCAGGTTGTACAGAGCATCAAATTCAGTAGCGTCGATGGACACCGCACGCTTCCAGCTGTCGATGGCCTCGAGCTTCTGGCCGGCGTCCGACTGCGCGACACCGAGCGTGGTGTAGGCCTTGGACAGCGCTGGATCCGCCTGGATCGCCTGACGGGCGAGAGTACCGGCCTCGTCCAGCAGGCGCCGCCGTTCGCCGGTGTTGGGCGCTGCATTGGACTCATGGAGCCGGACGACCGCTAGATTCTGGTATGCCATCCCATTGGTGGGGTCGAGCGCCAGGACGTCTCGAAACGCGCGCGACGCGTCCTCGAGACGGCCGGCGGCGAGGTTGGCGACACCAACTGCGTTGAGTACCTCCGCGTCCGTCCGCGGCAATGTCTCGAGGACGGTTAGAGCGCGCCGCGGGTCGATGCCGCTCTCTGCGAGGTAGATCCCGAGCCTCAACCGCACCTCATGCCCCGGCGCACCCGCCGTGAGCGCCTGCTCGAGCGTGGCTACCGCTTCCTTCGGCCGTCCGGACTCCCAGAACAGGTGGGCGAGGGCGACGTACGCATCCGTAGTGTCCTTTCGTGTGGCGATCACCTGGCGCAACAGTGCCGTGGTTTCGTCTATCTTTCCCGCGCCGTAGAGGTCGTTCGCGCGCTGGAGATCCCGATCGATCGCGACGAGCCGCTTCGGATCGTCGGCTTCGGTGTACTTCGCCTTTGCCGGTGCGCTGCCTGTGATGTAACTCAGAGAGCGCAGAGCGGCGGTAGTTCCAGCTGACTCGCGGCCGGGCCGCGCCGGCGCCGACGCGTGGAATCCGTCAAGGAGCCCGGCCAGAGTGCTCACACGAGCTGCCGAAGCCGGCGCCAGGTTGCGTTCCTCTTTAGGATCGCCGGCGAGGTCGTACAACTCAGGAATCGGCAGATTGATGTACTTCTCGCGCGCCGACACGACACCGGTGAGTGGCGCCCAGCCGCGGACGATGTTGTAGGTGAGCGCTTCGAAATAGGATGGCCGGTCGCTCGTGGCGCCTGTCACGAGCAGCCGGAGCGATGCTCCCGGAAGAACTGGATCGACCGGCAGACCCGCGGCTTCGATCACAGTCGGCGCGATGTCGATATGGCGAGCCGGAGTATCGATGGTGCCCGACGCCGGCCGGCCCTTCGACGTGCCACCGAGCGTCGTCATGATCAGCGGCACCCGCAGCGTCGGCTCATAAGCGAACATCCCGTGCGTGAGCTCGCCATGCTCGCCGAGGCTTTCGCCGTGGTCAGCGGTCACGATCACGAGCGTCGGGCGCCGGAGTGCCGCGACGCGATCGAGGAGCGGCGCAAGTGCTGCATCGGTCCAGCTGACTTCGGCGTCGTACGGTCGATCCGGATAACGCGAGAGGTACTCGTCTGGCGCTTTGTACGGCGAGTGCGGATCGAAGACGTGTACCCAGGCGAAAAACCGGCCCTGCTGCGAATCGATCCAGGTCTTCGCGCGCGACACGACTGCATTGGCTTGTCGCTCCGGCACCGCGATCTCGCCCACCGGCCGGGTCTCCGGTATCTCATCGTCATACACGTCGAAGCCCGGCGTGAGGCCGAACTGTTTCGTGAGTGGGAAGCCGGCGACGAATGCGCCGGTGGCGAATCCAGCCGTCTTGAGTCGCGTGGCCAGGGTCGCCGTGCCGTCCTTGACGCGGTAGCCGCTGTTGTCCCGGACACCGTGCTCGAATGGCAACCGGCCGGTGAGGATCGTCGTGTGCGATGGCAGCGTGACAACGCTGTGCGCATGCGCGAATGTGAATCGGACGCCCTGCGCGGCCAGGCGATCCAGGTTCGGTGTCGAAGCGCGCCCGCCGTAGGAGCCGAGTGCGTCAGCCCGCAGCGTGTCGATCGTGATGAGCAGAACGTTCTGATCGGAATCCGGCGTGGCTGGGCCGGATGGACGTGTCCACCAGAAGTACGCGACGCCTGCCGCCAGCGCGAGGCCGAGCGCCAGCCACCGGCCGCCGCTGGACCAACGAGTCACGGCAAACACGGTCCATATAATACCGGCGTGCCATCAAGCAGACGCCGGTGCGGCGCCGGTGCGCTCTGGTTCGCTGCCGCCGCGGCCCTCGTCCTGCTGACGCCGGCACCGGCGGAGGCCTACATCGGCCCAGGCGCCGGCTTCGTACTGCTGTCGTCGATTCTCACGTTCGTCGCGACGATCTTCCTGGCGCTGTTGGCTCTGGTCCTGTGGCCGTTCCGCAAAGCATGGCGGATCTTCCGGCCTGTACGGCGCGGCCCGGCCTTTGCTCGGCGGCTCATCGTGGTCGGCCTAGATGGACAGGATGCGGGTTTGACGGAACGGCTCATGACGCAGGGCAAGCTGCCCGTCCTCAAGACGCTCGCCGAGATTGGGGGCTATCGCCGGCTGCGCGCCACGTCTTCGTCCGAGTCGCCCTCAGTCTGGTCGTGGTTCAGCACCGGAGCGGATCCTGGCAAGGACAACGCGTCGAAGCCGTTCTGGTGCGTCCTTGGGGAGCACGGTATCTGGAGCACGATCCTTCGAGTCCCCATCACCGATCCGCCTGACAAGTTCCACGGTGCACAGCTCTCGGCGATGTCCGTACCGGACCTTCGCGGTACGAACGGAACGTTCACGCTGCTGACCACCCGGCCCACAGAGGGTCAGCGCCAGACTGGCTTGCGGATACCGCTCGAGTTCAAGAACGACCGCGCGTTGTGCGAACTGCCGGGGCCTGAGAACTCATTCATGAAGTCGGCGCCGGCGCTGCGGGTGCGTCTGGCCATAAACCTCATCCGCCCGACGCGCGCGGTCCGTGTGGAGGCCGACGGCGCCTCGGTTGTTTTGCAGCCAGGCCGGATGAGCGACTGGATTCCGATGAATTTCGGTGCGCTGCCCGGTGTGAAGATCTCCGGGATCTGCCGTTTGCTGCTCCTCGAGATGGACGACCACGTGTCCCTGTACGTCACCCCCATCAACATCGATCCAGACAAACCGGCGAGACCGATCGCTTACCCGCGTTACTACGCGACATATCTCGCAAAGAGAGTTGGGAGGTTCGCCACGCTCGGGTTCGCAGAGGACACGAGGGCGTTGAACGAGGGCGTCATCGGCGTCGGCGATTTCGTCCGGCAGGCCTACGACGTAGATCGGGAGCGCGAGGCGATCTTTTTCGCCGGGCTCGATCGCCTGCGATCAGGGGCACTGGTTTGCGTCTTCGACTGCACGGATCGTGTCCAGCACGTGTGCGGGCCGGACACCGCCGAAATTGAGAAGCTGTACCGGCACAATGACGCGCTGGTCGGCCGGATCATGGCGACCCTCCGTCCGGACGATCTCTTTCTGGTCCTGTCGGGCCACGGCTTCGCAGCGAACTCCGCGACCGGGATCACGGCGGAATCCCCGGGAATCCTCTTCTCTAACAGAAAGATTGACAGCGCCGATCCAGGGCTCGTCGACATCGCGCCGACGGTGCTCCGGACGTTCGGGGTGACTCCGTTGCCGCAGATGGGCGGAGCATCGCTGTTCGACTTCGCTGCGAGCACGGCCGGACGCGCAAGGGGTGTGGCGACGTGAGCGTAGCCCGTGCGCTTGCCGCGTTGATCGTCGGCGGCCTCGTGGCGGCGTCATGCGGCCGGCCGGCGGTGCCCGGCCGGCAGGTGATCGTTCTCGGTTTCGACGGAATGGACTACGGCGTGACCCGGGATCTCATGGCGCAGGGCCGCATGCCGAATTTCAGTGGGTTGGCGGCGTCGGGCGGGTTCTCGCCGCTTGCGTCGACTGTGCCACCACAGAGTCCCGTTGCTTGGTCCAGTGTCATCACCGGACTCGAACCGAAGGATCACGGCATTTTCGACTTCATCCACCGCGATCCGGCGACGCTGGTACCGTACCTGTCGACCACTCGAACGGAAGCGCCGTCGAGGACGCTCGCAATCGGAAGCTGGCAGTTGCCGCTGTCAAGCGGCCGTGTCGAACTTCTCCGGAAGGGTCGGCCGTTCTGGGACGTTCTCGAGCAGAACGGCGTGCGCACCACGATCATGCGGATGCCGGCGAACTTTCCACCGTCGGGACTCGCGACGCGCGAGCTCAGCGGCATGGGAACTCCAGACCTGCTCGGTACCTACGGAACCTTTTCGTTTTTCGCGTCTTCCTCGAGTCGCTTCGCCAACACGGCGCTTTCAGGTGGCCGCTTGGAGACAGCGAACATCTTCGACGGCGTCGTTCGCGGACAGCTTACGGGGCCAGACAATCCGTATCGAACGCCGGCACGGCCCGTCACGCTGCCGTTTACGGTGTACGTCGATGAGCGCGCGGGTGCCGCGAAGATTGTCGTCGGCGACGAGGAGCGGGTTCTCAAGGTCGGCGAGTGGAGCGACTGGGTGCCACTCGAATTCCCGCTGGCCTGGTTTGCGGGCCTTCCGGCGATGGCGCGCTTCCACCTGAAGCAGGTCGCGCCTGCCTTCGAGTTGTACGTGAGTCCGCTCAACATCAACCCCGCAGCGCCGGCCATGCCGATTTCGACGCCAACGTCGTTCGCGTCCGAACTGGCGCGGGCTACGGGTCCATTTCACACGCAGGGCATAGCGGAGGAGACCAAAGCGCTCAGCGAGCATGTGATCAGCCGCGACGAGTTCCTCGCACAGGCCAGGACTGTCGGCGACGAAGTCACGCGGCAGTACTGGCACGCCCTCGATCGCTTCGAAAGCGGACTGCTGTTCTATTACTTCGGAAATCTCGATCAGGTTTCGCACATGATGTGGCGTCCGCGGGATCCATCGCATCCGGCGTACGATCCGGCCGCCGACGCCCCGTACCGGAACGTGGTTGACGATCTCTACATTGAGTTCGATCGACTCGTGGGTGAGACGGTGCGCCGGACCGCCGGCAGGGACGTGACGATCGTCGTGATGTCTGACCATGGTTTCACGTCGTGGCGCCGTTCATTCCACCTGAACAGCTGGCTCCGCGATCACGGGTACCTTCGCGCCATCGATCCGTCCCTCGAAGCGCAGTCGGATTTCGCCAACATCGACTGGTCCGGGACGCGCGCCTACGGGCTCGGCCTGAATGGTCTGTATCTGAACCTTCAGGGACGCGAGCACAAGGGTGTCGTGGCGCCGGGTGACCGCGAACGGCTCATCGACGAAATCCGCCGCGGCCTGCTCGCCACGATCGACCCGGCGACAGGCCGGCCTGCGATCTCCCGCGTGTACGTTCCCGGTCTGCCGGCGGGCGGTGCGCCTAACGCGGATCGCGCGCCGGATCTGATCGTCCTGTACGCACAAGGCACTCGCGGATCCAACGAGTCTGCGCTCGGGGGCCTGCCGCGGGACGTCATCGTCGACAACACGGGGGAGTGGAGCGGCGACCATTGCATGGATCCGGACTTCGTGCCCGGTGTCCTGCTCGCAAATCGACCGCTACGTCAGAAGGTGTCCAGACTGGGTGAAGTAGGACGGGCCGTCCTGGCCGAATTCGGCATCAAGTGATGTAGCCAACGATGTCAGCAGCGAATTCCATCATCGGCGCGATCCTCGGTGCCGCGCTGTCCCGTCTGAGCGGGATGCCGCTTGTTGGGCTCGCGCTGCTGTCGGCTGTCGCCGCGGTAGTGATGCTTCTCATCATCAAGGCCACGTCCAATCAGGCACGCCTTGCCGTGGTCAAACGCTCGATTCACGCCTGCATTTATGAAGTGCGCCTCTTCAGCAGCGATGCGCCCGCGGTGTTTAGAGCGATGGGTGAGCTGTTGAGGCACCAACTGACATACCTCCGGCTGTCGCTCGTGCCGCTGTTCGTGATGGTGCTGCCGTTCGGCCTGCTGCTGGCGCATTTGGATGCGTACTACGGTGTCGCCGATCTGCCGCCGGGCCGTGCGACGCTCGTAAAGGTGCGGATGAAGGATTCAACGGGGCCGCCGCGGCTTGTCGTGCCGAACGGTGTATCCGTTGAAACGCCTGCGGTGTGGATTCCGTCCCTGCGCGAGGCGGCGTGGCGGATCTCAACGACAGCACCGGGCGACTACGAATTATCGATCGCGACTGGTGACGCCGTGGTCACGAAGCGACTTACAACGACAGCCGGCATCGTCAGGCGCTCGCCGGTGCGGCCGTGTGCGCGCATCCTCGATCAGCTGTGGCACCCGGCAGAGAGCCCCGTGCCAAGAGAGAGCGCGGTCGAGTCGGTCAGCGTCATCTACCCATCGCGGAGCATCGACGTGCTCGGATGGAACTTCCATTGGCTTTTGGTGTTCTTCGTATTGACGATGGGTTTCGCGCTTGCGCTGAAGTCAACGCTGAGAGTGGTGGTGTGAGCGGGGGTCTGCTGCTCGCCATCGCTGTCGCACTGCTGGCAACAGGGCCGGTTCGGGGCGATTCCGCCAACGAACAGCAGCAGAATCCACCGGCGGGAACTGCGGCAATCAGCGGCGTCGTTACGGATGCCGTGACCGGACGGCCACTACCGGGCGTGAGCGTCACCGTGATCGTTCCCAATGGGATCCGGACGATCACGCCGCGGCCGGCCGTCCTGACAGATGCGCGCGGCCGCTTCGTGCTCGACAATCTTCCGGCCGGCGACGGATTCGAGGTCGTGACGTCTCGTTCGGGTTATCAGGTCGGCCGGTATGAGGGACCGCGCGCCGCGAGCAGCGACCCGTGGGCCGATGGCATTCGTATCAAGTTGACGGACGGCGAGTGGCGCAGGGACGTCAATGTCTTCATGTGGCGCATGGGTTCGATCGGCGGCCGCGTCGTTGATGAGCGCGGTGAGCCCATCGTCGGTACGGCCGTTCGCCTCTATCGGCGGCGCCTGCTTGGCGGCCGAAGTCAGTTTCTGCCGGGCGCTGTCGTCACCACGGACGATCGGGGCATATACCGGATTCCCTTTCTTCCCCCCGACTCGTACTACGTTGCGGTGTTGTCCGTGCAGTCGACCGTGCCCGCCAACATACCGGATGGCCAGCGACGACTGCCGCTGGGCGGCGTCTTCGGCCGCGGCAGCGGGGCGCCGGCAGTGCCGCGCCCTGAATCCAGTGGCGTGAGCGTGGACGTCGATGGATCGCACCGGTTGGTGCTGTCGAATTTCGCGACGCCGCCACCGCCGGCCTCGGGCCGGCCCCGCGCGTACGCGCCGACGTTCTACCCATCAACCCGATTGATTGACGGGGCGCAGCCGATCGAGCTGGCCGGCGGAACCAGCCGAACCGACATCGACTTTCGGCTCGAGCCTGTCCCAGCTGTCCGCATTTCAGGGAAGTTGAGTGGCGCGACGGACCGCACGACGAACATGCTGCTCCGCTTGATGCTTCGGGGTGGTGAACACCTCGGCTTTGGCAGCGAAGTGGCGACGACGCTTGTTGAAGCCGACGGGCGGTTCACGTTCCTCAACGTACCGGCTGGAGGCTACACGCTGGTCGCATCGCCGTCGATCGCTGAAGTCCAGGGGCCCGGCACGCCGCAGGGTGCGCTGTCGAGAAGCGCGGGGATGGGTGTCGTCCGAGGATTGTCGGCCGGCTACTCAGCGGTTGGCATGAACGTGATGTGGTGGCTGGCTGATGCCGGCGGTGGCTCGTGGGGGCGAGTCGCTGTCGATGTTGGTGACGCGAGTCTCGATAACCTGGACGTGCCGATGCGGGCTGCCGCGACGGTCAGCGGACGTGTCGTAATCGACGACCCGGCGCCACCCGATCCGAGCATGCGCCTGATGGTGAGCCTCGAACCCGCGAACGCTGATCCTACGCTCGGCGTGCCGAATGGGTGGACCGACGCGGGCGATCCCGACCGGGGATTTGTGATGAACGGCGTCCTCGGTGGACGTTATCTGTTCAGGCCGCCGCCGTTTGGTGGATGGCGGCTCAAGTCCGCGACCGCCGGCGGAGTCGACGTCACCGACGCCGGCATCGATGGATCGACTGGACAGCTATTCAATGACGTTGTCGTCACGATTACCAGGAGTGGCGCCGAGCTGTCCGGCATGGTCGTCGATCAGACCGGCGGGGCGGCGACCGCTGGCGTCGTCCTTTTCCCGACGGATGCGAAGCGGTGGAGCGACTACGGCTTCACACCCGATCGGGTGCGCTCGACGCTGGCGAGCTCGGACGGATCGTTCAAGTTCACGCTCATGGCCGACGGCGAGTACGTCTGCATCGCCGTTCCGGTCCGTCAGGCCGACAGGTGGATGGACCCGAGATTCCTCGCTGCCGCAGCGACGCAGGGCGCCAGGGTGTCTCTCAAGATGGGTGTCAGCGCGTCGCTGCGCCTCCAGGTCGCTGAGGTGGTCCTCAAGTGATTGGCTGGGCGCGCGTGCTGCCGCTCGCGATTGCGCTTGGAGTTCCCTTGCTCGGCGCCGGTCAGGCAGGCCAAGTGCGCGACGCGGGATCGCAGCCGAGCATTGGCACGGCCTCGGTCTCGGGTGTGGTCGTGGACGACCAGGAGCGCTCTCAGCCGGTTCGTCGCGCGGTGGTCACGCTCACCGGAGCGGGGCTTCGTCCGAATCGGGGAGCGATCACGGACGACGAGGGCCGGTTCACGATTTCAGGGCTGCCCGAAGGCCGGTTTACGTTGACGGCGGAGCGGGGCGCGTACGTGACATCGATCTACGGCGCGAAGCGTCCGGGTCGGGCGGGTACGGAGATCATCGTGAAAGACGGCCAGCGCGTTGTCGACCTCCGCGTGCGCTTGTGGCGAGGCGCTGCGATCGCGGGCATGGTCCGCGACGAGTTCGGCGACCCGCTGCCGAGTGCGTCCGTCACCGCCATACCGATCCGCGAAGTTACGCCGGCAACCCTTACGCTCAGCAACAACACACAGGTCGCCACGAATGACGCCGGAGAGTTCCGCATATTCGGTCTCGAACCCGGCACCTACCTGATCCGAGCCACGAGCGCGCTTGCCGGCCGCGCCGAGGTCGCGGTGTCAGAGGCCGACGTCGACGCCAAGTTAGCCGCGCTCGCCGCGCGAGGCTCCCGGACCGCACCGACGTCGGTGAGTCCAGCGAGCGCCGCCGCGGCGCCATCGCAGCTTGTCCAACTGGTTCCGGTGTTCTACCCGGGAACGTCAGCCATCGCGGAAGCTGTCGCTATCACGTTGAAGGCCGGCGAAGAGCGCGCAGGCCTGGACTTCGCATACCGGCGAGTTGCGGCTTCCGGTCTGCGAGGCACCATCATTGGCGCGGGCGGTGCACCGAGCCCGCGCGCGTTCGTCAGGCTCGCCCCGGTGAGCGGCGCCAACGACGTGGCCGGTGCGGTGCCGGCTCCGATTACAGCGACTTCGGCGAACGACGGGACGTTCTCGATGATGTCCTTGTCGCCGGGCCGGTACGCGCTGCTCGTGCGCGGCATCGCGCCTGGAGCCAATGAGTCAAGCGGACCATTCTGGTGGACGGAGGCGCCTGTGTCGCTGGCTGGAGGCGACGTCGATCTGGGAGCCTTGTCGCTGCGACCCGGGATGACAGTGACCGGCCGTGTCGTCTTCGATGGCGTCGTGGGAGCGTCCGACACGACCGGACTCAAAGTGCAGGTGCAGTCGGCCTCGCTCGGGCAGCAGCCCACCTCGGGCAGAGGAGGATCCATTCCCGGCATGCGCTATCTCTTGCCGGCGCCCGTGGGTGCCGAAGGGGCATTCCGAGTCGGTGACTTGATCCCGGAGGAGTATCAAGTCGCTGTGACCGGGCCCGCCGTGGAGTCAGGGCGATGGTGGCTTCGCTCTGCCATGTGGAACAACCGCGATCTCCTGGACAGTCCGTTCCGCATCGAGCCCGGCATTGACCTCGCCGGCGTTACTCTCGTGCTGTCGAGTGCTCGGCCTGAGCTGTCGGGCTCGATCACGGCCGCCTCAGGTGCCGGCGTCCCCGGTCTGTTCGTCCTGGCGTTCCCTGCCGAGGCGACGCTTCGTGTGCCGCGGTCGCGACGCATTCAAGCCGTGCGGCCTGACAGCGGCGGCCGCTATGTCTTCAGCAATCTGCCGCCGGGCAATTACCTTGTGGCTGCGATGACCGACATCGATCCCGGGGATTGGGATGTTCCAGGTTTCCTTGATGCCGTTGTCAGCGCCGCGGCCAAGGTGACACTCGGTGAGGGCGAGAAGAAGACTCTGAACCTGCGCGTTGGCGGCTGATCTGCGGTTTTGGGTGCACAATAGGACTACACGCCCACTCGCGAGCGGTTTCTCTCTGGTCGGAGGCTGGCCATGATTGCGATCCGCACTGTCGTTTGTCCCGTGGACTTTTCGCCAGCGACCGGCCGCCAGTTGAGGCTGGCGATCGACGCCTGCCGTTCGTTCGGAGGCAGGCTCGTTCTTCACCACAACGTCACCGATGTTTCCGTCGGCGCCGGCGTCGGCTGGATGTGGCATGCCAGGGAGCCAGGGGCACAGCCGGCGACCGAGTCGGCGGATGAGGGCCTGCGGCGCCTGATCGCGCTGGTCCCTCCCGGAATCCCAGTTGAAACCTGCATCACGCGGGGCGCGGCTACCGAGGCCGTCCTGCGAGTCAGCGACGCTGCCGAAGCCGACCTCGTCGTCCTCAGCGCGCATGCCGGCAAGACTGAGGATCACGCTTCGGTCATCGAGTACCTGCTCGCGCGTTCCAGCCACGCCGTGCTCGCGTTGCACGACCCCGGCGAGGACGATCGGGTGCCGAGGTTCACACCGGCCGATGACGGCGGCGACACCATGCAGACAGTGCTGGTGCCCGTGAGCCTGAGCGCCGACGCGCATGCTCAGCTGGCCTTCGCAGCCGAGCTCGCGCGGATGTTCCCGGTGCGGCTCCACGTGCTCCACGTCATGGAGCCGCCCATCGATCGCGAGCAGCGCAATGCCGGAACCCTGGCGGCGCGACCGCAGCTCGACGCTCTCATCCCCGCCGACCTCCGCAGTCGCGCCGCGATCCATGTGGAAACAGGGGAACCCGTGCCGGCGATTGTCGAGATGGCTCGGGCGCTTTCCGCGTCGTGCATCGTCATGGGTGAGCACACGCGCGTGCCGGTCAAGCGGTGGCTCAATCACGACACCGCAAGAGCGGTGCTTGACGACGCGCACTGCCCGGTGTGGTACGTGCCTTCACCGCTTGCGCCGGCGTTGTCGCTCAGCCGGTTCGCGCTTTCGGACGAGCGATCGATTATCTGGGGCAACGTCTAGCGCGGCGTCACGACGAACTTGTAGCCGACGCCGCGCACCGTCAGCACGTGCTTCGGTTTCGCGGGCTCCTTCTCGATGTACTTGCGCAGCCTCGCGATGAAGTGGTCGATCGCGCGCGTGTCCGTGTCCTCGCGCAGGTTCCAGACATCCTCGAGCATGTTCTTGCGGGAGACGGCCTGGCCCTCGCGCTGGACCAGATACCGAAGGAGATTGGTCTCCATCAGGGTCAGGTGGTGCACCTGAGTGCCGTTGCGCAGTTCCTGCGCGTTGAAATCGACGACGCGGCCGGCGAACTCGAAGACGTCCGGCGAGATGGCCGACTCCGGTACTGGCGACTGCCAGGCGCGCCGGCGGAGCAGTGCGTTGACGCGCGCGACCAGAATCGAGAGCTCGAAGGGCTTTGGCAGATAGTCGTCGGCGCCGGCTTCAAACCCCTTGAGCACGTCCTCGGCGCGTGCCCGCGCGGTGAGCATCAGAATCGGATGGAACCAACCACGGGCCCGCGCGGCCGCTGCCACGGAAAAGCCGTCGAGCCCGGGCAGCATCACATCGAGAATCATGCAGTCGATTGGGGCCTCCGTGTGGGCGAGCGCGCGGAGCGCGTCTTCCCCGGAGTCGACGACACGGACATCGTGGCCATCAGCCTCGAGGTTGAAGCGAAGGCCGGAGGCAATGTGCGGCTCGTCTTCGACGACAAGAAGCGACGCCATGGGCTTCAGGCCGCCTCGGACGGCGCAACGGGCAACTCGATGGAGAAGGTGGCGCCGCCACCGGGACCGCCGCTTTCGGCGTACGCGCGACCGCCGTGGCGGCGGGCGGCGCTCTGCACGATGAAGAGGCCAAGGCCCGTGCCCTTGATGCGCTGGGTCAGCGGTCCCGGTATGCGATAGAAGCGCCGGAAGATCCGCTTCACTTCGAGGAGGGGAAGGCCGGGCCCCCGATCGCGCACCTGCAGCAGGGCGCGATTGCCCTGGCGCTGGACATCCACTTCGACGTCCACGTGATCGCCCGAGAACTTCACCGCGTTGTCGAGCAGGTTCACGATCGCGCCGCGGAGTTCCTCGCGGTCGCCAAGTATTTCAACCGCCACCGATCGTGGCGACAGACGTACCGCCTGGTCCGAGAGATGTCGGCGGGAGCGCGTGAACTCGACGCACTCGGCGGCGAGGTCGTTGAGGTTGTGCCGTTCCAGCGTGAGCGGCGTGCGGCCGGCCTGGCCGGTCCGCAACACCTGCTCGACCGTCGAGAGCAACCGCTCGGTGTCCTCGAGCATCACCCGGTAGAAGTCACGCCGCTTGTCCTCGGGGATCGAGCCCTCGCGCGCCAGCAGCGTCTCCAGGTGCAGCCGGATCGACGTCACGGGGCTCTTCAGCTCGTGCGTCACGGAGTTCACGAACGCATCGTGCTGTTCGTTTCGCCGGATCTCACGCACCAGGAAGGTCGTATTGAGGATGAGGCCGGCGATGATGGCGGCGAAGACGAAGACGCCGAGGAGCAGCGTGGCGACGTCGCGCCACGTCATGACGATCCAGCCGACGTTCAGGGCGACGGCGAGCGCGACGAGCGAGACGCCGAACGTGACGAAGAATGCGATGGCGCCGCGGCGGCCTGGAGCGACGGACACAGGCAGAGTGTACCCGGCGTCACTTACCGCGGGCGAGGATCGCTGTCAGAGCCCGTCTGGCGCGTTCGTCGCCGGGATTGCGAACCAGGACCTCGCGAAAGGCAGCGGCTGCCTCTGCGTTACGACCCGTCAGAGCGTAGGCGATCCCGAGGTTGTGGTACGCGTCAGTCAGCATCGGGTCGAGGCGAATCGCTGACGTAAGGCTGCCGATGGCCTCCTCGGGCCGTCCGAGTTGCAGCAGCGCGGAGCCGATGTTGGTGTGATGCAGCGGCGACGAGGGTTCGATGGCCCGCGCCGCTTGAAACTCCGCGAGGGCATCCTGTGGTCGGCCCGCGGCAGCCAACACGCTTCCAAGGTCCGCACGGATGGCGGCATCCGATGGCTCTATCGACGCGGCCGTCCGCAGCGCGGTGACTCCCTCATCAATTCGTCCAGCTCGCGCGAGACTCGTGCCCAGATGACGGTGTGCGGCGGCGAGACGGCGACGGGGAAATCCGCCGTCGGCGGTCCCGCTGGCGACGACTCTTCGAAAGGCGTCCGTAGCCCCGGTGAAATCGCCCGACTCTTCCAGGGCGATCCCGAGATTGAACCGGGCTTCGATCCGGTCGGGCTCAATGTCGAGCGCCTGACGCGCGTGCTCAGCCGCGCGCCGCGGGTCGATCGTTCCCTGCGTAAGAAAAAGGGATGCGAGGTTGTTGTGCGCGAGCCAGCTGCGCGGATTGGCGGCGATAGTCGCCTGATAGAGCGTCATCGCATCGACGTAGTGCTGCGTCTGCTGATACGTGACCGCTCCAAGGGTCACCAGGAGCAGGGCCGCGGAAGCGATGGCTGTGCCTCCACCGAGGCGCAGCCTCGCCGCGACCGCCGCCAGCGCAGCGGCGATGGCCGCGAGCAGGGCCGCGCTCGCGTGGTACTGGAAGTGATCGGCCACGAAGGAGAACCGGAACGGATACACGTTCACGAAACCGAGTGCCGGCGCGAGGATCACGGCAAAGACCGTCGCAAACGTCAAGGCAGCCCACGCGCGCCGCCAGGCGAGCACGCCGAAGAGAGCGGCGATGGCAGCCGGGAAGAGGTACTGCCACCACTGACCGGCGTCGATCGTCCACCTGGGGTAATTGAAGGACAGACTCGCCGGCCACACGATCGACACTGCGTAGAACCAGAGCGCGCGGCCTGCAATCAGCCCGCGTTCGATCGGCGTGAACGCGAAGTCCTCGGCATTTGCCCCGATCACCGAGTGCTCGAACCACGCCGTGAAGGTGCCTGCCGCGACCGCACCGATCAGCCAGGGCGTGAGCGGCGTAACGTCCCGCCTGAGATCGATCCGCCCGCGCCGGTACCACAACACAATCGCGAGGACGGCCGGAAGCGTCGCTGTCACGCTCTTCGTGAGGACGCCGCAAATGAACAGCGCCGTCGCAGCTACGTAGGCGGTGCGCCCACGCGTTTCGTCGAACCGCAGGTAGACCGCCGCCGCGCCGAAGAAGAACACACCCGACAACGTGTTCTTGAGCTCCGAGATCCAGGCGACTGACTCCACCTCCACTGGATGCACGAGGAACAGGGCACCGGCAAGCAGTGCGCCCGGCACCGCCAGACGGCGGAGGATACCAACAAGGATCACGGCGGAGGCCGCATGAAGCAAAGCGTTTACGGCGTGATAGCCCGGGAGAGACGAACCCCAGAGGTGTGACTGCAGCCAGAACGCGGAATGGAGGAGAGGGTAGTACTGCTGGGTTGCCCCGACCGTGAACCAGATTCGCCAGAGTCCGCCGAGCGGTGTCAGGTCCGCCCGGGTCAGGTGTCCTTCATCGTCCCACAGCAGACCAGTGGGCTGCGTGATCAGCGTGCTGTAGAGGGCGAGGGACGCGATGGAAAAGACAACGAAGATCGCGAGCAGCGACTCGCGACGACGGGCGGGCCTCACGGCCCGATCTTACGCGGCTTCTTCGACGGCCTGGTTGATCCTGGCCATCTTCACCTGCGTAGCCAGGCCCAACATCTCGAGAGCCCGAATGTGCCAGTAGGTGAGATCGATCTCGTACCACGCCAGGCCGTGCGCGGCCGACGTGGGATGCGCGTGATGGTTGTTGTGCCAGCCCTCGCCGAAGCTGAGGAGCGCGACCCACCACAGGTTCCGAGAGTCGTCTCGCGTCTCGAATCGGCGGCCGCCCCACATGTGGGTCGCCGAGTTGACGAACCAGGTCACGTGCAGGCCAACCGTCGTCCGCAGGAACACACCCCACAGCACCCAGTTCCAGCCGCCGACGGCCAGGAGAAGGAGGCCCAGAACGGTCAGCGGCACCCAGTGATACACGCTCAGCCGGCGGTAGAAGCCGTCCTTGGCCAGGTCGGGGGCGTACTTCGCCGTTCGGGTCACGTCATTGTGCTCGAGGTTGCCGAACAGAATCCAGCCCATGTGGGCCCAGAAACCGCCGTGTCGCGGTGTGTGCGGATCGTTATCCGCGTCGGAGTGCTGGTGGTGCTTCCGGTGCGTTGCCACCCAGAAGAGCGGTCCGCCTTCGAGCGCCAGCGTGGCGCAAACCGCCAGAAAATACTCAATGGGCTTCCATGTCTTGTAGGACCGGTGCGTGAGCAGCCGGTGATAGCTCATGCCGATGCCCCAGGCCAGCGACACGTAGTAGGTGGCCGCGAAGACCGCCAGGCCCGACCAGGTGAAGTTGAACAACGCCACCACAGCCAGAATGTGGAAGAGCACCATGAAGAAACAGGTCACGTACGACCACTTGTCGTACCGGCCCTCTCTGGCTCCGTCCATGGTGGCCGTGCCGCCTGAGCGCCGGGTTTTGATGGAATTGGTGGAAGGCTGGGTCCTCGCGAGACTCATGTCAAGAATGACGATAGCAGCCCCAAGCCCTTTGGAATGTAAGACTTCCGTAAGAAGGACACCTTCAGTGGACGTTTCTCGTCCAAGCCAGTGAGAAACCAAAGACAAACGGCCAGATTCGCGTGGCAGGCGTCTTGCCACTTAGAGCGGTAGCAGAGCGATGCAGGGCCAGATTGAAGTGAGGCGGGAATGACGCGGAACGATGTGGTACGTGAGTGGGACGAGGAAGCCGAGGCGGACGGTTTCGAGAATCGCGCCAAGGGGACCGAGGCCGGAGCCGAGGACGACGCCGAGCCTGAGGCTGAAGAGGCCCCGGAGTCGGTAGCGGCCGATGAGGACCTCGTACGGCTGTACCTGCGCCAGATGGGACGGCGTAAGCTCCTGACAGCCGCCGATGAGCGAGTCATTGGCGCTCGCATCGAGAAGGCGCGCGCGGATCTGCTTGTGGCGTTGGCGGACCTGCCAGTGCCGCGGGCGTCGTTGCTTCGAATGGCGGCTGCGGTGCGGGAGGGCGCAACGCCTGCCGGCGAGTTCCTGCTCCAGCCGGACGGTACCGCCCTGACCGGCAAGGTCACGAAGGGCGCCTTGGATGTGATCGACGCCCTGAATCGAGCGGAGCGTCGTCGGAAGAACGCGCCTGTCTCGCGGCAGCTCGCCGCGCGCCTCGCGCCGTTGCCCATTCGTCCGGCCGTCGTCGAGCGCCTCATTGGCGAGGCCGTGCAGGGCACGCTCAACCGGCGCGACTTCGAGCGCCGCTTCCGCAAGGTGCAGGCGGCGGAACATCAGTTGCTGGTGGCCAAGCAGGATCTGCTCGAGGCTAACCTGCGGCTGGTGGTGTCGGTGGCCAAGAAGTACGTCGGTCGCGGGCTCTCGCTCCTCGATCTCGTGCAGGAAGGCAACCTCGGGCTCATGAAGGGCGTCGACCGCTTCCAGTACCGTCGCGGTTTCAAGTTCTCGACGTACGCGACCTGGTGGATTCGGCAGTCGATCACGCGCGCCGTGGCGGATACCGCCCGGACGATTCGTCTGCCCGTTCACGTCACGGAGTCACTGAACCGGTTGAACCGCGAGCGCCGCGCGCTGGCTCACGAGACTGGCCGTACGCCACGTCCAGACGAATTGGCCGCGAAGCTCCAGTGGCCGGTCTCGCGAGTGCTGCTGTTCCTGGAGGCCGCGCGTCAGCCCCAGTCACTCGACGCGCCGGTGGGCGAGAACGAGGACACCGAGCTCGGAGATCTTCTGGCTCACCCTGATTCCGCATCGCCGGAGCAGGCGGTGATGGCAGGAGAAACCGTCCAGCAGATCGAGCGAGCCATGGCCGGCCTCACGGACCGCGAGCGCGAGGTACTGCGTCTGCGTTACGGCGTCGGCACGGACCGCGAGCACACCCTCGAAGAAATCGGCCGTCACCTCTCGCTCACTCGGGAGCGCGTCCGGCAGATCGAGGCGAAGGCTCTCGCGAAGATGCGGGCCGCGGCGGCATAACCCCCCGTATCGCAACGACGCGAACAATTGAGAACGACGCGAACAGGTGGGATCTAAGGCTTTCGTTCCCGATCGTTCCCATTTGTTCCCGTCGTTCTCGTCGTTTTCTGTCTGTTTCTTCTAATCGTCCGCCATACGCCCCATCCGCCGATGAGGGCGAGGGCGACGCCTGCGGAGACAAGGGCCCCCCCGTGGGCCTGGACCTTCTGGCCGCCCAGCGCCAGCAGGTAGAACCTCGGGAAACGGCCGATGACGACCGCTGCAACGAAGCGCACGAGCGGATAGTCACGCGCGATGGCGAGGATCTTGACCGGGTAGAACGGGACCGGCAGAAGCGCGGACATCAGAATCAGGATGAACGGTGCACGCGCGAAGAAGCGTTGTGCCGTGTGGTAGCCCCGTGAGTCGTCGAGCTCTGTCTTGATGAGCCGGTGATTCACGAACCAGCCGATGAGCGCATAGTCCAGAATCGCGGCGACGATGCAGCCGCTCGTACCCGCGATGGCGACCCAGACGGGCGGCGTGACCTTGGCCGCCGCGAAGAGCGCCGGCTCGTTGGCCAGCACTGAAATCAGCAGGTGAGCCGGTATCGCGTAGAGAAAGTACCCAACCGCCGGACGAAAATCCGGCCAGCCGAAGGCGAAAATGGCCGCACCGGCCAGGGCGACCGTCGTGGTCAGGATCGCGAAGTTGCGGTAGCGGCGGGCCGATCCGTCAATCGCTGCGATTGAATCCGTCACGGGCGCTCTAGAGGATCGAAACCAATCCGGCGTGCGGATTCGTCAGGGCCAAGTAGAATCCGGTGAGCACGAAAACCCAGATGGCCGCGTACAGCGCGATGAATGGTTGCCGCCGGCGCAACATGTCGGGATAGAGAATCGGCTTGCCCGCGAATTTGCCGCGCGGCTTGGACGGGAAGAAGAACGTCTTGTAGGTCTCGAGCGTGAAGATCGTGAAGCCCAGGCCGGCCATCATCACGACGAGAATGCTGAAGTTGAAGTGGGCGAGCAGCAGACCCCAGAAACCGGACCAGAGCGGGCTGCGCACGAACTTCAAGGGCTGAAAGCCCTCGACGGGCGCGTCCTTCCATGCGCCCAGGAACGCGGAGATCCATCCGCTGATCGTCGCGATGGCGAAGACTGTCCACTTCTGATCCTGAAGGTTCAGGCGCGGCGCGCCGTAGTGCACCACGAGAAACGTACCGCACACCGCGCTGGTGATGATCGCGCCGATCAGCAGCCGCCGCGCCTGGCTCTGGACGACGTTGCCGAACACCGCGAACTGCATCGGAATGAAGTACTTGCTCTGATCTTCGTTCCTGAGGAACGTCTTCCAGAGCTCGACGGCGCCGCGCTCGAGGACGTAGACGACACCGAAGAACGAGACGATGGAGGCGGCGGAATCGAGCGCCGGCTTTGCGATCACACTCGCGATGATGCCCATCACGATGCCCACCAGCGGGCTGCGGAAGTAGCGCGGCCAGAAGAAGCCCTCGTGGATCGAGTCCTTGTACATGCCCCACGTGGCGGTGTGCAGGCCGGCAAGCATGCCAATTCCCGCGGCGGTCAGAAGTACGGATGCGTTCATGATCCTCAGTGCTGGTCGATGGACGAGTAAGCCTCTTCGACGAGGCGCAGATCCCGTTCGGCGAGCGCCAGCGTATAGGCCGGAGCACGATTGTGACGGATCGCCCCGAAAAAGTCAGCCAGCATCGCGCGATAGCCGACCAGGTCGCTGATTCCCGGGAAGGTGATGCGCTTTCGCCGGCCCATTTGGAACGCCAGAATCCCGTTCGTTTCAAAACGCAGGACACCCTCGGTGCCGTACACCGATGACCACCGCACGCCGTTCACGAGCCCCGGAATCTCCCACGAGTAATTGAGTGTTGCGACCGGGCCTTCCGTGAATTCCATGATGACCGATGTACTGCGGTCGAGTCCGGTTCGGGCGCCCGATCGCGCGGCCCGGATTCGCCCTGGGGTGAGACCGAGATTTGCCAGGAAGCTGATCCAGTGAATGCCGCCTTCGAAGAGCGCTCCCTGGCCGGACAGCGCGGCCTCGTCGCGCCAGTCGCCGGTGGACTGTTTCTTCATCGCGTTCAGCGTGATGAATCGCAGGTCGCCGAGGTCGCCGCGGTTGAACGTCTGCCGGAGCAATACGGCGAGCGGCTTGTAGAAGTAGTTCTCCGCAACGAGCACCTGGCGGTTCGCGCGTCGGGCTGCGGCGACTACAGGAGCAAAGTCGTCAGATCGAAGGAGCGGCGGCTTTTCCAAAATGACATGCTTGCCCGCTTCAAGCGCGCGCGTCGTCCATTCAAGATGGAGCGACGGCGGCAGTGCGATGAGAATGGTGTCGATATCGGGACGATCAAGTGCGGCGTCGTAGCCCGCGATTGCGCCGGCGCCGGAAAACGTCATGCGCGCCTGTTCGGCGCGCGATTGATCCCGGCTGGCATACCACCGTTCCACATCAGGCGCGACGGCCTTCATCGTCTTCGAGTGCAGCGTCGTGGCGAGTCCGGTGCCGAGGAAGGCGAGCTTCACAGTGAACTCTCGAGACGCTTCACGATATGGTGCCCTGTTCGGAGTGCGTTGGCGGAGATCGTAAGCGAAGGGTTCACGCCGCCGGAGCGGGGCAACGCGCTGCCATCGGTGACAAACAGGTTGCCGACGCCGCGGAATGTCCCGAATTCGTCGAGGGGGGACGTTCGCGGGTTCTTGCCGAGTCGAACCGTCCCAACGGCGTGCGAAAAGGACGGTATGTTGATGACAGGGCACCAGGGCAGAGCGCCGGCCCTTCGGAGAATCCGCTTGGCGGCGCCGACGAGCGCATCGCGAGCCGCACGGTCTCGGGCGTCATAGTCGTGAGTGACTGACCAGCCGGTCATGGGATCGGATGGCGCCTGCGGCTCCAATCTGTTGTCGTGGCTGGGACGATCCTCAGCCATGACGATGAACCCGGTCGTCCACGGCGCGCCGAGTCCGGCCAGCCGGCCGAGACCGTGGAAACGTTTTCGCAGGATCCATCCCTTAGGCGTTGCGAATTGCTGAATGGATCCCAGCCGGCCGGATGGCGCCGTCACCGTTGGGTGTCCGAAGTAGTAGTCGTGAATGGCAATCTGTTTGTGGAACTCCTGATCTGGCGCCGGTCTCGTCGGGAAGACGCCGAGAACGACGGCATTGCAGTGACGCATCAAATAGCGGCCGATGGCGTCGCCCGCTGTGTTGATCTTGTCGAGGCCTGAGCCGATGAGCAGGCGGGGTGTTTCGAGCGTGCCGGCCGCCACGACGATCGCCCGCGCGCCGAATCTCCTTGCCACCTGCCCGGACGCCGGGAGCGCAGCGACACCGAAGGCTCTCCCGTCGCGGTGATCGATGGCGACGACGCGCGTGTCCGTGAGCAGTTCCATGCCGGCGCGTTGCAGGCGAGGTATCAGCACCGTGGCCACGTCGTTCTTGGAGTGAACGGCACACGCGTAGCCGTCACAGGTCCCGCAGGTCTGACAGGGCGTCCGGTCGTTTTCTGTCGAGTAGTTGATCGACAGCGGCAAGGGAAACGGATGCAGTCCCAAGGCGCGCGCCGCATCTGACAGGCGCGCGGAGATTCGGGCGAGCGGGGCGGGCGGACGAGGGTAGTTCCGGGATCTGGGCGGCTCCGTTGGATCCACCCCCGCGCTTCCGGCCACGTGGAGAAGCGTTTCCGCCTCCGAGTAGAACGGCTCCAGATCGGCGTACGTATACGGCCACTCGGCACCACTGTCCTGATCGATCTCGGGCGCAGGCTGGAAATCCGCTTCGCGCAGGCGCATCGAGACGCCGCCGAAGTACACCGACGCTCCTCCAACGCAGTTGAACGTGGGCAGCGGGCCGCTCTTGCCCTCGGCCGTTACGCTGAGGCTGTTCCTGCGCTCGAATGCCGGGGCGTTCTCGAAGAACTCCTCATAGCTCCAGTTGTGCGGCCCGCGCTCGACCCAGTCGCCGGCTTCGATCATCAGCACGCGTTTGCCGGCAAAGACCGCGGGTGCCGCCGCCATCGCGCCACCGAAACCGCTACCGATGACGATGAGGTCGAAATCCATGTGCGAGGAACGGCGAGAGCGGCATCGTATAACATTTGCTCACCATGACAAGACGCCGTGCGACGCCAGCGCTCACACTTCTTCTCGTTGCGGTTGCCGCCTGGGTTGTTTCGGCTACGCAGGCTCGCCTCGCGGTCTACTATCCGCCGGCGGGCACGTGGGAGAAACGCGAGCCGGCAGCGGTCGGCCTCGACAAGGCGAAGATAGACGAAGCGATCGCATTGTCCGTCAAGAACCAGAACCAGCGGACGAAGGTGCTGGCCGACGACATTCCGGCGACGTTCGGGAACGAGAAGCCGTACAACACCGTCGATGGTCCGGTTCAGGACCGCGCCGGAATGAACGGCGTCATCATCCACAAGGGTTACGCGATCGCCGAATGGGGAGACACGGCCCGCTCGGACATGACGTTCAGCGTGACTAAGTCCTTCCTCTCGACGGTGGTCGGCCTCGCGTACGACCGCGGCCTCATCAAGGACGTCAACGACAAGGTCGCTGGCTACATGCCGAAAGGCGTCGATCTGTTCACGTCCGAGCACAACGCACCGATCACCTGGGATCACCTGCTGCGCCAGACGAGTGACTGGTATGGCGAGCTCTGGGGCCAGCCGGATTGGGCCGATCGTCCGGGCGAGAACGGCGCCACGCCGGCCGATTGGCCGAAGCGGCCGATGCGCGCGCCGGGAACGCACTACAAGTACAACGACGTGCGGGTGAACGTGCTCTCGCTTGCCACGCTCTACGTGATGAAGAAGCCGCTGCCGGTGATTCTGAAGGAATCGATCATGGATCCCATCGGCGCATCGAACACCTGGCACTGGGAGCCGTACAAGAACGCTTATGTCACGATCAACGGCGAGAAGATGCCATCGGTGCCGGGCGGCGGGCACCACGGCGGCGGCATGTTCATCAACGCCTGGGACATGGCTCGATTCGGCTATCTCTTCCTGCACAACGGCAAGTGGAATGGCAAGCAACTCATTTCCGAAAAATGGATCGGCATGGCCCGGACGCCCGGAACCGGACTCAACGACGGCAGCAAGACCTACGGCTACATGAACTGGTTCCTGAACGTGCCCAACCCGCAGGGCCGCAAGTCGGTTCCAGGCGCGCCGCCGACGGCCGTGCAGTTTCAGGGCAACGGATCGAATCTGATCTACATCGACTGGGAAAACGATCTGGTCGTGGTGGTCCGCTGGATCGGCCGTTCGACGGACTTCTTCGAGACGATCATCTCGGCGATCAAGAAGTAAGGCCTCAGACACACACGAAGATCACCAAGGGACGCGAAGATCACCGGGGTTGGGTTTGAAGACCCAGTCTCAGTGATCTCAATCTGCCTTGGTGATGTTGGTGTGTGTCTGAGGAGAAGGTCGATCGGGCAACAGTACCGCTAGCAATCCAATCGCGGGCAGGAACGCGCAGACGCGGTAGACGGTCACGATGCCGTACCAGTCCGCGAGCTTGCCCAGTAGCGCCGCGCCGACTCCGGCGATGCCGAACGCGAAGCCGAAGAACAGGCCGGCCACGAATCCGACTCGTCCCGGCATCAACTCCTGCGCGTAGACCACGATCGCCGAGAAGGCGGATGCGAGAACGAGTCCGATCACCACGGCGAGCACGGCTGTCCAGAAGAGCGAGGCGTACGGCAACAAGAGCGTGAAGGGCAGCACGCCCAGAATCGAGACCCAGATCACCCGCTTCCGGCCGATGCGATCGCCGATCGGCCCGCCGGCAAAGGTGCCAGCGGCCACGGCGCCGGTGAACAGGAACAGATACACCTGCGCGCTCTCGACTGGAATCTTGAACCTGTCCATCAAAAAGAACATGAAATAACTCGTCAGACTGACGAGATACACGTTCTTGGAAAACACCAGCGTCAGAAGGACCGCGACGGTGCGTTTGACCTCGCCGGTGATCGGCGCGGGTCGAGCCACAGACTTCGCGCGCAGCTGGTCCTCCAGATGATGCGTCGCATGCCATCGCCCAACCCACGCGAGCAGCACGAGCGCCGCCAGGGCCACCGGTGCGAACCACGCAACCGCGTACTGACCGCGGGGAAGAACGACGAGCAACGTCAGAATCGGCCCGAGCGAGGATCCGAAATTGCCGCCGGTCTGGAACAGCGACTGCGCGAACCCATGACGGCCGCCTGAAGCCAGCCGCGCGAGCCTCGAGGACTCCGGGTGAAAGATCGAGGAGCCCATCCCGACGCAGGCGGCGGCCGCAAGGATGAGACCGTAGCGCCTTGCACCCGCCAGCACGAGCAGGCCGACCAGCGTCAAGGTCATGCCGACGGCGAGTGAGTACGGTTGTGGCCGTCGATCCGTGTAATGCCCGACGACCGGCTGCAGGAACGATGCGATCAACTGGTTTGTGAACGTGATCAAACCAATCTGAGCGAAGCTCAGGCTGAATTCGTCCTTGAGTAACGGATAGAGCGCAGGGAGCAACGCCTGCAGGAGATCGTTCAGCAGGTGGCCAACGGTAAGCGCGATGAGAATGCGGAAGGACGTACGGGTGGTCGAGTCCGGCATTCTTCCGTCAGCCTCCCCGTGTGTGCATCTCGAGGTGCGCGTCGCGCCTGAGCACGTTCACCGGAATGTAGGCGCCGCGCTCGCGAACGCCGATCCGCTCCTCGGCGCCGCGATCGGCCCGGCCCGCCCAAACGGCGCGAAGGAGATTGAGCAGGGTCTCACGCGAGGCGCCGGCGCGAAGCGGACGCCTCAGGTCTGTGCCGTGCTGCGCGTAGAGACAAAGCAGGAGGACGCCATCCGCCGTCAGCCGCGCGCGGTCGCAGGTCCGGCAGAACGGCTCGGTCGTGGATGAGATGATGCCGAAGGTATGGCCGTCCGCGAGGCGGAATCTCACGGCCGGCGCCGTCGAGGACTCCTCGATTGCAGTGATGGGCCCGTAGTGATCCGCAAGCCGCGTCAGCATCTCGCGTCGCGAGACCACCAGCTCAGGCTTCCACGAGGTGGCACCGCCCACGTCCATGTACTCGATGAACCGCACCTCCGCCCCGACCGATCGTGCGAATTCCACGAGCGCCACGAGTTCATCGTCATTCATCCCGCGGGTGACGACGGTGTCGAGCTTGAGGCCGGTGAAGCCGGCAGTGCGGGCGGCATCGATGCCGGCAAGGACGGATGCGAGTCCGTCGATGCGCGTCATCTTCCGGAAACGATCGCCGTTGAGCGTGTCGAGGCTGACCGTGAGGCGATGGAGGCCGGCGCCCTTGAGCTCGGCGACGGCGTCGGCCAGGAGCATGCCGTTCGTCGTCAGCGCGAGATCGCGCAACCAGGGACGTGAAGACAGTGACGCGATGAGCGAAGCCAGATCCCGGCGGAGGAGGGGTTCGCCGCCGGTCAGTCGCAGGCGATCGACACCAAGCTCGCCGAAGAGATCCGCGAGCCGTCCGATTTCCTCGAACGTCAGCACGTCTTCCCGCGGAAGCCAGACGTACTCCTCCTCCGGCATGCAGTAGTGGCACCGCAGGTTACACCGGTCAGTGACCGACAGACGCAGGCTGCCCATCGGCCTGCCGTGCATGTCATGAAGAGGCATCCGGGGATTATCTCATTTGTCATTTGGACATTTGGACATCTGGAGGTTTGCGGCGGGCTGCTCATCCCCCAAATGTCCCAATGTCCGCGCGTCCAAATAGCAAATGTCAGCGCTCTTTGTTCTAATGTCCGCTTGACTCTGGAGACGCCATGAGAACTCTGAGACTTGCCGCTATCGGAACGATGCTCGCGGGCGCCGCGCTGCTTGCGCAGGGCCGAGGCGGTGGCGCGGGCGCGCAGACGCCGCCCATCACGCTACCGCCCGACACAGACCGCATTACCGCGCTCAAGACGGAAGCGGCGGCCGACGTCGAGAAGCTCAAGGACTTCTCGCAGCAGATGGTCGATCAGCTCTTCAGCTACGGCGAGCTGGGCTTCCAGGAGTTCGAGACGTCGAAGTACCTCGTCACGGTGCTCAGGCAGAACGGCTTCAAGGTCGAAGAGGGCGTCGCCGGCATTCCGACGTCCTTCATCGCGACGTGGGGCAACGGTAAGCCGGTCATCGCGATGGGATCGGACATCGACGGCATTCCGCAGTCGTCGCAGACACCGGGCGTCGCGTACCGCAAGCCGATGATTGAAGGCGCGCCCGGCCATGGCGAAGGCCACAACTCGGGCCAGGCGGTGAACATCACCGCCGCGATCGTGCTCAAGAAGATCATGGAGCGCGAGAAGATTCCCGGCACCATCCGCATCTGGCCGGGCGTCGCCGAGGAACTCGTCGGCACCAAGGCGTATTACATCCGCGACGGCCTCTTCAAGGACGTCGACGTCGCCCTGTTCACGCACGTCAGCACGAATCTCGGGGTGAGCTGGGGCGACGGGGGCGGTACCGGGCTCGTATCCGTCCAGTACAGCTTCAAGGGCGAGAGTGCGCACGCCGCCGGCGCCCCATGGCGCGGCCGAAGCGCGCTCGACGCGGTCGAGTTGATGAACGTCGGCTGGAACTATCGTCGCGAGCATCTGCCGCTCTCACAGCGCTCGCACTACGTCATCAAGGACGGTGGCGATCAGCCGAACGTGGTGCCGCCGACAGCGTCGGTCTGGTACTACTTCAGGCAGATCACGTTCCCGCTCATCAAGGAAATGTGGGCCACCGGCGACAAGGTTGCCGCGGGCGCAGCGATGATGACGGACACGACGTTGCTGCCGACGCGAGTCCTGGGCTCGGCCTGGCCCCAGCACTTCAACCGGGCGATTGCGCAGGTGACGCAGGCCAACATCGAGAAGGTCGGCATGCCGACGTGGTCCGAGGCGGATCTCGCCTTCGCAAAGGCCGTGCAGAAGGAACTCGGCGTCAACGAGCAGGGCCTGACGGCGCGCACCGGGCAGCTCGGCGGTCCGACGGACCAGGCGACGAACACTGGCGGCGGCTCCGACGACATTGGTGATATTTCCTGGAACGTTCCGACGGTGACGCTGCGATATCCGTCGAACATCCCTGGTCTGCCCGGCCACAATTGGGCAAACGCCATGTCGATGGCGACGCCGATCGCACACAAGGGCGTGACTGCCGGTGCGAAGGTCCAGGCCATGACCCTGGTCGAGCTGCTCACGAAACCCGAGGTCATCACCGCGGCGTGGGACTACTTCAAGAACGTCCAGACGAGGACGCAGAAGTACGAGCCGCTGATCCGTCCGCAGGACAAGCCGGCGATCGAGCTCAATCGCGACATCATGGCCAGATACCGCGAGCAGATGCGGCCGCTGTACTACGATCCCACGAAGTACAAGACGTACCTCGAGCAGTTGGGGATCAAGTACCCGGAAATCAAGAAATAGATGTTGCGTCCGTACAAGGGCCGGTTGCCGGTCATCGATCCCTCTGCCTATGTCGATGCGTCGGCGCAGGTAATCGGCGACGTCGAGATCGGGCCCGACAGCAGCGTCTGGATGAACGTTGTCTGCCGGGGCGACGTGAACCACATCCGCATCGGCCGCCGCAGCAACGTGCAAGACGGTACCGTCGTGCATGTGATGCACGACACCCACCCGACGGTGATCGGAAACGACGTCACTATCGGCCATGGCGCGATCGTGCACGGCTGCACGATCGAGGATCGCGTGCTCATCGGCATGGGCGCCATCGTGCTCAACGGCGCGAGAGTCGGTTCGGACTCGATCGTGGCGGCCGGCTCGCTCGTACCGGAGGGCGCGGTGATCCCGCCGAGATCGCTGGCGATGGGCAGTCCCGCGAAGGTGCGGCGGCCGCTGTCGGACGAGGAAGTGGCGTCGATTCTCGAGTACTCGGCGAACTACGTGAGATACCGGTTGAACTACATGGTGGCTGATGGGGAGTAGTGAGCGAAGCGAACCTGAGCGAACGGAGCGGGGCTATGGGGTCCCCGCGAGAGAGCTCGTAGGGGAGGTGCGGCAGGGGCGAAGCCCCTCCGCCTGGAAATGATTGCTGCGATTCGTGGAACGCACGACATCCTGCCTGGGCAGGTGGAGCGATGGCAACTCGTCGAGCGGGTAGCGGCCGAGCTCTGCGCGCGCTACGGCTACGTCGAAGTCCGCACGCCGGTCATCGAGCGCGAGGAATTGTTCTCCAAGGGCACGGGCGAAACCACGGACATCGTGCAGAAGGAGATGTACAGCTTCACGGACAAGGGCGGCGATCGCATCACGCTCCGGCCGGAAGCGACGCCGAGCATGGTGCGCGCATATGTCGAGCACAGTCTCGAGCACGCGTTGCCGTCGACGAAGCTCTACTCGATGGGCCCGATGTTCCGGTACGAGCGGCCACAGAAGGGACGCTACCGGCAGTTTCATCAGCTCGATGTCGAGGTGTTCGGCTTGAACGACCCGGCGGTGGACGCCGAGGTGATCGATCTGGCCTGGAGCCTGATCGAGGCGCTGCAGATTCTACAGGCGGAGCTCGTCATCAATTCAGTGGGATGCGCAGAGTGCCGGCCGAAGTTTCAGGAAGCCCTGCTTGCGGCGCTCGGCGACGATCTGCCGAAGCTCTGCGGCGATTGCCAGCGCAGGGCGAAGACGAATCCGCTGCGCATCTACGACTGTAAGGTGCCGGCGGACCAGCCCATCATCGATCGGCTGCCGCACTCCGTGGACTACCTGTGTGAGGCATGCGCGACGCACTTCGCCGCGGTAAAGGGGCACCTCGACGGCTGGCAGATTCCGTGGCGCGTCTCCCATCGTCTCGTGCGCGGCCTCGATTACTACACGCGGACGACATTCGAGATTCTGGGGCAGACGCTTGGAGCGCAGAACGCGCTGCTCGGCGGTGGCCGCTACGACGGCCTCGTGAAGTCGCTCGGCGGACCGGACCGGACGGGGATTGGCTTCGCCGCCGGCCTGGAGCGTCTCGTCCTCGCGCTGCCGGAGGGCGCGGGGGCCGAGCCACCGCCGCGCGCATTCGTCGCGGCGATTGGAGACGATGGGAGGGCGGAAGCGTTGAAGATCCTGCGCGAGCTGCGGCGTGCCGGCGTCTCGACGCAAATGGAGCTCGAAGCGCGCAGCATCAAAGCCCAGATGAAGCGCGCTGACCGGCTGGCCGCGCGCGTCACGATCATCGTTGGTGGCGACGAGCTGGCCCGCGGCGAAATCACGCTGCGTGACATGCGCGCGAGCGAACAGCGTGCCGTTTCGCGCGCGTCGGTCGTCGACGCGGTGCGCGAGCTCTTGACGCGCTCGGCGGGCTAAAGCCCGCCGACTACGGCAGATTGGCCGGCTACGGCGGACAGGTGTCGTCGGCGGGCTTTAGCCCGCCGAATGAGGGAGTAATGTCGGAGTCTTCATATCGAACACATACGTGCGGCGAGCTGCGGCCGTCCCATGCCGGCGCCGAGGTCGTTCTGCTGGGCTGGGTGCATCGCGTTCGGGACCTCGGCGGAGTGCTGTTTTTTGACGTGCGCGATCGTTACGGCCTGACGCAGGCCGTCATCCCCGAGCGGAACAATCCGAAGTTCACCTGGGAGAAGTTGCGTCCGGAGTTCGTGGTCAGGGTTGTCGGCAGGGTCGCCCGCCGCGACGCCGGGGCAGTCAATCCCAACCTCGCGACCGGTGAGGTGGAAGTGGTTGTCAGCGAATTCGACATCCTGAACGAGGCGAAGACGCCGCCCTTTGCCATCAATGAGGACGCGACCGTCTCTGAAGAGACCCGGCTCCGGTACCGCTACCTGGACCTGCGCCGGCCCTCGTTGCAGCAGAACCTGGTGCTGCGCCACAAAGTGGCCATTGCCGCGCGCGCCTATTTCGACAGTCAGGGCTTCCTGGAGATCGAGACGCCGATCCTCACGCGATCGACGCCTGAAGGCGCGCGTGACTATCTCGTGCCGAGTCGCGTGCATCCCGGTGAGTTCTTCGCGCTCCCGCAGTCGCCTCAGATCTTCAAGCAGATCCTGATGATCGCGGGGATGGACCGCTACTTCCAGATCTGCAAGTGCTTTCGCGACGAGGATTTGCGCGCGGATCGCCAGCCCGAGTTCACGCAGATCGACGTCGAGATGTCGTTCGCGACAGAAGAACTCGTCTACGGAGTCGTCGAGGGGGCGATCAAGGCCATGTTCGCGGCAGCGGGCCACGACGTGTCCGCGCCGTTCCCGCGGATGTCGTACGACGACGCGATGCTACGGTTTGGATCGGACAAGCCGGATCTGCGTCCAGGCATGGAGATCGCCGATCTGCTGCCGCTCTTTGCAGGCGATTTGCCGGACTTCGTCAAGGAGATCCCGGAAGCCGAGCGCGCGATCCGGGGGTTCGTGGTGAAGGGCGCGGGCGCGTATTCGCGGAAGCAACTCGACGACCTCGTCGCGACTGGAACGCAGCTCGGCGGCCGCATCGCCTGGGCGCGCATCGGCGATGCGGGCGTGACGAGCTCGGGCCTGAAGATCTTCGGCGCCGAACGGCTGCAGCAGGCGATCTCGCTCGCAGGCGGCGCAGCAGGGGACCTGCTGCTCTTCATGGCCGGCCAAGTCAAGCCGGTCGCCGACGTGCTGGGAAGGCTGCGGCTGCACGTCGCGAAGGCGGCGGGAGTGCTCCGCGCAACGGACTTCCGGTTCTGCTGGGTCACCGAGTTCCCGCTTCTGGACTGGAATCCTGACGAGAAGCGCTGGGACTCGATGCACCATCCGTTCACGTCGCCGCGGCCGCAGGACGTGGAGTTGCTCGACGCTGAGCCAGGCCGTGCGCGCGCACGCGCTTACGACCTGGCCCTGAACGGGTCCGAGATCGCCGGCGGCAGCATCCGCATCCATCGGGCGGAGGTTCAACGGCGAGTCTTCAACCTGCTCGGTATTACGGACGAGGACGCGCGCGCGCGTTTCGGTTTCTTCCTCGACGCGCTCGAGTTCGGGACACCGCCGCACGGTGGCATCGCGTTCGGTCTCGATCGCATCGTCGCGCTGATGGCTGGGGAGGCGTCAATCCGCGAGGTCATCGCGTTCCCGAAGACCGCGCAGGCCGTCGACCTCATGTCGGGCGCACCATCAGACGTGGACGCCAAGCAGTTACGTGAGCTGAAGATCGATGTGCGGCGGTAGACCAAGTGTAGGCCGGGGCTTCAGCCCGGCTGCTCGGCGGCCCTGAAGGGCCGCCCTACGTAGATCATGCGCTTGGGTATCGATCTCGGCGGGACCAAAACAGCCGCGATTGTGCTTGCCGACGATGGTCGCACGGTGTGGGAATCGAGACGGCCAACGCCACGCGACGACTACAGCGGCACTATCGAGGCGATCGCCGAACTCGTTGCCGAAGGCGAACGGGCCGGCGGCACCGCATGCACCGTCGGGATCGGCATGCCCGGCGCGATTTCACCGGCAACCGGCCGAGTCAAGAACGCGAACTCGACCTGGCTGAACGGCCAGCCCCTCAAACACGATTTGGAGCGGCGGCTCGCGCGCGAAGTGCGCCTGCAGAACGACGCGAATTGCCTCGCGGTCTCCGAGGCCACCGATGGCGCGGCCGCGGGCGCCGAAGTCGTCTTTGCCGTCATTCTCGGCACCGGCTGCGGTGGCGGCGTCGCCGTTCGCGGCCGGGTTTTGACAGGCGCCAACGCGATTTCGGGTGAGTGGGGCCACAACCCGCTGCCTGCACCGGAAGACGATGAGCGGCCCGGGCCGGAGTGTTACTGCGGGCGCCGCGGGTGCATCGAGACATTCCTGTCTGGACCCGGGCTCTCGCATTCGTTTCGCGGCCAGAGCGGCCGTGAGGCACGCGGCGAAGAAGTCGCGGCCCTGGCCGTATCGGGTGACGCCGCCGCGCGCGCGGTGCTCGATCGATGGACGGTCCGCCTCGCTCGCGCGCTGGCCGGCGTCATCAACATTCTTGACCCGAACGTGATCGTCGTAGGCGGAGGGTTGTCGCGGCTCCAGCACATCTACAAAGACGTGCCAGCGAGGTGGAATCAGTGGATTTTCTCGGACGCCGTGACGACCCGGCTGGTCCCCGCGAAGTACGGTGATGCCAGCGGAGTGCGAGGCGCCGCATGGCTCTGGCCTGCGGCAAGTTCGAAGTTCGAAGTGTGAAGTTCGAGCGGCTTCGAACTTTGAACTTCGAATTTCGAACTTTCGTTATGCTACTCTCGCTGTAGTTAATGCCTTCTTCTGTTGTCCGCCGCGTGGCCATGCCTGACGAAGGCATCGAGTCCCTGTTCGGATCCCGCGACGAAAACCTTCGCAGCCTCGAATCGGCCCTTCACGTCACGATCAAAACGAGCGGCCACGACCTGATGGTCGAGGGCGAGGGCGACGACGTCGCGATGGCGGAGCGGACGCTGTCGCAGCTCGCGGAGTTGCTTCGCGCCGGATACCGGTTTGCCAAGGGCGACGTGAAGACCGCCGTGCAGCTCATCGCGCAGCAGCCCGACGTCGAGTTGCAGGAGTACTTCATCAAGGGCGCGAGCCGGGCCGCCGGCCGCCGCCAGATTGCGCCGAAGTCCGTTACGCAGCGCCGGTACCTCGAAGCGATCGATCAGTTCGACATCGTCTTCGGCGTAGGGCCGGCTGGAACGGGCAAGACGTACCTGGCGATGGCGCAGGCCGTGGCCTACCTGTTGGCGAAGCGTGTGACGCGCATCATCCTCGCGCGTCCGGCGGTGGAGGCGGGCGAGAAACTGGGATTCCTGCCGGGCGACCTGCAGGAGAAGGTCAATCCATACCTGCGTCCGCTCTACGACGCGCTGTACGACATGCTCGAGCCGGAGCGCGCGGATCGTCTGCTCGAGCGCGGCGTCATCGAAGTCGCGCCTATCGCGTTCATGCGCGGCCGCACGCTGAACGATGCGTTTGTGATTCTGGACGAGGCGCAGAACACAACCTCCGAGCAGATGAAAATGTTCCTGACGCGGCTTGGTTTTGGGTCGAAGGCGGTCGTGACTGGCGACGTGACGCAGATCGACCTGCCCGCCGGCCGGATATCCGGCCTGGTCGAGGCGTTGAAGGTCGTTGCCGACGTGCAGGGCATTGCCACAGTTCATTTCGATGAACGCGACGTCGTGCGGCATCAGCTCGTGCAGCAGATCGTCAAGGCCTACGAGTCGTATGCACTTCGCGGCAAGCCGGCCGCATCCGCACCATCCCCCTCTAAATGAAGCGGCGCGCGCGCCGGGCCCCGACACGTCTCCACGTCTCGGTCACTGACGCGCGAGGCCGCCGGAGTTCGACGTCCGGCGCCGCCGGCCTGGGCCGGTGGCTCACCAGGGCCGCGCCGCCGGGCGCTCGCGGAAGTGTGACGATTGCCATCATCCCGGACGTGACGATGCGGCGGCTCAACCGGCGGTACCGCGGCAAGGACAAAACGACCGACGTCCTGTCCTTCGTGCCTGAGACGGGCGCCCGGAGCGGGTCAAGTTCCAGACGATTCCTTGGCGACCTGGCGATAGCGAAGGGCGTGGCGGCCCGTCAGGCCCGGGCGCTTGGGCATCCAGTTCAGATCGAATTTCGTATTCTGGCCCTTCACGGCCTTCTCCACCTGTTGGGGTACGATCACGACACAGACCGGGGAGAGATGGGACGTCTCGAAGACCGCCTCCGGCGGCGTGCCCGCCTGCCGGTAGCGGGTCTCATTACCCGGCGCTAGCGAACCTTGTGACGACTGGCCTCAACGCATTCCTCATTCTCGTCTCGGCCCTGGGGCTGCTGTTCTTCGCCCTCGTCGAGATGGCCTTCACACGCCTGATGCGCCTGCCCGAACGGCTCGAGGCCGAGCGGGAGAGTGAGGATGGCGTTCTGCCGGCGTACCTCGATGATCCGACCCGGTTCTTCGTCCCGGCTCGCGTAATCCGCGGCTCCCTGCTCATTTTGGCGATGGCGCTGCTGGCGCAGCACGTCGAACCTGGCGTCTGGAGTTGGGCGGCGCTGTTTGGCACGGGTCTGACGCTGGCGATCGGCGTCGGGCAGTTCGTGCCGGCGATCGTGATCCGGGCCGTGGGAGCCGAGCGGATTCTCGCGCTGCTGCTGCCGCTCTTTACGCTGGTCGCGAACGTCATCAGCCCGCTCACGGCGCTCATCGTCAGTTTCCTCGGTGCTGTCGAGGGAGGATCCGGCCGCGATTCCAACGGCTCGGCGCCCGTAGCGGCGTCCGTGGAGGCCGGCAGGGCTGCGGCGGAGGCGGCGGAAGAGAGCCGCCTTTTGCGATCCGTTGTCGACTTCGGCGACACCCTCGTTCGCGAGGTGATGACGCCGCGGCCCGACATCGTCGCCATCCGATCAGCATCCACGATCGACGATCTTCGGCAGCTTGTGCGGGAGCAGGAGTATTCCCGGTTGCCGGTTTACGCCGAGAACCTCGACAACATCGTCGGCCTCGTCGTCGTGAAGGACCTGATCCAACGGGCCGAAGAGCTGCCCGGCGGGGGCAGCGTCACGGAGATCATGAGACCGGCGACGTTCGTGCCCGAGACCAAGCGCGTGATGGATCTTCTCCGCGAGTTCCAGCAGAAGCGGGTCCAGATCGCGGTCGTCGTCGATGAGTACGGCGGAACGGCGGGGCTCGTCACCGTTGAGGATGTTGTGGAAGAGCTCGTCGGCGAGATTCGAGACGAATACGACAGCGAGGCCGAGCCCATCGTGCAGGAGGACGAAGACACCTTCGTCTTCAGCGCCAAGGTTGCGACGAGCGACATGGTCGAGCGGCTGCGGATCGACATCGAGGACGGCGCCTTCGAGACGGTCGGCGGCTATGTCCTCGCGCGCGTCGGCAGGGTGCCGGGCGCCGGCGAAACATTCGCATTCGATGGCCTCGACGTGGAGATCCTCGAGGCCGAGCGCCGGAGGATTCACAAAGTCAGGATCCACCGCGCGCCGTCACCGGCCGGGGTTCCCGGCGAATGAAGTCGGGGTTCGCGTCCCTCATCGGCCGGCCAAACGCCGGTAAGTCCACGCTGCTGAATCGCTTCGTCGGCCAGAAGGTCGCCATCGTGTCGGACAAGCCGCAGACGACTCGTCACCGGATCATCGGGGTCAACAACGGACCCGGCCACCAGATCGTGTTCATAGACACGCCGGGCATCCACAAGCCCATGCACCGGATGAACAAGCGAATGGTCGATACGGCGACCGACACCCTTCGCGAGGTCGATGTCATCGTACTTGTCGTCGATGCCAGCACGAGGCCGGGCGTTGGCGACGACTTCGTTGTGGACCTGTTGAAGCGCACGCAGGCGGCCGTCGTGCTTGCCCTGAACAAGGTCGATCGCATCCACAAGCCGCGCCTTCTTCCGCTGATCCAGCACTACACGAAGGCTTTTCCGTTCAAGTCCATCGTGCCCGTGTCCGCCCTGACCGGCGATGGGGAGGCCGAGCTCCTGAGGGAGATCGCCGCCGCTCTTCCCGAAGGGGAGCCGTTGTACCCGTCCGACTACCTGACCGACCAGACCGAGCGCGGTCTTACGGCCGAGATCGTCCGGGAAAAGGTGCTCGCACACACGCGCGATGAGCTGCCGTACACGACGGCGGTGCTCATTGACCTTTTCGAAGAACCGGCCCAGGCCGGCGGGCTCACGCGCATCTTCGCCTCCATCCTCGTGGACCACGATTCACAGAAACCGATCGTGGTCGGGAAGGGCGGCGACATGATCAAGCGCATCGGTACCGAGGCGCGCAAAGACATCGAGGAGATGCTCGGCGGGCGCGTGTACCTCGAGCTGCATGTGAAGGTGCGTACGGACTGGCGGGATGACGAGCGGCTGCTCGACGAGATGGGATTGCGAGGACGATAGTCGCCGAAAAGTCATCGCCCGCGTGTAAACCTCGTTGCGCTACGTGTTACAAATAGCCGTTCGTCGAGGACGCCATGGCTGCACAGCGAAAAATCGATGTCGTCATGGAGTCCGTGCGGCGCCTGATCAGGATGGGCGCCACGCCCAACCTCCTCAATCTCCTTCAGAAACAGCATCCGGCCGACCTGGCACAGGTGTTTTCCGAACTGCCGGAGCGGGATCGCCACGCCGCGTTCAACACGCTGGTCGAGCGGAACGGCAAGCTGGCGATGGAGACGCTGTCCGAGATCGGTCCGGACAAGGGCGCCGAGCTGCTGGCTCTCCGGTCTGCCGAGGACATCGCACGGCTGGTTCAGGAGATTCCATCGGATGACGCGGCCGTCCTGATCGACAAGCTGCCCGAAGAGCTCTCGGCGGTAGTCCTTGACCTGATCCGGCCCAAGCCGGGCGGTGGTGTGAGCGAACTGCTCGAGTACGAGCAGCAGACCGCCGGCCGCTTGATGAATCCGAACGTCTTCGCGCTCGCGGAAGAACTCACCGCAGGCGAGGCGATTACGGCGCTCCAGACGTCCCGCGACGTCGAGATGGTGTTCTACCTGTACGTCGTCGATGATCGCCGCCATCTGGTTGGCGTCGTGTCGTTGCGGCGGCTGCTGCTCGTGCCGCCGGACACGCCGCTCAAGCGCATCATGACCACCGAGGTCTACAGCGCTCGCGTCGACACCGACCAGGAAGAAGTGGCGAGGCAGGTCGCGTCGTATAACCTGCTTGCGATTCCGGTCGTCGATGCCGAGAACAAACTTGCGGGCATCATCACGGTCGACGACGTCATCGACGTCATCAAGGATGAGGCGACGGAAGACGTTCTGCGACTGGCCGGTGTGTCGGCCGAGGACAGCGTCCGGATGGCGCCGGCCGACTCACTCAAGCGCCGCGTGCCGTGGCTGCTGGTGAACCTGGTCACGGCGTTCCTCGCGGCCTACGTTGTCTCCAAGTTCCAGAACACCATCAAGATCGTGCCCATTCTTGCGGCCTACATGCCCATCGTCGCCGGCATGGGTGGCAACGCGGCGACCCAGACCCTGGCGGTCATCGTGCGCGGTATCGCGCTCGGGGAGCTGACCTGGACGAACGCACGCCAGGCCTTGATCAAGGAGGGCCTCGTTGGACTGGGGAACGGCGTCGCCAACGGGCTGGTCGCCGGGCTCATTGCCTGGGGGTTCAGCCGCGGCGACTGGGCGCTCGGGCTCATCCTGATGCTGGCCATGATCGTCAACATGTTCGTCGCCGCGACCGCCGGAACGCTGATTCCGCTGGGATTGCGGGCGCTTAAGGTGGATCCGGCCATCGCGTCTTCGATCTTCATCACGACCTTCACCGACGTCCTAGGATTCCTGACGTTCCTCGGGCTCGGCACCGCCTTCATCAGGTTCCTGCACCCCGGATAAAGAGCCCGGGCGTCGTTTTTTCGTGAGCGATTTCTGGGCAAAAACGACGCCCGGGCTCATTTTCCGATATCATTCGCAAGATACGCGCCAGCTGCGAAAGGCCGTAATCTGCTGCTCGGCAATGCGATCGTATTCAGGTGACGCCCTGGTTCTCAGGACCTATCGGTATGGTGAAGCCGACCGGATCGTGGTGTTCCTGACGGAAGACAGGGGAAAGAAGCGGGGCGTCGCGAAGAACGCGACCAAGTCGCGCCGCCGGTTTGGCGCGGCGCTCGAGCCGCTCACACGGGGACGGGCGGCATACGTCGAACACGAGACGCGCGAGCTGGTGCGGCTCGATCGGATCGAGCCAAGGGTCTCGCCGCTGGCGGCCTCGGCGGCGCTGGAGTCAGAGGCGGCCGCACGCGTCCTCGGGCACGCCGCCTATTTCGCCGAGCTGCTCGACGAGTGGTCTCCCGAGAACGCCGCGAACGAGCGGCTGTTCAGGCTTGGGGCGTCGGTGGCGCTGGCGCTGTGCGAGGGCGGGGCGGCGGAGCCGCTGGGCCGCTACTTCGAGTACTGGCTGCTGCGGCTCGAGGGCGTGTATCCGGCGATCGACGCCTGTCCACGATGCGCGAAGTCGCTCGCGGCTGGCGCGGTGCTGTCGCAGCTCGAACGCGCGTATCTCTGCGCGGCGTGTTCGCACGGCGGGGTGGCGTTGTCGAGTCCGTCGTTGTCGTTTCTCAAGGCCGCCGGCCGGCGAACGCCGGCGGACGCAGGGGCCGCGCAGGTCGAGGCCGGAGTGCTGCGTGAGCTCGAGCGCGCGCATGAACGGCTGATCGCGATGCATCTCGACAAGGAACTTCGGTCGGCGCGGGTGATGAAGGAATTGAGGCCCGGACAGTGACATTGCAGGATCTGATACTCAAGCTTTCCGACTATTGGGCGGCGCAGGGCTGCCTGATTCAGCAGCCGCTCGATCTCGAGATGGGCGCCGGGACGATGCACCCGGAGACGTTCCTGCGCGTGCTCGGCACGCAGCCCTGGAATGTCGCCTACGTCCAACCGTCGCGCCGGCCGGCGGACGGGCGGTTCGGCGAGAATCCGAACCGGCTCTTCAAGCACCATCAGTTCCAGGTCATCCTCAAGCCCGCGCCCGATGACGTGCAGGACCTCTATCTGCAGAGTCTCGAAGCGTGCGGGATCGACCTGCGCGCGCACGACGTGCGATTCGAGGAGGACAACTGGGAATCGCCCACGCTCGGGGCGTGGGGTATCGGCTGGCAGGTGATGTACGACGGCCTGGAGATTACGCAGTTCACGTACTTCCAGCAGGCAGGTGGCGTGAATCTGTCGCCGGTATCGGTCGAGCTCACCTACGGGCTCGAGCGCTTCGCGATGTCGTTACAGGGCGTGGATAACGTCTACGACCTGCAGTGGGCCGCGGGCGTCCCATACCGCGACGTCCGGTTGCGGGATGAAGTGGAGCAGTCGAAATACGCGTTCGGCCACGTGAAGATGCCGGACGGCAAGTTCGCCGAGTTTCACCGGGACCTGTTCGAGAAGTACCACGCATTCGGCAAGACGCTGCTCGAGTCCGGCCTCGTGCTGCCGGCGCTCGACTATTGCCTGAAGTGCTCGCACGTTTTCAACATATTGGACGCGAGCGGCAGCATCGGCGTGACTGAACGCACGGCGTTCATCCTGCGCGTCCGTCAGCTCGCCGTTGCGATTGCGAACGAATGGTTAGGAGTGGTCCATGGATCGTGAGCTTCTGCTCGAAATCGGTGTCGAGGAGCTGCCCGCGTCATGGCTGCCTGGACTGACAACGCAGCTCGCCGCTCGACTGACGGCGCGGCTCAATGAAGAGGGCCTCGGATCGAAGACCACCGTCGAAGCGCACGGGACGCCGCGGCGGTTGACCGCCTGCCAGCCCGAGCTGGTGGACCGCCAGGAAGACCGTGAGGAGACGGTCATGGGACCGCCGGAGTCGGCGTCGTTCGACGCCGAGGGCCATCCGACGAACGCCGGCCTGGGCTTCGCGCGAAAGCTCGGCGTCGACTTCGACGCGCTGCAGCGCACCGATACGCCCAAGGGAAAGTACCTCTCGTACCTCAAGCACATTCGCGGCAAGGCCACGGTCGACGTCCTGCCCGTGATTCTCGGCCGTGTGCTGCGCGACCTCGCGTTTCCGAAGTCGATGAACTGGGACGCACAGTTGGAGGACGAGAAGGGCGAGTTCACATTCGGCCGTCCGATTCGGTGGCTGCTGTTCCTGTACGGCGGCCGCGTCGTGCCGTTCACGATCGCGCGTCAGGCATTGGCATCGAGTCCGCGGGTTCAGGACGTGACGACCGGCGCGGTGACATACGGACACCGGTTCCTTGCCACGAGCGGGCGCGCCGGCCGTGCAATCAAGGTGCGCAGCTTCGACGAGTATCGGAAACGGCTCGCCGAGAACTTCGTGGTGCTCTCCCGCATCGAACGGCGCGATCGGATTCTGCGCGACCTGGACGCACAGGCCCGCAAGCTCGGCGGCCGGCCGATGCTGCATCAGCACGCCCAGGCCGAGGCGCTCCTCGACGAGGTTCCGGATCTCGTTGAGTTTCCAGCAGTTGTCGCGGGGGCGTTCGGACAGGAATTCCTGACGCTGCCTCCGGAGGTGCTGACGACCACCCTGATCCATCACCAGCACTATTTCCCCGTGGTGTCTTCCGCGGGCGGCTTGATGCCCGCATTCCTCGCCGTCACCAACACGCAGGCATCGAATGACCGCATTGTGGCGACGAACGCCGAGCGTGTGGTCACGGCACGCCTTCGCGATGCGCGCTTTTTCTGGGACGCCGATCGTAAAGCCGGCCTCGAGTCCCGGCTGCCGAAGCTCGACGGCCTGCTCTTTCATCGCGCGCTCGGGTCGTACCGGCAGAAGGCCGAGCGCATAGAGAAGCTGGCCGGCTGGCTGGCATCGGATGTGTTCTCGAAGCCGGCCGAGGCCGACGCGGCTAAGCGAGCCGCGAGGTTGGCGAAGGCGGACCTCGCGACCGACATGGTCCGCGAGCTGACGGAGCTCCAGGGTGTGATGGGCGGTGTTTATGCCCGCGAAGGCGGCGAGCCCGAGAGCGTCTGGAAGGCCGTCTATCACCACTACCTGCCGGTCGCCGTCGAGGCAAACGCGGCGCCCTCGGCCGAGTCGCTCGGCGCTGGGAAGGTCACGTGGGCGTCCGTAGCGCTTGCGGACAAGCTCGACACGCTCGTCGGCCTGTTCCTGGGGGGTGAGCGCCCCACGGGCTCCCGCGATCCGCTCGGGGTCCGGCGCCAGGCACACGGTGTGCTGCGGATCCTTCTGGATCTTTCGCCGCTCGCCGGAATCGATTCCCGGCCGTCGCTCGGCGATCTGCTCGATGCCGCGCGCAAGGAGTACGGAAGCGTCACAGAGAGCGACGAGGCGTGGCCGGCGCTCGAGGCGTTCGTGCGCGAGCGGCTCGAGTACGTGTTGCAGCAGCGTGGCTGGTCCGTGCGAAACGTTCGCGCGGTGGTGCGCACGAGGTCGCTGGCCGATCTGCGGCCCGCCGACCTCGAACAGAACCTGCGCGACCTCGCCGGGTTCTCGGAGACGCCGTCCTTCCGCAAGCTCGCCGAGGCCTTCAAGCGCGTTCGCAACATCGCGCGCGAGCTGAAGGAGCCGGGCGCGGGCGACCTTCGGCCGGCACTCAAGGAGGCGGCCGAGGTGGCGCTGCTCGATGAGATCGAACGGCGCGAGCCGGTCATTCAGGCGGCCGGGCGCGGCGGCAAGGATTTCAAGGCTGCCTACGCTGAGGCTGCGGCATTCGAGCCGGCAGTGGCGCGGTTCTTCACCGAAGTGTTTGTCATGGCCGAGGACGCGAAATTGCGTGACGCACGGCTACGGTTGATGAAACGGCTCGAGACACTCATCCTGCAGCTGGGTGACATCTCGGAGATCGTGACAGTGGACTCATAAGGCAATAGCCACAAGGACGTGATGCGAATGGCGAAGTCGAAGAAGCACGTATATTTTTTCGGAAACGGCAAGGCTGAAGGCGATCGAACGATGAAAGACCTGCTCGGAGGCAAGGGCTCCGGGCTGGCGGAAATGACCAACGCGGGGCTGCCCGTGCCGCCCGGATTCACGATCGCGACGAGCGTCTGCACCATCTACTACGAGAACAAGGGCAAGCTTCCGGCCGTGGTCGACGCCGAGATGCTGGCGAACCTGAAGAAGCTGGAGTCGACGACCAAGGCGAAACTCGGCGCCCCGGACAAGCCGCTCCTGGTGTCCGTGCGCTCCGGTGCGAAGTTCTCGATGCCGGGCATGATGGACACGATTCTGAACCTCGGCCTGAACGATGCGTCCGTCGAAGGACTCAAGGCCTGGACGGGCAACGGCCGGTTCGCGTGGGACAGCTATCGCCGTTTCATCCAGATGTTCGGCAGCGTCGTCCTCGAGATCCCGAAAGCCGCGTTCGAGCACGAGTTCGAAGCTGTCAAGCACGAGACCGGCGCGAAGATCGATACCGACCTCACCGAGGCCGCGCTCCAGACCGTCGTCACTCGCTACAAGAACGTGGTGAAGGCGAAGTCGGGCAAGCCGTTCCCACAGGACCCGCTGCAGCAACTGCGCGGCGCCCGCGACGCGGTGTTCCGCTCGTGGCAGAACCCGCGCGCGAAGGAGTACCGCCGCATCTACGAAATCCCGGATCACATCGGCACCGCCGTCAACGTGCAGTCGATGGTGTTCGGCAACACCGGCGACCGGTCGGCGACCGGCGTCGGCTTCACGCGCAATCCGGCGACGGGCGCGAAGGAGTTCTACGGCGAGTTCCTCGTGAACGCGCAGGGGGAGGACGTGGTGGCCGGCATCCGCACGCCACGCCCGATCGCGGAGCTCGAGACCGTTCTTCCAAAGGCCTTCAAGCAGCTGCGCCAAATCACGACGCGCCTCGAGAAGCACTACAAGGACGTCCAGGACTTCGAGTTCACGATCCAGGACGAGCAGCTGTACATGCTGCAGACCCGCAACGGCAAGCGCACGGGCTACGCGGCCGTGGTGATCGCCTCCGATCTCGTCGCTGAGAAACTGGTGTCCCCGAAGGACGCCGTGCTGATGGTTGAGCCCGAGGCGCTCTCGCAGCTGCTCGCGCCAATCTTCGATCCGAAGGACTGGAAGGCGCTGCCGGCTGCGACGAAGGGCCTTCCGGCGTCGCCGGGCGCCGCGTCCGGGCAAGTCGTCTTCACGGCGGACGACGCCGTCGAGTGGACGCGACAGGGCAAGAAGGTGATGCTCGTTCGCAAGGAAACCGTACCGGACGACATTCATGGAATGTTCGTCGCTCAGGGTATCCTGACCGCGACAGGCGGAATGACGTCGCATGCCGCGGTCGTGGGCCGGCAGATGGGCAAGCCCTCGGTCGTCGGCGCTGGTGCGCTCGTGATCGACGAGCGAGCGAAGACGGTCGGTGTTGGGGGCCAGACACTGAAAGAAGGTGACTGGCTGTCGTTCGATGGGCTGTCCGGTGAAGTGAAGATCGGTCAGGTCGCAACGACCCCCAGCGAGATCCTGCAGGTGGTGGCGGGCAAGATGAAGCCGTCAGCGTCTGATATCTACCGCCGGTTCAACCAGCTTTTGTCGTGGGCCGACAAGTACCGCCGCCTGGGCATCCGCGCGAACGCGGATCAGCCGGATCAGGCAGCGACCGCGTACAACTTCGGCGCGCGCGGCATCGGGTTGTGCCGCACCGAACACATGTTCTTCGGCGAGGGACGGATTCCCATCGTGCAGAAGATGATCCTTGCCGACAACGAAAAGGACCGCCGGGCGGCGCTTGACGAGCTCCTGCCGCTTCAGCGCGCTGACTTCTACGGCGTCTTCAAGGAAATGCACGGCGAGCCGGTGACGATCCGCACGATCGATCCGCCGCTCCATGAGTTCCTTCCGAAGCGCGAGGACCTCATGGTCCAGCTCGCGAAGCTCGAAGTGACTGGCAAGGGCGACAGTAAAGAAGCCGCTGACGCGAAGAAGCTCTTGCATCGGGTCGAACAGCTGCACGAGTTCAATCCGATGCTCGGCCACCGTGGCGTCAGGCTCGGCATCACTTATCCGGAAATCACCGAGATGCAGGCCCGCGCGATCATGGAAGCCGCCTGCCAGCTCGCGAAAGAGGGCGGCAAAGTCGTTCCGGAGATCATGATTCCGCTCGTTGGCGACGTGCGCGAGCTGCGCGACCAGAAGGCCGTCGTCGTCCGCGTGGCCGAGCAGGTCATGAAGGAGACGAAGGTCAAGGTGAAGTATCTCGTCGGCACGATGATCGAAGTGCCGCGGGGCGCCATCACCGCCGACGAGGTGGCGAAGGAAGCTGACTTCTTCTCCTTCGGCACGAACGACCTGACGCAGCTGGCGTACGGGTTCTCGCGTGACGACATCGGCAAGTTCCTCGGCGCGTATCAGGACAAGAAGATCCTCGACCGCGATCCATTCGCGTCATTGGATACCACCGGAGTCGGCGAACTCGTCGCGATGGGGACCAGGAAGGGCCGGGCGACGAAGCCTGACTTGAAGGTCGGTGTCTGCGGCGAGCACGGCGGCGATCCGTCGTCAATCTTCTTCTTCGACTCGATCGGTTTCGACTACGTGAGTTGCTCGCCTTACAGAGTCCCCGTCGCGAGGCTGGCAGCCGCGCAGGCGACGCTCAAGACAAAGGCGCTCGACTAGGAGGCCGGGCCTTCAGGCCCGGCATGGCGGATGGTCACCACCTTCGTCTTTCGCAACGGCGTGGCGGAGGAGGTGTCCGCCGTGGACCCGGCGTGGCTCGCGCCGGGCGCGACGGAAGTGCTGTGGGTCGATCTCGAATCGCCGGATGAGGTCGAACGCAAGCTCCTGACCGAGACGTTCCACTTCCACGAGCTTGCGGTCGAAGACGCGATCCAGGAAACGCATCATCCGAAGATCGAGCAATACGGCGGGATGCTGTACCTCATCCTGCACGGGATCGTCGCGGGCAAGAAGAACCACGGCTTCGTGACGAACGACGTCGACTTCTTCCTGGGCAGGAACTACCTCGTCACCGTGCACTTTCACCCGTCGCGATCGATCGTGGGGGAGCGCGAGGTCCTGAAGCGGCACGGGGCACTGCTGGGGGAGGGCTCGTGCAGCCTGCTCCATCGCCTGGTCGATCGGATGGTCGACCACTACAACCCGGAGGTGGACGCGCTCGAGGATCGGCTCGAAGCGCTCGAACAGGTTGTCTTCAGCAACGCGAAGAAGAATCCGCTTCGAAAGATCCTCGGACTGAAGGCGGACATCGCCTCGTTGCGGCGTGTCACGCTGCCGCAGCGTGACGCGGTGATGCGGTTGTCGCGGCGCGAGTTTTCCGAGATTCCAGAACAACTCGCCTACAGATTCCGCGACGTCTACGATCACCTTGTCCGGCTGGCGGATGAGGCCGTGTTCCTGCAGGACCGCGTCACCGGCCTGCTGGATGCCTACCTTTCGACGCAGTCCAACCGCCTCAATCAGGTCATGAAGGTGCTGACCGTCATCGCGACGATCTTCATGCCTCTGACAGTGCTGACCGGCATGTACGGCATGAACGTCGAGCTGCCGCACCTGCCGGGTGGAGGGCCGACACAGTTCTGGTGGGTGCTCGGCATCATGCTCGTCACCTCGGGTGTGATGCTGTGGTTCTTCCGCAGGAATGACTGGCTGTGAATCGCATCCACCGGCTGCCTCCGGAGCTCGCCAACCAGATCGCCGCCGGCGAGGTGGTCGAGCGGCCGGCGTCCGTCATCAAGGAGCTGGTCGAGAACGCACTGGACGCCGGTGCGCATCGCATCACCATCACGACCGAGTTCGGCGGCAAGAAAACCATCATCGTCGAGGATGATGGCGAGGGCATGAGTGGTGATGATGCCGTGCTGGCGGTGGAACGGCATGCGACGAGCAAGATTCGCAGCTCCGCGGATCTGGCGGCGATCGCGACCCTTGGGTTCCGCGGTGAAGCGCTGCCGTCCATCGCGTCTGTCTCGAGATTCCGGCTGCGGTCGCGACTCCGGGGCGAGCTCGGCGGTACCGAGCTGCGGTTCGAGGGCGGGAAGCTGCTTTCGCGCAGGGAGGTTGGGGCGCCGGAAGGAACGCTCGTTGAGGTTGCCGATCTGTTCTTCAATCTGCCGGCGCGCCGGAAGTTCCTGAAGGCGGATACCGCCGAGTCCGCGCAGGTCTCGAGGCTGGTCACGCAGCTGTCACTCGGGTATCCGGATGTCGGCTTCGTGTTCAAGAGCGGAACGCGGATCCTCATTGAGGCGCCGCCGGCGGGATCGCTGGAGGAGCGCTTCTATCAAATCTACGGCGACCGGCCGGATCTCGTGCCGGTGGCAAAGCAGGCCGCTGGAATCACGATCGCCGGCTTCGTGGCGGCGCTGGGCGAGCAGGGACCCGCTCGCGGTCCACAGCACGTCTTCGTCAACCACCGCATCGTCCGCGACCGGACGATCTCGCATGCGATCCAGGCGGCGTACAGCGTGGCGACGATCAAGGAGCGGAGCCCGGAGGTTCATCTCTTCATCACCTTGCCGGCAGATCGCGTGGACGTGAACGTGCACCCGACGAAAGCCGAAGTGAGGTTCCTCGACCAGAGCCTCGTCCATGAAGTGCTGCGCCGAGCCGTGCTCGATGCGCTTGGCACGACGGGCGCGCCGGAGCTGGTGCTCTCGCACGCGACGTTTGCTTCCGGTCCGCCGCCGGCGCCCGCCTTGCCGCTGGGCTTCGGCCCCGGCGCTACCGCGACCGTGCCGGCGACGTTCGCCTCCGCTCCGGACTTCGTGCCGGTGTTTCCAGCGGCGCCGGCGGGGGAGCCGGCCGCACTCGAAGACGCCTGGCGTGCCGCCGCAGCTGCGGCGTACCCTCGAAGCCCGGGGTCAGACCCCGGGTACCGCGCCGGCACGCAGGCCGGCAGGGAAGCGGTGGCATCGCTCATCCGCCCGCTCACGCCGCTCGGCCAGTTCCGCAACACGTTCATCATCGCGATCGATGACGAAGGCATCGCAATCATCGATCAGCACGTGGCCCACGAGCGCATCCTCTTCGAGCAGTTCTCGGAGCGGTTGATCTCGCGGACGATCGAGTCGCAGCGGATGCTTTCGCCGGTCGTGCTCGAGGTCAGTCCGGGCGAGCACCAGACGCTCGTCTCGCACGCCGAGGCGCTCGCCAGGTTCGGCTTCGATCTGGAGGACTTCGGCGGATCGGCCGTACGCGTGTCTTCGGTGCCCGCGGTGCTCGACTGGAATCGCTGCGAAGAAGCGCTTCGTGCCGTGGCCGCCGATCTCGACGGCCTGTGGCCCGGCGCGGGGGTCGAGGAAGCCCTTCGCAAGATGGCTGCCACGATGGCGTGCCATGCGGCGGTGAAGGCGAACGACCCGCTCACGCGCGAGAAGATGCAGTACCTGCTCGACGAGCTTCGGCGGACGTCGCATTCGTCGGTCTGCCCGCACGGGCGGCCGGTGGTGTTGCGATTGACCCGGCGAGAAGTCGAGCGGAATTTCGAGCGGATCTAGGCGCCGATGATTCCTATCGCGTTGGCGTCTCCGCGCCCCTCACGCAATCTAGAAGACGGCCTTGCTCGGGTCGATCGCTTGACCGTGGATGCGGCGGCAGGCGGCGCGCGAATCGTCTGCTTTCCCGAGGCGTACCTGCCAGGCCTTCGCGGACAGGACTTCGATGTCTGGCCGTACGACGCTGCGGTGCAGGAGCAGGCGTTCTCAGGTGTCGGACGCATCGCTCGCGCACATGGCATCGCCATTGTCATGGGCATCGAACTGGTCCAGTCGCGCGGACGGCTGATCGGCGCGGCGGTCTTCGACCGTCAGGGCGAGCTCATTGGCGTTCAGACGAAGAATCAGCTCGATCCCACCGAAGAGCCGAACTATGTTCCCGGGGACGAACGCCGGGTCTTTGAGATCGACGGTCTTCGATTCGGCGTCGCTATCTGTCACGAGGGCTTCCGGTATCCCGAGACCGTGCGCTGGGCCGCCGCTCGAGGCGCGCATCTCGTCTTTCATCCTCATCTCACCGGAAGCGATTCGACGGGCCGTGTGCCGGCGCGCTGGTGCGACCCGGACGCGCCGTACTACGAAAGGGCGGTCATGATGCGGAGTCTCGAGAACACGATCTACATGGCCAGCGTGAACTACGCGGCGCGGCACCAGGAATCCGCAACGTGCGTCGTTTCGCCGGCAGGTGAGTGCGTGGCCGCGCTGCCGTACGGCGAGGAAGGCGTGCTGGTCTGCGGTATTGACCCGGCACTGGCCACCGGCGAGCTGGCCCGGCGCTACGCACCCGGCCGATACCGGAGTATCTGACGTCTGAATCTGCTACGGCTGGTGCACACTTGGCATTGGCCCGGAGGGTGGCGATGCGCGCGATGTCATTCGTTGGAACAACCGCTATCTGTCTTTGCGTAGTCGCGAGTTGGCCGGTTGGAGCACAGGACCCGGCACCCGCCGTCCTCTCAGGAAACACCGAAGCCGAGATTGTTTCCAACGCAGAGCGCGAGGGCGCGGCGTTCCCGAGCGATCGGCGTGCGCCATCTCTTCCTGACAAGTACTTTGGAAGCGTCGCCACACCCGGTGCGGCTGAAAGGAAGTGCGTGGGCGCGTCTGGTCTCGGGCCTGTGCGATCCGGACAGTTCGCGATCGGCGGGATGCTGTCCGAGCCGAGGGACAAGAAAACTGGCGAGATGAAGGTCTGGTGGGCGCCGATGCACCACACGGCGCAGATGCGTCTCCTCGTGCGTGGGCGCAGGGCGGGGAGCGGAGAGACGACGGATTTCAGGAGCTCCGACGTCTCCTGGCCCATCCCGCGCCGCGGCGACGTGGTGCCGGTAAGCGAACGCGCGTATTTTTTTCCCTCCGGTGTGGTGTTTTCCTCCGCTGGCACCTGGGTGCTCGTGGCGATTCAGGGATCGGACTGGGGCTGCTTCGTTCTGACTGTCAGCTGACGCCACGGCGGCGCGTGCCAGAGGCGATAGAATTGCGCGCATGATTGACGGGGCCGCGGCGCTCGAGTGCCTTCGGGAAGGCAATCGGCGTTTCGTCGAGAAGCAGACGGTCGCTACGCCGGATTCGCACCAGGAGCGCCGGAACGCTCTGGTGTCAGGTCAGGAACCGTTCGCCATCGTCCTCGGCTGTTCGGACTCGCGCGTGCCCGCCGAGCTCGTCTTCGATCAGGGGTTTGGCGATCTCTTCGTCATTCGAGTCGCCGGGAACATCGTCGCGCCATCGCAGGTCGGCAGCGTCGAGTTTGCCGCCGCGAGATTCGACACCAGGCTCGTGGTCGTGATGGGACACTCGCAGTGCGGGGCGATTGTGGCGACGGTCGAAGAGCTGCTGGGAGAGGCGCCCGCGGAATCCCGCAACCTGCGGTCCATCGTCGACCGCGTCAAACCGTCCGTGCAGTCGGTCCTGGCGGGTGGGAAGTCGATCGACAAGGACACGCTCGTGGACGAGGCTGTCCGCGCCAACGTGCGGGCATCTGTGGACCACCTGCTGCACGGCTCCGAACTGCTCGAGGAGCTGGTTCGCACGGACGGCCTGCTGGTCGTGGGCGCGGAGTATTCGCTCGAAACAGGCATCGTCACCTTCCTGTAAGCTCTTTCCCGGGTTTTCATGCCCTACAGATTCGCGCAGACGCCCCTGGCTCTCAGGGTGGACCTGCTTGGCGTCATATCGGCGGCCGACATCCGCGGGATGCTGGAAGAGGTGGAGCGGATCGAGGCCGGCCTGTCCGTCATGCCGAATCGAGTCATCGACCTGACGCAGGTGACGGCGCACGAGTTTACGACCTCGGACATGATTGCGAACGCGCACAGGCGACGGATGACCGCGTTCTCGAATCCATTTCGCGTCGCGATAATCGCGCCGACGCCCGTTAGCCTCGGGTACGCCCGGATGTTTCAGATCCTGAACGACAACGCTGACGTGACGATCGAGATCTTCAACGACGATGGCGGTGCCGCGGCGTGGCTGTCAGCCGGGACGCAGCATGCCGATTGAGCTGACGCGCCAGCCTGGCTTCGTCCGCCTCGACTTTCGCGGCGAAGTCACCAACACCGAGCTCAACGAGTGCCTCGCCGAGCTGGAGGCGATCGAGCGGTCGGAACCCACGGCGCCGAACCGATTGGCAGATCTGACGCGGATGCTGGCGCGCACTGCGCCGCTGGAGTCGATTCGCGAGCTGGCGGCCCGGCGCCGGACGGCGGTCCTGGCCAATCCGATCAAGACGGCAATACTCACGGCGACGCCGGCGGCGCTCGGATTCGGACGAATGTTCCAGACACTGAACGACAATCCCGCGATTACCATCCGTATCTTTGAGTCCGAAGCGGACGCGGTGCGCTGGCTGCTCGAGGACTGACGCCTTCAGTCCTTCTTGCCCCTCAGCTTGCGGGCCTTCTCCAACGCTTCCTTGATTCGGACTTCGACCCCGCGATCGGTCGGCTCGTAATACCTGCGTCCCTCGAGGTGTTCCGGCAGGCACGACATTTCGGCCACGCCTTCGGCCTCGTCGTGGGCGTAGCGGTAGCCCTTGCCGTAGCCGATGTCCTTCATCAGTCGCGTCGGAGCGTTTCGCAGGTGCAGCGGCACCGGTGACGCGACGTCCTGGGTCGCGTCGCGCGAGGCGCGACCGTAGGCGACGTAGACGGCGTTGCTCTTGGGCGCCGCGGCGAGGTACACGACAGCCTGCGCGAGCGCGGTGTTGCCCTCCGGCATTCCGAGAAAGTGAACGGCGTCCTTCGCGGCGAGCGTCACCTCCAGCGCCCGTGGATCGGCGTTGCCGACGTCCTCGGAAGCGAACCGAACCAGGCGCCTCGCGACGTACAGCGGATCTTCCCCGGCCTCGAGCATGCGCGCGAGCCAGTAGATGGACGCGTCTGCGTCGCTGTTCCGCATCGATTTGTGCAGCGCCGAAATCACGTTGTAGTGCTCTTCGCCGCCCTTGTCGTAGAGCAGCGCGCGGCGCTCGATGAGGCCGGCAAGCGATCCGGCATCGAGGCGCTTGCGGCCGCTCGAGTCGGGCGACAGCGCGGTCACCGCCTGCTCGAGCAGGTTCAGTGCGATCCGGGCGTCGCCATTGGCATGCACCGCCAGCGCTGACAAGGCCGCATCCTCGGCATCCACGGCGTTTGCGGCAAGGCCGCGTTCGGTGTCGTCCAGTGCCCGGCGAAGGATCGTGACGACATCCGCGGTGCCGAGCGGGTAGAGGACGTAGACCTTGGAGCGCGAGAGCAACGCGGAGTTCACTTCAAATGACGGATTCTCCGTCGTTGCGCCGACGAGAATAATAGTGCCGGCTTCGACGTGCGGAAGAAACGCATCCTGCTGCGCCTTGTTGACGCGATGGATCTCGTCTACGAAGAGCACCGTCCGCATGCCGCGCGCCTTCCGCCGATGGTCGGCGGCCGCGATGATCTCCTTCACTTCCTTGATCCCGGTCGTGACCGCGCTTACCGGAACGAATTCAGCCTTCGTCGCCGCCGCCAGAAGCCGCCCGAGCGTCGTCTTGCCGGTACCGGGAGGGCCCCAGAAGATCAGCGAGTGGAGCAGGCCCCGGTCGATCGCCTGCCGAAGTGGACGTCCAGGTCCGAGTAGTTGTGCCTGCCCGACCACTTCGTCGAGCGACCGTGGGCGCATCCGTTCGGCCAGCGGTGTGCCCGGCAGGCCGGCGGGATCGGCGTCGGGAAAGAGCGGACTCGTCATGCTGAGCGCTGCCGGCGCGCCTCGTAGAGCAGCAGGGCGGAAGTCGCAGCGACATTCAGGGAATTGACGCCCGGCCGCATTGGGATCGTGACGCGGTGATTCGCGCGCCTCACCACCGCTGGATCTAGACCGCCACCTTCGCTTCCAAGAAGCAGCAGTGTCGGTCTTGTGAGGTCCGCCTGGTCGGCCGGCACGCCGTCACCTGCCACCGTTGCGATGACCTGTATCTTGCGCGCGCCTGCGGCCTCGATCGCGTCCGCCAGACTCCCCACGGCGACCGGCAGACGGAACGTGCTGCCCATTGAGCCTCGGAGCGCCTTCCAGCCTGCGGGGTGTGCCGTGCCATCGAGCGCGAGGACGGCTGTAGCGCCCAGCGCGTCGGCGGATCGAATCGCGCTCCCGGCATTTCCGGGATCCTGAACATCACAGAGACCGACGACCAGCGCGTCGGCGACGTTGAAAGCGCGATCGAGCGACGCCGGCGTCCATCGTGCGAGGGCGACGATGCCCGAAGGTGTCCGGACGGGACTGATCGCATCGAGCACGGCGTCGGCGACTTCGTACACGGTCGCACCAGCGGCCTTCGCGCGGCCGGCGGTCGATCGCTGCGCCGCCGATGCGGCGACGACATCGATGGCAACGCCCGCGTCCATCGCGTCGGTGAGCAGATGATCTCCATCGAGCAGGACGACATCGTCGATCCGCCGCCGCGCGGCGAGCCTGAAACGCTTGACGATCTCGTGCTGGCGGCTGGTGATGCGCGGGAAGTCGGGCACGGCCACGCTGATTCTATGTTAGCCTCAGACCCTGTCATGAAAGCCGCATTGATCAAGCGCTTCGAAGTGGAAATCGCCGCGCTGGAGAAGGAGCTCACCCAGGATCTGCCCAGGGAAATCCAGCGCGCCCGCGAGCTCGGCGACCTGCGCGAGAACGCGGAGTATCACGCGGCGAAAGAGCGGCAGCGATTCGTCGAAGCGCGCGTGTCGATGCTGAAGAAGCGGGTGTCAGAAATTCACCTGATGAATCTCGATCGCATACCTCACGACCGTGCGGGCTTCGGATCGAAGCTGAAGATTCGCGAGGGCGGCAAGACCTTCACCTACGAGCTCGTGATGCCGGAGGATTCCGATCCGGACAAGGGATTGATCTCGGTAGCGTCTCCCATCGGCCGCGCATTTGTCGGGAAAGAGGAGGGCGACGAGGTCGACGCGCCGACGCCCGCCGGCGTGCGCACCTTCGAAATCATCGAGCTCACCACCATCCACGACGAAGAAGAATAGCCTTGCCTAACGCTTCGTACTCGCCGCAGGTCCGCACGGCCCTGGTGCTTTGCGGCGCCGGCAGTGCAGGCGCGTACCACGCCGGTGTCCTTCGGGCGCTGGCGGAAGCCGGCGTCAAGGTCGATGTCGTTGCCGGCCACGGTCCGGGCGCGGGCAATGCGCTAGCCGCCGCCATCGATGGGAGCGCGCGGCTCTGGGACGCCGAGGGCCCGTGGATGTCACCCTCGCTCGAACGCGCGTACCGCTGGAGGCCGGCCCTGCGCGTGTTCTTCATCGGGCTCCTCGCGACGGTCCTCCTGCTCGCATCTCCGCTCATTGTGCTCGTGGCCGCGGCGGCGACGTACGCCGCGGGCATGCTGCTCGCACTGGCGAATCTTCCAGCCGCGTCGGAGTGGGTCGTCGCTCTGTACCAACGGATGATCGGTTTCCTGTTCGATCCACCCGTTCTGCCGACCATCGTGCCGCGCGCGGTGCTCCTGGCGCTCCTGGTCATCGCCGGCGTAATGTTCGCGGCGGCTTTCCGTGCGGCCAGAGAAGAGCGGAGCCGGCGCCGGTCGCTCGGTGGATTCTGGTGGCGGCTCATCGGCGCGCCCCTCGGCGCCGACGAACCGGCGCACTCCTTGTCGCACGCGCTCTGGACGCTGGTCCGCGGCGCCTCAGCGACCCCAGTGCCGAGCGCCGACGATGTCGGAAGACGGTACGTTGAGGTCCTGACGGATAACCTCGGGCAGCCGGGGTTTCGCGAAGTGCTTGTTGCTGTTCACGACACGGACAGCCGCCGCGATCTCGTCGGCGCCGTGCTCGCGCCGCAGGCCCGTGGCCGTTTCGAAGCGCGCCGGCCGGCCGGCGGTCCACGAGAAGCGGAGATCGTGGACTTCTCAGGACCCCAGAGGAACCTGGCGCTCGACTTCCTGATCGGTGCGCTGAGAATGCCGATCGCCAACGGTACGTGGCCGATGCAGTTCTCGCCGGACGGGTACTGGCGGGGTGAGTTGCACCACATCACCGATCGCCCCGAACTCGCCGTCCGTCTGCTCGAGGAAGTCGCGGCGATTGGCGTCCAGCAGGTGGTGCTGGTGAGCCCGGCGCCCGAACCCAGCTTGCCGCATACGTTACGCGCGCGGGCCGTGAGCCTTCGGGCACGGCTGGGCGCCGAGGTGCGGTCGATGGAGACGTCCGCGTTCGACGACGCCTGCGCGGCGGCCGTCACGCGATTCACTGGCGTGTTCGCGATTCGACCCGTGCACAATCCGCTTGGCCCGTTCGACTTTCGCGGTACCTACGACGAAGCCTCGGATCGAAAGTACGGTCTCAAGGATCTGATGCAGCAGGGGTACGACGATGCGTACCGGTTGTTCATCGAGCCCTCGGTCGCGGCCGGGGAACGGCTGGACAATCTCTAGATAACCTGCAACCAACAACCTGCAACTTACAAGTCATGGGCGCAAAACATCATCCGACCACAGACGTCATTCATCTGGGCGAAGGCGCGCATCCGCAGGCGACGCCGCTCACCGTGCCGGTCTACACGACCACGACGTTTCTCTTCGACAATGCCGCGGAGCTCGAGGCATATCAGGCAGGCACGAGCCAGAAATACATCTACTCGCGGTACGCGAATCCGACGGTGCAGGCGGCCGAGCAGAAGCTGGCGGCCCTCGAAGGCGCCGACGCCGCGTTGATCACATCGTCCGGGATGGCCGCCGCGGCGACGGCCCTGTTCGGGCTGCTCGAGACCGGTGTGGAAGTGGTGTGCAGCGCGGCCATCTACGGTGGCACGCTGCAGGTGATGACGAAGTACCTCGCACACTTTGGTGTTGGCGCCAGGTTCGCGTCACTCGAGGATCTCGCGCGGCCCGAGTCGCTCATGGGCCCGACGACACGCGTGCTGTGGTTCGAGTCGCCGATTAATCCGACGTTGCGATGCGTGGACATCGCCGGAGTCGCTGCCGCCTGCCGCAGGGCCGGCGTGGTTTCGATCATCGACAACACATTTGCCAGCCCGGTGAACCAGCGGCCCCTGGAATTCGGTATCGACCTGGTCATGCACTCCGCGACCAAGTACTTGAACGGCCACAGCGATGTGACCGCCGGCGCCCTGATCGGCAGGGCGGACCTGATCGATCGACTGCAGCCGGCGCGCAAGCTGTTCGGCGGCGTGCTCGAGCCGGCGTCTGCGTACGCGCTTGGCCGGGGACTGAAGACGCTCGAGTTGCGTGTCACCCGTCAGAACGAAAGCGCCGCGGCCATCGCGCGCTGGCTCGAACGAGATGCTCGTGTGGTTCGCGTCTTCTATCCAGGCCTGGCGTCGCACCCCGACCACGAGATCGCGCGAAAGCAGATGCGTGGCTTCGGTGGAATGGTGTGCTTCGATGTCGGCAGCTACGCCGCCGCCAGTCGGGTGTTCGATCGGCTTCAGATCGTCAGGCGGGCGGCAAGCCTCGGCGGCCCCGAGAGCCTGTGCAGCCTGCCGGTGCTCACGTCACAGTACGGATTCTCGGATGAGCAGCTTGCCGCCGCCGGCGTCACGCGCGGGATGCTCCGCCTCTCGGTGGGACTCGAGCACGTGGACGATCTGATCGCAGACTTAGATCAGGCGCTGCGCAGTTAGCCGGGGCTAAAGCCCCGGCCTACGGGTCGTAGGGCGGCCCTTCAGGGCCGCCGGTTATGCCTCAGTCTTCAGAGGCTTCGGTTTGGCGGATGCCGCGGTCGCCGGGTCGTTGATGAACTGCTCGGCGAGCTCGCCGATGAGGTTGGCAATGCCGATCCCTGACAGGTCGCCGAACTTGCCGCGGAACTTGTCGATCGGCACGACCGCCTTCGCCATCGCGCGGTGGCCGCCCGCGCTGCCGATGTTGCCGAAGTTGGACTTCACGAATTCGCCGGCGTTCCTGGAATAGCCGAGGTTGCGCACGCTGATGATCAGCTGGCCGCCGACGATACCCGAGACCATCGTCCACTTGACGTCCTCGAGCTGCAGCAGGAAATCCGCCGTGTAGGGGATGAAGTCCTCGCGGCTGGTCTCTCCAAGGAACGCCGAGAACACCTGGCTGCGCACCCACTTGGCGGCCAGCGCGCGCGTGACGTGCTCGAGCCGTTCCAGCGTGATGTCCGCGCCCTCCATCTTCCGAATCAGCGCCGGGTCCGCCAGCGGATACAGGAACGTGAAGGCCTCGAGGTCGACGCGATTGGTCTGGCGCGCGAAGAACAGCGTGTCCGACTTGATCGCATAGAGCATCGCGGTGGCGGTGCGTTCCGAAATGTTGACGTCGACGGCGCGGAGGTGTTCGGTGAGGATCGTGCAGGTCGATCCGTAATTCGCGCGGATATCCTTGAACACCGCCGCATACCCGGGCTGTTCCGGATGGTGATCCACGACCAGATCCACGCGGGACAGCAGATCGCCGAAGTAATGGGGTTGGACGTCCACCGTCGCGATGCGCTCGAACGTCGAGAATTCCTCGGGCTTCACAATCTCGACCTGGATGTCGAGGAGGTCGGCCATCCGGAGATTCTCCGGCCGCGTGACGCCCTGCACCGCGCCGATGATCGCCGTCGTGCGCGTGCGCCGCAGAAGGTTACGCAACGCCAGCCCGGCGGCCAGCGCGTCGGGATCCGGCTCGTTGTGCAGCAGAATGAGGACCCGGTCGGCGTCGGCGAAGTACCGCTGGTACTGCTGCACCCGCGCCCGCGTGAGCGATCGGCCCAACTCCGTCGTGAGGGTCGGCGCGATGAGCTCTCCGAGGTCCAGATGCGTGACCTCGGGCATCACGGCCCGCAGTTCGTCCTGGCCGCGCTTGTTCGTCACGCCGTCGACGTGCAGGATGTAGAGCAGGCTTCCGCCGGCGTCGCGAACGGCTGTGACGACGCGCTTCAGGCTCCGCTTGCCGGTGTCTTCGAGGATGACGCAGGTGCCGGGAGTGAGGTCGGCGCGGACCCAGGTATCCATCCGCTTGGTGTCCGCGACGGTTGCGGACACCCCGTCATCGACGAGTCTCCGGGCCAGAGGCCGGCTCTCGACAAGGAACTCGATGTCGAAAGGTCCAGCCAGTACGCGATGCAGCGTCCTGATGAGCAGCTCGTCCTGACAGACGGCCAGCGCACGCACAACGGGACATTATACGAGCAGCGCCGGGCAACCCAACCGGCTTACGATTACGTCACAGCATGACGTCCATGCGTCCAGCGCCCGCGGCCGCGCTTGCAATCGCCGTCACAGCCTGCGTTGGCGTCGCATTGTCGGCGCAGCAGTTCCGATCCGGCGTGGAGCTCGTGCGGGTGCCGGTCACCGTCAGTGGCCGCGACGGTCTGCTCGTCCGCGGACTCACCGCCGAGTCGTTCGAGATCCGTGAGGACGGCGTCCGCCAGACCATCTCGGCATTCGCCGAGGGCGCGCCCGGCGAGGCGGTGCCGCTGCATCTCGGCCTGATGCTCGATGCAAGCGGCAGCATGGAGAAGGACATCCGCGATGCGGCCAACGGCGCCGTCCAGTTCGTGACGGCGCTCGAGGAGGCGGCCGACGTGACGTTCGTCGATTTCGATTCGAAGATTCGGCTGGGCCGTTTCGAACCAGCCAGCTACGAGCACCTTTTCGAGCGCATACGGTCGCCGAAGGCCGATGGCATGACCGCGCTCTACGACGCAATCGCCGCCTACGTCCGCAGCACCGCCTCGCGGGGTGGACAGCACGTGCTGCTCCTGTACACGGACGGTTTCGACAGCGTGAGCCGCATCACGTACTCCGATCTCCTGGCGCTCCTGCGCGCCGATAACGTCATGCTGTATGCGCTCGGCTATCTCGAGAGTGCGAGCGGCACCGAGCGGGCGGCGGGGCAGATGCGCCTGACGAGCCTGGCCCGCGAAACGGGCGGCGATGCCTTCTTTCCCGCGACGCTGCGCGATCTCACGAAGGCCTACGCCCGGATCCTCGACGAGCTCGGCTCGCGCTACACGCTCGGGTACGTCTCCACGAACACAAAAGCGGACGGCAAATACCGGAAGATAGAAGTCAGACTCATCGCGGCCGAGCACAAGGCCGCGAAGGTTCGCACCCGCCCGGGCTACATCGCCACCAGCCGCTAGCCGCTCGTAGTAGCATCGGAGGTTGGCATGGCTTACAGTGCGCCGACCAGCGGCGAACGCTTTGCGCTCGAATCGGATTTCGAGCTGCGAGGCGATCAGCCTCACGCCATCGCCCAACTCACGGAGGGTCTGCGCCGTGGCGATCGCAGCCAGGTGCTGCTTGGTGTCACGGGCTCAGGCAAGACCTTCACGATGGCGCAGGTGCTGGCCACCGTGAACCGGCCGGCGCTGGTGATGGTGCACAACAAGACCCTCGCGGCCCAGCTCTACCAGGAGTTCCGCCGGTTCTTTCCGCAGAACGCCGTCGAGTTCTTCGTCAGCTACTACGACTACTACCAGCCGGAAGCCTTCATGCCGGCCAGCGGCACGTACATTGAGAAGGAAGCGATCGTCAACGAAGAGATCGATCGCCTCAGGCTGTCGGCGACCCGCTCGCTGTTCGAGCGGCGCGATGTCATCATCGTCGCGAGCGTATCCTGCATCTACGGCCTGGGCTCGCCCGAGGCGTATTACGGACTGCTCGTGCCGCTCGAACGCGGGCAGACGGTCTCCCGCGACGAGATCCTGCGGCGCTTCGTCGAAATCCAGTACGAGCGCAACGACCACGAGTTCGCACGCGGAACGTTCCGCGCGCGCGGCGACATCATCGAGATCTATCCCTCGTACGACGACGCGGGCCTCCGCATCAGTCTCTTCGGGGACGAGATCGACGAGCTGCTCTCATTCGATCCGCTGACGGGCAGGGAGGTCAGGCGCCACGATCGCATCGCCGTCTACCCGAAGTCGCATTTCGTCGCACCGCGGGCGCGGACGATCAAGGCGATCGACTCCATCAAGGCGGAGTTGCAGGAGCGACTCGGTGACTTCGAGCGCGCCGGTCGCGTGCTCGAAAGCCAGCGGCTGCACCAGCGCACGATGTTCGATCTCGAGATGATCAAGGAAATCGGCTACTGCCACGGGATCGAGAACTACTCGCGGCACCTCTCGGGCCGGCTGCCGGGCGAGCCGCCGCCGACGCTCCTCGACTACCTCCCGGAAGACGCCGTGATCATCGTCGACGAGAGTCATCAGACCGTGCCGCAGGTGCGCGGCATGTACCACGGCGACCGCTCGCGCAAGGAAGTGCTGGTCGAGCACGGCTTCCGGCTGCCGTCGGCGCTCGACAACCGGCCGCTCAATTTCGAGGAGTGGGATGCCCGCGTGCGCCAGGTGGTCTTCGTGAGCGCGACGCCCGGTCCCTATGAGCTTCGCCAGTCGGGGGGCGTCATCGTCGAGCAAATCATCCGGCCCACGGGACTGGTCGATCCGACGATCGACGTGCGGCCGGTCACGGGCCAGATCGACGACCTGCTCGGGGAGATCAGGTCCACCGTTGAGCGCAGGGAGCGCGTGCTGGTCACGACGCTCACGAAGCGCATGGCCGAGGACCTCACGACGTACTACCAGGAGCTCGGCGTCAAGGTGCGGTACCTGCACTCGGACATCGACACCCTCGAGCGCGTCGAGATCCTGCGGGATCTCCGGCTCGGTGTGTTTGATGTGCTGGTCGGAATCAATCTGCTTCGCGAGGGCCTCGACCTGCCCGAGGTATCGCTGGTCGCGATTCTCGACGCCGACAAGGAGGGCTTCCTGCGATCGGCGGGCGCGCTGATCCAGACGATCGGGCGAGCGGCCCGCCATGTAAACGGCCGCGCGATTCTCTACGCCGACGTCCACACCGACTCCATGAAGTCCGCGATTGCGGAGACGGATCGCCGCCGGCGCGTCCAGGAAGCGTACAACCAGGAACATGGCATCACGCCGGCGTCGATCGTGAAGAACATCGACGATGTGCTGACGAGCGTGTACGAGCGCGACTACGTCACGATTCCGAAGTTGCCGGACGAGCGCGATCGATTCAAGACGCAGGCCGAGCTCGACGCCCATATGACGGCGCTGGACAAGGAGATGCGCGCGGCCGCGGGCAACCTCGAGTTCGAGCGCGCGGCCCAGTTGCGCGATCGGCTGAAGAAACTCCGAAGTCCGGGTGGAGCGCCGGATCTCCGTTAGCCATGGCTGCGGAGACGTTGGAGTTCCTCAAGCGCCCAATCCTGGAAGTCCAGGCCTACCTGCGGCTCATCGGCCAGGTCGCACGCGGACTCGTGACCCGTCCGCTGTACGCGCGAGAGATCGTCGTGCAGCTCGACGCGATCGGAATCGGATCGCTGACGGTCGTGATCCTCACAGGCACGTTCACCGGAATGGTTCTGGCGCTCCAGTCCGGGATGACCCTCGATCAGTTCGGCGGCCGCGACATCGTCGGCCGCCTCGTGGGCGCGTCGATGGTGAAGGAACTGGGCCCCGTGCTGACGGCCCTCATGGTGACCGGCCGCGTGGGGTCGGGCATCGCGGCCGAGCTCGGGTCGATGGTGGTCACCGATCAGATCTCCGCCCTGCGCGCGCTCGGCGCCGACCCCGTCCGCAAGCTGGTCATTCCTCGAGTCGTTGCCGGCACGTTGATGATGCCCGTGCTGACGGTCATCTCGGACGCGTGCGGCATCGTGGGAGGCTGGATCATTTCCAGCATGCAGCTGCGCGTGGCCGGCAGCGTGTACTGGAACAACGTCGTGCAGGGCCTGTTCATGGACGACCTGTGGATGGGGTTGATCAAGCCCGTTGCGTTCGGGTTCGTGCTCGTGACGATCGGTTGTCAGGTGGGCCTGGCCACGACCGGCGGGACGCAGGGGGTGGGCCGTGCGACGACGCGCGCGGTGGTGGGCGCGTCGGTGGGTGTGCTGGCCGTGGACTTCCTGCTCACGAAGTTACTGATAGCGTTGATGTACTAGCCATGAGCGACGCCCCGCAGCCGCAGGCCGCTGTCGTGTTCGAGGACGTGTCGCTCGCGTTCGACGACAAGGTCATTCTCGAGCGGATTTCTTTCTCGCTCCTGTCAGGGCAGATGAAGATCATCCTCGGTGCGAGCGGCGCCGGCAAGTCGACGATCCTGAGGCTGATCCTGGGCTTGTTGAAGCCGGACTCCGGCCGAGTCTGGGTCAACGGCGTGCGCGTCGATGAACTCTCCGAGCAGGATCTCATGCCCGTGCGCGCGGATCTGGGCATGGTGTTTCAGGAAGGCGCGCTGTTCGACTCGCTGACCGTGCGAGAGAACGTGGGCTACCGGCTCTACGAGGAGACGCGGCAGCCGCTGCACGAGGTCGACGCGCGGGTCGCCGAAGTGCTCGGGTTCGTCGGCCTTGGCGAATACGCGGACCGGATGCCGTCGGAGCTCTCCGGTGGGCAACGCCGTCGGGTGGCGATCGCCAGAGCAATGACCGCCAGGCCGAAGATCCTCCTCTACGACGAGCCCACGACGGGCCTCGACCCGATCACGGCGCTGTCGATCGATCACGAGATCATCAAGCTGCGTGACCTGGAACATGTCACGTCGATTATCGTCACGCACCAGCTGCGCGACGCGTTTCACATCGCGACGCATCGCGCGGTGAACGGCGCGGACCTGACATTCGAGTCCGCAGCCGCCGAACAGCAGGAAGGCACGGAGTTCCTGATGTTGCGGGACGGCGGCGTGGCGTTCGAAGGGCCCGCCGCCGAGCTGCGACAGTCGAAGGACGCGTACCTTCAATCGTTTCTTTCATAAGGGAGTGACGTCATGCCGCGAACGAGATCCATCGCCTGGTCGCAACTGAAGCTGGGGATCGTCGGCGTCGTCGCGGTGGGATTGGCGGCCGTGCTGATCGCCGCGGTCGGCGGGCAGGCCGGCTTCTTCTGGGAGCTCTATCCGATCAAGCTGCAGTTCCGCGACGTGCAGGGACTCAAGAGCGGCGCGGTCGTCCGGCTCTCGGGCAAGGACGTCGGCCGCGTCGAGGCTGTGGATTTCGTCGGTGAGCTCGTCGAGGTGACCTGCAAGGTCGACAAGGACGTGCGGCCGTTGATCACGAATGGATCGGTGGCGTCCGTCGGCGCGCTGAGCCTGCTCGGCGAGTCGTTCGTCACGATCAAAGCGGCGCCGGGGGGAATCTCGGTGCCCGACTGGGGCTACGTGCGAACGGCGGACACGGGATCGATCAGCAGTCTCACCGAGACGGCGTCGACGGCGATGAGCGATGCCCAGAAGCTGCTGGCCGATGTGCGCGCGAGCCGCGGTACGCTCGGCAAGCTCGTGACCGACGACGCACTGTACACGGAACTGAATCAATTCGTCGCGTCGGCAGGCGAGGTGACGGCGCGCCTCAACACGGGTAAGGGGACCGCGGGCAAGCTGATCAACGACCCCGCGGCCTACGACGCGCTGAAGTCGTCCCTTGAGAACCTGCAGCAGATGACGGCGCGCATCAACGCCGGGCAGGGAGCGCTGGGCCGATTCCTGAACGACGAAGCCATGGGCAAGTCGCTGTCCGGAACCATGACCAATCTCGAGCAGACGACAGGCCGGTTGAATCGCGGCGAAGGGACGATGGGGAAGCTTCTGACGGACCGGCAGCTCTACGACCGGCTCGATCAGGTGACGGCGCGCGTGAACGACATCGCCGGCGGCCTCGCGGGCGGCGAGGGTACCGCCGGGCAGCTCCTTCACAACAAGCAGCTTTATGAGAACATGAACCACGCGGTTACAGAGTTGCGAGGATTGCTCGCGGACATCCGTAAGGATCCCAAGAAGTTTCTGCGGGTGAGCGTCAGTATCTTCTAGCGCGAAGCCCCGCGCGTAGCGGCGGGCGCTGAGCGTCCGAAGACAAGCGCATGGGGGTGGGGCCCCATGCGAACTTAAGAAAGTTGACGGTGGTTGGCATGGCGAACGACAACAACGCGACAGGATCGGTACTTCTGGCGTTCGTGCTCGGTGCGGCGGCCGGCGCCGCGGTGGCGCTGCTCTATGCTCCGGCCAGCGGCGCGGAGACGCGGCGGAAACTCGCGGCCCGGGCGCGCGAGGGCAAGGACAAGGTCGAGGAGTTCGTGGAGCGGCATCGTGACGATCTGGCCTCGGCCGTGGAGCGCGGGCGCGAGACCTTCGACAAGGTGCGCAAGGAGTTCGTGTGACGGATTGGCAGCTCATTGCTCTGGGCACGATAGCGGCGGCGTTAGTCGCCATGGCGGTCATGCAAGTGGTCACGGCGTTCGCGTTGATGCGGGCCAGCCGCGAGGTGGCGACGGCGGTCCGGGAGGTCCAGCGGGACATCCGGCCCCTTATCGACAAAGCAACGAGAATGACGGATGATGCCGCCCGCGTGACCGAGCTGGCGCTGGTCCAGGTGGAACGAGTCGACCGGCTGGTCTCAACGCTGTCACAGCGAGTCGAAGAGACCGCCGCCGCCGTACAGGGCGCGATCTCGCGGCCGATGCAGCAGGGCCTAACGCTCATCGCGGCGTTCCGCGGCGTGATGGCGGCGGTTCGCGAGTGGCAGGGACGACAGACCTCGTCGCGTGACGACGAGGATCCGCTGTTTGTGGGGTGACGGCATATGAAGCAGCCGGCGGCGTGGAGATTGTTCGGGTTCGTGATGACCAGTGCGTTGATGGCGGCTGCGTCCGGCGCCGCCGTCGCACAGACAGCGCCCGCCGCTTCGACGGCGAAGGCCAAGGAACTCGCCGGCCTCATGGCCGAGAAGAAGCTCGAGTCGTACGCCGCCCGCGTCGGCGAGGGCACGAGCCGCTACGTGGCCGTGCTCGTCGTGCCCAACGTGCAGATCCTGCTCGTTTCGGCAAAGTACACGCGCGACACAGACATCGAGTACGCGCTGTACCACAAGCAATACTCGAACGCGTACCAGGACCTGCGCTCCGGCGTCTTCGCGAGCGAGCGGTTTCTCGTGGACGACGCCCAGCTCGATGGCCTCGTGGCCGCGCCCGGGAAGAATCCGCAACACGACGCGATCATGATCGAGAAGGAACGGACCGTCTTCGACGGCCTGCACGGTGACGGCAAGGGACGCAACTCCAAGAAGCCGCTCACGGAGGCCTACATGAAGGCGTTCGCGGACGCCGACGCGAAGTATGGCCAGTTGCTGGACGTTCTGATCCTCCAGCTCAAGACGGCCAAGCTGCTGGACGCTCCGGGCACGCTGCGATAAGCTGATTCGGCTGCACGATTCGGTTGGGCGCTTGGCTCAGTTGGTAGAGCATCGCCTTCACACGGCGGGGGTCAGTGGTTCGAGTCCACTAGCGCCCACCAACCTTAGCTTCGCGGTTCAGGGTTCAGGGTTCAAGGTTCCGGGTATCTAGTCCTTGCCCGCCGGCCGCCAATTCCCCACGCCAGCGCACCGCTCACTCCCAGCAACCCGAGCGCGAAACCGCTGACCTTCAGGTACCCATCAAACTTCGCCGGCCGGTACCGCACGACCACCGTGTGAGAGCCTGGTGGCACGACCAACCCTTGAAAGGCGTGATTGATCCGCAGGATCGGCGCCGGGTGGCCGTCGAGCTCGGCGGCCGCGTGCTCCGGCCAGTAGGTCTCCGTGAGCACGACCACGCCCTGCCGCGGCGCGGTGACGGCGAAGGTCGTAGTGTTTTCTGTCAACTTGTAGTCTCGCGCGGGGACCACGGTTCGGTCGGTCATGGCCGCGGCCGAACGGGATCCGGCGATCCAATGCGGGAGTCCTTCGAGCGCACGCTCGGTGGCGATATCGGACGCGAGCGCAGCAGCAAAAGGCCGGCCGTCGCCGTTCCTGAGCCGCTCGAGGAGGGCCGGCATCGTGTCGTACGTCAGGACGCCATCGGTGAAGAAGGCCCGCGGCCACGCCGTCGGACTCTGGAAGACAGCCAGGTCCGCCGCGTATCGCCACGTCACGCCTGGCAGGCCGCCGGGCGGCGTGGCGCGATCGGCGACGTAATAGCGAACGTTGAGCATGTCGAGGATCGGCCGCGACACCTCCGACCGATCCTCGGTCAGGTTGTAGCGCCAGTCCCATTGGCGCCTGAGCGGAGAACTCCGCATCAGCTCGCGATAGTTACGGTTCATGAGCGCATCGGGTGCGGTGATGCCCTCGAGTTCGTGCGCGCCGGACCAGCCGCCCATCAAGACGGAGTTGACGCCCGCCACGCGCGCAGGACCGGTGTCGAGCCGGCTCTTGATCCAGTCGACGGCGGGCGAGGGAACATGAAAGTCTGCGCGCGGCGCAGCCGTCAGGGCATAGCGGCCCAGGCCCACGTCCGCGTGCAACCCATGCCGCCAGAACAGCGCGAGCCCGCACAGCACAAGCCCGATCGCCTCCGAACGGACGAGGTGCCCGCGTCGCAGGGCCCGATGCGCGATCCATGCGACCGCGATCAGTGCGACGAGCAGACTTGTGAGATAGCCCCAGACAAACCGGTCGAACACCAGCGGAGACTCCGCGCCGACGGGACCGCCGTATCCGCGCGCGCCGATCATGAAGAGTAGTACGAGTGCCGCGAGTCCGGTCCCCGCGACGATGACGTCGTGCCGGCCCTGCGACGTGCCGAGCCGGCGCGCCGCCGCGGCAAACCCATAGCCGGCCAGCACGCCCCACAAGATGATGAGTGCGCCACCGAGCGTGGCGTCAAGATGGTGGATCTGCGCCATGAACGGAACCTCGACGATCCACGCGGCCGGCACGAGCCCGTACACGACGGCAGATGGGATCGCCGTCGCGAGCCCCAGAGCGAGCAGGGCGCGGTCGCGCCGGTAGTCGCGCCACGCCGCCAGCAGGTAAAGGCAGCCGGCGAGGAACAGAAAATTGGCCGAGGGCTGGAACACCAGCGCGCGCCGGCTCAGCGTGCGGAAGAGCGCCTCGTCGAAACTGCCCAGCAGCAGCACGGGCGAGAGCTGGCTCACTTTTGCCGCGTCAGACGATGTGTACGCGGTGCGCAGGACGTCGAGAAACGTCCGCCACTCCGGCATCGTGAGTCCGACGAAGAGCGCGCACGTCCACACCGCCGCACCGAGCTTGGCCCACCGGTGTCGCGGCGAGCCATCGAGCAGCAGTACAAGGCCGCCGGCGAGGTTCAGGCAAAGCAGGGTCAGGTACGCTTCCTTGACAGTGCCGCTGGCGAGCAGCGCGACATTAGCCACCACCAGCCCGCCGAGCGACGCGGCCGCCGCCCGCAGCGTTGCGGCCTCCCGCAATCGAAGCCAGCAGTACAGCGGCCACGGCGCGTAGCAGAAACTGAAAAACGCGGGGTGATTGACCCGATAGACAAAGAACCCCACGAACGGCGCCGCGAGGCACACGATCGCCGCCGCACCTCGATGCCGCGTGAGCGTGTAGACGCTGAGCGCGAGTCCCCAGGCGAGGAGGAATTTGGCGGCGAGAAACTTCAGGTCCCACGCCCACGCCGCGCCACGCGCCGCGATGACCGGCAGGTGCAGGGGATCGCCGAACATGGACTGCCCCTGTCCAAGGAGCGGCGTACCGCCGGAGTTGTAGCGATTCCACAACGGCCACTCCCCGTCACGGACGAGCGCGCGGTGCTGCGACATCGAGTAGGGCACGTGCTGCCACATGAGCGCTCCGACGTCGGCTCCCGATACCCCTGATAACTGGTCGGCGTTCGATCCGGGCAGCGCCGGAAGCCAGGGATAAAGCAGCGGTGTTCCGTAGTTGGGCGACACATAGCTCATCCCCATGAACACCACCGGGTACGAGCTGAGCACCGCCGCGATCAACGCCAGCATCGCCAGCAGGCGCGCGGGCGAAGCGCCGCGGATGAAACCGAACAGACCTACTTCCTTCGTCCAGGAACCGGCCGCTCCGCCGGTCCATCGTAGTCATGCGTCGTCGGATTGATCACGCGCATCGGTTTCTCGCGCCGCTGTTCTTCCAGGGCGTGAGCCGCGAGACCGGGCACGCGCGAGATGAGCAGCAACGCGTCCGCGACCTCTGACGGCAATCCCATGTCCCCGCAAATCGCCGCGATCGCGCCGTCGATGTTCACGGGCAGCGGATGGTCGCGCAACGATTCTTCCTGCGTGAGCGCGATTTCGATCGCGCGCAGCATGTGCGCGTAGTCCTGATCCACTTCCAGCTCGTGCGCGATCTGCAGCAATCGTGTCGCGCGCGGATCGATGGTGTGGTACCGGTGGCCGAAGCCCGGCGGCGGAATGTCACCGCTCGCCACGTGCCTGGCGACGACTGCACGGGCTGCCGCCGCCAGCGGCTGGCCCTCGCGTACCAGATCGAGTCCCTCGTCGAGGAGCGCGCGGCAGGCCAGCGCGTCGCCGCCATGGTAGCGGCCGAATCCCAGCACGCCCGCGGCTACCGCACCGCGCAGTGACGAGCCCGTGGTCGCCGCGTTCCTCGCCGCGAGTGTGGAGGGCGGCGTCACGCCGTGGTCGATGAAAGACACGAGCATCGCGTCCATCAACCGCCCGATCGACGGTGTCGGCAACTCGCCGGTCAGCAGGAGATACAGGCCCTCGCCGAAATTGATGCGGCCCATGAGGTCGTCGAGCCGGTACCCGCGAACGAGGATCTTGTTCGGGGCAATGGACGTGAGCCCCGTGTTCCAGCTATCGCGTTTGCCGGCAGGTGGGTCAGGCCGTGCCATAAAGGCGATCTCCGAAGTCGCCGAGGCCGGGCAGAATGAACTTCTGGGCGTTCAGCTGGCGATCGATGACAGGCGTGAATATCGCCACGGACGGATGGGCGGCTTCAACGGCCGCGATTCCTTCGGGCGCCGCCACGATGCACACCAGGCGGATGTCCTTCGCGCCGGCCTGCTCCAGAAGGGAAATCGCGGCCAGCGCGCTGCCGCCCGTCGCCAGCATCGGATCGACGACGAGCGCCGTCGCGTTGGAGAGATCGTCTGGGAGCCGGAGGTAGTAACGCGAGGCCACCGCCGTGTGCTCGTCGCGCTGCAGGCCGATGTGGCCGACACGCGCGGTCGGCAGGAGCGTGAGCACGGCTTCCACCATCCCGAGCCCCGCCCGGAGTACGGGAACGACGACCACGTTGGCGTTCAACACCTCGCCCTCGGCGGGTTCCAGCGGGGTTTCGAGGCGGGCTAGCGACATCGGCAGTTTTCGAGTCGCCTCGATGGCGAGCATCAGACTGAGGCGATGCGCGAGTCGGCGGAATTCACTCGACGGCGTCGCCCGGTCGCGAAGGGACGACAGCGCGTCCTGCGCGATCGGATGCTGCACAAGATGTACCGGCACGTCAGAACTATACACGCACTCAAGTCACGTGGCTTTCCGTCTAGAATCGTCACCGATGCGAACGATCGGATGGGGACTCGTTGCCGGGCTCGCGGCCATCGTGGCGGTGCTGACCGTGACGTTCGAACGGGGCGCCGGCGCGCCGGGAGCGCTCGTGATTACGGGCGGCACCGTGGTGACGATGGATGGCAAGGGAACCGTGATTCCCAATGGCGCCATTGCTATCGAGGGCGCGACGATCGCCGCGGTGGGGACGGCGGCCGAAATCGCCGGCCGGTACCGCGCGAGCGAGACCATCGACGCCCGCGGCCAAATCATCCTGCCGGGCCTGATCAATACGCACACCCACGCCCCGATGGTGCTCTATCGCGGGCTTGCCGACGACCTGGCCTTGATGGACTGGCTGACGAAGTACATCTTCCCGGCGGAAAAGGCGACGGTTTCTCCGGAGTTCGTCCGCATAGGCACGCGCCTCGCCGCGCTGGAGATGATTGAGTCCGGCACCACGACGTTCGTGGACATGTATTACTTCGAGGACGACATCGCCGAAGCCACGCGGGAATCTGGTCTGCGCGCGATCCTCGGCCAGAGCGTGATCCGGTTCCCGGTCGCGGACGCTCCAACACCCGTGGATGCGCTGGCGCGCGCCGACGCATTCATGACGAAGTGGAAAGACGACCCGCTGGTGACGCCGGCGGTGGCGCCGCATGCCCCCTACACGCTCGACGGCCCCACGCTGCAGGCCGCACGTGCGCTCGCAAACAAGCATGGCGTGCCCTTGCTCATTCACCTGGCGGAGACAAAGGACGAGGTAAAGATCGTCGCCGGTGAGCAGCACGGCAAGTCGCCGGCCGCCTATCTCGAGTCACTTGGCGTCTGGAGCGGACGCTCGATCGCCGCGCATGCCGTGTACTTGGACGATGCCGACATGGAGATCCTGAAGCAGCGCGGAGTGGGCCTTGCGCACAACCCCGAGAGCAACATGAAGCTCGCGAGCGGCGTCGCGGCAGTACCCCAGTGGATCGCTCGCGGACTTCGCGCGGGGCTCGGAACGGACGGAGCGGCCAGCAACAACGACCTCGACATGTTCGAGGCGATGCGCGCGGCGGCAATGCTGCACAAGGTGTCGTCAGGAAATCCCCAGGCGCTTCCGGCGCGTGAGGCCCTGGAGCTCGCAACGCGCCGAGGCGCGGAAGCCATCGGCATGGGCGATCGGCTGGGCAGTCTCGAGGCAGGCAAACAGGCGGATGTGATCGCCGTCAACGTCGATGGCGCCCGGCAGACGCCGATGTTCGACGCGGTCTCGCACCTCGTCTATGTCTCGCGGGGATCCGACGTGACCACGACCGTGGTGGCGGGCCGGGTGCTGATGAAGGGCGGCCACGTCCGCACGCTTGTCAGGGACAAGGTACTGGGCGACGCCCGCTCAATGGCGGAGCGTGTACGGCAGGCCGTCGCCGCGCCGAAGGGAGGTCGTCCGTGAGCGGAAAGCCTGACGAGATTCTGTACGACCATGCGGCGATTCAGAAGCGCGTCGCGGAACTGGCGGGCGAGATTCGCCGCGACTTCGCGCCGGACGTCCCGATTCACTTCGTCGCCGTGCTGAAGGGCGCCTTTGTGTTTCTTTCCGATCTCATGCGCGCGATGAAGGGCCCCGTGACGTGCGACTTCATTGCCGTCTCGAGCTATGGCTCCAGTACGAAGTCTTCCGGCGAGGTGCGACTCCAGAAGGATCTCGACCGGGGTCTCGAGGGCCGGGACGTCGTCATTGTCGAGGACATTGTCGATACAGGTCTGACATTGACCTATCTGCAGGAGATCCTGCGCGCCCGAGATCCAAGGTCGCTCAGGACAGCGTGCCTGTTGAGCAAACCGTCGCGGCGGAAAGTCGATGTCACGGTCGAGCATATCGGCTTCACGATCGATGACAAGTTCGTTGTCGGCTACGGGCTGGACTTCGACGAGAAATACCGGAATCTGCCGCACATCGCCGTCATTTCCGGGACGGGAGACTGATCGGTGCCGGTACGTAGGTTCGGATTAATCGATGAGGCCGAAGCGCGGCGCATCGAGCCCGGTACGACCGTTGAGCTCGAGAAGGGCGGCCACGTGACGCCCCTTGCCCAGGACACGCTGCGCGCCCGGCGTGTGACGGTCGTGCCGGCCGGGTCGGTGGACGCGGCGTTGCCGGCGGACCTTGCGCCTGCCGCGGTCGTGAACCGCGTCATCATCGGCTGTGACCACACGGGCCTCGCGCTGCGAGCGGCACTGGTGGACCATCTCCGGAAACAGGGCAAGTCGGTTGTCGAGGCGGGGGCCACGTCGCCGGATGCTGTTGACTATCCGGACGTTGCTGCGGCGGTCGGAAAGGCCGTCGTTCGCGGTGAAGCTGACGCCGGTATCGTGATCGATGGCGCCGGTCTCGGATCGGCCATCGCGGCAAACAAGGTTCGCGGTGTTCGTGCCGCCATGTGCACGACGCCGACACTCGCGCGGTACTCGCGCGAGCACAACGGCGCAAATGTCCTGGCGCTTGGTTCGACGCTGTTGCAGCCCGCCGAAGCTCGGGAGATTGTCGACACCTGGCTGTCGACGCCCACGCGCGAGCCGCGCTACCTGCGCCGCCTGCTGAAGATTCGCAGGATGGAGGAGTCGTTCTGATGGACGAGCGCTCCGTCGACCTCGCGAAACTGATCGCCATCGTCGCCGAGGAAGTGCTGGCAGCGAGCCGGCGGCCAGTGTCGCGCTGCGCGTGTCACTCGGTTGCCGACGATTGTTGCCCGACCCGTCTGCGTTCGGTCGTCGATGCCGGCGCGGCGAGGCTTGGCTTTCACGCCACGCCGGGTGCATCAGGTGACGTGGCGAGCCTGATCGATCACACGCTGCTCAAGGCTGACGCGACGAAACAGGAGATCGAGACGCTCTGCCGCGAGGCTGCCGAGTATGGATTCGCCACCGTGTGCATCAATCCGGCCTGGGTCGCAACGTGCGCCACACTCCTGCGGGGCACGCCGGTCGGCGTCTGTACCGTCGTCGGCTTCCCGCTCGGCGCGACCGTTGCCGACGTCAAGCACTTCGAGACGCAGCGCGCCATTTTCGACGGCGCGCGCGAGATCGACATGGTCATCAATATCGGCGCGCTGAAGTCCGGCGACCTCCGTACCGTCGAGAAGGACATCGAAGCTGTGACGGCGCCATGCAGGGCGTCTGGCGTGCTGAGCAAGGTCATCATCGAAGCGGCGTACCTGACCGACGAGGAGAAGGTCACAGCGTGCGCGCTCGCCAAGGCCGCGGGCGCCGACTACGTCAAGACATCCACCGGCTTCGGCCCGAGCGGCGCGACGGTCGCCGACGTCGCACTCATGCGGCGAGTCGTCGGCCAGGACATGGGCGTCAAGGCCGCCGGAGGTGTCAGGGATCTGGAAGGATTGAAGGCGATGGTTGCCGCCGGCGCTTCCCGTGTCGGGGCAAGCGCCGGCGTCAAGATTGTCGCGGGGACCTCGGGTGCTCCGGGGCCCTCGGGCTACTGACTACTGATTGACGTGGAACCCGGATTCCTCGAGGTCCTTCACGTGCGCGTGTGACGCATCTTCCTCGACGACACGGCCGTCGAAGAGATGAATCGAGCGCTCCGCGTGTCGCGCGTAGCGCGGGTCGTGCGTGACCATGCAGATGGTCGCGCCTTCCCGGTGCAACTCCTGCAGCAACGTCATGACCGCCTCGCCGTTCTTCGAGTCGAGGTTACCGGTCGGCTCGTCCGCGAGCAGAATCGACGGCGACCCGCAGACCGCGCGGGCGACGGCGACGCGCTGCTGCTGACCGCCTGAGAGCTGGCTCGGGAGGTGCTTCGCGCGGTGCGACATCTCGACCTTTTCGAGCGCGGCCATCGCGCGTTCCTTGCGCTCGGTGGCCTTCATGCCGCGGTAGGTGAGCGGCAGCTCGACGTTCTCGTAGACCGTCAGGTCGCCAATCAGGTTGAAGCTCTGGAAGATGAAACCGATCTCGCGGTTGCGGACCCGCGCGCGCTCCGCGAGCGGCAGGTCGGCGACCGAACGGCCATTGAGCACGTAGGTGCCCTCGCTCGGCGTGTCGAGCAGGCCCAGAATCGACAGCAGCGTCGACTTGCCGCAGCCTGACGGCCCGGCGATCGAGATGTACTGGCCGCGCGGGATCTCGAGCTGGATGCCGGCGAGCGCGTGGGTTTCGACCTCGTCCGTATAGAAGACCTTGGTGACGTTGCCGAGCGTGATAACGGGCTGACCTGGCGCGTTCATGAAAGTCTCCTCACGTTAGTTGAGCCGAATTCGATTGTGGTCGTCGTACTGCTGCATGTCCGACAGGATGACGGTGTCGCCTTCCCGGAGGCCCTCGAGAATCTCGACAAACTGCACGGACCGGCGCCCGAGTTTCACCGGCGTGCGAATGGCTTCGTTATTCGCGCCCACCTTGAACAGTGAGACGGTCCCGTTTTCCTGCCCAAACGTCGGGCTCTCCACGTAGAGGACATTCTCGAGCCGCTGGAGCTCGATGACGCCATCGACGCTCTGGTCGGGCCGCGCACCGGTGGGCAGCGCCTCGTCCAGCGTCACATCGACGCCGACAGTTCCACCGCTCGAGGCGGGATCAATGCGCGTGACGTGTCCCTTGACGATCCCGCTCCGCGTGTCGATCTTGGCAAGCTGACCGATCGCCAGATCGCGAGTCGTCGTCTCCGAGATCCGGACCTCTGCCTTGAGCTTCTTCGGGTCGCTGACGCGGGCGAGGCTGGCGCCCGGCGCAACCTGCTGGCCAATCTCGACGCTGACCGCCTGGAGGATGCCGGCCATCTTGGCCCGAACGTGAAGGTCGTCGAGCTGGCGTGAAAGCTGATCGAAACGCGCACGCTGCTGGCTGACAGCGGCTTCCTGCGGGGCGAGCTGCGACTTCTCGGTTTCGACCGCGGCCTCGAGCTGCTTCTGGGCGAGGTCCATGCGGTTCTTCGCCTGCGCCACGGTCGCCTGCTTGACCTTGATGACCTGGTCGGCGACCAGGCCTTCCTTGAACAACTGCATGTTGGCGTTGAGGTCGCTCTCAGCCACCTGATGGGACGACTTGGCGTCCGCGAGGGCGAACTCCAGGGAGGTCCGATTGGTTCGCTGATTCGCCCTGGCGCTGTCGTACTGCGCGACCGCAGCCTTCACTGCGAGCTCGGCATCGCCGACCTGCTGCTTCAGGTCCGGATTGCTCAACTCGACGATGATGGTGTCGGGCGTTACGACAGCACCGGCCTGGAGGTATTTCTCGACCCTGCCGGTGGCGGTCGTCGAGATGGACCGGATCTCCTCAGGCTTGAGGGTGCCCGCACCGCGCACCTCCCGAACCATGGGCCCGCGCTTCACGGTGCCGAAGTAGACGCCACTCCTTGCCACGGATGGCGCTGCGGGCTCGAGCTGGGACACATAAACCGTGACGCCGGTTATCGCAAGGACACCAATGGCAGCGAAGATGATTCGCCGCTGTTGCTTCTTCTTCAGAATCGCGGGGTCGCGCTTTACATCCATCGCCATCAGTGATCCAGTCTGAAACCCGGGTCTCAAGGCATTCTACCGCCCTGGTACGGGCCAGTGGCCGGTTCGATGTGCCTTTGGACGGAAAAAGGTGTCCTGTAGTTTACTGAACCCCTCATGGACCTCTCCACCCTGGGCTGGGACCAGGCAGCTGACGCAGCCTTCGGACCCCATCGCGAGCAAGGCCTCGTGCCGGGCAGGGTGTCCCTGGAGCACAACCACATCTATCGCGTGATGACCGGAGACGGCGAACGGCTGGCGGAGGCGGCGGGCCGGATCAAGTATCTGGCGAGCGGCCGAAATGAGTTGCCGGCTGTCGGGGACTGGGTCGCCGTCCGCCTCGACGCACGCCACGAGGCGGGAACCATACGGGCGATTCTGCCGCGCCGGACGTGTTTTTCGAGAAAGGCCGCCGGCCGCGAGACCGAAGAGCAGGTGATTGCGGCCAACGTAGACGTGGTGTTGATCGTGTTCGGTCTCGATTCACCCTCGAAGCCCCGCGCGATCGAGCGTTACATCGCCCTCGCCAGGCAGAGCCACGTTGCGCCAGTCGTGGTCCTCAACAAATACGACCTGGCAGAGGACGTCGCAGGCGACGTCGCTGAGATTACGCCGGTCACCGGTGACGTTCCGGTTCACGCCGTGAGCGCGGCCACCGGGATCGGGCTCGACGCCCTCGCGTCCTACCTGCGTCAAGGCGTAACGCTCGCTGTCCTCGGCCCATCCGGGGCGGGGAAGTCCTCTCTCGTGAATCGACTCATCGGCGCGGAGGCCCTTGCCACCGGCGAGGTCCGCGACTGGGACGCCCGTGGGCGGCACACCAGCGTGCACCGGCAGATGCTGGTGATGCCAGGTGGCGGCGTGATCATCGACACGCCGGGGATGCGGGAACTCCAGATGTGGGACGCCGAGGATGGCGTCGGGGAGACGTTCGAGGAGATTGCCGCCCGCGCTGGCGAGTGCAGATTCAGGGACTGCCGCCATGACGCCGAGCCCGGATGCGCCGTCAAGGCGGCGGTCGCCTCAGGTGACATCCCCGAGGAGCGTTACGCAGGCTACATGAAGCTCAGCCGGGAGCTCGAAGCGAGCGAGAAGCTGCGGGATGAACGTGCCCTGCTCGACGCCAAACGCCAGGCTCGCATCGGCAGCAAAGCCATGAAGGCCCTGCAGAAAAATCGGGGCCGGGCGTGATTTCGCGAGGAGACTACGCCCGGCCCCTTTTTCGCCGGGGGGCAGCCGCTGTCCGCCGATGATCAGGAACGCCGAGGGTCCCTTACCGTCTACCCTCGCCGTGGGGACAAAGGGGGAGCCGAACATGTCGACGCCTGCGAACGCCGCGCTTCCGCTCGAGGTGGCCGGCGCACGGAAGAAGTTCGGTGACATCGAGGCGCTGGCGGGCGCCTCTTTTGACGTGCGGCCCGGCGAGCTGCTGGGGTTGCTCGGCCCGAACGGCGCCGGCAAAACCACGGTCATCAAAGCAATCGCCGGGCGCGTGCACCTCGATGAGGGGACGATCCGGGTGTTCGGACGAACCCTCACTTCGCGCGATTCGCGGCCCGACGTCGGGCTCGTGCCGCAGGAGCTGGCGGTGTACCCGCTGCTCACCGCGCGCGAGAACCTCGAGGTCTTCGGCGCGCTCTACGGAGTCTCGAAGTCGGAGCTGCCGCGCCGCGTGTCATGGGCTCTCGAGTGGTCCGACCTGAAAGATCGATCGGGCGAGCCCGTGAAGCGATTCTCAGGCGGCATGAAGCGAAGGCTGAACATCGCATGCAGCCTGCTGCACGACCCGAAGCTCGTGCTGCTCGACGAGCCCACGGTCGGCGTCGACCCACAGAGCCGTGAGCGGATCTACGAGATGCTGTCCGCGCTCCGGCAGGCCGGCGTCTCCATCGTTCTGACGACCCATCACCTCGAAGAGGCAGAGCAGCGCTGCGATCGCATCGTGATCATCGATCACGGCCGCATCGTCGCCGCGGGCACGCTGGCCGAGTTGCTGCGCAATGCTCTCGGAGACTCACGGTCCGTTGACGTTCGCCTGCAGGCGCCATGGCCGGCCGCGAGCGCCCAGCCAGCAGGGTGGCGTGTGAGCGACGATGGCCGCCAAGTCACCGTGGAGGTGGCGAGTCTGGGCCGCGATCTGGGCAGCGTACTCGGCGCGATGAACGCCGCCGGTGTCGAGGTCGCGGACGTAACACTCCGGGGAAGCACGCTGCACGACGCGTTCATCGCCCTCACGGGCCGGGAGCTACGCGAATGATCGGGACGTTTCTCCGCATCGGGCTCATCAACCTCCGGCGGGATCGTGTCGCGCAGGCGCTCACATTCCTTCTGCCGATCATGTTCTTTTCGATCTTCGCGAGCGTCTTCGGCAATCAGCGGAACGCGACGAGTCGCATCAGTGTCCCGGTCGCAGACGAGGATCAGTCCGAGTACTCGCGCAAGCTCGTCAAGGCGCTCGCTGCGGAGGGCGGGTTGCGAGTGGTGACCACAAAAGATCGGAACGCCGGGACGCTTTCCGCGGCCGGCGGTGTTCGTCTCGAGGGATCGAAAGACGCGGGCCCCGAGGGACCGCCACTGACGAGGAGCGACATCGAGACGGCTGTCAAGAACGGGGCGTACTCCGTCGGTATCGTCCTGCCCAAGGGCTTCTCCGAGGGACGCAACATTTTTCAGAACGATCCAGCGAGGCCGAAGATTCAAGTGCTCGCCGACGTCTCCGATCCCATCGCGCCGCAAATGGTGATGGGGCTGCTGCAGAAGGTCTCGTTTACCGCCGCCCCGGACATGCTGGCGGTCGACGGTATGGGGATGCTCGAGAAGTATGGCGGGCCGCTCACGCCGCAACAGAAGCAGTCGATGGATTCCTGGCAGAAGCTGCTCGCAGACCAGACGGCAGCCGGCAAGACGGCGAAAGACGCGGAGGGATTTGTCGGCGTCCCCATCGAGCTGGTCAACGTGATGCAGCCCGGCGGCGACAGCAAGCCGACGGTATCGTTCTACGCAGCGGGCATTGGCGTGATGTTCCTCCTGTTCTCGGTGACCGGAGCCAGCGGCACCCTGCTCGAGGAAGTCGACAGTGGCACGCTCGGCCGCCTCGTCGGTTCGCGCGCCGGCATGACGGGTGTCCTGGCGGGGAAATGGCTGTTCACGGCGCTGACGGGCATGGCGCAGCTGACGGTCATGTTCATCTGGGGCGCGGTCGCGTTCGGCCTGCCATTGATGTCGCACCTTCCTGGTTTCGCGGTGATGACGGTGTTCACGGCGGCCGCGGCATCGGGCTTTGGATTGCTGCTCGCGACCCTCAGCAAGACACGCGCGCAGCTCTCGGGCCTCTCGACGATCATCATCCTCGCCATGTCGGCGGTGGGCGGCAGCATGTTCCCGCGCTTCCTGATGAGCGAGGGCATGCAGAAGATGGGGCTCGCCACCTTCAACGCATGGGCGCTCGACGGCTACATCAAGGTCTTCTGGCGCGAGGCGCCGATCATCGACCTCTGGCCACAGTTGCTCGTATTGACGGGCCTATGCGTGGCGTTCCTGACGGGCGCAAGGATGGCGGCACGCAAGTGGGAAACGCTCTAGTTGTGATGTGATCGCGATGTGCGTCGGTGGTTCGTTGCGGGCGTCCTTGCCATCATCAGTGCGTGCGCGCCCGTCCGCGACGACGGCGTCGTCAAGAGCTTCGAAGCATCACTGACCGTGCTCGCCGACGGCGCCCTCGACGTTGAGGAGCGCTTTCGAGTCGCTCTGCCTCCCGGTGCTACTTCCTTTCGAAGACGAGCGGACGTCTGGCGCCATGATGGGGCCCAGGCCGTAACAGGCGGGATCGAGGGCGCGAGCAGTCGCTTCGCCGTCGGCTCCGGTCCCGCACTCGACGCAACCTGGCAATTTGCGCAACTTCCCGCGGGCGAACACACGCTTGTCCTTCGCTATCGACTGCTGGGAGCGGTGGAAACCTCTGGAATCCGCGGAACTCTCGCCTGGCGCTTCCGGAATCCTTACCAGGACATACCAGACGCGCGGTTCGCCTTGCATCTACCGCCTGGCGCCATCCTTCTGGAGGATCCCTGGGTCGAAGAGGCGGGCTTTGAAGTCGCGCGCCTCGACAACGGCATGACCGCTCGAGGCGCCGTTCCCGGCGGCGGGTCGGCGACCCCTGGGGCCACCTTCACCATCGACACAATGACCGCCGGTGAACCTGCATGGCAGTACCACCTTCGGCGGGCGCGCGACCTCATGCCGGCGTTCGTCTCCGGCGGTCTCTTCCTGCTCGTCATTGGCGCCGGCGTCCTCGGAATGCTCCGACTCAAGTACCCGCCCTGGCGAGTTCGCGAGGGCACTCGCGTGGAGAGTCCGGCGCTCGCGGCGGACGTCCGTGCCGCGCTAGCACGCGATCGATACCCGGAGCATCTGCGGCCCGGCATGATCGCGCTCGGTCTGATCGACGTCGAGCGGATGAACGTTGCTCGAGATCTGGGCCGGGCCGCAATCGCGACGCTGTTGCTGGGTGTTCTCACCTGGATCGTCGCGATGAAAGCATTCGGCCATCTGGGGCTCTGGCCGCTCTCGATCCCAATCGGAATTCTCCTGTCGGCGGCGCTGTTCTGGATCGCGGCCAGACGCATGCCGATCCTCACCGAGCGTGGCGCTCTGGCCAGAGACCACGTGTTATACTCCGCCCGCGTCCGGGACGGACAAACTACAGCGTGACAACCAGTTACCTGCCTGTCGCAATCTTCTTCGCGCTCATTGTCGGCTTCGTCGTTGTCTCATTGGGACTCGCCTGGTTCGTGCGGCCCTCGCGCCCGCAGGGCGTCAAGTCGGACAACTACGAGTGCGGAGCCGAGCCGATCGGTACGGCGTGGGTGCAATTCCCGGTTGGCTTCTACCTCGTCGCGCTCGTCTTCATCGTGTGCGACGCGCTCGCGGTGTTCCTGTTTCCGTGGGCCCTGGTCCTGCGCGAGCTCGGCGTGGCCGGCCTGACGACGATGGGACTGTTTCTGGGGATCGTCGGGCTCGGCTGGGTCTATGCGTACCGGGAAGGAATCCTCGAGTGGCAATAAAGGGGCCGATTCCCGTGGTGCCGGCGCCGGTCTGGAGGAACTTCAAGGACCTTCAGGAATGGGAAGCGCTGCATAAGACGCGTCCAGACGCCGGTGACAAGTACTCAGGCGCGTTCGAGGCGCTGACGGAAGGGATCCACTCGTTTCCCGGCGGATTTGCCGTGACGACCGTGACCGACGCGTTTCTCAACTGGGCGCGCAAGTCGTCCGTGTGGCCCGTGACCTTCGGTCTCGCCTGTTGCGCCATCGAAATGATGGCCACGTTCGCCTCGCGCTTCGACGTCGAGCGCCTCGGCATGGTCCCGTGGGCCTCACCGCGGCACTCGGATCTGATGATCGTGAGCGGCACGGTCACCATCAAGATGGCGCCGATGCTGCTCCGCATCTACGAACAGATGCCCGATCCGAAATGGGCGGTCTCGATGGGCTCGTGCGCCAACTCCGGCGGCCCGTTCCGCCACGGCTATCACGTCGTGAAGGGCGTGGATCGCGTCATTCCCGTGGATGTGTACGTGCCCGGATGTCCGCCGCCGCCGGAATCGCTGCTCAACGGCCTGCTGCTGCTTCAGGATCAGATTTCGCATTTCCGGCGCACTGGAAAAAAGGCGGCGCCCAATCCGAAGGTGGATTGAGGGATGACTGCCGCCGACGCGCGCACGAAGATCACCGAGTTCGCGGGTGCCGTCCTTACTGGGGGCGGGACCGCGCTTATCGTCAGTGTGCCACCGGATCGCTGGGCGGCATTCGCGGCATTCGCCAAAGACACGCTCGGCTGCCGCTTCTTCTCATTCCTTTCCGCGGTCGATCTCAAAGACGAGGGGCTTGAAGTCATCGCGTGGGTGGACAACACCGACGGTCCGTTTGCGATGCTGATGAAGACGCGGCTGGGCCCCGGTGTGTCGGCCTGCGCGTCACTTGTGCCCGTCTATCGGGGCGCGAACTGGATGGAACGCGAGTGCTTCGACATGTTCGGGATCGTGTTCGAGGGCCATCCCGATCTGCGCCGGATCCTGCTGGGCCACGACTGGGTCGGACATCCGCTGCTGAAGTCCTACGCGGTCGATACACCGCATCCGCCGTACCGGTAAACGAGAACTCGTGAGCGCCGACACCGCCATCCCCGTCGTCAGGACCCTCGACTACACCGGAGCCGAGCGGCTGACCATGAACATGGGGCCGCAGCATCCGTCGGCGCACGGCGTCTTCCGGGCGATTCTGACGCTCGAAGGCGAAAAGGTCGTCGCCGTGGACGCCGTGATCGGCTACCTGCATCGCTGCCACGAGAAACTCGCCGAGACGCTGACATACGCGCAGTACCCCTCGATTGCCTCGAAGACGGATTACGTGGCGGCCATGACGAGCGAGCTGGCGTACGTGATGGCGGCGGAGGAGATCGCAAAGATTGAAGTGCCCAAGCGCGCGGAGTACTTGCGCGTGCTCGTGGCCGAGCTGCAGCGCATTGCGTCGCACTGCCTGTGGCTGGGCACCTGGTGCATGGACATGGGCGGCGCGCTCGGCGGAGGCGCGACGATCTTCTTGTACTGCATTCGCGAGCGCGAGCTCGTGCTCGACTTGTTCGAGTCTTTGACTGGCGCGCGGCTTCTGTACGGATTCCATCAGGTTGGCGGCGTTCGCTACGACGTGCCGGAAGGCTGGATGGAACAGTGCCGGCAGACCATCGACCTCATCGACAAGCGCATCGATGAGTACCAGGAGATGCTCGAGGGAAATGCATTCTTCCTGATGCGCACGCAGGGCGTCGGCGTGATCTCGAAGGAGCTGGCGCTCGACGTCGGCGTCTGCGGTCCGCTCCTGCGCGGCTCCGGAGTCGCGTTCGACCTGCGGCGCGTGGCGCCGTACTCCTCGTACCAGGATTTCGATTTCAGGGTGCCCGTCGAGACCGCGGGCGACTGCTTCGCGCGCTACCGCGTGCGGATGGCCGAGTTCCGCGAGTCGATCAAGATCGTGCGGCAGATCATCGCGGGTCTGCCCGAGGGCCCGATCTCGTCACGGCCCGGCCTCAAGTCGGTCGCCCAGGTGCGCGTGCCGAAGGGCGAGGCCTACACGCGAGTCGAGGGAGCGAGAGGCGAAGTCGGTTGCTACCTCATCGGCGATGGCACTGCAAAGCCCTATCGCATGAAGTGGCGTGGCGCGTCGTTCTCGAATCTCGCGGTGCTGCCGCACATCATCCCCGGCCACGCGGTCGCCGACGTCGTGGCCATCATGGGCTCGGTCGATCCCGTCTTCGGCGAGGTGGATCGATGACGACATCGTCGATTGCCGTGACGGGACTGATCGCAGGAGGGGCAGTGCTGGGTGCGCTGCTTGGCCTCGTGGCGTACGTCACGCTGCTCGAGCGGAAGTTCGCCGCGCGGATGCAGTCACGCATCGGTCCGTATCGCGTGGGGCCGCACGGCCTGCTGCAGCCGATCGCCGACGGCGTGAAGCTACTCCTCAAGGAAGACATCATTCCGACGGACGCCGACAAGCGCATCTTCACGCTGGCGCCGCTGGTCTTCGTCGTGCCGTGCCTGATGATTTTCGCGACGATACCCTTCGCGCCCGGGCTCGGCGTGGCCGATCTGAACATCGGCGTCCTCTTCTTCATGGCCGTGTCGTCGATGGAAATCGTGGGTCTGTTCATGGCCGGCTGGAGCTCGAACAACAAGTACGCGCTGATCTCCGCGATGCGCGCGGTGAACCAGATCATTTCGTACGACCTGCCGTTCATCATGGCCGCGCTGGTGCCCGTCCTGCTCACCGGATCGCTCAAGCTCTCGGAGATTGCGCACGCGCAGGAGGGCCTCTGGTTCATCTTCTATCCGGTCCTCGGCCAGCTCGGGTTCATCGCCTTCATCGTGGCGAGCGTCGCCGCCGAGAACCGCGTGCCCTTCGACATCCTCGAGGCGGAATCCGAGCTCGTCGCGGGTTTCCGCGTCGAGTACTCGGGGATGAAGTTCGCCATCATCCAGCTCGGTGAGTACGCGCACGTGCTTGGCACGTCGTTTCTCGGCTCGCTGCTGTTTCTGGGCGCGTGGGCCGGTCCGGGTCCCTGGTGGCTGGGGCCCGGCTGGTTTCTGCTCAAGGCGCTCCTGATTTTCCTGCTCATCACTTGGGTGCGCTGGAGCTTCATCAGGATCCGTGTCGATCAGATCCTGCAAATCTCGTGGAAGCTTCTGCTGCCGCTGACCGTCCTGCTCGTGATGGCGACCGCCGTCACTGTCGTCATGAGGAGCGGCACCGGTGAATAGGATTCAGGCGAAGGGCTTCTTCGCGGAGACGGCGCAGCTCGTCGGAGCCGTGGTGCGCGCGATGCGCATCACGTTCATTACTTTCTTCCGGAAGCCGGTCACCGTTCACTACCCAGACAAGCCCCGCGCGTATCCCGATCGCTATCGGGGGCTCCTGGCCCTCGTGTACGAACCGGATACCGGCGAAGAGGCGTGCATCGGCTGCCGCCTCTGCGAGTTCGTCTGTCCGCCGGCGGTCATCAAAGTCGAGATGCAGAAGGGCGAGAAGCGGAACTACGCCAAGACATTCACGCTCGAACTCTATGCGTGCGAGTTCTGCGAGCTCTGCGTGCAGGTCTGCCCGACGGACGCCATCGTGATGATGAAGTCGTTCGACATGGCGACAGCGGACCGGCGCGAGATGCTGCTGGACAAGGATCGACTGCACGCGATCGGTCAGCAATTCCCTGTCTCGTGGGCGACGGGTAACAAGCTGCGGGACATGCAAGCGCCCCCGAAGAAGGCGCCGGGTGAGAAGCACGGCGGAGGGGAGGCATGACCCTGGAGGTCTTTGCTTTCTGGGCATTCGCCGTCGTCCTCGTCGGATCGGCGCTCGCCGTTGTGCTGAGCAAGAACCTGTTCCATTCCGTGCTGTGGCTGGCGCTCGCCCTCACCGGAACGGCCGGCGTGTTTCTGCTTCTCGATGCGGAGTTCCTCGCGGCGGTTCAGATCCTGCTCTACGCGGGCGGGGTCGTGACCGTGGTCGTGTTCGCGATTGTCGTCACCGAACGACTCGTGGGCACGCGACTGTCCCAGACAAACCGCCACGTCGTGCGTGGAGCCGTCTTCGCGGGGATTGTGCTGACGCTGATCATCACGTGGATTCGACGCGCGCCACATCCGGTGCGGCCCGACCTGGGCGACGCTGATGTGACGCGCGCGATCGGCTCGACGCTGTTGACGCAGCACGTGCTGGCGTTCGAGCTGCTGGCGGTGCTGCTGCTCGTGGCCATGATTGGCGCGAGCTATTACGCGAGGCCGGAGGAATAGGCATGGGACTGCACGCCTACCTCTTTCTCGCTGCCGTCGTCTTCTCGATCGGCCTGTTCGGCGTCATCACGCGCCGAAACACCATCGGCATCCTGCTCGGCGTGGAGCTGATGCTGAACGCCGTCAACATCAATCTGGTCGCGTTCAGCCGCTTCCACGGCCAGACGGCCGGGATGATCCTCACGGTCTTCGCTATCGCGATAACCGTGGCCGAGGTGGCGCTCGGCCTGGCGCTCGTCATTCTCCTGTTCAGGACGCGACGCACGGCCATCGCGGACCAGATCGACTGGTTGAAGGGATGAGCGCGCGCCCTGATTCGCTGGTGCTCGTCGCCCTGCTCGCGCCCGCGGCGGTCTTCGTGCTGCTTGCGGTGGTAGCGCCGTTACGCCGAAGCGGCCGGCTTGCGGCACTGATTTCGATCGCCGGCGCGCTCACGGCGCTTGGCGCGGCAATCCTCGCGTGGCGCAATCTCGGCGAGGACATCGACGTCTTCCGTCACGTCTGGGCCTGGCTGCCGCAGCACGAAGGCGTTCTGGCGACCGTTGGCGTCCTCGCGGACACCTACTCGGTGAAGATGCTCGTCCTGGTGTCGCTCGTAGCGACGCTCGTGCAGGTGTATTCGCTCGGCTATCTCAGCGACGAGCCGCCCGCGGCGCTCGGCCGTTACTACATGTACCAGTCCCTGTTCGCGTTTTCGATGATGGGCCTGGTACTCGCGCCGAACTTCCTGCAGCTCTTCATCTGCTGGGAGCTGGTCGGCCTCTGCTCGTACCTTCTGATTGGCTTCTGGTATCGCAAGGCGTCAGCCGCGCGCGCCGCCGTCAAGGCGTTCTGGACGACGAAGGCGGGCGACGTCGGCCTCCTCATCGGCATCGTCCTGCTTTGGAGGATGACCGGCACGTTCGATTTCGCGGAGCTCGAAGTCTGGGCCGGTTCGCAGCAGGCAGGAATCGCCGGGATCTCACTGATTGCGTTCTGCTTGTACCTCGGCGCGGCAGGGAAGTCCGCGCAGTTCCCGCTCCACATCTGGCTGCCGGATGCCATGGAAGGCCCGACGCCGGTGTCGGCGTTGATTCACGCGGCGACGATGGTGACGGCGGGCGTGTACTTGCTGACGCGCACGGCGTTCCTCTTCGAGCTTGCGCCTGACGTGATGACACTTGTCGCGTGGGTGGGGGCCGGAACGGCGTTGATGGCCGCGATTCTTGCGTGCGCGCAGGACGACATCAAACGCGTGCTGGCGTACTCGACCGTCTCGCAGCTCGGCTACAAGATGGCGGCGATCGGCGCCGGGTTCGCGAACGCCGGATTCCTGCACTTGTTGACTCACGGCGTCTTCAAAGCGTTGCTGTTCCTCGGTGCGGGCGCGGTGATTCACGCCGTCCATACAAACGACATCACTCGGATGGGGCGCCTCGCCAAGTCGATGCCCCAGACGGCCGTCGTCTTCATCATCGGAACGCTGTCGCTCGCGGGCGTCCCGCTCTTCGCCGGTTTCCTGTCGAAGGAAGAGATCCTCGGCGCAGTGCTTGCCGGCGGCCTGACGGTGCCGTTCGTGATGCTGGCCGTCGCTGCGTTCCTGACGGCGTTCTACATGTTCCGCGTCGTGTTCCTGACGTTCTTTGGAACAGCGGATGCCGGCCCTAAAGGGCCGGCCTACGAAGAACCGGTGCACGCTCGCGGCCACCACCCGCATGACGCACCGGCAGTGATGACGATTCCGCTCTGGATTCTGGCGCTCCTGTCGATGGCGATCGGGATCCTCTTCATGTTCCATCACGAAGAACCGCAGTTCGAGAGTCCGGTGTGGCTGACACCTGCCGCGGTTGGCGTCGGCCTCGCGGGCATCGGACTGGCGTGGCTGACATTCCAACGTCGATCGATCGACGGCGATCGGCTCGCCTCCGCGATGGGCCCGTTGCGCACGGCCGCTCACGCCGGCTTCTGGATCGACGACGCGTTTCTGTTTGTTTATCGAAGCGTGCTCCTGGTGTTCTCGCGGACGATTGGCTGGATCGATCGCTACGTCGTCGACGGCATCGTCAACGTGATGAGCGCGTGGACGGTCATGGGCGGCGGGCGCCTGCGCCGGATGCAGACCGGGCGCGTGCAGGACTACGTGTTCGGCGTCGCGGTAGGCGTCGTCGCGTTGCTCATCTGGTTGGGAGGCGTGAAGTGAACGGCCTTCCAGTGCTGTCGATCATCACGTGGGCGCCCTTCGCGGCGGCGCTGGTCATCATGGCGTTCGGCCGGACCCGGCCGCAGCTCGTGCGCTGGTCCGCGGCGATCGGCGTGGCGATTTCGTGCGTCGGCGCTCTGTGGATTTTCCGCGCCTACGACCAGGCTGCGGGTGGGTGGCAGTTCGGCGAACGGTTCGATCTCGTGCCGACGCTCGGCATCGCCTACGAACTTGCCGCGGACGGCATGAGCGTCGTGATGGTGCTGCTCACGGCGATCATCATCCTCGCCGGCGTGTTCGCGTCGTGGACGGTCAAGACGCGCGACCAGGAATTCTACGCGCTGCTGCTGTTGCTCGTGACGGGCGTGTTCGGCGTGTTCGTGTCGCTGGATCTCTTTGTCTTCTTCCTGTTCTACGAAATCGCCGTGCTGCCGATGTACCTGCTCATCGGCATCTGGGGCTCGAGTGGGGACGTGCCGCCGCGAGGCGTGTTCGGATGGGCCTATCGACGGACGGGTGTCGGCTCCAAGGAATACGCCGCGATGAAGTTGACGCTGTACCTGCTGTTCGGGTCGGCGTTCATTCTGGTTGGCATCCTCGCGCTCTATGTCGCCGCGGGATCGACGTCGTTCTCGCTGCTGGCACTCGAGAAGGTCAAGTTCGCTCCAGGGCTCCAGAGCTGGGTGTTCCTCGCGTTCTACGTCGGCTTCGGCATCCTCGCGGCGATCTTTCCGTTTCACACCTGGTCGCCGGACGGCCACGCGTCCGCGCCGACGGCGGTGTCGATGCTGCACGCCGGCGTGCTGATGAAGCTCGGCGCCTACGGCGTGATTCGCGTCGGCATGTGGCTCCTGCCCGAGGCGACGCACCAGTGGATGTGGCTCGTCGGCTTCGTGGCCTGCATCAACATCGTGTGGGGCGCGCTCAGCGCGATGGCGCAGACGGACCTGAAGTACGTGATCGCGTATTCCTCTGTGTCGCACATGGGCATCGTCATGCTCGGCGCGGCGACGCTGACTGAAACGGGCCTCAACGGCGCCGTGTTTCAGATGTTCGCGCACGGTGTCATGACGGGCCTGTTCTTCGCGCTCGTCGGCCTCGTGTATGAGAAGGCGCACTCGCGAGAGATCTTCAAGATGGGTGGATTCGCGTCGATGATGCCGGGCATCGCCGCGGCGTTCACGATCGGCGGGCTCTCGTCGCTCGGACTGCCGGCGACATCCGGTTTCGTCGCGGAGTTCCTGACGTTCCTCGGCGCCTGGGCTTCGGCGCATCCGTGGTGGCTGTTCCCAGGTGTGATTGGGGCGTTCCTGACGTCCCTCTACGTGCTCCGTGTCGTGCGGGCGATCTTCTGGGGACCGAAGAGCACCGACCCGCACTTCCAGCATCTGCCGGATGCGCAAGGCACGGAGTGGGTGGCGCTCGTTCTTCTGGTGTTTGTCATCGTGCTCTTCGGCGTTCTACCCAGCCTGGCGGTTTCGCCGATTGAAACCTCCACAGTGCCGCTCCTCATGCGGCTGGGCGTGATGTGATGACGCCGTTCGTGGAGATGGCGTCGCGTCCGCTCTATCTCGAAGCTGGCACCTTCGGACTCCTGCTGCTCGTATTCGCGACGGGCTTTGCGCGCCGGTCCCGGACGTCGCGACTGCCGGGTTGGATCACCCTGGCCGGTCTTTCGATTCTGGCCGCCGCCTCGGCCATCGCTCTGCCGGGGCAGACGGCGTTCGGCGGGACATTCGATCTCGACGGTATCTCGCTGTTCCTGAAGACGCTGTTCTTCTCGTCGGCGGCATTGAGCGTCCTAGCTGGACTTGGGCTGCAGTCGGAAGCGATGACGAGGCGTTCGGTGGAGTACCACCTGACGCTGCTCGGGTCGCTGCTGGGGATGCTCGTGCTCGCGTCGGCGCGCGATCTCATTCTGGTGTTCGTGTCGTTCGAGTTGATGTCGATTCCGCTCTACGTGCTCGCCGGTTTCGAGCGCAAGGGTGAGACGGCGGGCGAGGGCGCGCTCAAGTTCTTCCTGGTCGGCAGCGTGTCGTCGGCGATCATTCTCTATGGACTTTCGTTCGTCTACGGCGCGACGGGTTCGATGGCGATCGCGGCGATCGGTCCGGCGCTCGATGCGCGGCATCCGCTGCTGCTTCTAGGCCTCGTACTCGCGCTGGCCGGACTCGGATTCAAGATCGCCGCGGTGCCGTTCCACATGTGGGTACCGGACACGTACGAGTCCGCGCCGACGCCGTTCGTGGCGTGGCTCTCGGTCGCTCCGAAGGCGGCCGGCTTCATCGTCCTCATTCGCCTCTACGTCGAGGGCGCGGGCCCGGCGATGGCGAAGTGGGTGCCCGCGATCGCCGGGATCGCCACGGTGACGATCGTGCTCGGCAACCTGATGGCGATTCCGCAGCAGAACATCAAGCGTCTGCTCGGCTATTCCGGCATCGCGCATATCGGCTACCTGCTGATGGGCATCGTGGCGATGTCGGCGTCCGGCATCGGCATGCTCTTGTTCTACCTGGTCGCGTACTTGTTCGGGAACATGGGCGCGTTCTTCGTGGTGCAGGCCGTGGCCGGATCGGAGAAGTCCGATCAAATTGAGGCCTACAGCGGCCTCGCACGCCGTTCGCCGGCGCTCGCGCTGAGCCTGCTGGTGTTTCTGCTCTCGCTCGGCGGCATTCCGTTCATGGCCGGTTTCTGGGCGAAGTTCTTTGTCTTCTGGGCCGTCGTGGAGCGCGGAATGTACTGGCTCGCGTTCGTCGGCGCCGTCGCGACAGTGGTCGCGCTCTACTACTACCTGGTCGTCGCGAAGCGGATGTACATCGATCCGCCGCCGAGGCCTGATGCCATCAGAGTTCCCGCAGTGTTGCTGGTCGCCATCGTTCTTTGTGCTGCGGGTGTCGTCATCATGGGTGCGTATCCGAGCCCGTGGGTGACTGCGGCGACGAGGGCCGCTTCGTCGATATTCTGAGGCTCACATGAAGAAGTGAAGCTACTGAAGGTTTTCTGGGGCCTCGGGCCTCCAATCTTCTTGTGTTTTGGTCCACGGTCTTAGAATCGTTAGAGCATGTTCCGGCAACGCCTTCCTTTTCTTGCACTTCTAGTCCTCGTCGCGACCATCACGGTTCGCGCCCAGCAGCCGTCGCAGATTCCGCCCGGGCCGGACGTGCGTGTGTCGGACGGTTGGTATCACCTCGCCGACTGCAGCATTGCCATCGGGCGTCAGGCCCCCTCCCTGCCGTTGCAGCAGGCGCTACGGCAGAGCATGCGGGCGTGTCCGATCTGCGAGCCCCTCGAGCACCAGCCGGAATGGGCGGCGTTCGTGAAGGCGCACGGCGAGAGCATCAAGGCCGAGGTGAAGGCGAAGGCCGATGCGGAAGCCGCGGAGGCCAAACGGAAGGCAGAAGCGGACGAAGCCGAGAGAGTCCGAAGGCTGAAGGAACTCGAGGACACGCGCCGATCGAAGGAGACTGCTCCCGTTCCGCGGCTCACCGAGCAGCAGGCACGAGCGGCCGCCGAGGCGGCGCTGAAGGACACGAACGGCGATGTCGCACAGTTTTCCGCGAAGTATCGCGCCCGAGTACGTGAGACGTCACCGGAGTTCGTCGGGCCCGTTGTCGTCTACGGCTCGCCGGCGTTGAAGATCTACGCCGCCGGGCCAGTGGCCCGCTTCGAGGCGGCGGCGCAGGATCGCATTCAGCGACGGCTGCCCATTGCGGGCGCGCTCTGGTCGCCGGACGTAGCTATCGTCGTGGTCCCCGAGTCCATCGACGCTCCCGACATCAAGCAGGTGGTCGTCCAGCGCAGCGAGGCGCAGGGGCGCGCTGGCGCCGAGACTCAGGCAACGGCCCTCTCGAACACCCTCGCGCCCCACCGGCTTCCGAACACGCCGCCCACATCCAAGGCTGTGATTTCGGGTGAGGTGACGTTCCCGATGTCGGCATTCGAGCCCGGCGAGGGCGTCATCGTCCGCGTCATCGCCGTACCCGCGACCGGGGCTCCGCTCAACCGTACGTTCACGCTTTTGGCACTGCGCGGAATTCAGTAGGCGAGCCGAGGACAGCGAGGATTACGAAGCAAACGGCCGAGTCTTGCTTCGCTAGCCCTTGTCACACGGAGATAACGGGACACGGAGACACTCCAAGGCTTGCTAACCCGAAGTAGCCCCGTGTCTTTGTGCTCCGTGTCGCAAGATCAAATAGGCGCGCGAGGCAAATGAGCGAGCGGTCAGCGAGCGAGTCTCGCGAACGTAGTGAGGCTTGCTTAGGTGCTTTTCAGAGGAGGCGAGCCGAGCGAGAGAGCGAGTAAGGGGTCCGGGGACGAAGTCCCCGGAATAATATTGGTGCCGAGGGCCAGAATCGAACTGGCGACCCCGTGATTTTCAGTCACTTTTTGCCCGCCTGCGTCTGACAACCCCTGACCGCGCCTGACCGAGTTCGTCTCCCTAACTCATTGAACAGTCAGTGAATAGCGACCTAGAATGCCACGAGTTGAACACCCGTGCATCGCAATCGTGCCGTTACCTGGGTGTTACCTTTGGCCCTTTATGCCTGTACTCAAGCTGACAAACTCCAACATCCGCAAGCTCCTGCCGGGTAAGTTTCAGATCGATTACTTCGACACGGAAGTCAGGAAACTTGCGCTCCGAGTTTCGCCAAGCGGACGTCGAACGTGGGTGCTGCTGTACAGACACCAAGGACGTCTGAGACGCTACACGCTAGGTGACTTTCCAACGCTCGGCCTGAGCGCCGCCAGAAAGCTCGCGCGGTCCGTACTGCAAGACGTTGCTGCCCAGAAAGACCCAGCGGCCGAGAAACGAGCTGCTCGAATCGGCCCCACCGTCAAACATCTCGCGCTGGAGTTGCTCAAGCGCATGCGTCTCGACAAGAAGAAGTCATGGCCGTACTACGAACGATTGCTGAACAAGGAGGTCCTTCCGAAGTGGGGTTCCCGAAAGGTTGCCGACGTTAAGCGGTATGACGTTCGAACGCTCGTCGAGCATATCCACGATGAGAGAGGACGAGTGTACCTAGCCAACCGAACATTCGCTGTTGTCAGCGCGATGTTCACGTTCGCAGTGGAACGAGACCTTATTGCCCTCAGCCCCTGTTATGCCCTGAAGCCACCAGGAAAGGAAAGGAGACGCACCCGATGTCTCTCTGCTGAGGAAATCCGTCTGATATGGACCAGCCTTGACGGAGAATCACCCGCTGTCGCCGCTCATTTTCGCCTGCGCTTCTTGACCGCCCAGCGAGGTGGCGAGTTGCTCGCCGCGAAGTGGTCCGACTTCGATTTGAAGAACGGCGTGTGGGTCATCCCTGAGCAGAATGCGAAGAACGACACTGAGCACAACGTGCCGCTGTCGAAGCAGGCAGTTGAACTGTTGTTGCGATACCGAGAATGGATTCTCAGCCGCGAACAAGTGGTCAACGATGGCCGAGCCGCGAAAGGCCTACCTCGAAGACCTCCGAATGAATGGCTCTTCCCGTCGCCATTTGGTGACAACGAGCGTGTCCAATTCATCCAAAAGGCGTCCCAGCGACTGCGCCAAAAGTCCGGCGTGACATTTCGACCGCATGACATCAGACGAACCGTCTCGACGGAGTTAACAGCGGCTGGCGCCCACAGAATCGTTTTGAAGAAGATTCTTAACCACGTCGATCAAGACGTGACCGGAACGTACGACCGCTATCCGTACGCAAAAGAAATGCGGTTCGCACTCGAAGGCTGGAGCCGCCGCCTACAAGACATCCTTGCTGGGAAGGAGGATGCGTCAGAGAACGTGATTCCGTTCATACCCGGTCGCCGTTGAGGTTCAACGCCGATGTCGGCGCTTTGTCGCGGCCGGTGATCGTAGTCGAGTCGTGCAGGTTGAAAAGAAGGCTGCCAGCGAGACGCTGAAAGCGTTTGCGAGCCGGTTCAGGTTTTCAAGGGCGATGTTGCGCTGACCGCGTTCGACGGAAGAGAGATACGTGGGATGGATGTTCGCGCGTGCCGCTGCTTCTTCCTGAGACAGGCCGCGATCCTTCCGTAGCTGACGGATTCGGGACCCAATAACTACGCGGACATCGTCCACGCCGTGAAGCGTGGCCGCGAAGCCGTATTCGACGCCATAGACTTTGAGTCAAGTTACCATTGACGGCCCCTGACGGGGAAGGGAGGCAAACGTGAGTAACGATGAGGTCGCAAGCCGGACTGTAGACACGAGAGCGATTCTTCAGGCAACCGTACGCACGTACGTTCAAAAGGGCTATCTGGTTATGAGCCAGACGGAGAACACAGCACAATTGACGAAGCGTCGAAAGTTCTCGTTGTTCTGGGCGTTGATCTTTGTTTGGACCTTGATTGGCCCCGTCATCTACTTCCTCTGGTTTGCGACTCGAAAAAAGGAAATGGGTGCCTACGTCGAAGTGGACCGACAGGGGAATGTGCAAGTCACGACGAGTTGAATTGATTGTCTAGCCTCGGGACGAGAAAACCCTGATTGTCTGATAAACAAGGCCAGCAACAGTGCGGATGTGCCCTCGGCGGGCCGTCTGACTGCTCCGATCATCCAGTCCTGTGAACGATACCAGCGACCCTAAACCAGGTCGGGGCAGGCAAGTGAGCGGGCGGATTGATCCTGCTGGAGCAAGACAGGTAGTCAGATCGTTCTGGCAAGTGAGAAAAATCCCAGTAGCTAGAGAATGTCTGTGAGTCAGAAAATCCTCGTAGCTTCGGAATCATCGTCAGCAACTGAGCCTTCCGCGTGGACCCACCAGAGGCACGCCCGATACTGCCTTCGCGGAGGCGGGGCACTCTTGACTCAGCGTGTTACCGTAACTGTGATGACTGGGAACGCCCTGAAACGGCGTCGCTGAAGCACTTCGAACTCCCAGATTGGTTATTTGCAGACCGAGAAAGCCTCGGGCGTTTAGCAACGAGCATCGGAGAAACGGATGTCCACCGAAGTGGCATCCCATCGTGATGCGCCGTTGCAGATTCCGAGGTGTGTGTTGGCTAAGGTCCGTCACAAAGTCCGTCGTTGTTCGCAACCCATCCCGCTCACGACAGCCCCATCGTTCCAACGAGTAGGCCGACCCGCCTGCGCCACTGGCGGCACCGCAACCGCACAGCAGCGGCACGTTGAGCCTCTCGTTGCCAGGACGCGACGAGCTTGCGACCTGCTCGACGTGTCACGTGCGCACCTGTGGCGACTGGAGAAAGGCACAGTATTCCCCAAGCGCGTACAACTCGGCGGCACAGTAACGGGTTTCATCGTCGCTGAATTGAAGCACTGGGTTCTTACTCAACCCCGCTGCCGTTAGTCGCATCGCCGTCGCGGGCCGCACGCCATTTGCGGCCGAGACTCGCGCAGCCTCGCTCCGAGTCGGTCAACACCGGTTATCAGCAATGGGAGGGGTGTGCATCAATGAAATTGAGAACGAGTGAGAGAACAGAGACTGAAGTGTTGCGTCAGGTGTATCGGGATTGGCTCGAAGGCATTCCTTTTGATGTCGTAATGACAGTGAATCCGAACGCTGATCTGAGTTGGCACCGTCATGACACGATCATGCGAACCGTGGACGCTTGTCTCAACAGACGATACCTTGGGCCACGATTCGCCAAGCGACCGGAACATCATCGCGTCGCAATCGTGGGAGTGCCAGAACGTGGCCGTGCCCACTGGCATTTTCACTTCGCCGCGAAGCTTCCGTCGGCCGACTCGACTGATAGAAAGGTTGATGCCGTAAGCCTCTCATTGACGAGACTGTTCAGGGAAGAGCGCCAAGGTCGACGCTTTCTCCCTAGCGCGAGCATCGATGTGCAGGCATACCGTCCAGGGTGGATTAGTTACATTTTGAAAAGTTGCAAGCCAGAAACTCCAGTCTACGTTCGCGGGCTGGCCGTGCGGATGGAGCAGACTTAGTGAAGACCCCGGACCCAAACAATGGAATTCCTTAGGGATGGCGGCTTACCCGCTTGTCAGCGGACCGGGTTTTTCGAGATCGCTGGAGCACGTTCACGATCAGTGTTTCGTGGGACACGATTCTGTGCGGGTAAGATTCTAGAGGGGCCTCGATGACAGTGAATCAGTCGTTGCGACAGGAGCACCCGAAGCGATTGCCAACCGTGGCGGCGATTCAAGCTGACACGAAGAGACACGATGGTTTCGTTCCCAAGTCGTGTTGGATTGCTGACGTGAAAGTGCAGATGGGTTACAAGGTCCGCCCAGCCTGGAATCGCCGGAGCGACGCCCGAGCCGTCCCATGCCCTGCGGATCGCGTTGAGCCGATCAAGCGTTCTATCTGGCGTCTCATGGGCCAGTTGTAGCCAGAAGGTGAAAGCTGCTGGCTGCGAATGACGTCTGCTGACCGACCGGCGGTTGAAGTCCCACGACGACGGTTTGAAAGACACACCGGAATGCTGATAAGTTCGTCTGAGTCCCTCTGACCCGTGGCGCGGAACTGAGTTGTTCCGCTTGTGGTGAGAGACGCGCGCAGCAACGCCACGGTGCATGACGCACTTTGTTTCAACGAGGCAGATAGTTCTGCCGTCGTCGAGGTGTGTTCATGAAACTCCGTACCAATCGTGACTTTCGAAATCCAGATCGTGTGTCGCCTCCTTTCATACGGAAACGCAAGGAGCAGCGGGATGCGAGGTCGCACAGCCAGCATCTGCACGACGCGGAGAACAAGGCAGTGCCGGTGAAGGCGATGTCAGCAGGAGAATTGCCAGACAGTGCTCCGCCGAAGAAGAGACGTCCAATCGAACCGTCGCCAGTAATCCTCGGTGAAGACCCGCTGATTCGCAGGAGTGATGTTGAACTCCTCACCGGCATGAGTGAATCGACACTCCGCCGTCGAGTCCGCGAGGGAGCGTTTCCGCGACCTCGACAAATCGGCAAGAAAGCGTACCGGTGGTCACTCAGCGAAGTCGTTGAATGGACCGAAAGCCGCCCAGTTGTTTAGTGCATCCTGCGCTTTTGTGATACTCATTCGCCGAACTTAGACGCCACCAATGCACCGTACCGACCGCCGCCGCGAGACGCCGAATCGACCGACGCCACTCGCGGCGAGCGGTCGCTATTCCCTGAACGCCATCTGTCCGTACTTCACGATGTTTCCCTTGGAATTCCCGCTCAAGATTCTAAAGAGACATCCAGATGCGAAGGCAGTTGGCGACCCGTTCTGCGGGCGGGGTACGACGCTTTTTGCAGCACGCTCCCGCGATGTTCAGGCCTTCGGGATCGATTGTTCGCCTGTTGCCGTTGCAATTGCTGAAGCAAAGCTAGCTCGAATCGACCTCGAGGAATGCCTGGCACTCGCACGCCGAATAATTGCGCATCGAAGAGACATAACGATCCCACGCGGCGAGTTCTGGCAGCATGCGTATGCGGCATCTACCTTGCGGGACATTTGCCGACTGCGAGCCGGTTTACGTGACCAGGGTTCGAAAAGCGACGCGGCCATCCTTCTAAGGGCGGCGGTCTTAGGATGTTTGCACGGTCCTGTAAACAGTCTCCTCAGCTACCTGTCGAATCAGATGCCTCGAACGTTTGCGCCGAAGCCAGATTACGCGAGGAAGTTCTGGAAGCAACACGGGATGAAGCCGCCAGTTGTTGACGTGATTAAGGCCGTCGAGCGAAAGCTCTCCAGAATCGCTGCCGAGGATGAAAACGCTGATCAACCGTGTCGCGGTCGCGTCTGGCAAGGCGACGCGGCCGAACCCTCGGACTTCCGATGGATTCGAACGAGACTAAGTCTGGCGATCACATCGCCCGCGTATTTTGGGATGTCTACGTATCTTCCAGATCAGTGGCTGAGGAATTGGTTCCTGGGTGGCCCCGCCAAAGTCGATTATTCGTCGATGGAGAGCCTACCAATGAGCAATGCATTCGAATACACAGAAGCGCTTGGTGACGTGTGGTCAAACCTCGCTGGGTGCGCCGCTGACGAATTCCATCTCTATGTTCGCTTCGGTGCGATCCCTTCAAGGCAAGTTGACGCGAAGCGGTTGCTACTGGAATCGCTGGAATCGTCCGCTAATCGATGGCGCATCGTCTCGCTCCGCGATGCTCGGACGGCAGACGCGGGCAAGCGACAGGCGAAGCACATGAAATCGCACGGCAAGGCGCCAGTTGAGCTTGACTTGCACGCGGTCCTGCTTGACTGAAACGTCGATTAGCGCCAGCGGAGTGTCATGCGGCGCTGCGTGCCGTTAGCGCTGTGAACGTACCCCTCAAGTCGATTGGTGCACCATTCGTCCGCCACCCCCCGCAGTGCGTGAGCACTTTGAGCGGCCTTACGGTCGTCCGGGATGTGGTTCGCAACTTCGTCCGACATGAACACGACACACTTGCCCATTGCTCTCGAAATCGCCACGTTGGTGCGTTCAAGCTGGAGTAGGAATCGTTCCTCACCGCTAATAACGTCGGGGTCGCCAACGCCGAAGGAAATCACAATCATCTGACGTTCGCCACCCTGAAACCGCTCGACGGTATCGACCGCGCCCTCAATCAAATTGGGGTCAGTGTCTGGAAAAGCCTTTTGCAAGGCCAAGACGACTTGGGCACGCTGCGCACGATGTGGTGTGACAACACCAACTCCGACTGTCCAAAACAGGCCGTCGGTCCACTGAGCCTCGGGGACCTCTCCATTTCGCCCCGACAACACGGGCGAACCAGTCTGTCGCCACAACCAGACCAATGACGCAACACACGAAGCCTCAAACTCGTTGGCTTGGCCCGCCATCCCGTCTGGATAAGTCATCGCAACGATAGGGCGGTCGGCGCGAAGAGCGCCTTCCCACAACTCTGAGATTGGCAGTCCTACGTCTTCAAGTTCGGCAATGGAATGTGAAACGCTGCCAATGAACGTGAGTCGTGTGTCGGGATACTCAGCCTGAAGTTCTTGCGGATAACCCAGCCCACGGGTGTACTCAACGATGTCCCGGTTCGAGCGGTAGTTGCGAAGCAAGGGCTTACGTTTCTCTTGAAGCTTGAACCGCTCGGTGACGTACGTCTGTAGACTGCCAACCAAGTATTCGGCCCCCAGTGGCGGATCAGTCTGTACGACAGGGGGCATTTGCAGATGATCTCCAGCGATCACCAATTGAAAGTCGGTCTTGAGGAGGGCCAGAGGACCCATCGCATGGGCCATGTCGATTTGCGAGGTTTCGTCCATCAGTACCAGGTCGAATAGCGGAGCCAGCCACCCTCGATACTGCGCGAGCCTGGCGCACTGATGCATGACTGCACTGACAATAATGATTCCCTCACCGCTCGCCAAGTCAGCGATCATTTCTTCATACGTCTCAACGCCGGGTTCAATTGGCGTGTCGAGCACCTGAAGGTGTGCTGGCGTTGGAACAAGGCGAAAGAACCGGTCCTCGCGGTGTTCGGAAAATACGTGATACATCCGGCAGGGGGTCGCCGTGTCTAGCATTAACTGTCGCGTGACACGCTCTACCAGCTCGTTGACGGCCTTGTAATTCGGACCTGTCAAGAGAACGCTCAATGCGCGCGGCGCCACTGTTGCCTCTGCCGCCAAGCCTTGTATGAGCGCCGCGCACGTCTTCGTTTTGCCAGTACCTGGAGGTCCCCAAATGATCGTCAGTTGGCTCCGGGCGGCTTCTGCCACAGCATCGGCTTGGCTGACATTCAGTGCTGTGAATTGGGCGGCTCTCGACACCACCGCCTGAGGGACAAACCAGCCAGGGTTGCTCGACTGAAGAACGTCAGCCTTCCAAAGTACCCGCGCCAAAGGAGTTGGTGACGCGGTTCCAGCCTTGATCGTCTGGCCTTTGATGCCAAGAGCCTCCGATGTCTCGGGTGCCGCAACTGCGATGGTGGGATTTCGGACTTCCCTGAGGATATTTGTGAGCCGTCGGACCGTAACGTTAGGCCCAAGACCGTTCACAATTGAGAGATTGCGATCAAAATCCTCACCCAGTGCGTCGATGATGATTTGTCGGAGTTCGGTCTTTTCAGCAATACGGGGATCGAGGTGGAAGAACTCGTTGAGCGCAAACTCCGCGACTGCTGCGACTCGATTGAAAGACTCAAGAGTCACGCCGAACAGATCGTGCATGGACACGCGCACAACTTTCATCAGATCGGTTGGGAAGTCTCCGAGGTTGAGCACCTTCCAGACTTTCCAAGCTGGCAGCGCCAGGAAGCCCGGGACCGCATCGACAGACACGCAGAAGAATCCGTCCAGCTTGAGTTTTGAGTTCAGAGATTCCTGACTGACACGGTAGCGAAGCAATCCGTTGTCATCAGCCAGCTTCTCCACGAGCCTTATGGACTCATGGGTTGCCTCTGCTTCTTCTGGGTCGGCCGAGAAAAATGCGAATCTGTCTGCACGGGCGACTAGGTCTTCAAACTTAGCCCACGCAATCCACAGCTTTGAGTCGTGAGCAACTCCCTGACTCCACGTAGGGATTGTCAAATCGACTGTTGGGGCCTCAGCGCGAAGGCGATCTCCAAAGTCCTTCCGAATGCGAAAAGTAACTGAGGCGAGAGCGAACACCTGCGAATCGATAGTTCGTGCGAAACCGTCGAGCAGTTGCGTAAGCGTTTTGAGTGTTTTCCCCCATCGTATCGACTTAGTCCCTCCGCTGGCGCTTAGCGACCAGATTTCGTAAATACGTTCGCGCGGAATGCTGTCGGATAGAGGTTCCCGGTAGAACTCATCTGGTGGAGAAAACGGCGTTTCGCCAAAGTGGTAATGCTCGACAACGTTGAACAATGTCAGTGCATGTACAGCGGGAACTCGCACCAACCGTCGAAGGGTATCCACGACAAAAGCGATCTGCGGCCGCTGTCCTTCAATATTGTCCTTCTCTTGCAGTTCCTCGGGCGGGAATAGCCACGCGAGGGCACGGACGAGACGATCTTGATCCTTGTCGTAAAGGATTGCTGGCAGATTTCGTCCTAACGCCAAGCAGAGTTCGTCAAACTGCCGCCGATCCCAAAACACTATTTGGGCCGTTGTCTCGCCCGCGTTCGGTCCACCCCGGTCTTCGTGTGCGTCGCCAACGAAGGCAAATACTTCGGCGAGCCGCTGGAGAAAAGCTAAGACCGAATTGCGTTCAGCTAAGGGGTCCTTTGCTTCGACGATGAACCTATCTCGCCAACGTTTCTTCGGTTCGGTCGTCTGAGGGCCTTGGCCAAAAGCGAAGTGCTGAAAGAATATCCCTTGCAATCCAAGGCCCGTGAGGAGGCCACTGCCGGGATCGAAATTCACCGTAACGAACAGCGTTAAATCTGATCTGCGCGACAGCGCACCATCCGTTCGATCCGGGTCCAAGGACGTCTCGTTATTAGCCAAAGCCGTGGCGAATCCAGGAATAGCCCGCCTGTCAGTCTTAAGCCGCGAGTGCTTCGAATAGACGGCCTCGGCACCCGAGGTACCAGCAACTGCTGCGACCGATGAGATTCCATCAGCCGCTAGGACGCGACGAGAGCCGCGGGTAATCAACGGCAGTCGGCTGACGTGATCAACGACCTCCGCGCGCGAAAAGCAATAGTGATCAGGGTTGGCATCGAGAAGCTGTCTATCCTTCGGTGACAGCCATTCTCGAAACCCCAGCCAGTCGCACGACGCGCACTTTGGATTGACATGCCAATCCAATGAACGCCAGTCGGCTAGCCCTGTTCTCACGACAGAAGGGATTCGATCCGAGAAGAACCTCCGAATTGATTGGACATATATCGGCAGGTTGATGGGGGACACTTCTCCGCGAACGGCCTCTATGATTTCTGTCAAGGTCTTCGAGCCGTCGTCAATCGCGTCCTGCAAAGCGCCCTTTGCTGCTCCGGCGCGCGTCCACAACCCCAACTTCGTACTAACGAAGAAGCGGTCGGAAAAGCCTTCGTACTCCAGCCAGTTCGCCAGCATCATCGCGTAAAGAACCACCTCCGCTTCGTAGCTCGGGTTTGCCTCGTGAGCGTGCTTTACATCGATGATTGAAATAGCGAGTCGAGCATCGTCAGGACTGATCGCGGTCCGCTCGCCAGTTGCCGCGAGGGCAAAGCCGCCAGCATGATTCTCGATGAGCATTACGTCTGGCACGAACCCCGCCAGTTCCGGCATGACCTCGAAATCACTCGGTGTCACTCCAAACTGAAAGAAAGTAGCTTCTCGATACTCATCGACACTGAATTCAGGCTGGACAAGCACTGCGGGACACGTTGAAAGCTGATCCAAAACGGCTTTCAGCGGCTGGTTACCCCAACGCCCGTCCTTTTTGTCCGGCCTCACGCCGAGGCAGTCCGCTCCGAGAGCCTGATCTAATCGATTGAAGATCAGCGTCTCCTGTTCAATTCCTGCTTCCTTGAGATAGACAACACCTGGTCGTGATGTCAGTGGCGCTGGAAGCCCCAGTGTCTCAAGCTCTTTGGGCGTGAAAAGGGTGAAGAGGAGCGCGAGATCGCATTCCGTCCGCAGGTTCTGGGAAAGTACGTTCTTGCCAAAACGCATCGTGTCCTCGTCCCTCGTAAAGTGCTTCCGTGGTTGCCGCAAAAACAGGCGTCATCAATCTCTATGCCGGGGCATCGATGGTAGTAACGAATGCTGAAAATAGCTACCCAGCCGAACCTCATACAAGCTCGCTGTGTCGATAGCCGTCTGTCCTTGCCTGTCATACCCGTAGTACCGGCCGACAAATTGGTCTGGTGCCGTCTTTCAGCGCCTTGACTTCTCTGTCCGGCCGGATTCTGAACTAAGCTCTGGCGCATGCGGCTACGATTGACTTTTGATGTTGGCGATGGGGTTCTGCCTAGCGAGCTATCGAGAGTTCTTTTGGACATCCAACATCAAGCCGTCACGTTCACGTGGCTGGCCCAGGAAGAGGTTGCACCTGCCCGGTGGCGACGACTGACGCCGTTCGACCCCTCACTAATCAGCTACAAGTTCATGGCAGAAGCCACTGACGAGAGTTTTGGTGACCTGTCGCTTGACGTTGACGTGACGGGCATCCGCTTAGCGAGCCCGCTCTGGATTGAGACGACTATCAAGGTCGCAAAGAGTGCAAGTGTGTATGTCGGCAATCACTTCAAGACCCTCTATCGACGTATCTACTTTGGTGACCTTGAACGAGATCGCATGCGGCTGGAGAATGCGCGCGTGCGTGAAGAGGTAATCGCAGCCAGGATTGCTAACATCGAGGCTGCCTACCGAATTGACGAGAGAGTGAACGATCCAGCGGTGGCCAGCGTGCTGCGAAAGCACCTTATTTCCGCGATTGCACCCTTCGACCCAGTTCTATCCTCTGAGTTGCCGTACAGCCGCGAGAAGCGCAAGTTGGTTGCTGCTGAGATTGTTGAATCTGATGGTGAGCGAACGAGCAGTGGTGATCGATGACAGCTTCAACGATCCGCTTTATCGCCTTTCCGCGGACGGAGCCTCCTCCCAGCTTTTGTGCCGAGATCGTGGCGGCTTTTGTTGCCCACGAGCAGGGGATAAGTACCAAGCTTCTGAAGAAAGGCTTAACCAGCAATGAGGTTCTGACAGCCCTTCGAGATGACCTGATTCGCTTGGGGTTTCAAGTTGAAGCAGGCCCCCAAAAGAACGACAAGATTCAGCGTCCCGTGTTTTTCGGTGAAGGGGGTACTCCGACCCTCAATTACCAGATTGACGCTTATCATCCCCAGTGGCGTTGCGGGTTCGAAGTTGAAGCCGGTCGCGCGTGGATGGGCAATGCGATCTACAGGGATTTGATACAGGGCCTCGTAATGGTGCAGGTAGATACTCTTGTTCTTGCCGTGCCCAATGGTTATCGATATCAGTCAGGGGGCCGAAGCGTGGTCAGTTCGGATTTTGCGAACACAGTCAGTGTTGCAGAGTCACTGTACGGTCACACCAGATTAAAGATGCCGTACGGGTTAATCGTCATTGGCTATTGACTCAGGCGCTGAGAGCGCTAGACCGTGCCTTGATCGAATACTCACTGCGTAGAGCGTACGCAGCGCGAGAGCCGCCCGCTGTTACCGTCAAATCCCTAGCTTTGAAGCTTGCCCGCATCGCGTCGAGAACATCGCGCAGACCACGCCTCCAGCGCCTCCAGAAACCCGCCAGAGCGAGCAAGAGAACCCTCCTGACCGTGAGTGACCCGCTGCCTGCCAGACGACTCCTACGCCATCGTCGCTGTTACCTCTGTGCTACCTTGCTAGACAGAACGAAATGACTACGCTTAATTGCGTAGCCGTAAAGTATTGATTTGTAACGAGTTAAGTGGTGCCGAGGGCCAGAATCGAACTGGCGACACCGTGATTTTCAGTCACGTGCTCTACCAACTGAGCTACCTCGGCACTGCAGGGCTCAAACACGGCAGTAGAACCCGAAAATAATATCACGCGGCCCTGTACCGGCCGATTAGGCACGAGCGCGCGGTCAGCGCGCGAGTCACACGAGCGGAGTGAGCCTTGGCTAGGGCTCTTCACGGGAGCCGAGGCAAACGAGCGAGTGTGCAAGGGGTCTGGGGACGAAGTCCCCAGATCAACGCAAAGAAACGTGCGCGGGCGTGATCGCGGCGACCGTCTGACATCCCGAGAGCGCCATCGTGAGTTCGAGCTCGGCGCGCAGCATTTCCAGCACCCTGGTCACACCGGCTTCACCGTCGGCCGCGAGGCCCCAGAGATACGCGCGCCCGATGAAGACCGCGCGCGCGCCGAGCGCGAGCGCTTTGAAGACATCGGTGCCGCGGCGAATGCCGCCGTCCAGGAACACCGGCACGCGGCCAGCGACTCGCGCCGTGATCGCCGGCAATGCATCGATCGTCGCCATGGCGCCATCGAGTTGCCGGCCTCCGTGGTTGGACACAACGATCCCCGAGGCGCCATGGTCGATCGCCAGCGCCGCATCGTCAGCGGAAAGAATGCCCTTGATCAGCAGCGGCAGGGACGTGATCGATTTCAGCCAGGCCACAGACTCCCAGGTCAGAGTGGGATCGAAGAGCTTGTGGACGTATTCAGTGAAGCTCGACGTCTGCGCCCACCGCAACGCCTCCGGCGTGCCATACCGTTCGAGGTTACTGATGCTGACATCGGGCGGCAGGCTGAAGCCGGACCGCGCATCCCGTTCACGCCTGCCGAGACGCGGCGTGTCGACGGTGAGGACGATGGCCTTGCAACGGGCGAGTTCGGCGCGCCTGACGAGATCGCGCGTGACCTCGCGGTCCCGGTAAACATACAGCTGGAACCAGAGCGGTCCGCCCGCAGCCGCGGCGACGTCTTCAAGAGACGTTGACGAAGCCGTACTGCAGCACATCAGCGTCCCGGCTTTGCCCGCGGCGCGCGCCGCGGCGAGTTCGCCGTCGGCATGCGCCAGTTTGTTGAGCGCTGTTGGCGCGAGACCGACGGGGCAGGCCAGCGAGACGCCCAGGACCTCGACCGCCGTCTGGACCCTGTCCGCGCCCACGAGCACCCGAGGCAGAAGCGCGATGCGCCTGAACGCGTCGCGGTTTTCGCTGAGCGTGACCTCGTCTTCGGCGCCGCCTGCGTAGTAATCGAATGAAGACGGCGTCATCCGTTCGCGGGCGATCGCTTCGAAATCGAAGACGTTGACGGCTCGGATCATCAGCGGGCGTTCCTAGAAACAGAGTGGCGTGACGATTCTATGGGAACTGTTTGCCAACTCCCAGCGCTCGGCACGTCGCGAGGTTGCGTGGAGGTACCGGCGTCATTGGCCTCCTCATTGCAACTCCTTGTCGAATCAACCGGACGTTTCGTTGAAAGGAAACGACACCATGGCAACATTCGAGGAACTCAAGTCGAAATACGCGGCAGCACTCAAGGAAATCGAGACGCAGGGGGTCAAGCTTCAGCACCTTCATGTCCAGGACAAGAAGCTGTACATGAAGGGTGCCGCCCCGAGCGAGGCCGCTAAGAATGCAGTCTGGGCGGCGATCAAGGCGGCCGATGGCACGTATGCCGACTTGACGGCCGACATCGCGATCGACACAAGTCTGGCTCCGCCCAAGCCGGCCGCCGCACCGCAGGCTGCGCCGGCTCAGGCGAAGGAAGACAGCTACACGGTGAAGGCTGGCGACACGCTGTCGAAGATCAGCAAACAGTTCTACGGAGACGCGAACCGCTACATGAAGATCTTCGACGCCAACAAGGGCACGCTGAAGGACCCGGACAAGATCCAGCCAGGTCAGGTGCTGAAGATTCCGGCCGCCTGAGGCGCAGCGACGACTGTGAGGGACGCCGACCTATTCGCTGACGGTCGGTAGTCCCATCTCTTTACGCAGGCGCATTTCGATCGCGGCGGCCATTTCCTTGTTCTGTTTCAGGAACGCCTTGGCGTTCTCGCGGCCCTGACCGAGCCGCTCGCCGCCGTAGGAGAACCAGGTGCCGCTCTTCTCGATGATGTTGCGCTCGACGCCCTGATCGATCAGGTCGCCCTCGCGTGAGATGCCCTCGCCGTACATCATGTCGAACTCGGCTTCGCGGAACGGCGGCGCTACCTTGTTCTTCACGACCTTCGCGCGCGTGCGGCCGCCGACCATCACGTCGCCATCCTTGATGGCGCCAATACGGCGGATGTCGACGCGGACGGACGAGTAGAACTTCAACGCGCGGCCACCCGTCGTCGTTTCCGGATTGCCGAACATCACGCCGATCTTCTCGCGCAACTGGTTGATGAAGATGAGGCAGGTCTTCGACTTCGAGACGACGCCCGTGAGCTTCCGAAGGGCCTGCGACATCAGGCGGGCCTGAAGGCCCATCTGCGCGTCGCCCATCTCACCCTCGATTTCGGCTCTGGGGACCAGCGCCGCGACCGAGTCCACGACCACGACATCGACGCCATTTGAACGAATGAGGACCTCGGTAATCTCCAACGCTTGCTCGCCGTTGTCGGGCTGAGACACGAGGAGATTGTCGAGATCGACACCGAGCTTCGAGGCGTACTGGGCGTCGAGCGCGTGCTCGGCGTCGATGAACGCCGCCACGCCGCCGAGCTTCTGCGCCTGGGCGATCGTCTGCAGCGCCAGGGTCGTCTTGCCGGACGACTCCGGACCGAAGATCTCAATCACTCGGCCGCGGGGGAGGCCGCCCACGCCGAGCGCCCAGTCCATGCTGATCGAGCCCGTCGAGATGGCGGCAATCGGCGTGATGGCGTCCTTGCCGCCGAGCCGCATGATCGAACCCTTGCCGAACTGCTTTTCGATCTGACCGACAGCGAGCTCGACGGCCTTGCCGCGCTCCTTGTCGACCTGGGCGTAGCGCTCGTCTTTCTCGTGCTTTTCTGAACGTTCCGTTGCTGTTGCCATGGGACTCCTCAGCGCTGCGCCGCCAAATGGGGCAATGCGCGCCGGACCGAACGTCATCCTAGGGTTGTGCCAGCCTGAAGTCAAGCGAAAATCCATGAGTGTGTGCCTCTATCCCTATGAGAGTAAGTAGCTTACAAGCCAAGCCGACTTTCGCCTCGACGACAGGTGATTGGAGATTCTCCAACTCCTCGCCCGTGAAACTTTGGAGATTCTCCCGGGCTTGCGTGACAAGGCTGGTCACACCCGTCAACCTTTTCGTGTTGAGCCCGTAGAGAGACTCATGTCAGGACTCCTTTTCGATTTCCGATTTGGCGTGCGGATGCTGCTCAAGCGACGCGGCACGAGCGTCCTGGCGGCGGTTGCCCTCGCGCTCGGTATCGGGCTCACGACGACGATGTTCAGCATCGTCAACGGCGTGATTCTGCGCGGGCTGCCGTTCGAGGAATCGAACCGCCTTCTCCACCTCGGCCGCGAGAATCCCGCCCGCGGTAACACCGACAACTTCGCGGTGTCGCCGCATGACTACGTCGATTGGCGCGCGCGCCAGACTGTGTTCTCGGACTTCGCCGCGTTCTCCCAGACGCAGGTGATCATGTCGGGCGGTGGCCTCAACGCCGATCGCTATCGCGGCGTCCACATCACCGCCAGCACACTGAAGCTCCTCAGGATCGCGCCCGTCCGCGGACGGGCTTTCAACGAGCAGGACGAGCAGGTTGGCGCCCCTCCCGTCGTGCTGATCAGCTATCGCACCTGGGAGAGCGAGTTCAGGCTTGCCCCGTCGGCTATCGGTACCGCCGTTCGCGTGAACGGCAAGCCGGCGGAGATCATCGGCGTGATGCCGCCGAAGTTCGGCTTTCCCGAATCGCAGAACCTCTGGCTTCCGCTCAGCATCGAACTGCCGGCGAAGCGTGGTGACGGAAGGTCGCTGGAGGTCGTCGGCCGCCTGAAGCCCGGCGTCTCCAGATCGGAGGCGACGACGGCCATGAAGGCCGTGGCGGCGCAGCTCGAAGCCGAGCATGTTGAGAACAAGGGCATCTCAGCACAGCTGAAGCCGTTCCTCGAGGAGTACATCGATCGGGACGTGATCTCCACGCTGTTCACAATGCTCGGGGCCGTCTTTGGCGTGCTGCTCATCGCGTGCGCCAATGTCACGAACCTGCAGCTTGCCCGGGCGCTCGAGCGCGCGCGCGAAATCGCGATCCGGTCCGCCATCGGCGCCGAGCGCTGGCGCATCGTGAGGCAGCTTGTCGTAGAAGGCCTCCTGCTGGCGTTTGCGGGCGCGGTCGCAGGTGTGCTCATTGCGTACGCGGGAGTGACCTATTTCAATGCAGGCATCGGGGACACGAACCCTCCGTTCTGGATCGACATCAGGATCGATCTGAAAGTGTTGGGGTTCGTGATGATCCTGACAGTCGCGTCGGCGTTGCTGTCGACGGTCCTGCCGGCCTTGCGGGTGACGCGGGGCGGCGCCAGCGATGTCCTGAAGGAACAGGGACGCGGCTCGACGAGTCTCCGCGCCGGCCTGGTGTCGCGCGTCCTGGTGGGATTCGCCGTGACGTTGTCCTGCGCCTTGCTGCTCGTCTCGGGGCTGATGATCAAGAGCGTCATTGAAATTGGCCGCGTCAAGTACGGCTTCAAGGCCGATGACGTCCTGATGGCTCGCACGACACTGGACGAAACCAGATTTCAGGGTGACAGCGTCTTGATCGACGCCGCTGACCGACTTGCACAGAAGCTCGGCGCCATCGGGGGAGTCAGGCGTGCCGCCATCGGAACGAACGAGCCCTTGAACGGCGGTGCGTTTTATCTGACCAAAGAGGGCCAGGTCTTTCCGCCGCCCGACAGCGGACCCACGGTGCGTCGCATCGCCGCAATGCCCGCGTACTTCGACGTCGTCGGAATCACGGCAACGCGTGGACGCCTGTTGCTGGACTCGGACAAGGCAGGCACCACGCCCGTCGTCCTGATCACCCAAGATGTGGCCGACAGGCACTTCACGAACACCGATCCGATCGGACAGCGGGTGCGGCTCGGCCGCAATCCTGCCTGGCCCTGGTGGACGATCGTCGGCGTCGTGCCGACCTTGGCTTCATCGAATGGCGATGCCGTAACGCAGACAGCGTTCGTTCCGTTCGAACAGGCGCCTAGCCGCGAATTGACGATGCTCCTGTCGGCCGGAGAGAACCCCCTGGCGGCGGCGCCGGCCCTTCGGGAGGTTGTTCGGTCGATCGATCAGGATCTGCCCGTCTTCGCCATCGAGCCGTTCGGAGGCATGCTCCACCGGCGCAGCTGGCCGTTCAGACTCTTCGGATCGCTCTTCATGGCCTTTGGACTCTCGGCGTTGACGATGGCTGCGGCCGGACTGTACGGCGTGCTGGCTTATGGTGTCCGGCTGCGAACGCAGGAGATCGGTGTGCGCATGGCGCTGGGCGCGGATCGCAACCATGTCGTGCGCATGATTCTTCGCCAAGGGTTGATCGTCGTGGGCATCGGTCTTGTCATCGGCCTTGGAATCGGCTTTCTGCTGGGCCCGATGATGTCCGAGCTCTTCTTCAACGTGAAGCCGACGGATCCCCTGGTGTTTGGACTGACGACGGCGGTGTTGCTCACGACCGGCGTCATCGCATCCGTTGTCCCGGCGCTGCGCGCGGCGTCCGTGGATCCACTCGAAGCGCTGAGACAGGCGTAGGCGGCGGGCTTTGGCCCGCCGGAGCCTTCAGTACGCGTAAAAACCCTTGCCGCTCTTTCTACCCAACTGTCCTGCGGCAACCATTCGCTTCAGCAGCGGACATGGACGGTACTTGGGATCACCGAGTCCGTCGTGCAGCACGTTCATGATGGCGAGGCAGACGTCCAGTCCAATGAAGTCCGCGAGCGTCAGCGGGCCCATCGGATGGTTCATGCCGAGCTTCATGACGGTGTCGATCGCCTCAGGCGTGCCGACGCCTTCCATCACCGCGTAGATCGCCTCGTTGATCATCGGCATCAGGATGCGGTTGGCGATGAAGCCGGGGTAGTCGGCGGCTTCGACAGGAGTCTTGCCGAGCGCCTTGCAGAGCTCCGTGGCGGTTTCCATCGACGACGCCGAAGTCGCCTGGCCGCGAATCAGTTCAACCAACGTCATCAGGGGCACAGGGTTCATGAAATGCATGCCCAGTACCCGATCCGCTCGTCCGGTCGCCGCGCCAAGCTCGGTGATCGAGATCGACGAGGTGTTCGTGCCGATGATGACGTCGGGCCGCGTGATTGTGTCCAGGCGCGCGAGCACGCCCTTCTTCGCCTCGGCGTTTTCGTAAATAGCCTCGACGACGTAGTCCACGCTGGCGAGGTCGTCGAGTGAGCCTGCGGGTGTCAGCCGGCCGAGCGCCGCATCCCGATCCGCCGCTGTCATCTTGCCCTTCTCGACGAACTTGCCGAGGCTCTTCTCGATGGTGGCCTGCGCCCGCGCAACTGCTGCCGCTGACGCATCGTGCAGCCACACGTCAAAGCCCGATTGCGCGAACACCTGCGCAATCCCGTTGCCCATCGTCCCCGCACCGATGACGCCGACTGTTTTGATCATCGTCAACATTCTTTCAGTGGCGCGGGGCCCCACCCCCGCGCGCTTTTCTCCGGACGCTCGGCGCCCTCGCTACGCTCGGGGCACTCGCGGCAAGGCGTTAGAGAATCTCGACAGCCATTGCTACGCCGTTGCCCCCGCCAAGACACAGAGTCGCGATACCGCGCGTCTTGCCCTGCCTCTTCAGCGAGTAGAGCAGTGTCGTGAGGATGCGCGCGCCGCTGGCGCCGATGGGATGGCCGAGGGCGACGGCGCCGCCCTGACCGTTCACGCGCGCCGGCTCGATCCCGAGCTCACGCGTGACGGCGACCGCCTGAACCGAGAACGCTTCGTTGAGCTCGACGAGCTCGGCGTCTTCCATCTTCCAGCCGATCTTCTTGTTGAGCTTCCTGACGGCCTCGACCGGCGTCATCATGACGAGCATTGGTTCAAGGCCAGCGGTCGCATACCCAACGATCCGCGCGATCGGCGTCAAATTCAGGCGCTTCGCGACGTCCGCGCCCATGACCACAAGGGCAGCCGCACCATCGTTGACGCCGGGCGCGTTACCGGCGGTCACGGTGCCGTCCTTCTTGAAGGCCGGCTTCAGCTTCGAGAGGGACTCGGCGCTCGTGTCTTCGCGAATCGATTCGTCTCGATCGATGACGATCGGATCGCCCTTCTTCTGAGGCAGTGAGACGGGCAGAATCTCGTCCTTGAACCAGCCCTGCTTCGTCGCGTGCGCCGCCTTGCGGTGACTGGCGGCCGCGTAGTCGTCCTGCTCAGCGCGCGTCACGTTGTACTTCTCGGAGACGTGCTCGCCGGTCAGTCCCATATGGACGTTGTGGAACGCATCCCACAATCCGTCGTGGATCATCGAGTCGACCATGGTGCCGTCGCCCATACGCAGTCCCTCGCGCACGCGCGTGAGCAGGTACGGGCAGTTGCTCATCGACTCCATGCCGCCGGCAACCGCGATGTCGATGTCCCCAAGGGCAATACCCTGGGTGGCGAGCATCACCGCTTTCAGTCCGGATCCGCAGACTTTGTTGATCGTGAGGGCACCAACCGCGTTCGAGAGACCGCCATTGAGCGCGGCCTGCCGCGCGGGCGCCTGTCCGGCGCCGGCGCTGACGACGTTGCCCATGATGCATTCGTCGACGGTTGCCGGATCGATCCCGGCACGCCGGACGGCTTCACGAACAGCCATCGCTCCCAGCTCGGTCGCTTTCAGATCCTTCAGTCCGCCCAGGAACTTGCCGGTGGGGGTGCGAACGGCACTGACGATCACGGTCTCGCGCATGTAGTTCCTCGCTCGTTATTCGTTATTCGGTATCCGAAATGGAAATGCGGGCAATCACGTCGGCGCCCAGGAGATCCTGAAGCCTTCGGAGTAGGGCGCCGCGAGCGGCGCCGACTTCCCGACGCCAGGCCTCGCCCTCGGGGTGCACGTAAAGCGTCCCATCGCCGGTCCACGCGATCCGCGTCGCGCGATCGAATGCGGCGCCGGCAGTCATGCGCCACGCAAATGCGATCTTAGCCAGCGTCGTCGGTTGCGACTCCAGCACACGACGTAGCGCGCTCGCTTCGGTCGTGCTGAGTGGTTCCATGCAGGTCGCCCCGGCCTCCCCTAAACATCCAATCATCACACCTCGCGCCGCGGGGTTCAAGGCGCGCGGCGTCACGGCGGACACGCCGGATTAAGATCACGCTCGAGTCATGGCGTGCGATTGATTCTCGCGTCTACATCCCCACGGCGGCGTGAGCTACTCGACGCGGCCGGCGTAAAGTTCGACGTGGACGCGGCGTCCGTGGACGAAACGCCGCTCGATGGGGAAGCGCCCGCGGCGTGCGTGGAGCGGCTTGCGCTGGTAAAAGCGCGCGCGGTGTTCCGGCGTCATCCCGCAGACGCCGTGCTCGGCGCTGATACGACGGTCGTCCTCGACGGCCGCATGCTCGCGAAGCCCGCCGACGACCGCGATGCGGCCGCGATGCTCCGAGGCCTCTCGGGACGGGCGCACGATGTGCTCACCGGCTTTGCCTTGGTTACACCGGCCGGCGAGAGATCCGCGGTCGAGACCACCCGAGTGTGGATGGCGGCCCTGTCCGACGCGGAAATCGCGTGGTACGTCGCGAGCGGAGAGCCCCGGGACAAGGCCGGGGCCTACGCAATTCAGGGCCTCGCATCGAGGTTCATTCCGCGAATCGAGGGGTCGTACTCGAACGTAGTCGGGCTACCTGTCGAAGCCGTCTTGCAACTTACTGCAGCACTGGGGGTTGGGGTATTCTGACGGGGTAGAAGTCGGGGAGCGAGAGGATGTCGAAAAAGGCCACGCGCGCAGTCGTTTCAGCTGTCGTTGTTCTGACCGCTCTCATTGCCGTCCTCTGGACGACCGTGTCCGAAGGCGCGCAGTACTACAAGCACGTGGACGAGGTCATGAACGATCCCTCGCCCTGGTACGGCAAGAACATGCAGCTCCACGGCTTCGTTGTCGACAAGTCGATCGAGCAGCGGCCGGACACTCTCGACTACCGATTCAAGATCAAGAGCGGTGATTTTGCCGTGACTGCGCTGTACAGCGGCGTCGTGCCCGACACGTTCAAGGATGGCGCGGAAGTCGTGCTGACCGGACGGCTCGACGCAAGCGGCTTCAAGGCGCACATCGTGACGGCGAAGTGTCCGTCGAAGTACGAGGCCGCCGGACCGGGCGCCCCGGCGAAGACACGATAAGCGCGAACGCGCATGGCATCCCTCGGTTATTTCCTCATCCTTGCGGCCTTCGTGTTGGCGAGCGGCGCGTTCGCCGCCTCGATCGCCGGCTCGAGACGCGCACAGCGCTCGCTCGTTGACGGCGGCCTCGGCCTGTTCCACACCGTCACGGCGATCATGGGCGTGCTGTCCGCCGTCATCGTTCACGCCTTCGTGGTGGGCGACTTCAGCATCAAGTACGTCCAGCGCTACTCGGACGCGTCCCAGCCGCTGTTCTACAAGCTGGCATCGTACTGGGGCGGGCTCGACGGTTCACTGATGTTCTGGGTGACGCTGCTGGCGACGTTCGGCAGCGTCGCCGTGTATGTGAATCGCGAGCGTCACCGGCTGCTCGTGCCATGGGTCGTAGCGGTCATCTCGCTGGTGGAGATGTTCTTCCTCTTCCTGATGGTGATCCACAACAACCCATTCGAAACGTACCTGACGACGGTGCCGACGGAGGGCGCGGGTCTCAGTCCGCTGTTGCAGAACTTCTACATGGCGATCCATCCGCCACTGCTGTACCTCGGCTTTGTCGGCATGACGATTCCTTTCGCGTTCGGCATGGCCGCGCTGGCGACCGGACAGGTGGATGACTCATGGCTGCGCGCCGTGCGGTCGTGGACGATGATGGCCTGGCTGTTCCTCACCGTTGGTCTCTCACTCGGCGCACTCTGGGCCTACGAGGAACTTGGCTGGGGCGGCTACTGGGGCTGGGACCCGGTGGAGAACGCCGGCCTTCTGCCCTGGTTCACCGCGACGGCCTTCCTGCACTCCGTCATCGTCCAGGAACGGCGGGGGATGCTGAAGGTCTGGAACATGGCGCTCGTCATCGTCACGTTCTTTCTGACCATCTTCGGCACCTTCATGACGCGTTCGGGCGTCGTCCAGTCGGTGCACTCGTTCGGCGAGAACCGCGAGCTCGCGTGGCTGTTCACCGGATTCATGGTCACGACGCTCGTGCTGAGCTTCGGCCTGTTGATCCGCCGGCTGCATCTGCTGCGCGCGCGTAACGAGCTCGATTCGTGGATCTCGCGCGAGGCCGCGTTCATGGCGAACAACTGGGTACTGTTGTTCTCGGCCTTCTTCGTGTTGTTCGCGACGATGTTCCCGACACTGAGCGAAGCCGTAACGGGGGAGCGCCTGACCGTCGCCGCGCCGTTCTTCAACACATGGCTGACACCGGTCGGCCTGGTGCTGCTGTTCCTGACGGGCGTCGGCCCGCTGCTCGCGTGGCGCAAGTCCGCGATCAGTAACCTGGCGAGTCAGTTCATGCTGCCGACTGCCGCTGGAGTGGTTACCGCCGGTGGCGTCGTGTTCCTCGGCGTTCCGTTCTGGGCGTCGGGGCTCTGTTTCGGCCTGTGCGGCCTCGTGACGATGACGATCGTCCAGGAGTTCTGGCAGGGTGCGGCCGTGCGCCGGCAGTCCACAGGCACGGACATCTTTACGGCGCTCGTCGGCCTGTTTGCGCGGTCCAGGCGCCGTTACGGTGGCTACGTCGTCCACCTCGGCATCGTCCTCGTGTTCCTGGGGTTTGCCGGCGGCGGCTTTGAGCGCGAAGAGCAAGTACTCCTGAAGCCCGGCCAGCAGGTGGACGTTGCGCCCTACACCGTGCGTTTCAGTTCGCTGGGTATTACCGACGACGGACAGAAGCAGATGGTGACGGCGCAGGTCGAAGCGTTCCGGAATGGCAAGCCGATCGGACGGATGTTTCCGGCCAGGTGGTTCTTCCGGGGTCGCGAGGGAGAGCCCACAACCGAAGTTGCGCTCCGCCGGACATTTGCTGATGACCTGTATATCGTGCTGGCGGGCTACGCGGTCGAAAACCAGTCAGCCACCCTCGTCGTAAAGGTCAATCCGCTCGTCAACTGGATCTGGCTTGGTGTCGGCATCATGGCAATGGGGACATTCATTGCTCTGTTGCCGGAGCGCGCGTTCGCATTCGCAACGGCGAAGGTGCCCGCCGGCGCCGCGACCACGACGATGGTTCTGTTGCTAATTCTGTCCGGCTTCGGTGTGGGACTGGAGGCGCAACATGTCGAATCGGCGCAGACCGTCGCCGTCATTCCGAAGACGCCCATGGAGCGCGAACTCCAGTCGCAGATCATCTGCATGTGCGGCACGTGCGGCCGCAAGAAAATCGGCGAGTGCACCTGCCCGGATGCAGAGAAGATGCGCATCGAACTGGCCGGCCTTGTCGAAAAGGGCATGACGCACGACCAGATCATCGAGCACTTCGTCACGAAGTGGGGCAGCCAGGAAGTCCTCGCGTCGCCGATCGACAAGGGTTTCAATCGGCTGGCGTGGTTGCTGCCATATGCGGTGGGCGCCATCGGGGTCGTCGCCGCGGGCGGACTGGCCATTCGGTGGTCGCGTCGCCCATCGTCCGGTGGAGCCTATGGCGCGAACGTCCCCGTGGATCCCGCACTCGAAAGCAGACTCGATGACGAGCTCCGCGACCTCGACTGAGCGGCGCGAGCAGGAGTCCGCGGCCAGTTTCCATCCCTGGCATTTCTTCCTGTTGTTGTCGATGGCCGGCGCGACGGCGGCGGTCATCGTCTCGCGCGAAACGCATCCGGCGGCCCTGCTCCTGCTGAGCGCGGCGGTGATCTGCGCCGGTCTCGTCGCGATCGCCCTGACCCAGGCCGTCAGCGGATTCTTCAGGAACACTTCGATTGCGCCTCTCACACTGACGGCGCGCGAGGTGCTCGAGCGCGAGAAGACCCTCGTGCTGCGTTCAATCAAAGAGCTCGAGTTCGACAAGGCCATGGGGAAGGTCAGCGACGCCGACTTCGCCGAAATCTCGGGACGCTTGCGCGCGCGAGCGATCACCCTCATGCAGGATCTCGAGCGCGCGCCGGAGGAGAGCGCGGCGCCGGCGCCAGTTGCGCGGGCCGGACGGTGTCCGAGGTGCGAAACGCAGAACGATGCGGATGCCCGGTTCTGCAAGAACTGCGGCAACTCGTTGCCGGCGGGCCGGGCGGTGCGTTTGTGATGCCTCAAACACACACGGAGACCACCAAGAAAGGCAGAGATAGATCTTCGTGGTCTCAGTGTGTGTCTGGGGCGCTTGTGTGCGCGTTTGTCATCTCGACCTCGATTGCACTCAGTGCGCAGGTAGCGATGCCGAACTTCAAGGAGATGTCGGGCTCCGTCCTTCCCACGAACGAGATCCCCGCGGGAACGGTCTCGGTCCGAGTCGTTCGTGGGGGGCCTGACAAGCCCCTCTCGAAGCAGTCCGTCGAGTTCTTCATCGATGGGAAGCCGCGCAAGTCAGTGACCGACGAGATCGGGCGGGCGCAAGTGAGTGGACTGGCCCGCGGCACCCGAGTGCGCGCCGTCGCCGTCGTCGATGGCGAACGCCTCGAGTCGCAAGAGGCGATCGTCGAGGCGAGCGGCTTGCGTATTCTCCTGGTGGCGACCGATCCCGAGGCCGTGAAACGCGCCGAGGAAGACAAGGCCCTGGCTGCCGCGCCGCCGGTGAAGGGCATCGTTGTGATGGGCAGTGAGTCGCGGGTCATGGCGGTGATGACGAACGACCGCCTGGACATTTATTACATCCTGCAGATCGTGAACTCCGCGAGAACGCCCGTTGATATTGGCGGGCCGCTCGTGTTCGATCTGCCGAAGGAAGCTCGTGGCGCCACCGTGCTGGAAGGATCGTCGAAGCAGGCGACAGCCAACGGCCCGCGCATCAGGGTGACCGGACCCTTTGCTCCGGGGGTGACGGCCGTGCAGGCGGCGTACGAGCTGCCATACAGCGGCCCGGTCGCGCGCATCGAGCAGAAGATGCCAGCCGCATTGCAACAGGTCACAATCGTCGTGCAGCAGATCGGCGGCTTGTCGATTTCGTCGCCGCAGATTCAGTCGAAGCGGGACGTCGTGGATCAGGGGCAGGCCTTGATCCTCGCGCAGGGACCGGGCCTCGCCGCGGGGCAGACGCTGTCGCTCGAGATTTCCGGACTGCCGCATCATTCGACGTGGCCGCGGACGCTCGCCCTGTCGCTCGCGAGTGTTATCGCCGCCGCCGGGATCTGGGGCGCCGCGACTGCTTCGACGCGCCGCCGGACTGCCTGACTGTGCCTTCGCAGGCGACGCTCGACTTCGACAACGTTCATCTGCGCGAAGCGTCGCGACACTACGGACGCCGCCGGGCGCTCGCCCGGACGTCCCTCACCTTCGGCCGCGGCGAAATCGTCGGCCTCTTCGGGCCAAACGGCGCCGGCAAATCGACGATGCTCGGGCTCCTGTCCACGACCCTTCATCCCACGACGGGCTCCGTCCTCTTCGGCGACCGCCCGGCGGCAGACCTCGGCGACGACCTGCGCCATCGCATCGGCGTTCTCGGGCATGACCTGTTTTTGTATGGCGATCTGACGGCTCGCGAGAACCTGCGGTTCTTCGGCCAGCTCTACGAATTGCCGAATCTCGATGCGCGAGTGCAGGTGGCCCTCGATGAGGCCAGGCTCGTGGAGCGCGCCGATGATCGCGTCTCCGGATACTCGCGCGGACTCAGGCAACGCCTCGCGCTCGAGCGCGCGCTCTTGCACGACCCGCGGCTGGTACTGCTCGACGAACCGTTCACCGGACTGGATGACGATTCGGCCGGTTTCCTTGCCGCGCGGCTCCGCCGCCTGCGCGCGAGCGGCGCCATCGTGCTAATGGCGACCCACGACTTCGACAATGCCGCCGGGTTGGTGGACCGGATGGTGTGTCTCCGGAACGGCCGCGCGCGCGAAGTGGCAGTCGACGGCCGCGCGTTGCGGGACCGCTATCGCGCCACGATGGCCGAGGAGTGGCCGTGAGCGTCCTGAGAGCCGCTCTCCTCATCGCGCGAAAAGATCTAGTCGTCGAGTCCCGCAGCCGTGAGTTGGCCTACACGACGTTGTTCTTCGCCGTGTCGTGCGTCCTTGTGTTTGCTTTCGCTCTAATCCGGGAAGGCCGCGCCCTCGAGGATGCCGCGGCCGGCATTCTCTGGGTCGCGATTGCGTTCTCAGGCACCCTTGCCCTGGGTCGCGCATTCGAGCGCGAGCGCCAGGCGGAAACACTCAAGGCCCTTCTGCTGGCGCCGATCGAACCGTCAGCCGTCTATCTGGGAAAGCTGACGGGTCTGTTGATCCTCATGATCGGCGTGGAGCTCATCGTCGTCCCGGTCGTCGGTCTGCTATTCGATGCGCCGATCCTCCGCGCGCCGCTTCTGCTGGCGGCATTGCTCGCCGCAGGCACAGTTGGATTCGCAGGCGTCGGAACGCTGTTCGCCGCGATGCTGGTTCGCGCGCACTCACGTGACGTTCTGTTGCCGGTACTCCTGTACCCGATCACGGTGCCGGTCATCATCGCCGGCGTGCGGGGCACCGCGGCGATTTTCGCGGCCGAGCCAAACCTCGACGTGGCGGGCTCATGGCTGTCAATGCTGGTATTCTTTGACGCGGTTTTCGTAACGCTCGCGCTCTGGACGTTCCGTCCGGTCATGAGCGACTGAATCATGACACTGGCCACCCGGCTCGTTCCGCTCCTCGCGATTGCGACAGCGCTGATGTTCGCGCCCGCACCGTTCATGATCTACGGCGCGCCCCTCGAGTCGACGATGGGCGTCATCCAGAAGATCTTCTACTTTCACGTGCCTGCGGCCACGGCCGCGTTCATGGGCGCCATCGTCTGCGGTGTTGCGAGCGCGTTGTTTCTCTGGCGCCGGAACCGCTTGGCGGATCACTTCGCGCTGTCGGGTGCGGAACTGGCCGTGCTCTTCGGGCTGATCATGCTGGTCACGGGACCGCTTTGGGCGCGCAAGGCCTGGGGCATCTGGTGGCAGTGGGACGTCAGGCTCACGACGGCGCTCGTGATGTGGATGGTGTTCGTGTCGTATCTCCTCGTGAGGAGGTTCGGCGGTCCGGGATCCGAAATGATGTCCGCCGTTGTCGGCGTATTCGGGATGGCGCTGGTGCCGTTCGTCTACATCTCGGTGAACTTCTGGCGCACCATCCATCCGACGACCAACGTCGTGCCATCGCTGCCCGCGTCCATGATGTGGCCGTTCGGATGGTCGATGATCGCGTTCACGCTGCTCTTCACGACGCTCTTGCTTGTTCGCGTGCGGCTCGAGACGAACCGCGCGATGCTCGAGGATGCATATGTTGCGATGGAAGACTGAAAAGAACTGGCTCGGATTCGGCCTGGTCGCCCTGCAGGGGCAGGACGGATTCAAGCCGGCGACAGATCTTGGCCGCGAGACGTTGCCCGCGCTTCCGCTCGTCTACGGGGCCTACGCGTTCTGCTGGCTCGTCGTGATCGGGTACGTATTCCTCCTGTGGCGGCGGCTGGACCGCGTCGAAAAGGACCTCAAAGAGGTGAGCGGCCGCGTGGGTGCAGCCAGACGCTAGCCGTTCGTCATGCCGGCCACTCACTTCATTTTCATTCCGGCCGTTCTGCTGATCGGCATCGTGATCGGCTGGATCCTCGGATCGCGCGCCGCCCAGGATGCCTACGCGGCCGAGCTTCGCCGCAGGGAAGAGCGCGAGAAAAAGAACCGAGCGTGAGCTACTGGCCGCGTTCGAGGCGGAACGCCAGCCACTCCGGCAGTCCCGCGGTGAGAATCGCGGACTGCGCCGCGGCGATGTCGTAGGGCACTCGGCGAAGCTGCAACGTGCCGGCCTCCAGATCGAGCACCCCATACGCGGCGCGCGGATCCCCGTCGCGCGGCTGTCCCACTGAACCCACGTTGATCAATGCAGGAGCTTCGCGTGGCAGCCGCAGCAAGTCCGTGGCTTCCGGTGCCGCTACGACGGGATCCTGCGCGGTCGCGTAGATGGCCGGCACGTGCGTGTGCCCGAAGAGACAGATGCGGGCGCGGGCCGAATCGGCCGCACGGGATGCGTCGTGGTCATCAAAGACATAGTGGTCCTCGTCGAACGGGGTGCCGTGACAGATCTCGATACCGGCGTTGACGAGCTGCGGGCCCTTTGGCAGGCTCCGCAGCACTCCCAGGTGTTCCTCGTCCAGCACCTCCGCGGTCCACTCCGCGGAAACCCGCGCGGCATCGTTGAAGAGCAGCGGCGATTCGATGCCGGCGCAGACCTTGTCGTGATTCCCGCGAATCATCGCGGCGGGCTCGAGCGCGAGCGTCCGATCGATGACGGCCGCCGGATCGGCGCCGTATCCCACGAGGTCACCCAGCACCAGCACGGCGTCGTAGCCGATGGCCTGTGCGTCCTCGATCACGGCGTCCAGTGCCTGAAGGTTGGCGTGCAGGTCGCTCAGGATCAGGTACCGCATGGCGTTACCGCGCGGCTCCCGGCCATGCGTCTCCGTGGTCCCGGTATTCAACCAGCGTGGGCGCACGCTGGACGGCATCCAGCACAATCTCGACGGTGGCGTCCACGGACGTCGATCCGGCGGGGATGTGCACGTGAGCCTGGCGGTATGCGTCGAGCCGTGTGGCGTAGAGGCGTTCCAGATCGGCGCGGTTTGCCGCGAGCGGGCGCCGGCCGTCGAGCGGGATGCGCGCGATGACCTCGACCAGCGGGACGTCCAGCCAGATTGAAACACCGTCCATGTTGATTGCCGAGCGACTCTCCGGGTCCGCGAACGTACCGCCACCCGTGGCCACGACGACGTGCCGTAGGGGCTGAAGAAGCTTGAGGATCTCCCGTTCCACGCCGCGGAAGTAAGCCTCACCGTGTCGCGCGAATATGTCGGCGATGGTGAGGCGTTCGCGCCGTTCGATGAGCTCGTCGATATCCTCGAATTGCCAGCCCATCCGGGCAGCCAGAGCGCGCGCCACGGTTGTCTTGCCGCTGGCCATGAATCCCACGAGATAGATCTTGTCAGGCGTCACGGCCGCAGCCTCGCGAGGTCCGCGGCAAACTGCGGATAGGACACCGACACGGCGTCCGCGCCGGCAATTGAAACGCCGTCGCGAGAACCCAGGCCGACAATGGCGAAGGCCATCACGAGGCGGTGATCCCCCGCGGCAGTAGCGGTCCCGCCTCGCGGCCGTCCCCCGCGCACGACGAATCCATCAGGCCGCTCGTCTGCATCCACACCGAGTGCACGCAGGCCCTCAACGAGAGCGGTGATGCGATCGCTCTCCTTCACTCGAAGCTCGGACGCCCCGGTCACATCCAGCGAACCGCCGAGCGCCGCGCGCGCAGCGAGGACGGGAAGCTCGTCGATCAGATCGGGCACTTCGGCAGCGCCAATCGAGCAGGCCGTGTGATCGCCATGCCTCACCGCGATCCGCCCGACCAATTCGCCGCCGGCGCCGTGCGTGACTTCGGTTCGAATATCAGCGCCCATGCGTCGTAGCGCCGCCACGAACCCGAGCCGGCGGGGGTTGAGGCAAACGTTCTCGATAACCACGTGCGATCCAGGAACGGCAGCGGCAGCCGTGCACCACACGGCAGCGGAGGAGGGATCTCCTGGGACGACGAGGCGCCCGCCGGAAGGCGCCACGGCTTCCTGACTACCCGGCACACGGACGGCGGCGCCCTCGACCGTACACCGAAGTCCGAAAGCGGGGAAGGCCAGCTCGGAGTGATCCCGCGTGGGCTGTGGCTCGATCACGATCGATTCGCCCGACGCGGAGAGTCCAGCCAGCATGACGGCGCTCTTCACCTGCGCACTCGGAACTTCCGGGCGCCACTCGACGCCGTGCAGTCCGCCGCCGCGGATGGTGAGTGGCGCGCGGCCCGCCTCTGAGGAGATGCTCGCGCCCATCGCCGTGAGCGGGTCAATGACCCGTCGCATGGGCCGGCGTTGCAGGGACTCGTCGCCAGACATCGTGACCTCGAGGTCCCTGCCCGCGACGAGTCCGGCGAGGAGCCTCATCGTCGTGCCTGAATTCCGGGCATCGAGCACGCTGTGCGGCTTCCGGAGTGAAGACCAGCCGCGTCCGTCAACGAGGACCGAGCGATCGCCCGCTGCCGAGATCGACACTCCAAGCATTCGCATGCAATCGACCGTCGCGGCGACATCAGCGCCCGGCGCCAGATTCGTAATCGTCGTCGTGCCACCAGCAATAGCGCTCAACATCACATAGCGATGCGAGATGGACTTGTCGCCAGGCGGGCTCAGCACACCGTCAAGTACGGCGGCTGGCTCGATTCTCATCACCGATGCGGCTCCGCCGCCTTGAACCATGGCGGTATATATGTTACTTACTCGGCGGCATGGTGTCTGACGCTCACCTGGTGCGGATCGAGTTGCCGAGCTCTTTCGACCTCCTCGATCTCATCCAGATCGTCAGCGATCGGATGTCGACGATGGCGGGCATGGAGGAGGACGCGATCCACTGGGTCAGCGTCGCGGTGCGTGAGTCCGTCATCAACGCCATCAAACACGGTAACAAGGAAGACCGCGCCAAACACGTCACCGTCGAGTTCCAGCTCAGTCCGCGCGAACGGCCAGACGAGTTCGTCGTCGAAGTCATGGACGAGGGCGAGGGCTTCGATCCCGAGGCGGTGGCCAATCCCCTCGAAGCCGAGAACGTGCTGAAATCGAGCGGTCGCGGCATTTTTTTCATGAAGAGCTTCATGGACGATGTGACGATGGCCCGGCGCCCGCAAGGCGGGATGTCGGTGCGCATGTCCAAGAAGCTCGCCTGAGTGCCACTCGATCCTGTCTATCTCGCTACTGGAATCGAGGCGGCGCTCGCCGCCGGCCGCATCCATCGGCAATACTTCCGCAAGAATCCTGAGGTTCAGAAGAAGGGGCCGATCGACCTCGTGACGGCTGCGGACGTCGGCGCCGAACGAGCGTTCCGGGCGCTAATCGCCGCACGTTTCCCCGATCATTCCGTGCTCGGTGAGGAACAGACCACCGGGCTCCCGAAGCATTCAGAGACGCGTTGCCGGTGGATCGTGGACCCGCTCGATGGCACGACCAACTTCGCTCACGGCCTGGCGTTGTTCTGTGTGTCCATCGCCCTCGAGATTGACGGGCGGGTCGAATTGGGCGTGGTCTACGACCCCATCGCGGACGAGCTCTTCACCGCCGAGCGCGGAGGCGGCGCGCGACTGAATGGGGAACTGGTGCAGGTCTCCCAACGGGCGACCCTGCTGGACGGGCTGCTGTGCACCGGCTTTCCGTATTCCATCCGGGAGCGCCCCGAACGACAGGTTGAGGTCTTCGCGTCTTTCCTGGGCCAGGCGCGGGCGGTGCGCAGGCTGGGATCGGCCGCTCTCGACCTCTGCTACGTCGCGTGCGGACGCTTTGACGGGTTCTGGGAGCGCCACCTCCATCCCTGGGACATGGCCGCCGGCGCCCTCATCGTCGAGGAAGCTGGCGGGCGAGTGACCGATTACTCAAAGCGGCCGATCGACCTCTTTGGCGGCCAGATCGTCGTATCCAACGGGCATCTCCATGAGGACATGCTTACCGTAATTGACGCGGCCGGCCGATAAAACCCCAGCGGTGCCTTGGCACCGGATCTGCTGATTGGTATATCGCGGCTCGAGAGCTGCGAACCTGGAGACTCACATGCGAACAGTCCGAGCAATGTCCCTGGCCCTTCTATTTGGCATGGTTGCCACTCCGGCATCAGCCCAGATTGTTCAGTCCCTCGGATTTGGCGTGGGATGGTTCTCGCCGCGTGGTTTTGATACCCGCGTGGACGGGGATGTCCTGGTCGCCGACCTGACGCAACCGGATGTGCTTCCCGGGGTCTCGGGGTCGTTGTCCTTTGACATCGGCAAGTTCCGCGGCGTCCCGTTCTTCGGCGAGTGGAACATCGGCATCAACAAACATGTCGAGGTGAGCGCCGGCTTCGCCTACTACTCGAAGAAGGTGGACAGCAAGTATCTCGACCTGGTGAATGGCGCCAAGAACAACGCGGAAATCGAGCAGACGCTGCGATTGCGGACGATGCCGATTACGGCGGTGGCGCGCTTCCTGCCGTTCGGCGATGCGACGGGCGTTCAGCCCTACGTCGGAGCCGGGATCGCTGCGGTCACGTTCCGGTACACCGAGACCGGCGAGTTCGTAGACCCATCGACGTTCGACATCTTCACCGACCGCTACACCGCCAAGGGCACGGCCGTCGGACCGGTGATTCTTGGAGGCGTCCGCCTCCCGCTCGGTGGTGACGTCTATGCGCTGACCGTCGAGGGCCGCTACCAGATGGTGACGGGCAAGACTGGCGGCGCCGCTGCCGGTTTCCTCGGCGACAAGATCGATTTGAGCGGTGGCCAGGTGAACTTCGGTTTCCTGATCCGTTTCTGAGAACTATCCGCTTCGTGGAGTAGGCGGCGGGCTTCAGCCCGCCGCCCGTCCGGCGGCCTGAAGGCCGCCGGCTACGGCCGTCACGTTACTGCCCCTCGCGGCGCTCGTAGAGCGCGAGGCCGCCGCCCTCGATGACGCGTTCAAAGCCGGCCAGGAAGGTCACGTCGCGCTGTGCGCGGGCGAAGAGCACATCGCCGCCCTCGGCGCGTTGTTCGATCAGCACCCATCGAACGGACCGGCGCGGGCTTTTGAGCGCGTCCAGCCACAGGTCACCATTCCCCTCGTGAAGGAATCGATCGAGCGAGAGCCCTGCCCACGACGCTTCCTGCATGTAGTGGGCGAGTGACCCCATGCTGGCGAGAATCGGCGAGCCGTCGTCTCGCGCCGCGAGCACCGCCGTGACCTTTTCGCGCTCCAGACGGAATGGCGTCTCCCACTGAGCCTCCAGCACCATCGGGGCCTTCATGTCGAGTGGCGGGCGCTGCCAGACGGCCAGGGCAAGAACGAGAAGCGCGAGGACCGGCTGCAACCGGCGCGGAAGAGCCGCGAGAGCGAAGCTTGCCAGGACGCCCGCCGCAACGACCATCGGAATCAGGTATCGAATCCTGAAGGGATGGCCAGAATAGAACGCCATTGACGGCAGCGCGACGGGCGCAACCAGCGCGAGGTAGAGCAGCACGTGCCGCCGCGCCTTCAGCGCCTGAATCACCAACACAAAGAGACCCACAAGGCCGCCGGCAGCGAGCGGCCAGCCAGCAAGGTCCAGAAAACCCGTCCAGATCTTGTCCATAACAACCGCGGGTTGATGCAGGAGCTCGGGGTCGGGCACGTAAAAGCTGTCGGACAGCGGCCACTTGCCAGTACTCGCAAAGCTTGCTGCCAGGAACACTGCGACGGCCCCCGCCGGGTACAGCCAGAGCTGTTGGATTGTGCGCAGGCGCCGCCATGAGAGCGCAACAGAGATCACGACAAGCGTGCCGCCGACGAGCCAGCCTTCATAGCGGGTGAGCACGAGGGTCGCAAGCAGGGCACCAGCCCGGTGAGCACTGGACTCGGATCGCACTTCCAGGCACACATCCACCGCGACCACCGACAACAGCGTCAACCCGAACAGCAGGGGCTCGGTCATCGGGGTGGACTGGAGATAGAGCACATTGGGATTCGCCAGCACGAGCGCAGGCCCTGCAAGCGCAGCCACCATCGAGCCCGTTCGCTGGGCGATACGCCATGCCGCGGCCGAGAGGCCGGCGCTGAGCGCGACCATCGAGATCAAGACGGAGAGTCCGCCGGTGCGATAGCTCCAGTCCGGGATCGTCGCAATCAGATTCAGGAGATGTGGCAGTGGCAGCCAGACCGATCCGAACTGGCGCCATCCCGGCGTGAGGCTGTCGAAGACGCGGCGTGAAACAACTAGATGTGCCCGCGCATCGTAGTGGCTGAGCGTGAGATTGCTGCTTGCGTACAGCAGCGCGGCGGCGCCACCGGTCACGAGTGCACCAGCCAACACGATCCACGCGACTCGACGAGCGGAAGTTCGTGCGGAGGGGTCGGATATACTGCTCGGGTACTTCTGCAACATCGGGGCCGTGCTACCCCATTTTAGATGCAGTTCCTTCACAACATCGCCGCGAGAGCACAGGCCTTTGCTGAATCACTGGGCGGTCCCGGTCTGCTCCTCGTCGCATTCGTCGATTCGTCATTCCTGACGCTGCCGGAAGTCGCGGACATCCTGGTCGTGCTGTTCGCGATCAGGTCGCCCGAGAACTGGCTCTACTTCTCGATGATGACGACCGTTGGATCCGTCGCCGGCTCGTACGTCCTGTATTTCGTCGGACGAAAGGGCGGGGAAGCGCTGCTGCGCCGTCAGTTCCACGAACGGCACGTCGACCGCGGCCTGGCGTGGTTCAAACGCTTCGGCGGCTGGGTGCTGGTCGTTCCTGCGATGTTGCCTCCGCCCACGCCATTCAAGTTGTTCGTCCTCGTAGCCGGCGTAGCCGGCGTTGAACGGCTGCGGTTCATCGTGGCCGTCGCCGTGGGGCGCGGGCTCCGGTACGGAGGCGAGGCCTACCTGGCGACCATTTACGGCGAAGAAGCCCTCGCGTTCGTCAAGGACAACGTCTTCCATCTGATCGTGCCGGCCCTCGTGGCGGTACTTGTGCCCATCGCTGCATGGTGGGCCTGGCGCAGGCTGATCAATCAGAGCAAGGCGCCACCAACGGCACCCGACCGGCCGGGCGGTCCGGGCAACGTAGAATAGCGGCCACCGTGAAGCCCGAGCTTTCGGTCGTCATTCCGATCCTGAACGAGGCCGCCAACCTCGAGATCCTCCATCAGGAGTTCACTCAGGCACTCGCCGCCACCGGCCGCGCCTACGAATTGCTGCTCATCGACGACGGCAGCACCGATGAGTCGTTCGCGATCATGAAGCGGCTTCAGGCCGGCGACCGCCGGGTGCGGGTGATCAGATTCCGCCGCAACTTCGGGCAGACCGCGGCTTTCGCGGCGGGCGTCGATGCCGCGCGTGGTGACGTCGTGATCACGGCCGATGGCGATCTCCAGAACGATCCCGGTGATATTCCCGGCATGCTCCAACGGATGTCGGCGGACGGCGCCGACATCGTCTGTGGCTGGCGCAAGGATCGCAAGGACGCGTTTCTCAGTCGCAGGCTGCCGTCGATGCTGGCGAACCGACTCATCTCCTGGGCGACCGGCGTGCGGCTCCATGACTACGGCTGCTCGCTGAAAGTGTTCCGCGCGGACGTCATCAAGACGCTGCACCTTCGAGGCGAGATGCATCGCTTCCTGCCCGCGCTCGCGAGCGGCATTGGCGCGACGATCGTCGAGATGCCGGTGAATCATCGCCCGCGCACGCGCGGCACGTCCAAATACGGCATCGGGAGGACGTTCCGGGTCATTCTCGATCTCCTCACCGTGAAGTTCATCCTGAGCTACTCGACACAGCCGCTCCAGATCTTCGGCATGCTCGGGGGCGTCATGGCCCTCACTGGAGCGGGCCTCCTCGGCTATCTGGGCACGCTCCGGCTGCTGCATATCGAATCCATCATGCAGCGGCTGCCGCTGACCCTCCTCGGCATCCTGCTCCTGTTCACCGGCGTCCAGTTCGTGACGCTCGGCCTGCTGGCCGAGCTTCAGGCGCGCAACTACCACGAGCTCCAGAACCGTCCGAGCTACGTCGTCAGAGAAGTGGTCGAGTCGCTGGACGAGTAAGGCGAGCTGACTGAGATCAGCTTTCAGCGGGTGTCGTGGCGTACGTGCGGCGGCGGGAGAGGTAGGCGGCGGCGCCGCTCATGGAGAACGCCATGACGAGGCCGGCGCCGATGAAGGACAGCGCCATTGCCGATTCGAGAGGCACGCCGATCTTGGTGAGGTAGAGGCCGAAGGTGGCCTCGCGCACGCCCAGACCGTTCAGCGACAGCGGCATCATCTGCACGATGAACGAGACGGGGACAAGAATCGCCAGATGCCCGATGGGTACGGTGATGTGCAGGGCGTTCGCCACCGCCGCGTAGTACCCGACAAGGATCGCCTGCACGGCGATACCGCCACCGAAGCCCGCGAGCATCGCACCGGGCGCCTGCCGGAACCGGACGAGCGCGGCCGTGATCGTCTCTACCCGTTGATCGACCCACTCGGGATGGATCATCCGCAGCGGACGCGCCAGGACGCTGAGCTCCCGCGGTACCGCGAGCACCAAAATCACCAGCCCGAGCACGACCAGCAGTCCGGTCCAGAGGAGGCTCGGTCCGAGCGGGCCGATGGCTTCACTGCGCCGCGCGGCCAGCGTCGACCCGCACGCGGCAACGAATGCCAGGCCCAGGACACCGAGCCCACGGTCGAACAGCACGACGGCCGCCGCGAGGGTCTTCGATCCGGCGGGCTTGGCCGTGTCTTTGATGCGAAAGACATCGCCGCCGATGTTCGACGGCAGAAAATTGTTCGCGAAAATCGCGACGAAGAACGAGTTGAGCAGCGAGCCGAACGCGACGTGCACATGCTGAGCCCGCAACAGCAGCTGCCACCGCCAGGTGCTGACCAGCAGCATGACGACGTACAGAGTCAGAGCGGCCGCCACCCAGAGCGGCGAAGCATTGCGGATCAGGCGCCACAGATTGCCGGCGTCGATGCGAACGAACAGCAGGTAGAGCAGTCCCGCACTGACACCAATCTTCAAAACCCAGAGCAGAGTCGACTTCAGAACGGAGGGGCGCTCGGCGGGCGGCTGAGGTGGCGTCATTACTTCGCGCGCCCGGTACGCCCGGCGCAATGGGCGCGTAGTGTACCATGCCCATCGAGGCTGTTTGTGAGCTACGCGACGCCACTCGAGGCTCGTCTCGCCAGAAAAGTAACCCGCGCCATCGTCGAACATGGCTTGATCGAAGACGGCGATCGCGTGATGGTCGGCCTCTCAGGCGGCAAGGACAGCTGGGCGCTAATCCAGATCCTTGATGTGCTGCGACGCCGTGCGCCAATCAAATTCTCCTTCGTCGCCGTCAACGTCAATTCGGGATACGAACGGTTCAGGCACGACCTGGTGACCGAGGCATGCGCGGCTCGGGGCTGGGAGTGCCACGTGGAGCACACGACAATCGGGGCGGTCATGGACGACATCCTCGATGATGGCGACACCCCGTGTTCGCTGTGCGCCCGGCTGCGCCGGGGCGTCTTGTATCGCCTGGCAACCGAAGTCGGCGCGACGAAGATCGCGCTCGGCCATCATCTGGACGACTTCATCGAGACGGCGCTTCTGAATCTGTTCTTTCAAGGGGCGCTCAAGGCGATGCCGGCTCGGTTGGTTTCGGACTCGAAGAAGCACATCGTGATCCGGCCCCTGGCCTACGTGACCGAAGCCGAGGCTCGCAGCTACACCCAGGAGTCCGGACTGCCGGTGATCGGCTGCTGCTGCCCGGCATGCGGCGATCTCAGCCTCAAGCGGCAGCGCATGAAGCGCCTGATTGCGGATCTCGAGATCGAGCATCCGGACATCAAGAACTCGATGATGTCCGCGCTCGGCAACGTGGTGCCAGGCCACCTCCTCGATCGGCGTCTCATGCCGAACGCCGACCTAGCCGGATCGATCGCCAGCGTCTGAGCATGCGCGCGGTCGTCCAGCGCGTTGAGCGCGCGTCAGTCACCGCGGAAGGGCGCACGGCCGGACGAATCGGCCCCGGGCTCCTCGTGTTTGCCGGCGTAGCGGCCGGCGACGGGCCAGCCGACATCGAGTACATCGCGTCAAAAGTAAGAGAGTTGCGCGTGTTTCCCGATGAACACGGAAAAATGAACCGGTCGCTCGCGGATGCCGGTGGTGAGTTGCTGGTGGTATCGCAGTTCACTCTGATGGGCGACGTGCGCAAAGGGCGACGGCCGGCGTTCGATGCGGCGGCGGCGCCAGCCGATGCAAGAGCCACGTTCGAGGCACTGCTCGATCGGCTCCGTGCCGGAGGGCCCGTGGAGACGGGCATCTTTCAGGCCCACATGAACGTAGATCTGGTGAACGACGGCCCTGTCACCATCCTGCTCGACAGCCGGCGCCAATTCTGAGAGGACGAGAACGATGAGAATGCCCGTGAGTCGCGTGTTTGCCGCCATCCTGCTCGTAGCGGGTACCGCCCAGACCGCAGCAGCCCAGTCGAGACCACTCGCCACCGAGGACCCCGAGACCGTACCGAAGGGGTTTGTCCTCCTGGAAGGCGGGTTCGACGTTCTTGGCAAGACTTCGTTTCCTGCGTCAGGACTCAAGGGCGACCTTCTCCGAATCGGCACGTTCGGCGTCAGTGTCGGCGTCAACTCGAGCGTCGAGCTGCAGTTCGATGGCGGCCTGCGCCGCCGCCTGACGATCGACGGCTTCGATGCCTCGGCGCCGCTTGCTGGCCGCTACACCGGAACCGGAACGGCCACGGGCGGGTTCGACGATCTCTTTGTAGGCGTCAAGATTCGGTTCGCGCCTGAGACGGTGTCGCGCCCGGCCGTGGCCCTGCGCTTTGCGACGAAACTGCCGAACGCGGGCCCCGGAAGCGGCCTCGGCACATCGACGACCGACTTCGCCATCGGCCTCGCGGCGGCGAAGACCGTCGAGTCGGTGCGTGTCGCCGCGAATCTCGGAATAGCGTTCATGACGGAACCCTCACAGATCGCCACGCAGAACAAGCTGATGACGTACGGCGTGTCGGTAGCGCGGGCCGTTGCCACCGGCATCGAACTCGTCGGCGATGTCAACGGCCGCCTCGACACCGGCACGGACGCCGGTCCAGGTACCGAGAGCCGCGGAGCCGTTCGTCTCGGCGGACGCCTGACGCGGGGGCCGGTGCGTCTGGACGCGGGCTTTCTGATCGGCATCACCGACGTCGATCCGTCGTGGGGCGTGACCGTTGGTTTTACCTGGGTGTTCAAAGCCTTCGAGGTCAAGTAAGCTCTCGACGCATTACGCGGGAGCCCGAGTGCCTCAGGTCGCAGAACCGATCAGACTGGTCAAAGCCCACGCTTACGGAAACGATTTTCTGCTGACGACCGAGGACCTTCCGCGCGGTACCGCGCCGGAAGAGCTCGCGCGCGCGGTCTGCGACCGTCATCAGGGCGTCGGCGCCGACGGGCTCATCGTCGTGACGCGCACGCCGTCCGGCGCACACATGTCGTTGTTCAACGCCGATGGGACCAGACCGGAGGTGTCGGGCAATGGCGTGCGCTGTATCGGAGCCTGGCTGGCCCATACCGACAACCTGCAACCCGGGGCAGAACTCGTAGTCGAGACGGACGCCGGGCCTCGTCCTTTGCGCGTGCTGTCACGAGAGGGCAGCCGCGTCATGTTTCGAACCGGCATGGGGAAGCCGGAGGGCCTGCGCATGGTTGGGCTCTCCGTCGGGCCCTCGACCGTGTCGGCCGTCACGCTGCGCGTCGGGAATCCACAGTGCGTCGTCCTTGGCCCGGCCACGCTGGAGCGGTTGCACACGCTGGGCCCGGCGCTGGCCGTCCATCCACATTTCCCCGAGGGCACCAATGTCGCGTTTGCCGAGGTCCAGCGACCCGGCCACGTGCGCATCCTGATCTGGGAGCGCGGCGTCGGTCCGACGATGTCGTCCGGAACGGGGACCTGCGCGGCGGCAGTGGCCGCAGCAGCCCACGGCGGTGCTGACCGCACTGTGATCGTCGAGGCGCCGGGCGGTAGCCAGCGAGTCGAGTGGCTTGACGAGGGACTCTGGCTGACTGGCTGGGCCGAAGTCGTGGCCGGCGTCGATTGGTGGCGCGCCTGAGACCGGTGCTGGAGAAACTCCAATCTCTATCGCAACGGCCTGACAATTTCCTGCGCCTCTGCGCCTGAGTCCGGCCTCTGCTGGCTGGCCTGATGTTTGAAACGTCGGGGACTCATGCCGGATTCAGTCAAGCCCAATGAAGAATCGTACGACCGTCCTCGTGAGCGCCTGGCCCGAACGGGAGTCTCGGCTCTCGGCAATCGTGAGTTGCTGGCGTTAGTCCTCGGTCATGGCGGCGCCGGCCGGACCGCGACGGAAATGGCCGCGGCGATCCTGAAAGAACTCGGTGGGGTTCATGGACTGGCCAAGGCAAGCCCGGACCGGCTGGGCCGGCTCAACGGGATGGGTCCGGCTCAGTCGAGTCGCGTGCTGGCGGCGATCGAGTTGGGGAGGCGGACGCTGCTTGTATCCCCAAACGCAAGGCTGCCACTGCGCGAACCGGATGAGCTCGCGTCATTCCTCCTGCCCATGTTCGGCTCGCATTCGACGGAACGCTTTGGCGCGGTGCTGCTCGATGCGCGACATCGCCTCCTCCGGGTTCACCTCGTATCAGAAGGCAGCCTCGACTCCGCGCCGGCAATTCCGCGCGATGTCCTGCGGGAGGCCACGATCAGCCAAGCCGCGTCGATCGTGGTGTTTCACAACCACCCTTCCGGCGACGTCCTTCCATCGCGAGAGGACTTTGAGCTGACCGCGAGGCTCATCGACGCCGGTAAGATTGTCGGCATCGACGTCATCGATCACCTCATTCTGGGAGATACGGTGTACTGTTCGATTCGCAGGGTCTACGCACAGCTATGGCTCGAGTGATGTACCTCGATTGTTTCTCCGGCGCAGCGGGCGACATGCTTCTCGCGGCGCTGATCGACGCCGGACTGCCGGTCCAGGAACTGAAGGGCGCGTTGGGCAGCCTTGGTGTCGAGCACGCGCTCGAGGTGTCGCGCGTGACCCGCTCCGGCATCAGCGCAACGTACGTGAAAGTCAAGGAGCGTGGACGCCAGCACGAACATGCGCGGCATCACGACCACGGCGATCACCATGAACATCACGACCATCGCACACTGCGCGAAATCAACGAGTTGATAGGCCGTTCGGAGCTGTCATCCGCCGGTAAGAACCGGGCGGCCGCTCTGTTCCAGAGAATCGGCGAAGCCGAAGCCGCCATACATCAGACTCCGATCGACCAGGTGCACCTGCACGAGGTCGGCGCGCTCGACTCGATCATCGACATCGTCGGGGCGGTGTTCGCCCTCGAGTGGTTCGGCATTGCCGACATCGTGGCGTCACCACTCAACGTCGGGTCCGGGACCGTCCGGATGGAACATGGTGCGTACCCGGTGCCGGCGCCGGCCACGCTGCGGCTGCTGGAAGGCGTGCCCGTGTACAGCAGCGGCCCGGCGACTGAGCTGGTCACTCCGACCGGTGCGTTGCTCGTCAGCAGCTACGCGCGCAACTACGGTGTCGTGCCGGCAATGACCGTGCGGAAGATCGGATACGGCGCCGGCACCAAGGACTTCGACGGCGTCCCGAACGTTCTACGTGTGCTCATAGGCGATCGTTTGGAGGCGGCGAGTGCGGATTCCGGCCAGGTGATCGAGATCGCCTGCGAAATCGACGACATGAACCCGCAGCTCTTCGGCCCGGTCAGCGAGAAGCTCGTCGAGGCGGGCGCACTCGACGTGTTCCTGACGGCCGTGCAGATGAAGAAGGGCAGGCCGGGCACGCTGCTGACGGTGCTCGCGCCGGCGGCCGCGCGCCAGACCGTCACCGAATTGATTTTTCGCGAGACCACGACTATCGGCGTGCGCTTTCATGCGGTCGAACGGGAGACTCTTGACCGGAAGTGGGTGGATGTTCAGGTTGACGGCGGCTCGGTTCGCATCAAGGTGGCCGGCCGAAACGGCCAGGTGCTGAACGCCGCACCGGAGTTCGATGACTGCGTCCGTGTGGCCTCCGCGACGGGGCAGCCGGTGAAGGCTGTGCAGGCCGCCGCTCTGCGAGCCTGGCTGGAGAGCGGATCGCACTAGAATGGGAGTTTCCCGAGGCCGCTCGGGGCCCAGTCATCGACCATGCAGCGCTTCTATCTCACGACGCCGATCTACTACATCAACGCGGAGCCCCATCTCGGGCACGCGTACACGACGATGGTGGCCGACGCCATCGCTCGATCGCGGCGGCTGCTGGGTGACGACGTCTTCTTCCTGACGGGCACCGACGAGCACGGACAGAAAGTCGAGCGGGCGGCCCAGAAGGCGGGGCTGGATCCCCATGTCTTCGCCGACAAGATCGCCGGCAAGTATCGCGAACTGTTCAAGGCGCTCAACATCTCCAACGACGACTTCATTCGTACGACCGAGCCCCGGCACATTCATGCGGCCCAGGCGATCTGGCGAAGGGTCAGGGACCGCGGGTATCTCTACAAGGCCCCGTATGAAGGGTGGTATTGCACGGTCGACGAGCTGTTCGTGCCGGAGGCGCAGCTGGTGGACGGCCGCTGTCCAACGTGCGGCACCGCAGTCGAGCGCCTGAGCGAGCAGAGCTATTTCTTCAAATTGTCGGCGTTCCAGGAACCGCTCCTCGACCTTTACCGCACCAATCCCGGGTTTCTGACGCCGGAGATTCGCCGCAACGAAATGATCTCGTTCGTGTCGGCTGGCCTCCGTGACTTGAGCGTCAGCCGCACGTCGTTCAAGTGGGGCATTCCGGTGCCTGACGATCCCGGACACGTCATGTATGTCTGGTTCGACGCGCTGACGAACTACCTGACAGCTGTCGGGTTTCCAGACGACGAGACGAGGTTTCAGCGGTACTGGCCGGCGGACGTCCATCTCATGGGCAAGGAAATCGTTCGGCAGCACACCGTCTACTGGCCGGCGTTCCTGATGGCGGCCGGTCTCGAACTGCCCAGGCGTGTGGTCGGTCACGGCTGGTGGCTGATGAACGACGCCAAGATGTCCAAGTCTCTTGGGAATGTCGTCCATCCGAAGGGCTACACGGATCGGTTCGGGGTCGATGCTTTGCGCTACTTCGTGATGCGCGAGATGGTCGTCGGCCAGGACGCCTCGTTCACCGACGACGTGTTCCTGACGCGGTACAACTCGGACCTCGCCAACGACCTCGGCAATGTCGTGAGCCGGACGACGACGATGATTCAGCGGTACTGCGAGGGGATCGTGCCTGCGCCGGCGGCGCCCGAGCCCGCCGACGTGGCGCTCGGCCAGCGGGTGGATGCCGTCATCGCGTCGGCGACGGCGCAGACGCTGGCGTTCGATTTCAGCGGTGCGCTGCGGGACGTCTGGTCGCTGATCTCGGATCTCAACAAATACATCGTCACTCGTGAACCCTGGACGCTCGCAAAGAATCCAGACCTGCGGCCCAAACTCGACGCAACGCTTGGAAATTCAGCGGACATTCTGCGCGTCGTGGCGGCGCTCATCGAGCCGGTGATGCCGTCAACGTCGGCGCGCATTCGCGTCATGCTGGGCATCGGCGCTGAAAGTTGGGTCGGCCTGAAGTCCGGATCGATTCCGGCGGGGACCAGGCTCGGAACGATCGAGCCGCTCTTTCCAAGAATGGAACACACAGTGGAGGAACTGCGACAGATGGCGGACAACCAACCGATAAACCCGGCCCCGGCAAGCGAGGCTGCGCCGGCGACTGCTCCGACTGAGGTGGCGGCCGCTCCAGCGGTTCCACCGAGTCAGTGGCCCATGGATCAGCGCATTTCGATCGACGACTTCATGAAGATCGATCTGCGCGTCGCCAGGATCACGGCTGCGGAGCGCGTCCCGAACTCGAAGAAGCTGATGAAGCTGCAGATCGACCTGGGCAGCGAGCAGCGGACGCTGGTTGCCGGTATCTCTGAAGCCTACGAGGCGGACGCCCTCGTCGGCAGGCACGTCGCCATCGTCGCCAACCTCAAGCCAGCGAAGCTGATGGGGATCGAGTCCAACGGCATGGTGCTCGCGGCGAGTCCCGATGGCGGCAAGCCGCTGCTGGTCAGCTTCGAGGCGCCGCCGTCGCCCGGCACGCGAGTCCGGTAGCCGTCGCATGACGTTGCGAGCCTCTCCGCACCAATGATCGACTCGCACTGTCACCTGGCTGACGAGGCGTTTGCCGGCGATCTGGACGACGTCGCCGGCCGAGCCCGTGCTGCCGGCGTAACTGAGGCGCTATGCATCCTGTCCGCTGACGAGCCGGACGAAGTTGCGCGCGCGGCCATCGTCAGCCGCGCCTGGCCTGCGGTGAGGTACGCCACAGCCGTACATCCCCACCGTGCCGGCGGTTACGCCGGCCGCGTAACCGACGCGATCGCAGCGACACACCAGGCGGCCAGGGCTTCGCATGCGGCTGCACTCGGCGAAATGGGACTCGACTACCACTACGACTTCGCGCCGCCGGATGTGCAGCGCGAGGTATTCGACGCTCAGGCCGGATTGGCCGTCGAGCTCACGCTCCCGGTCGTAATTCACACCAGGGAAGCTGCGAAGGATACGTTCGACATCCTGCGACGGCATGGCGTGGGAACGATCACCGGCGTCATGCACTGCTTCACGGGAACGCTCGAGGAGGCAAAGCAGTCACTGGAGCTGGGCTTCTACGTCTCGATTTCAGGAATCGCGACATTCCCAAGGTCGTCCGAGTTGCGCGACATCGCGAAGTTCATCCCCGACGACCGGCTTCTGGTTGAAACTGACGCGCCGTTCCTGGCCCCAATACCGCACCGGGGCAAACGAAATGAACCCGCGTGGGTCGTGGAGACGCTACGGCGGATCGCCGAGACGCGAGGCGTGGACGCAATTGCGCTCGGAGCGCAGGTTACGGCGAACTTTCATGCGCTTTTTGGACGTCCTTCGGACGAATCCACGGCGTAGAAACGGTGACGGCGCGTTGACACCCCAGCAAGTCCTATGGTCTGATTCCCGCAGGTTTTTTCACCGGTGAGCCTTCAGGCGCGACCGATTCCAGTGACTCCAACCTCACCATCCGTTCCGGGTCTGGCGGAGATCTTCGAGCCCGTACGCGAACAACTCGCGCGCGTGGAACGGGAATTCACCAAGCATCTGGAGTCGCGTGTTGAGCTGATCCCGCAGATGGGCAAGTACGTCCAGATGAGCGGCGGCAAGCGCGTGCGCCCCGCCGTTCTACTGATGGCGTCGCGTCTCTGCGGATACCAGGGCGATCGGGCGATTCTGAACGCGGCCGTCGTGGAATTCATTCACACGGCGACGCTGGTCCACGACGACATCATCGACGGCGCGGAAACGCGCCGCGGCAGGCTGACGGCACACTCGAGGTGGGGGAGCGACATCACGGTCCTCCTGGGCGACTACCTCTACATCCGCAGCATGGCCATGGCGCTCACGCAGGACACGCTGGAAGTGGTCCGGCTCCTGTGCGACGTGACCCTGCGGATGATCGAAGGCGAGCTCTACCAGCTCACCAAGACCGGCGACGCAGCGATCACGGAAGCCGAGCACCTCGAGATTATTCGCCGCAAGACGGCGTACCTGTTCTCGGGCTGTGCGGAAATTGGCGCGGCGCTTGGAACGTCGACGCCGGAGCAGCGGACAGCGCTCCGCAACTACGGATTCGACCTTGGCATCGCGTTCCAGATCGTGGACGACGTGCTGGACTACATGGCGGATCAGTCCGCGCTCGGCAAGCCCCTCGGAGGGGACTTGCGCGAGGGCAAGGTCACGCTGCCGGTGATTCTGCTCTTGCAGAAGAGCGGCCCCGAGGTCGCGGAACTGATTCAGTCCGTGATCGCCGAAGGGTCAGTGACCCCGGAGAACTGGCGCCGGATTCAGGACCTGCTCAGGCGCGAGGGCGCGATTGAGGCTGCGTTCGAACGAGCCGTGACGTACGCGGCAAGCGCCAAGCAGCACCTCCTGGCCGCCTTCCCCTCGTCCGCCGAACGGGACGGCCTCGTCGCTCTCGCGGACTACGTCGTCAGCAGAGACAGATAACATTTGTCATTTGAAGATTTGTCATTTGGTCATTTGGGTTCGCCGCAAAATGACAAATGGTAGATGTTAGATGACCAATGTAGATGCCGCCCGTGTCGCCGAACTTCGCGCCGAAATACGCCGGCATGAAGAGCTGTACTACCTCCACGACGCGCCTGAAATAACCGACGCCGAGTACGACGCCCTGATGCGCGAGCTCCAGGCGCTGGAGACACGGCATCCCGAGCTGCAAGATCCGTCGTCGCCGACGACTCGGGTCGGGGGCCGGCCTGCAGAGGGATTCGAGACCGCGGCGCACATGGCGCCGATGCTGAGCCTGGACAACGTGTACAACGCCGACGAGCTGCGCGAGTTCCACGGCCGGGTCTGCCGCGGGCTGGAGATCCCGGAGGACACCGCGCTGGCCTATGTCGCGGAGCTCAAGATCGACGGACTGAGCATGGCGTTGACATTTGCCGATGGCCGCCTTGCCCGCGGCGCCACACGCGGAGACGGCGTCCTCGGAGAGAACGTCACGCAGAACGTCCGTGTCGTGAAGGCGATTCCACTGAGGCTACGTGGCGAGGCACCTGCGCTGATGGAAGTGCGTGGCGAGGTCTACCTGCCGCGCGCGGCGTTCGATCGAATGAATGAGGAGCGCGAACAGGCCGGCCTGCCGTTGTTCGCGAATCCCCGAAACGCCGCCGCCGGAGCGATTCGCACGCTCGACTCGACCGCGGTTGCGAAACGAGGCCTCAGCGCGTTCTGCTATCAGATCGTCGTGCCATCCGGCGCCGGACTCCCGCAGCCCTCACATGCGGAGGTGCTGAGGCAGCTGGCTGCCTGGGGGCTGCCGGTGGAACCGCATTGGCGGCGGTGCGAAGGCATCGACGCTTTGATCGCTTTTTGCGAGGAGTGGCGGAACGCACGCCATACGCTCAAGTTCGAAACAGACGGCGTCGTGATCAAGCTCGACGACCTCGCGGTGCGCGATCGGCTGGGCATGACCGCGAAGTTCCCGCGATGGGCGACCGCATTCAAGTTCCCCGCGGAGCAGGCAAGAACGCGCCTCCTTCGCATCGATGTCAACGTGGGTCGCACGGGCGCCGTGACTCCGTTCGCCGTACTCGAGCCGGTTCGACTGGCGGGCACCACCGTTCAGTTGGCGACGCTGCACAACGAGCAGGAGGTCGAGCGACGCGACATCCGCCCGGGCGACGTCGTGCTCGTCGAGAAGGGGGGCGACATCATCCCGAAGGTCGTTGGGCCGGTGCTGGCGGAGCGGCCTCCCGACTTGCCGCGCTGGGAAATGCCGAAGCAGTGCCCATTCTGCCAGAGCGCCCTGGTCAAGCCCGAAGACGAAGTTGTGTGGCGATGCGAAAACGTCTCCTGCCCGGCCCGTATCCGAAGGGGATTGCTGCACTTCGCGTCGCGACGGGCCATGAACATCGAAGGGCTTGGCGAGTCGCTCGTCGACACGATCGTGAGTAACGGACTCGTTCGCGATTACGCGGATCTGTATCAACTGACTGCCGAGCGAGTAGCAGGACTCGAACGCATGGGGCCCAAGTCGGCAACCAACCTCATCGGGGAGATCGAAAGGAGCCGCACCGCCGAAATCTGGCGGCTGCTGCACGGCATCGGCATCCGGCACGTCGGTGAGGGCGGGGCCAAGGCCCTCGCGCGCGCGTTTGGCTCGGTGGCCGCGATTCGGCAGGCGCCGGTCGAGGCGCTCGAGTCGGTCGAAGACGTAGGGCAGGTCGTCGCGCGGTCCGTGCGGCAGTTCTTCGACGAGCCCGCCAACGTGGCATTGATGGACCGCCTGGCAGCGGCGGGCGTCTGCACGCACGTCGAGGCCGTCGCCAGCGATGCTGCGGCGAACCGTCCGCTAGCAGGGCAGATCTTCGTAATCACCGGCACTTTGGATTCGATCAGCCGGGACGATGCGAAAGCAGCACTCGAGGCGCGCGGCGCCAAGGTCGCCTCCTCTGTCAGCAAGAAGACGACGGCCGTCATTGTCGGCAGGGATCCCGGCAGCAAGGCTGACAAGGCCGCCGAGCTCGGGATTCGCACGCTCGATGAGGCAGGTTTTCAGGCCCTTATAATGAACAGCTGACGGTCATGACTCGGTTCGCGGGTGTTCTTGCGGCCTTCACGGCCGTTGTCGGGTTCCTTCTCGGCCTCGTCGTGATGGGCAGTCCACCACCGACGGCAGGCGTGACGTCCCACCTCCGTCAGACCGACGCTCCCCCGGTTACCTTCACATCGTCTACGTCACCGAGCGCCTCTTCCATGGGAGGTCCGGTCGATTTCTCATCCGTTGCCAGCCGTGTGAATGCCGCGGTCGTCAATGTGGACGCGGCAACCCGCGGCGATGGCCGGGTCCGGCCTGGCCCGCGATGGCGCCGGGACATGGCCGATGACCCAAGCGCCCCGCGCGAGGGCTCGGGCAGCGGATTCCTGATCGACGCTCACGGCTATCTCCTCACGAATTTCCATGTCGTCGATGGCGCGGATCGCGTGACCGTCACGCTCGCGGATGGGAGAAGCTTTCGCGCGCTCGTGGTCGGCGTGGATCCAGCCATCGACGTGGCGCTGCTGCGGATTCCTGATGCGCAGGGGCTCCCGTCAGTCGTGCTCGGTGATTCGGCAACGCTGCGTCCGGGCCAGTGGGTGTGCGCGATCGGCAACCCGCTCGGCTACGTACACTCCGTGACGGTTGGTGTCGTCAGCTACCTCGGGCGGAAACTGTTCGATCAGTCGCTCGACGCGTACATCCAAACGGATGCGGCCATCAGCCTGGGCAACAGCGGCGGCCCGCTCATCGACGCCGACGGCCGGGTCGTCGGAATCACGACCGCCGTGAGCGCGCAGGCCGCGAACATCGGGTTCGCCGTGCCGATCGGTCAGGTGCTTCCCATCCTCGATCAGCTCCGCGAACGCGGTCGGGTGTCGCGCGGATATGTGGGCATTGGTCTCACGACGCTGACGCCAGCGCTGCAACGCGCACTCGGACTCACCACCTCGGGCGGTGCGCTCGTGCAGGATGTCACCGCGGACACGCCGGCTGAACGCGCCGGTCTGCTGCCGTACGACGTCATCGTGACCGCCGACAGCACGCCGATCAGGTCGGACGAGGACCTGATCAGGCACATCGCGGCACGGACGCCCGGAACGACTTCCACGCTGAGCATCGTTCGTGACGCTGCGCGCCGCACGATTGTCGTGAAGCTGACTGAGCGGCCGCTCCCGGAGTCCGCCAGGCGGAGCACTCAGCAGACTGTCGACGCCAGGCCGGCCTCCGGGCGGGACCTGGGCCCGCTCGGGCTGACGGTTCGCGATCTCGATCGAGCCACCGCGATGCGCCAGTCGATACCTCCTTCGCTGCAGGGCGTGCTGGTCGTCGATGTGGATCCTGCCGGTCCGGGCCGCCTGGCGCGACTGCGGCCAGGGCACGTCATTCTCGAGATCAATCGTCGCCCGGTGACGACGGCCGCGGAGTTTCAAAAGGCCCTTGCGGCGCTGAAGCCCGGAGACGTCGCCGCGTTGTTCGTCTTCGATCAGCTGCTCGATCAACGCATCCTTGTCGCCATCGCCACCGACGGAGGTTCATGACCGGCAAGATTCTGGTAATCGACGACGAGCCGGCCATCCGCGACACGATGCGGATGATTCTCGAGTACGAGGGCTACGACTGCATCACGGCGGGATCCGGTGCGGAAGGGCTCACGGCAGCGGAGCGCGATTCACCGGATATCGTCTTTCTCGACATCAAGATGCCGGGCATGGACGGCCTCGAGACGCTCAGCCGTCTCCGGGGCATGAACGACACGCTGCCGGTCGTCATCGTCTCGGCGCACGGCACCGCGAGCACGGCGCTCGAGGCGGGCCGGCTCGGGGCCTTTCGCTTCATTGAAAAACCCCTCTCCAAGGACTACGTGCTCGACGCGATTCGCGAGGGGCTCGAGCTGGGGACCCTCAAACGCGAGAACCGCCAGATGCGATCGGCGCTCGAGACGAAGCACCATCTCGTCGGCGCGAGCCCCGCGCTCGGCCGCATCATGGACCAGGTCAAGCGCGCGGCGCCGACGAGCGCAACCGTCCTGATCCTCGGCGAGAGCGGCGTAGGCAAGGAGTTGATCGCACGCGCGATCCATCGCGCGAGCCTGCGCGCGCGAGAGCGGTTCGTGCAGGTGAACTGCGCGGCGATTCCGGAAGAGCTCATCGAGTCGGAGCTGTTCGGGCACGAGCGCGGCGCGTTCACGGGGGCCACCGAGAAACAGATCGGCAAGTTCGAGATGGCCGATAAAGGAACGATCTTCCTCGACGAAATCGGCGACATGAGCGCCAAGACCCAGGCCAAGGTCCTCCGGGTCCTTCAGGAAGGCGAAGTCGAACGCCTCGGTTCGTCACGTACGACGAAAGTTGACGTGCGCGTCATTGCCGCGACGAACAAGGACCTCGAGGAAGAGATCGCCCAGGGCCGCTTCCGCGAGGATCTCTACTTTCGTTTGAGCGTCATTCCCATCTCGGTGCCGTCGCTTCGTGAGCGTCTCGACGACATCCCGGCGCTGGTTCAGCATTTCGCGGGACAGTTCGCGCGGGAGAACAACCGGAAGCTGCCGAAGTTCTCACCGGGGGCGCTCGACGCCTTCAAACAGGCCCGCTGGAGAGGCAATATCCGCGAGCTCAGGAACGTCGTCGATCGACTGCTCATCATGAGCGATCGGGACGTCATCGAGGCCGAGGACGTACGACTCGTGGTGCGGCCCGATTCGGGCCCGTCGGCGCCGCGGGCGGCCACGGGCAGCGGCGTCCAGCCAGCCACCTTGCGCGAGTTCAAGGAATGGTCCGAGCGCGCGTTCCTAGTCGATCGGTTGCGCGAGCACGAGTGGAACATCTCGAAGACGGCCGAGGTTATCGACACCCCCCGCAGCAATCTCTACAAGAAGCTCGAGCAGTACGGCATCACGCAGGAGAGCGACGGCTGACACGCCCACAGCTTGTCGAAGGGAGCGGCTAGTCGAAGGGTGCTACGATCCTGATTGTCCGCCGCAGCGGACCAGATGACCGTCCCATCGTCGCGCTCCGCGCGGTGGTGGGGAGGAAAGTCCGAACTCCGCAGGGCAGTGCGCCGGGTAACTCCCGGTCGGGGCAACTCGAAGGACAGTGGCACAGAAAACATACCGCCGTCCCTGGCGCGCAAGCGCGAAGGACGGTAAGGGTGAAAAGGTGCGGTAAGAGCGCACCGCGTCTGTCGCAAGACAGATGGCAGGCAAAACCCCGCACGGAGCAAGACCAAATAGGGAGGCGACAGAGACGGGCGGCCCGCCCGAAGCCTCCGGGTAGGTCGCTCGAGCCCGTCAGTAATGCCGGGCCTAGAGGAATGGTTGTCATCCACCATTGCGCGCCGCAAGGTGCGCGACGGTGGAAACAGAATTCGGCTTACGGCACGCTGCGGTGGACACTTCCGATACAATCGCGTTCGTGCGCGCAAAATTTTTTCTACTCGTCTCATTCGTGATTCCGGTCCTTGCGGGTGCACTCGTACTCGCGCAGCAGGGCCAAGGCACGGCCGGCCAGCAGCAGCCTCCGCCCGCACAGGGACGCGGCGGTGGCGGCGCCCGTGGTGGCGGCGTCCAGCTCCAACGCGACGGTGAATGCCCGGCGGGCATGACGATGTGGCGGTACTTGCAGTGCAGGGCGCCGGAATGGCCCGTGCCGAGCATCGTCGACTACCGGCCGAAGACGACGCTCGTGACCGAGGAGCATCTGGTCCCCAAGGCGAAGTTCCCCGCAGTCGATGTTCATGGCCACGCGGGTGGCAACATCGCGACGCCGGAGGCCCTGGCCGCCTTCGTGGCGAAGCTCGATGCGGTTGGCGTTGGCGTGTATGTGAGCGCCGACAACACCTCGGGTGCGCGGCTGACGCAAACGCTCGACGTCATCCGGAACAGTCCCTACAAGGATCGGATCCGCGTGTTCACGGGGATTCCCCTGCAGGGCGTGGGGCCGGGATGGGCCGAGAGGGCCGTCGCGCAACTCGAGGCCGACGTGAAGGCCGGCGCCGTCGGCGTTGGCGAAGTCGGCAAGGGGTTCGGGCTCACCGCCCGGAAGGCCGACGGCTCGCGTCTAGCGGTCGATGAGCCGATGCTCGACGCGTTCTGGGCGGCGTGCGGCCGGCTCGGGATTCCTGCGTTCATTCACACCGCCGAGCCGCAGGAATTCTTCAATCAGCCGGACATGCACAACGAACGGTGGCTGGAACTTGCGCTCTTCAGTGATCGGCGGAACTACACGCCCGACAAGCCGACGTTCGAGCAGCTCATGACCGAAAGGAACAACGTCTTCCGCCGCAATCCGAAGACGAAGTTCATCGCGGCGCATTTCGGGTGGCACGCGAACAACCTCGGCCGGGCCGCGAAGATGCTCGACGAGTTCCCGAACGTGTACGTGGAGCTCGGCGCGGTGCTCTACGATCTCGGCCGCCAGCCTCGCGCGGCGCACGACTTCTTCGTCAAGTACCAGGACAGAATCCTGTTCGGCAAGGACTCGTTCGAGCCCGAGGAGTTCCCGTACTACTGGCGCGTCCTCGAGACGAAGGACGAATACTTCGACTATTACCGCGACTACCACGCGTTCTGGAAGATGTACGGCATGGATCTGCCTGACCCGGTCCTGCGCAAGGTCTACTATGAGAACGCCCTGAAGATCGTGCCAGGCATGCCGAAGATCGCGCGTTAGGCCAAGGAGACTCACCACGTGTCGTTGTATGTCGTCACCGGCGGCGCCGGTTTCATCGGCTCTCACATCGTCCAACGGCTTCTTGCGCGCGGCGACCAAGTCAGAATCGCCGACGATTTCTCCAGCGGGCGACGAGAGAACGTGCCACCGGGAGTTGAGGTCGTCGAAGGCGACGTCGCGGATCCGGCAGTCGCGGCACGGGCGGCCGCCGGCGGCACGTATGTGATTCACCAGGCGGCCATCCCGTCGGTGCCGCGCTCGGTCAAGGACCCCGTCACGTCTCATCGCGCCAATGTCGACGGCACGCTCAACATGCTGATCGCCGCGCGCGATGCCGGCGCCAAGCGGCTCATTTTCGCGGGCTCCTCGTCGGTGTACGGCGACACGCCTGTGCTTCCAAAGCGCGAAGACATGCGCCCGAATCCGCTGTCGCCGTATGCGCTGCAAAAACTGGTCGGAGAGCAGTACTGCCAGATGTTCACGCGTTTGTACGGGCTCGAGACCGTCGTAACGCGCTACTTCAACGTCTTCGGCCCCCGACAGCAGCCAGGCTCGCCGTACTCCGGTGTGATTTCGCTGTTCGTCGAGGCCCTGGCGGCGGGCAAGTCGCCACTGGTTCTCGGCGATGGCAAACAGACGCGCGACTTTACCTACGTCGGCGACGTTGTCACGGGCGTATTGGAGTGCTGCAAGGCGCCGAACGTGGCGGGGGAAGTGATCAACGTAGCCGCCGGCGGCCGCGTCTCGCTCCTCGAATTGATCCGATCGCTCCAGCGCATCCTGCACACCGACGCCGCGCCGACGTTCGGCCCCACCCGCGAGGGTGACGTGAAGGACTCGCAGGCAGACATCGCCAAGGCCAGGAAACTCCTGAACTTTGAACCGTCGGTGCCTTTCGACGACGGGCTGCGCGAGACGGTTGCGTGGTTTCAGTCGCGATCGAACGGCGCAACGGGAGTTTCCCGTCGGGCTGACTGAGCCGCCGTTCGGTTAACTCCAGGCGTCAAGGCTTCGAATCCTGCCGCGGGCCGTCACCGCCCACCCGCCACTCCGATCAACTAACTCCTTCTCCAGCAAGACATTGACGGGTACGCCTCGAGGTGCGCGCCGACCTGGCGCGACGCTTGCCTCTCCTGTGCGCGGGGCCGGTGAGACAGCACACGTCACTGGCGTCCGATCCTGCGTCAGCCCTGGACTGAATCGCCGGTCCCATTTCGGGCCAGGCTCGCGGGATACGGCCGCCGACCAAGGAGCGCAACGTCATGATTCGCACGATCCTCGCAGTGGCCGCACTGGCCACCACCTGGACCGTTGTCTCGCCGCTGGCGATGACCGGAGGCCAGTCGTCAACCCCACAACAGCAGGGCGCCGCGCAACCGTCGGCGCCGGCCGTCAACCTCAATACAGCCACACAGGCCGACCTGGAGAAACTCCCAGGCGTCGGGCCGTCGACCGCGAAGCTGATCCTCGAGTACCGGCAGAAGAACAACGGTTTCAAGAAGGTCGAAGAGCTCATGAACGTCAAGGGCATCGGCGAGAAGTCGTTCCTCAAGCTCAAGCCGCTCGTCACCGTCGCGCCGCCCAAGACCCTGGAAGGGTAGATCGCCGTGTTCTCGAACGACCGGGGGGCATCACTTGTCGAGCTGCTCGCCGTGCTGGCGCTGGCAGGCGTTCTCGCGGGCCTGTCAGCGCCGCTGTCGGCGAACACGCTCGACACCGGGCGGATCAGAGCCGCCTCCGCGTTCCTGAGCTCGCGCTTCCGGCTTGCTCGGATTGAAGCCGTAAACCGCAGCGCGAACGTCGGCGTGGTTTTCGATCAAGTGAGCGGCCAGTGGGAGATTCGGGCGTGCCGGGACGCGAACGGCAACGGGCTTCGTCGCGCCGACATCGCGTCAGGCGCGGACCCCTGCTTCGACGGCCCTCATCGCTTCGCCTCGATGTTCGCGGGTGTGGACATCGCAGTGGACCCGCTGCTGACAGGGCCGGTGGGGGAACCAGGTAATCCCGATCCCGTCCGCCTGGGCACGCCGGACATCGCGAGCTTCTCGCCGACCGGTAGTTGCACGGCTGGCTCGGTGTTCCTGCGTTCGTCGAAGGGCCAGCAGTTCGCGATCCGCATCGCCGGAGCGAATGGACGACTGCGGACCTTCCGCTATGACAAGACACCTCACGCGTGGTTTCAGTTCTGACGTGCGGGCAGTGACGACCCCTCGCGATTCCCGCGCGGGGTAGCTCCTACCCGTAAAGTCGATGGCCGTGACGGAGCTTCAGGAATCCGGGCCGAAAACGCGATGGCATCGCAGTTGATTGGGTGCACGACATGATGATTGGCCAGAGTCCGCCGATTCAAGAACTCAGAGCTCGCATCGGGCGCGTGGCGGGCACGCATTTCACCGTGCTCATCGAAGGCGAGAGCGGTGTTGGAAAAGAGCTCGTCGCCCGGGCGGTGCACGACGGCAGTGCGAGGCGCGGCGGGCCGTTTGTCCCGATCAATTGCGCCGCGCTCGTGGACAGCCTCCTGGAAGCTGAACTGTTCGGTATCGAGGACCGCACCGCGACGGGAGTACGAGGGCGCCGTGGGAAGTTCGAGATAGCGGACCACGGCACGCTCTTCCTCGACGAGGTCGCCGATCTTTCGGCAACCGCGCAAGCCAAGCTCCTGCGAGTACTACAGGACTTCAACATCGAGCGCGTCGGCGGGCACGCCGCGCACGTCGTCGATGTGCGCGTGGTCGCTGCGACCAACCGGAACCTCGCGGAGCTGGTCGAGACGCGGCGCTTTCGCGCGGATTTGTACTACCGCATCGCCGGCGTCGAGTTGCACGTGCCTCCGCTGAGGGCCAGGCGCCAGGACGTACCGCTACTCGTGGATCACTTCAAGGGCCGCCTACGGCGCACACGCGTGCTGCCGTTCTCGACGGAGGCGGTCGAGGCGCTCATCGCCTACGAGTGGCCAGGCAATGTCAGGCAGCTGGGCCGGGTGGTCGAGCGGGCCCTTGCCCTTGCGCCGGGCATCGAAGTGCGAGCCGAGGATCTCCCCGGGGAGATCTCGCGGGTCTATGGACCATCGACCGCATCGCGGTTGAGCGACCACACGCTGCGCGGCTGGTGCACCCGCTACGCGCGCCTTGTCCTCGACCGCTGCGACGGAAACAAGCGGCAGGCCTGCGACATTCTCGACATCAGCTACAAGACGCTGCAGTCGCTCCTTCACGAAGGCGCCGATCCAGGGCCCACAGAAGCGGCTGCTCCCGGAGTTCGTCTGGAGCAAAGCCTCTACGAACAAGCCGGATAGTTCGATCGAATCGGGTTCGGGATCGCCGACGGCCGGAAAGCCGGGGTGGTGGCAAGTAAGACGACGTGGAGAACGTATGAAGCTCAGTTGGCAGTTCGGAGGAATGGTATTGGCAACGGCCGTGTCGGTGGCGCCGGCCCTTGGGCAGGAAAAGCTCGTGCACCAGGAAATCGATCGGAACACGCACGCAATCGTGCGCGTGTTCAAGACCACGACAGGCGGGCGGATTGAGGTGGAGACACCGCGGTTGAAGCTGACGAAGACGGTGGCGGGTGAAAGCGTGGTGACCCGCGTGAGCGAGGCCGGCGACGAACTCACGATCAGCATGAATCAGCGGACGCTGACGGTCGCATCGAAGGCCAGCCGCGTATCGACCAGTCGTACAGACAAAGTACGCGGCGAGCAGGCGCGCGCGATCGTGGCGGCCTCGTCTGCCGGCCGGTCCGCAGCTGAACTCATCGGCCGGATGGGTCTCGGCGCCGCGACACCGGTGCAGCCGATGCTCATCACCACCAGGCTGTTCCTGAACGCCGCAGCGGGCGTCCGGACGGGCGGCGGGGAACTCGCGCGTTGGGCGCGGGAAGCCCGAGCCGTGAGCAACACTCGAGCCACCGCCTTCAAGGTCAGCCTGGCGGCGCCGGACCAGGACAGTGCGAGCAAGGGACGGACGCCGACCGAGTGCTGGAACGACTACGCCAAGGAGGCCATCGCGGCCTACATGGAATACGAGGACTGCATGAAGGAGCACCAGTCCTGGTGGGACGTTCTCGGAAGAGGCGAGTGCGGCGTGGTTTACGACATGCGGGCCATCGGCGCGTTCACGTGGTGGCTCAAGTGCGTCGCGATCAACAACTAGCAGCCTGCCGCCGGCAAGTCCGGGTCGAAGACTCTAAGTGAGGAGCAAGCACATGATGCGCGCCGTGGTAGTCGTGATAGTTCAAATCCTGGTGAGCCTGTTCGTGACGGCGAGTGTCATGCCGCTGGTGCTGGTGACCACCCCAGCGGCGCAGACAGACCCCCGCCTGGGCCTCGCCCTGATGGGCGGCGTTCTGATTGTGGCGTTCACCCTCATCGCGCTGGCCTGGCCTCGCCGCCTCAAGTGATTGGAGGGCCGGCCGAGGCGGCGGCCGGCCTTTGTCACGCGCGCGAGTCTGGCGGTGGCCGCCTTGACCGCGCGGAGTCGGGATAGTACGTTGTAGGGCGATTCGCCGGGCGTGGACGCATGCCGTAGCGAACGAATCCCCGGCACATGTCGACTTCCCAGGCGCCACTCAAGAAGACTCCACTCAACGCACGCCATCGATCCGTTGGCGCGCGGATGGTCGAATTCGGCGGCTGGGACATGCCGGTCGAGTATTCGGGCATCATCGACGAGCACCTGACGGTGCGCACGCGGGCCGGGCTCTTCGACGTAAGCCACATGGGCCAGATCGAGCTCGCCGGCGCCGACGCACTGGGGACGGTGCAATGGCTCACGAGCAACGACGCGTCAAAGCTCGACGTCGGCCAGATCCAATACTCGGCCCTCACCACTCCGGAGGGCACGTTCGTCGATGACATCCTCGTGTATCGCTTGGCGCCGGACCACTTCATGCTGGTCGTCAACGCCGGCAACATCATGAAGGACCACGAGTGGATCGCCGGGCGGACGCGCGAGCATGGCGGCGATGTGGCGGTCGTGAACGCCAGCTCGCGTTATGCCCTGTTGGCATTGCAGGGCCCTCAGGCCGAGGCCGTCCTGCAGACACTGACCGGCATCGATCTCCACGCCATCAAGTACTACTGGTTTGCCACCGGTGAAGTCGCCGGCATCCGGGCGACCGTCTCCCGCACCGGATACACGGGTGAAGACGGGTTCGAGGTCTTCGTCCCGCCCGCGCAGGCTGAGAAAGCCTGGGACACCATCATTCAGGCGGGCAAGGCCGCAGACGTCAAGCCCTGCGGCCTCGGCGCCCGCGACACATTGCGTCTCGAAGCATCCATGCGCCTGTGCGGCAGCGACATGGACGAAACAGTGACCGTCCTGGAAGCGGGGCTGGGGTGGATCGTCGGCTGGAAGAAGGACGACTTTCTAGGGGCCTCGGTGCTCCGGGCCCAGAAGGCCGGCAGCCTGGCGAAGAAGCTCGTCGGCTTCGAGTTGCGCGACCGTGCTATCGCGCGGCACGGCTATCCGGTTCTTCGCGATGGCAATCCGGTAGGAGTCGTGACCAGCGGCACGCAAACTCCATTTCTCAAGAAGGCGATCGGTCTGGCCATGGTGCCGGTGGACATGACCGCGAACGGCACACAGTTCGATATCGACATTCGCGGCCGCGCCGTGCGCGCCGAAGTAGTGCCCGAGCCGTTCTACAAGCGGCCGGGCAAGGCCTGAAGTTCGAACGGAGAGCAGCATGTATCCAAGTGACCTCAAGTACACCAAGGACCACGAGTGGATCAGGATCGACGGCGCGGAAGCGGCGGTCGGTATCACCGACTTCGCGCAGCGTCAGCTCGGCGACGTGGTGTTCGTCGAGCTGCCTGAGGTCGGACGCACGCTGAAGGAAGGCGAAGTCTTCGGCACGATCGAGTCGGTCAAGGCTGTGTCCGAGCTCTTCTCACCGGTGTCCGGCGAAGTCGTCGCCGTGAACGGCGAGCTGGGTTCGCATCCGGACAAAGTCAACAGCGCGCCGCACGAGTCCTGGATGATCCGCATCCGGCCGAGCGATCCTGCCGAGGCAGGGCATCTGCTCGACGCAGCCGCGTACATGGAGCTTGTGAAGTAGTGGCAGACACGTTCCAAGCCAGACACATCGGGCCGCGGGAGCAGGATGTCGACCGGATGCTCGAAGCGGTCGGCGCATCGAGCCTCGATGCGCTGATTTCAGAGATTGTTCCCGCCGACATCCGGGCAAAGGGGCCGCTCGGCTTGCCGGCCGCCTTGAGCGAATTCGAGTATCACCGCGAACTTGCACAGCTCGCTGCCAGGAACCGCGTCTTCCGCACCTACATCGGGCTCGGCTATCACGACACGATCACGCCGGCCGCCATCGCACGAAACGTCTTCGAGAATCCAGGCTGGTACACACCCTACACGCCGTATCAGGCGGAGATTGCCCAGGGCCGCCTCGAATCCCTGCTCAACTTCCAGACGATGGTGAGTGAGCTGACGGGGATGGAGGTAGCGAATGCGTCGCTTCTCGACGAGGCGACGGCGGCAGCCGAAGCGTTGTCGCTGATGCTGCGCCTCCAGCGCCGCGCCGACGCCCCGACCTGCATCATCTCCCATCGGGTGTTTCCGCACGTGAGGGACGTGATCGAGTCGAGGGCGGAGCCGCTCGGGATCAAGCTGCGGTTTGAAGACGTGTCGAAAGCCGAGTTCACACCGGACGTGTTCGGTGTCTACGTTCAGACGCCGGATGATCGCGGTGAAGTGATGGACCTCACGGAGCTCGCCGCGCGTGCGCATGCGGCCGGCGCGCTGATGGCTGTCGGGACCGATCTGCTCGCGCTCACGATCATGACGCCGCCTGGCGAAGCCGGCGCGGACGTTGTCGTCGGCAATGCCCAGCGGTTCGGCGTGCCGTTGGGATACGGCGGGCCGCACGCCGCGTTCTTCGCGACACGCCAGTCCTTCCTGCGACAGGCGCCAGGCCGAGTAATCGGTGTCTCGGTTGACGCGCATGGCCGGCGGGCGTACCGCATGGCGCTGCAGACCCGCGAGCAGCACATCCGCCGCGAGAAGGCGACGTCCAACATCTGCACGGCACAGGCGCTGCTGGCCAACATGGCGGCGATGTACGCCGTCTATCACGGACCGAATGGCCTTCGGGACATCGGCAGCCGCGTGCACGATCAGGCCACCCGCCTGGCGGCGGCGCTCGGAACGCTTGGCTTCAAGCAGACGAACGCGTCGTACTTCGACACCGTTCGCATCGGCGCCGACGAAGCTCTCACGACGCGAATCAAGAACGCCGCGGAGAAGATGGAAATCAACTTCCGGTACGTGGACGGAGGAGTTCAGGTCTCGCTCAACGAAACTGTGTCCGAGCGCGACCTCGCTGATGTTCTGTCTGTGTTTGCCGAGGCCGGGGGCAAATCAGGCGCCCTGTCGGCGCCGGGAACTGGGAAGTCGGCGCTGCCCGGGGGCCTTCGTCGAGCGTCGGCATTCCTGGCACATCCAGTGTTCAACAAGCATCACTCCGAAACCGAGATGATGCGGTACATCCGGTCGCTCGAGCGGAAGGATATCGGCCTCGACGTCGCGATGATTCCGCTCGGCTCCTGCACGATGAAGCTGAACGCCGCCGCGGAGATGATGCCAGTCAGCTGGCCGCAGTTCTCCCGCCTCCATCCGTTCGCGCCGGTGGAGCAGGCGGCGGGGTATCAGGCGATCTTCCGGGAACTCGAAGCGTCCCTCGCGGAGATCACCGGCTTTGCCGGCGTTTCCCTGCAGCCGAACTCCGGCGCGCAGGGCGAGTACGCGGGTTTGCTCGTGATTCGGGCATACCACCAGTCCCGCGGCGACCATAAGCGCAACGTCGTATTGATTCCGCAGTCCGCGCACGGAACCAATCCGGCCAGCGCGAGCCTTGCCGGCATGGTCATCGTGATCGTGGCGTGCGACGACCGCGGGAATATCGATGTCGACGACTTGAGAAAGAAAGCGGAGGGTTTCCGCGAGAACCTGTCGTGCCTCATGGTCACGTACCCGAGCACGCACGGCGTGTTCGAGGATCGGATCCGCGAGATCTGCCAGATCGTCCACGACTTCGGCGGCCAGGTCTACATGGACGGCGCGAACATGAACGCGCAGGTGGGGCTCACCAGTCCCGCCGCGATTGGCGCCGATGTCTGCCACCTGAACCTGCACAAGACGTTCGCGATTCCACACGGCGGCGGCGGGCCCGGCATGGGGCCGATCGGAGTCGCCAGCCACCTGGCTCCATTTCTGCCGGGGCACTCGGTCGTGCCGACGGGAGGGCCGAAGGCCATCGGCGCGATTTCAGCGGCGCCGTGGGGCAGCTCGAGCATCCTGCTGATTTCGTACGGCTATATCCGGATGCTCGGGGCGCAGGGTGTGGCGGAAGCGACCAAGGCGGCGATGCTCAACGCGAACTACCTCAAGGCGCGGCTGGAGCCGCACTATCCGGTGCTCTATGCCGGCCGCAACGGACGAGTCGCGCACGAACTGATTTTCGACATGCGGCCGTTCAAGCAGCGGACAGGGATCGACGAGGCCGACGTCGCCAAGCGATTGATGGACTACGGCTTCCATGCGCCGACCGTGTCATTCCCGGTCGCCGGTACGTTGATGGTGGAGCCGACGGAGAGCGAGCCCCTGGAGGAACTCGATCGGTTCTGCGACGCGATGATCGCCATACGCCAGGAAATCCAGGCGGTGGTCGACGGCAGGGCGGACGCGAAGGACAACCCGTTGAAGCACGCACCGCACACGGCCGAGGACGTGACGGCGTCAGACTGGCCGCACGCGTATTCCAGAGAGCAGGCCGCCTATCCTGTGGCGTCCCTGCGCGCGCGGAAGTTCTGGCCGCCGGTGTCGCGTATCGACAACCCGTACGGCGATCGGAACCTCATGTGCATCTGCCCGCCGGTTGAGGAATACGCTTAGAAGGTTGCAGGTTGCCTGGTGAGTTGATCGGCCTTCGTCCGGAAGTGCGCGAGCAGCTTCTGGCTGACCGGCCCGGGCCGTCCTGAACCGATCGCGGCGGTATCAACTCGTACTACCGGGGTGACTTCCCTCGTTGTCCCCGTAACGAACGCCTCGTCGGCGGTGTCCAGATCCTCCGGCGTCAGCCGCGCCTCGGCGGCGGGAATCCCCAGCTCGGCCGCCAGCTCCATGACGAACGCGCGCGTGATGCCGGGCAGCAGGCCGGCTGTGAGGGGCGGCGTGAGCAGGCCGCCCTGGCGCACGATGAAGAAGTTCGACTGAGAACATTCGACAATCTCGCCGGCCTGGTTGCACATCAGGGCCTCCTCGGCCCCGGCTCGAAGCGCCTGCTGCATCGCGAGTGCGTTGTTCAGCAGGTTGTTCGACTTGATCATCGGATTCAGCGCCTGCGGATGATTGCGGCGCACGTCGACGAGCGAGACGGTGATGCCGTCACTGAAAGTGCGCGCAGGCTGCTCCGGAAACGGCTTGACGATGATCACCGTCGTCGGGATGGGGCAGGCAGCCGGGTTGTATGTCAGCTCGCCGACGCCGCGCGTGAGCAGGATGCGAATGTACGCCTCGGTCATGCCACCCGGGTGCGCCGCCACCGTGTCGTTCATCGCGGCGAGCAGATCCGCGTCGGAAAAAGGAACCGCTAGGGACATCAGCGACGAGGATTTGCGGAGGCGTTCCGCGTGCCGCTCGTACAAGAACGGCACGCGATGGTACGTGCGCAGTGTTTCGTATACGCCCTCGCCGTACAGAAACCCGTGATCGAACACTGGTATCGCGGCGTCCGCTGCGCTCGTGATCCGTCCGTTGACCGAGACCGTCGCGTTCAAGTTGCGGCGAGTCTAGCACAAGGGATACGCTCGGTTTCGACGTGAGAGTGCTCAGTTCGCGGCAGATGCGCGAGGCGGATCGACGCACGATCGAGGATGTCGGGCTGCCGTCGATCGTGTTGATGGAGAACGCCGGCCGCCAGGTCGTGGCGGCGATCGAAACCACGTTCGAGTCGCTCGATGCGATGCGCGTCGCCGTGTTGTGCGGACGCGGCAACAACGGCGGCGACGGTTTCGTCGTCGCGCGCACGTTGCTCGAGCGCGACGTGGACGTCGACGTGTACCTGCTTGCCGCGTCGGCCGATGTGCGCGGGGACGCGCGCACGAATCTCGACGTGCTCCGCAATCTCGGCGTCGACGTCGTCGAAATCGCCGACGCGGGTGCGTGGGAACTCCACGCCCGTGAAGTCCTGGGCGCGGATCTCGTCATTGACGCCCTGCTCGGCACGGGGATCAACGCGCCGGTCTCCGGCCTCTACGAGAGCGTGATCGCGGACGTGAACGCGAGTCCGCGACCGGTGGTGTCGATCGACCTGCCCAGCGGTCTCTCGGCCGACGACCATCTGGTGAATGGACCGGCCATGCAGGCGACGCTCACGGTGACGCTCGGCGCGCCCAAGCTGCCGCTGGTCCTTCCGCCGGCCGAAGCGCTTGCAGGCACGCTGGTGATTGCGGACATCGGGATTCCTGCCGCCGTCATCGACGACATCGAGGGTCCGTGGGTCGAGATCCTGACCAAGGAATCCATGCGCCGGCTCGTGCAGCCGAGAGCGCAGGATTCGCACAAGGGCGACTACGGCCGCGTGCTGGTCGTTGCCGGTTCACCGGGGAAGACCGGCGCAGCCGTGCTCGCGGGACTGGCGGCCCTGAGATCGGGCGCGGGACTCGTGACCATCGCAACGCCGGCGTCGCTCGTGCCGATCGTGGCCGCGTCCGCGAGCGAGTGCATGACGCTGGGCCTGCCCGAGGATGAAGCCGGCTTCATCACGCTGGCCGGGCTCGATCAGATCATCGAGTTCAATGCCGATGTCATCGCCATCGGGCCGGGCCTCGGCCGGACGCCGGGTGCGCGCGCCCTGGTACGAGCCGTCGCGGAACGCACGGGCGTGCCGTTGATTCTCGATGCCGACGCGGTCGTTGCGTTCGCAGGGGAGCCCGATGCTCTCGTCGGCAGGGATGGCGTGGACATCGTCATCACGCCGCATCCCGGAGAAATGGCGGCGCTCGTCGGCCTGTCCGCCGCGGACATTCAGGCCCACCGGCTCGCAGTCGCGCGCGACTTCGCGGCGACTCACCGGCTCCACGTGGTGCTCAAGGGCCACCGGACAATCGTTGCGACACCCGAGGGCCGCAGCTTCATCAACCTTACCGGCAACGCCGGAATGGCCACGGCCGGCGCGGGCGACGTGCTGACCGGCGCTATTGCGGCATGGACGGGGCAGCTGCTCGACGCGGAGGGCGCGTGCAAGCTGGCCGTGTACGTTCACGGCCTTGCGGGCGACCTCGCGGAGTCGGATGAGGGGGAAGTGGGACTCATCGCCGGCGACGTCCTGTCGCGGCTGGGTGAGGCCGTCCTGGACCTCACCGCACGCCGGAAGAAGCCGGCCCAGTCCTCGTAATGGAACGCGATCGCCGCGTCGAAACGACATCCGAGCAGGAAACGATGGAGGCCGGGCGGGAGTTCGCGGCCGGCCTGCACGAGGGCGACGTCGTTCTGTTGTCGGGGGTGCTCGGCGCAGGGAAGACGGCGTTCGTGCGCGGGCTGGCGGAGGGACTCGGCGCGGCCCCCTCGGACGTCTCAAGCCCGACGTTCACGATTCTTCAGGAGTACCGCGGGCGCATCACCCTGCAACACGCCGATCTCTACCGGCTGACGGCCGTGGAAGCTGAAGACTTGGGACTGGACGATCTGATCGACCGCGCGGTCCTCGCCGTTGAGTGGCCGGACAGGTGGGCGAGTGCGCCGCTGGATGCGATCGCCGTGACCATCGAATCGCTCGGTGGCGATCGGCGGGTGATTCGCTATTCCACGCGGTAGTTCGGTGCTTCCTTGGTGATGATGACGTCGTGCACGTGCCCCTCGCGCACGCCCGCGGTCGTCGTGCGGATGAGCGCGGCGTCACGCTGAAGCGCGGGGATATCCGCGCACCCGCAGTAGCCCATGCCCGCGCGCAGGCCGCCGACGAGCTGGTGGATCATCGCGGCAACGCTGCCTTTGTGCGCGACCCGGCCCTCGATTCCTTCGGGCACCAGCTTCTCGGTACCGTCACCTGACTCCAGGTCGAATTCGTCCTGGAAGTAACGGTCGCGGCTGCCGCGGCGCATCGCGCCGAGCGAGCCCATGCCGCGGTACTCCTTGAAGCTGCGACCCTGGAACAGAATGATTTCGCCGGGACTTTCGTCCGTGCCGGCAAAGAGGCTGCCGACCATCGCGCAACTCGCGCCGACGGCGATCGCCTTCGTAATGTCGCCGGAGTAGCGGATTCCGCCGTCCGCGATGACCGGCACGTCGCGCTCGGCCGCCGCCCGCGCGCAATTCGCGATCGCCGTGATCATCGGCACGCCGATGCCCGCGACAACGCGGGTCGTGCAGATGGATCCCGCGCCGATGCCGACTTTGACCGCGTCCACGGCGCGATCGACCAATGCGCGCGTGGCATCCGCCGTTGCAACGTTGCCGGCGACAATCTGAACCCCGGGGTGCCGCTCGCGCAGCGTGGACACCATGTCGAGCACGCCCTGCGAATGCCCGTGCGCCGTGTCGATGACCAGCACGTCGACATGCGCGGCAACGAGCGCCTCCGCGCGTTCGATCGTGTCCCGGCTCACGCCGACCGCGGCGCCGACCCGAAGCCGGCCGAGTTCGTCCTTGCAGGCGTTGGGGTACTTGACGAGCTTCTGGATGTCCTTGACCGTGATGAGGCCCTTCAACTGGAAGTCTGCGTCGACGACCAGGAGCTTCTCGATCTTGTGCCGGTGGAATTGTTCCCGGGCCTGATCGAGCGTCGTGCCGACGGGCACGGTGATCAGGTTGTCCTTCGTCATGATCTCGGCAATCGGCCGGTCGACGCTGGTTTCAAACCGAAGGTCGCGATTGGTGAGAATGCCGACCAGCCGGCCTTCCTTGCTGCCGTCATCGGTGATTGGCACGCCGCTGATGCGGTAACGCTTCATCAGCTCCAGCGCTTCGTAGATCTTGTTGGCAGGGGACAGGGTGATCGGATTCACGATCATCCCACTCTCCGAGCGCTTGACGCGGTCCACTTCGGTGGCCTGATCCTCGACCTTCAGGTTCTTGTGGATGATGCCCATGCCACCCTGCTGGGCCATGGCAATGGCCAGCCGGTTCTCGGTAACCGTGTCCATCGCGGCGCTGAGGATGGGGACGTTCAGGCGAATCCGTCGAGTGAACCGCGAGCTGATGTCGACCTGGCTCGGCAGGACCTTCGACTGCCTGGGAAGCAGAAGGATGTCATCAAACGTGAGGGCCTCGGTGAGCCCCGCCGCGACCTGTGCGGCCGCCCCCAAACGCTCTGTAGTCAACGGCATCCCATTACGCTCCGTGGCATTTCTTGTATTTCTTTCCACTGCCGCAATAGCAGGGATCGTTGCGGCCGATCTTGGGCTCGTCACGCTTGACCTGCGTGATGGGCGCGTCGTCGCCGCCGGTCCTGGCCGGCCTTGGCGGCCCGCCCATGGGCGGCGCGGTTGACGATGACCCGCTCGAGAACGTCAGCGACTGGGGCTTTCGTGGAGGCTGACGGACGGGCGCGACAGGCGTCGGCGCGCCGTCGGGGCCGGCAATCACGGGCCGCAGCCTCCAGAGGTACCGCACCATCTCTTCGTCGATGCGCGCCTTCATCGCCTGGAACAGCGCGAAGCTTTCCTTCTTGTACTCGACGAGTGGATCGCGCTGGCCGTAGCCGCGAAGGCCGATGCCTTCCTTCAGATGGTCGAGACTGTAGAGGTGGTCCTTCCACTGCGCGTCGACGATTTGGAGCATGATGTCGCGCTCGATCCGGCGCAGGATGTCGACATCGACGCCGAGCGACTTTTCCTTCTCGTCGTACTTCGACAGCGCGAGGCCGTAGACCTTGTCGGCGATTTCCGGCGCCGGCAGCTCATCGAGTCCGAGGGCTTCCACCTCGGCCGCGTCGAGGCCGAACATGTCCGCGGCGGCGATACTGATTGCTCCGATGTCGCGCTCGTCCACGTCCTTGCCGGCGTGCGTCTCGACGACCTCCTCAATCAACTCCTCCGCGAGCGCCGCGACGTAACCGCGTGAATCGACGATCTCTTCTTCGTCGATCTTGATCTTGCCCTCGAGCAGATCCCGGCGCAGCGTGTACACGTTCTCACGCTGCTTGTTCATGACGTCGTCGTATTCGAGCAGGTGTTTGCGTGTCGCGAAGTTCTGGGCTTCGACCTGTTTCTGAGCGCGTTCGATCGCCTTCGTGACCCACGAGTGCTCGATCGGCACGCCCTCTTCCATGCCGAGCTTTTCCATCAGGCCCGACACACGGCTCGTGCCGAAGATGCGCATCAGGTCATCTTCGAGCGACAGATAGAACCGCGAGGAACCGGGGTCGCCCTGACGGCCTGCGCGGCCGCGAAGCTGATTGTCGATGCGGCGCGCCTCGTGCCGCTCGGTGCCGATGATGTGAAGGCCGCCCACGTTGACCACATCCTCGTGTTCCGCGGATGTCTGGACCTTGAATTCCTCGAAGATCCGCTCGTAGTCTTTCCTGGGAACGCGGTAGAAGGAGTCGAGGTGGAAGAAGTAGACGAACTCGTCATCGTCGACGTAGCGTTCTTGCCCCTTGGGCAGTCGTTCAGCGATCTGATCTCCAAGGCACTGCTGGCGGGCCATGAATTCCGGATTGCCGCCGAGCAGGATGTCCGTGCCGCGGCCCGCCATATTCGTCGCGATCGTCACATTGCCGCGCCGGCCAGCCTGCGCGACGATCTCGGCTTCCTGTGCGTGGTACTTCGCGTTCAGAACGACGTGCTTGACGCCGCGCCGCTTCAGCGCGCCCGAGAGCCTCTCTGACTTCTCGATGGACACGGTGCCCACCAGCGTCGGCCGTCCCGATTGCTGCTTAGCGGCGATGTCGTTGATGATGGCGTCGTACTTCTCTTTCTCGGTCTTGTAAACGCTGTCAGGCTCCTCGATGCGAGCAAGCGGCCGGTTGGCCGGCGCCACGACAACATCGAGGTTGTAAATCTTCGCAAACTCCTCGGCCTCGGTCTCGGCCGTGCCGGTCATTCCGGAGAGCTTCTTGTACTTGCGGAAGTAGTTCTGGAAGGTGATGGTGGCGAGCGTCTGATTCTCGCGCTCGATCTTCACCTTCTCCTTGGCCTCCACCGCCTGGTGAAGCCCGTCGCTCCAACGCCGGCCCGGCATCAGACGACCCGTGAACTCATCGACGATGACGACCTGGCCGTCCTTGATCATGTAGTCGACATCCACCTTGAACAGCGCGTGCGCGCGGAGCGCCTGGTGAATGTGATGGAGCAGCGGCATGTTCGCCGGGTCGTACATCCCACCCGACCCCGGCACCAGCCGGTGGTTGAGCATCTGCTCAGCCTTGGCCATGCCGGTCTCGGTGAGCTGAACCGTCTTGTGCTTCTCGTCAACCAGGAAATCGCCCGTGGTCTCGAGCTGCTCGCGGTCTTCGGCTTTGACGTTGCCCTGCGTCACGGCGCCGGCCTTCAGCTTCGGGATGAATCGATCGACCTCGTAGTACAGATCGGTGGATTCTTCCGCGGGGCCGGAAATGATGAGCGGGGTCCTGGCCTCGTCGATAAGGATGCTGTCGACTTCGTCGACGATGGCGAAGTGGTGTCCGCGCTGCACGAAGTTCGCGAGATCGAACTTCATGTTGTCGCGGAGGTAGTCGAACCCGAACTCGTTGTTGGTGCCGTAGGTGATGTCGGCGCCGTAGGCGACCTGCCGCTCCTGATCGTTGAGCTCGTGCTGAATCACGCCGACCGACATGCCGAGGAAGCGGTAGATCTTGCCCATCCACTCGGAGTCGCGGCGGGCGAGGTAGTCGTTCACCGTGACAACGTGGACTCCTTTGGCGGCTAGCGCGTTCAGATACGCGGGCAGCGTGGCGACGAGGGTCTTGCCCTCGCCGGTCTTCATTTCGGCGATCTTGCCGCTGTGGAGCACCATGCCGCCGAGCAGCTGGACGTCGAAGTGGCGCATGTTGAGCACGCGCCAACCCGCCTCGCGCACGACGGCGAAGGCTTCGGGAAGGATGTCGTCGAGCAACTCGCCATTGGCGACGCGCTCGCGGAACTGCTGCGTCCGTCCGCGGAGATCCTGGTCTGAAAGCGCCTTGACCCCGGATTCGAGTTCGCCTACACGCGCAACAACCGGGCGCAGGCGTTTGAGTTCACGTTCGTTCTGCGTGCCGATGACCTTGGCAAGGAGGGCGTTGATCATTGAGCTACCGGCGCCGGCGGAAGCATGTCACCTGATGGTGGGGCTCCCGCCGTACGGGTAATTCAATCGATTCTACACGGAAAGCCGCGGCACCGAACGGCGCGGCGGGTGAGTCTGGCCGGCTCAGGGACGGGTCAGGATGCGGAACGGGTTGATGGGCTGACCGTTGATCAGAATCTCGTAGTGGAGGTGCGCGCTCGTCGCGCGGCCCGTCGCGCCTACGTAGCCGATTACTTCACCACGCATGATCTTCTGCCCGGGCCGGACGGCGATCTGAGACAAGTGCCCGAATCGCGTGCCGATACCGAACCCATGAGTCAGCACGATCGCGTTGCCGTAGTTGCCCTGATAGCCGGCCGACTCGACGGTACCATCGGCCGTGGCCTTGACCGGCGTTCCCTGAACCGCGGAGATGTCCAGTCCAGGATGAAAATCCGGCCGGCCGGTAAACGGATCCTTGCGCGTGCCGAAGGTGGACGTGAGCCAGCCCGTAATCGGCCAGAGGAACGGCGTCGCACGCTCGAGCGCCTGCTGGTTCTCGACGCGCGACTTGACGCTCGCGAGACCCGACTCGAGCGAACCCAGGACGTCCTTGAGAATGCCGAAGGTGCCCTCCGGCGCGGCGTTCGATGCGGTCATGGCCGGCGACGTCTCGCCACCCATGGCCCGCGACCGAATCACCGCCGGTAGCCCGGCGATCGCGGCCCTGGCGGTCGGATCCAGCTGCGCATCCTCGGAAAGCTGGGTAATCGCGGCTTGAAGCGTGGCGATTTGAACCGTCAACTCTCCGGTGGCTTCCCGATAGCTCTGGTTCTCGAGACGGAGCGATTCGTTGGTGGTCTTGAGGCCTTCGACTTCCGCCCGGCCGGCGCCACGGGAGCCGATCAGGACCAGCGTCGGGATGACCAGCAGCGGGCCGAGCACCAGTCCCATCACGCGCCGAGACAACGTCAGCCGGCGGACGGCTCCCGTTTTTCGGTTTGCGATGAGAATTGTGTAACGGGTTGAACGCATTACCGCCCTTGCCAGTCTCTATCCAGGGCCCCAAAGCCCTGCAAAAACCTTCGGAATCTATCACATAGACCCGCTCCTGTCACCAATTTCGTAACCAGAAGCGGACCGGCTGGCCAATCTAAAGTGCAAGGCCTCTGCCACGTGCAGTTCCGTGACCCGGGGTGCATCTTCCAGGTCAGCAATCGTCCTGGCCACACGCAAAACCCTGGAGACGCCCCGCACGCTCAGCGCATACCGCTCGACGGCCCGTCGGATCATTTCGACGCCCCTCAGACCAGCCGGTTGGCAGTTCTGACGCAGCCGGGCGCCGTTCAGTTCGCTGTTGAGCACCCCCTGTCGGGCGAGCTGGCGGTCCCGTGCGGCCAGTACGCGCTCACGAACAGCGGCCGTGGCTTCGCCCTGCGCTTCGACGGCCGCGATGTCGGCCCAGGGAACAGGTGGAAGCTCTACGAGCAGATCGAATCGATCGAGGAGGGGGCCCGACGGCCGCTCGCGGTACCGAGCGACTGACGCAGATGAGCAGACGCACGCCTTGTCCGCAACGCCCGCGAACCCGCACGGACAGGGATTCATCGCAGCGACCAGCATCACGCGGGATGGAAAGGTGACGGATCTTGCCGCTCGCGCCACGTGGACGACTCCCTGCTCTAGAGGCTGCCTGAGCGTATCCAGGGCGCGCTGGCTGAACTCGGGCAACTCGTCGAGGAAGAGGACGCCGTGGTGAGCGAGACTGAGCTCGCCCGGCCGCGGTATCGAGCCGCCGCCCACCAGTGCGACCTCCGAACAGGTGTGATGTGGAGCGCGAAACGGCCGGCGCGTCATGAGCCCTGCTCGACGTGGGAGCAATCCGGCAATCGAGTGGATGGTCGTAACGGCAAGGGCCTCTTCAAACCGCAACGGGGGCAGCAGTCCCGGAAGCCTGCTCGCCAGCATCGTCTTTCCGGCGCCTGGCGGACCGCGAAAGATCAGATGGTGAGCTCCTGACGCCGCGATTTCGAGCGCCCGGCGGCCCACGTGCTGCCCACGGACCTCGGATAGGTCGTCGAAGTCGTCGCCTGGCAGGGACACTGGCGGGGCGGGCACGGGTTGTCGATCAGGGGAGACAAGGACGCGTGCGGCCTCCATCAGCGTGCGAACGGGATGGAGCGGGAGCCCGTCGACGATGCCGGCCTCCTCGAGGTTGGATTCGGGAAACAGCAGCGCAGCACTTGACTTGCGTGCGAGCGCGGCCATCGGCAGGACGCCATGCATCGGGGGCACGCTGCCGTCGAGCGACAGGCCTCCAACGATCACGAGCGGACGATCGGCATGGTGGGGTAGAACGCCAGATGCGGCCAGGATGCCGAGCGCGATCGGCAGGTCGAACGAAGCGCCGATCTTGCGCATATCCGATGGTGCAAGGCTGACCGTGATCCTGGTGGACGGTATTGGGAAGCCGGCGTTCCGGATCGCCGTGCGCACCCGGTCCCGGCTTTCCCTCACCGTGGCGTCGGGCAGACCGACCATCGTGAGTCCAGGTAAGCCGCCGCCGCTGACGTCTACTTCGACACTGACTGGAACGGCTTCAACGCCGGCGATGGCCGCCGTCGTGAGTCTCGAGAGCATGCGGCCTGATCAGGCAAGGAGCGGACCATCTGAGAGTGGCCCACATTCGCGGCAGCTTCGGACGAGAAGTGGAGTTATTCCATCGACGTCAGAAGAGGGAATTGGAGAATCTCCAAACTCTAGCGGCGAACTGTGAGCCGATCGCCGGGGCGGATGCTGTCTTTCGTGAGCCCGTTGAGCCGCTTCAGCTCCGCCACCGTGATGGAGAACTGACGCGCGATGCTGAAGAGCGTGTCACCCGAGCGAACCTGATATGTCCGCGCACTCGAGCTCACAGCCGGCCGGCCTGCCGCCACGGTCGGCTTCGGAGATGCCACGGCCGGCAGCGCGGTCGCTGACGGCGACGGGATGCGCAGTTCCTGACGGGCCTGTACCTTGGCCTTCGCGGACAGCTCGTTGAGCTCGCGCAGCTTTGCGATGGTGACCTTGTACTTCTTCGCGATGCTGCTGAGGGTCTCGCCCTTCTTGACGGTGTGGAACTGGAATTCGCGATAGAGCGACGCCGCGCCGTCGAGCTTGCCTTCGATCGCCGCGCCCGTGCCAATCGGAACCTTGAGCGAGTGCGGCGTCATCGGCGTTGTGGTGCGCCGGAGATCGGGATTCAGATCCTGCAGCGCCTCGATCGGGACGCCAGCCCATTCCGCGATGATCTTGAGGTCGAGCGCACCGGGAATCCTGACCGTTTCGTACGCGAGGGGCGCGGCCGACGCAACCGCAAAGCCGTACAGCTCGGGGTTCCTGGCGATGATGATCGCCGCCTGAATCATCGGCACATACTCGCGAGTCTCGCGCGGCAGATACCGGGTGCTGGCGGTGAGACGCCAGAAGTCGGTCGATTTCGACAGCCGCACGGCGCGCTGGAGTCGTCCTGGGCCCGCGTTGTAACTCGCAAGCGCGAAATTCCAGTCGCCGTCGAACATGCCCTGCAGGGTTTTCAGGTACTGCGCTGCCGCTCGCGTTGCTTTCTCCGGGTCCGATCGATCGTCCACGAACCATGTCTGGTTGAGGCCGTGCTCACGCGCGGTCGGCAGCATGAACTGCCACATGCCCTTGGCGCTGACGCGCGAGAGCGCCGTCGACTTGAATGCGCTTTCGACCAGGGGCACGAACGCCAGATCCAGCGGAATGCCTTCAGACTTGAAGACGCTCTGGATCATGGGCAGATAGCGCTGCGCCCTATCGAGGCCGTTCTGCATGAACTCGCGAAGGCGTCCCTGGAACAACTCGATGTACGACAGAACGCGCGCGTTCGCTTCGATCGGAATGTCGTGCGGAGTCTGTTCCAGATCGGCGGCAACGGTTTCCGCAGTCGTTGCTTTTGGTGACGGCCGTTCGGAGGTGGCGGCCTTCAGCACCTCATCGATCGCCGCAGGCTCTGAGCGTGCCTCGGCGACGCCGTCGGCTTCCCGCAAGGCCAGCAGGTCGAACGCCGCGATGCGATCGAGCAGCCGTTCGAGCGCGGCCTGCGATCGGGCATCTGAGCGCGCGCCATCGGGTATGAGCAGGAGCAGGTCGATGGCGGCATCGAAGTGCTCGCGTGCAGCCACGATCCGGCCCTTGTCGAACTCCGCGCGGCCGAGATCGAACTGCGCGTCGGCGCGCTTGATCAGCAGGGCGATTGAATCCTCAACGATCGGCGGAGGTGTCGGCTTCGGTGTTTCGACCGGCGCGGGTGCCGGCGTGGGGGCCGGAGCCGGAGGCGGAGGCAATTGGGGAGCGACGGGCGCGGTACTGACAGCGCACCCCGAAAGCCAGCCGGCAAGACACACGACGAGCAGTCGGGATCTCAGCCTCATGCCTGGTCTACGGTCGTCGGCCCGCCGGAATCATGAATGTGAGGGCAGGGTAGCATCGCGATCGCACTCGGTCAACGGTGCAAGAACAGGGCCGGAGCGGCCTAGCGTGGCCAGGACTGCAGAACGAACACCTTGTGTTCGTTGGCGAGGTCGCGAGCTGACGGTGTGATGATCGTTCGCTCGCCGATCACAATCTTGCGACCGAGACGCACAGCCTGGCGTACATCCTCCTCGCACACGAATGACACGACGGCCCCGGACTCAGCCGGCGGCACGGCTGTCGTCGCGGTTCCCGTGACGGTCGCCACTTGCTTTGCCAATGCCGCGGTATCCACTCCGGATGCTGCCGCCGGCGGCGCCACCTTCGGCAAATCGGTGTGCGCCGCTGGAGCGGGCGTGGGGACCGCCGATGCCGATGCGTGCGTTGTCGCCGGACGCAGCTCGTACGCGAGGCGCTTGATGTTGAGCAAGTGTTTCGGAGAAATGTTGTCGGACGTGATATTGCCGCCCCAGCCGCCGCATCCAAGCGTCATCGACGGATCGAGGCCGGTCGTGAGCCCAATCGACCCGTGCGTCGTCGGGGTGTTCACGACGATCCGGAAGGCGGGTTTCTTCAACCCGAATTCGAGGATGACCTGATCGTTGCGCGAATGGACCGACATCGTGTGGCCCATGCCGCCGTACCGCAGGATCTGCTTGCAACGCTCGCAGCCCTCCTGCCAGTCCGCGACGACGTAATACGAGAGGACGGGGCAGAGTTTTTCGATCGAAAGGGGGTAGTCGCGGCCAACGCCGGCGAGCTCCGCTATCAGAACGCGCGTATTGCCGGCGACCGCGATGCCCACTTCCTGCGCGATGTGCTTTGCGGACTTACCCACGAGCTTGGGATTGGGAAGGCGCTGCGGAGTGACCAGAACGCCCGCGAGCTTTGCGGCGTCCGCGGGCGACAGGAAGTGGGCACCCTGGCGGATGAACTCGCGCTTCACTTCGTCCGCGACAGCACCTTCTACGACAACGGAGTTCGGCGACGAGCAGAGCACGCCGTTATCGAACGACTTGCCCGTAATGATGTCGCCCGCGGCCTTGGCCAGGTCCGCGCTTCGCTCGATGAAACACGGGGCGTTGCCCGGGCCGACGCCGTACGCGGGTTTACCCGCGCTGTACGCCGCGCGAACGAGTCCCATGCCGCCAGTGGCGAGAATCACCGCCACATCGCGGTGCTTCATGAGCTCCTGTGTCCCCTCGAGCGAGACGGTCTGCATCCAGTTGATCGCGCCCTCGGGCGCTCCCGCCGCGGTCGCCGCTTCCGACATGATCTCCGCGACTCGAGTGATGCATTTCGCCGCCGACGGATGCGGACTGAGGACGATCGGACAGCGCGCTTTGATCGAAATCAGAATCTTGTAGATCGCGGTGGACGTCGGATTGGTCGACGGCACGACGGCAGCCACGACGCCGAACGGCTCGGCAATCTCGATGACCTTTTTCGCATCATCGCGGCCGACCACACCCACGGTCTTCATGGGGCGGATGAACTGATAGACACGTTCGGCCGCGAACAGGTTCTTCTGGAGCTTGTCGGCCACGACGCCGAAGCCCGTCTCTTCGACGGCAAGCTGCGCGAGCGACTCGGCCTGCTGCCGAACCGCGGGTGCCATCGCATCGACGATGCGATCAATCTGATCCTGGGAGAGTTCGGCCAGCTTCGGCGCGGCGGCCTTCGCGCGCTGCGCGAGCCGGCGTGCTTCCTGCACGGAAGCGAGGTCGCGATCGTTCAGGGTTGGCGCCGACGCCATCGTCGTGCGGGGCAGGCGCTAGCTCTTGGCGGCTGCGCCGGCTCTCGGAAGCACGCGCTCGACGTCTGCGTGCGGACGGGGGATGACATGGACGGAAACGAGCTCACCAACGCGTCTGGCGGCGGCCGCGCCGGCATCCGTCGCGGCCTTCACCGCGCCAACGTCCCCGCGTGCGAGGACGGTCACATAGCCGGCGCCGATGTATTCCTTGCCGATGAGAGTGACATTGGCAGCCTTGACCATCGCATCGGCGGCCTCGATGGCGCCAATCAGGCCCCGTGTTTCGATCATGCCGAGCGCGTCAGCTGACATTGGGATATCGCTTAGGAAAGCGCCGCAAGGCTAACATATTGAACAGCATGCAGCAATACAGCTACGATCGGCGCCGATGATCTCAACTCGCGTGGCGGTCTGTTCTGCGCTGCTGGTGGTTGCGAGCACGACGTCAGGATGCAGCAAGGCCGACCAGGCACCGCCCGTGGCCTCCGTCGCGGTGACGCTCAATCGCCAGTCGGCGCCTCTTGGCGCTCCGATAGAGCTCACGTATCGCTTCGACGTCGCGCAGGGCGCGTCCATCGCCGGCGACTACAAGGTGTTCGTGCATATCACCAGAGACGACGGCACGACCATCTGGATGGACGATCACGATCTGCCCGCCGGAATGCAGACCTCGCAATGGAAGCCCGGTCAGACCATTCAGTACACGCGCACACGGTTCGTGCCGGCGTTTTCCTACCTGGGAGAGGCCACGATTCGCGTCGGCTTGTACAAGGACAACGAACGGTTACCTCTCTCGGGCATCGACCCGGCCGATCGCGAGTCCCCGGAGCGGCAATACAAGGTCGCCACTCTCGATCTGCTTCCTCGCTCCGAGAGCATTCAAGTCATCCGCCTGAGCGGCTGGCATCCGGGTGAGTTCGCGCCTGACGATCCGACGATCGAGTGGCAGTGGACGCAGAAGCTGGCGCTTCTCAGCCTGCGGAATCCACGCCGTGATGTGCTTCTTTACCTGGAGTACGACGGACGCCCGGATCTTTTCCCGGACAAGCCCCAGCAGGTCACGGTATCGGTGGGGCAGACGGCCGTCGAGACATTGACGATTGATTCGAAAGGGACGCAGCTCAAGAAAATCCCGCTCACCGTTGCACAGCTTGGCACCGGCGACATGGTCGAAGTGCGCATCGATGTTGATCGGACGTTCATCCCGGCCAAACAGCCGGGCGGCAGCCGGGACAGTCGAGAGCTCGGCATCCGGGTATTTCACGCCTTCGTCGAACCCCGCTAATTCACCGGCCTTCGCGGGGTCTTAACGCCACAGGGAATCCCGGACGATAAAAGTTCGGATGCCCGGTGTTGTGCCTTTGTTAAAAGTTTGTGTCCGGACCCGACCTCGGCGTCGAAAGCAAGGTCTAATGGTGGAGACGTGGAATTTCACTGCCGTGTAGCGACCGTAAGCGGCCAAATCAGCGAGGCCACATACGTCGCTGAGAACGAGGCACGCCTCCGTCTCGAATTGGAGGAAAAGGGCCTCTACCTGCTCTCGGTCCAGAACCGCGGTGGTTTGAAGGTTGGCGGGCTCCAGCTTCGCCTGCCGCGCCGGCGCAAGATTCCGATGGCCGAGTTCCTGGTCTTCAATCAGGAACTCGCGACGCTGCTTCGTGCGGGCCTGCCGCTCGTCCAGTCGCTCGAAATCCTGCGGCGCCGGGTCCCGAATCCAATCTTCAAGGTGGCGCTCGACGACGTGTACGAACGCGTGCGGTCGGGCAGCGCGCTGTCGGAAGCGTTCGAAGCCCAGAACTTATTTTCCGGTGTCTATACCGCGTCGCTGATGGCGGGCGAGAAGAGCGGGAGCATCGAGCAGGTGCTGCGTCGATACGTCCAGCACATCAAAGTAATGATGGGAGTCCGATCGCGCGTGATTTCCGCGCTGATCTATCCGGTCGTGCTCATGTCGCTCTCGATGGTCGTCGTCGGCCTGATCGTCTTCAAGGTCATCCCCGAGTTTGGCGCCTTCTATGCGCAGTACGGGGACGGCGCCGGCGCCGAACTGCCGCTGTCCACACGCATCGTCGTGAACATCTCGCAGACCCTGGTCGGCTACTCCGTGCCCATCCTTGCCGGGCTCGCTGGCGTTGTCGTGATCGGCTATGCCTTGTACCGTCAACCGGGCCAGAAGCGGCGCATGCACGGCTGGCTGCTTCGGCTGCCGTTCTTCGGCTTGCTGGGACGGAAACTCGCGACCGCCCAGGTCGCCCGGACGCTGGCGACGCTGCTTGGTGGCGGCATTCCGCTCGTGAACGCGCTCGATATTTCTGCCAAGGCCGTCACGAATCAGGCGATCGGCGAGGGCCTGGTGGTGGTTGCGCGCCGCGTTCGCGAGGGCGGCAGTCTTGCGGCAACGTTGAACGAGCAGCACACGTTTCCGCACGTGGCGATCGAGATGGTGGAAGTCGGCGAGTCCACGGGCGCGCTGGCGGACATGCTCAACAGCGTGGCGGATTTCTACGACGAGGACAACGAGACGACGTTGACGCGGTTTTCGAATCTCGTTCAGCCCGTCCTGCTCATCGTGATGGGCGTCGTCATCGCATTCCTCCTGCTCTCGCTCTACATGCCGCTCTTCAACCTGTCTTCACTGTCGAGATCCTAGGTCATGGCTGAACCGACGCAGACGGACACCCTTTACGCTGACGATGATCGGGCGCCAGTTGACCTGGCGGCGGAGGAAGTCCGGGCGCGGTTCCTTGCGGACCGCTACCAGGTCGAATTCGTCGACCTCGATCATTTCCATCCCGATCACGGGCTGTTCCGGAGCATCCCTGCGGATCTGATGCTGCGATACGGGTTCGTCCCGTACCGGCGCGACGGTCAGGCCCTCCTGATCGTCGTTTCAGACCCCAGCCAGTTCCAGACAATCGACGAAGTCGAAGTGCAGTTGAACACGCCGATCAAGGTCTGCGTGGGCACGCCCTCCGCGATTCAGAACATTCTGAAGAAGAGCGAAAGCTCGCAGCGCGTCCTCGAGGAAGCCACGGAAGGCTTCCAGATGCAGATCCTCCGCGAAGACGAGGCGGGGGAGGAGAACCTGACCGTCGACAAGCTCACGTCTGACGGCAGCCCGGTCATCCGACTCGTGGACTCCATGGTGTTCACGGCGCTCCAGCGCCGCGCATCGGACATCCATATCGAGACGGGCGACGATGCGGTGCACGTGAAATACCGCATCGACGGCGTGCTGCAGAAGGCGATGAACCCGATCGACAAGCGGCACCACAGCACGATTATTTCGCGCATCAAGGTCATGGCCGAGCTGGACATCGCCGAGAAGCGCGTGCCCCAGGACGGCCGCTTCCGGCTGCGCCTGCGCGGCAAGACCATCGACTTCCGCGTGTCGATCATGCCCAGCGTCCACGGGGAGGACGCGGTCATCCGAATTCTCGACAAGGAGTCGATGAGCGAGCAGTTCACCGATCTCCGCCTCGACATCCTGGGCTGGCCGGACATCGAGATGAAGCGGTTCCGGAAGTTCATCCGGGAACCCTACGGCATGGTCCTCGTCACGGGGCCGACCGGCAGCGGTAAGACCACGACGCTCTATGCCGCGTTGTCTGAGATCAAGACGATCGAGGACAAGATCATCACGATTGAGGATCCGGTCGAATACCAGCTGCGCGGCATCACCCAGATCCCCATCAACGAGAAGAAGGGCCTGACGTTCGCCCGCGGGCTGCGGTCGATCCTGCGCCACGACCCGGACAAGATCATGGTCGGCGAGATCCGCGACCCCGAAACGGCGCAGATCGCGATTCAGTCGGCGCTGACGGGACACCTGGTGTTCACGACCGTGCACGCGAACAACGTCATCGACGTGCTCGGGCGATTCCTGAACATGGGCGTCGAGGCGTATCAGTTCGTCGCCGCCTTGAACTGCGTGCTCGCGCAGCGCCTCGTGCGGCGGATCTGCACGGACTGCAAGCGCCCAGCCAAGGTCACGCGCGAACAGCTCATCGAGTCCGCGCTCGATCCTGCGATGGCCGACAACCAGGTGTTCTATGAAGGAGAAGGTTGCATCGAGTGCGGCGGCACGGGATACAAGGGTCGAACGGCAATATGCGAGCTGATGGACCTGTCCGACCGCATCCGCGACATGATTCTCGAGAAGCGTCCGACATCTGAAATCAAGCGGGCGGCAAAGGACGACGGGATGACGTTCCTGCGGGAATGCGCCGTTGGCCTGGTCATGACCGGCGTGACCACGTTGCGCGAGATAAACAAAGTCACTTTTGTGGAGTAGATCGACACGTGCCTGCCGAATCATCCTGGTTTGCGCCGACGCCGCCGACGATCGCGGTGGAATTGGCCAGCCGCCGCCTGACGGTGGTCGAGCTCGGCCGTGGTGCGTCATCGCCCCTGGTCGGATATGCGAGCGAGCCGCTGCCTCCTGGCGCGTTGTCGCCGGCGCCCAGCGGACCGAACATCCAGAATCCTTCTGCGGTCCTGGAGGCGCTCAAACGCGGCCTCGATCGCGCAGGCGTGCGGAAATCCGCTCGGGTAGCGCTCGTGATTCCGGACAACGCCGCCAGAGTCTCTCTGCTGCCGTTCGAACAGCTGCCGTCAAAGTCCGCGGATGTCGACCAGCTGATTCGCTGGAAGCTGAAGAAGTCGACTCCGTTTCCCATTGAAGACGCTCAGATTGCGTGGTTTGTGGCGCACAAGAGCGAAACCGGCCCTATGGTGGCAGCCACGGTTGCTCGTCGCGACGTCGTGGCCCAGTACGAGTCGGTCGCGACCGCCGCCGGACTCCATGCTGGCATCGTCGATGTCGCCAGTTTCAATGTCATGAACGCTGTCATTGGAGCGGGAGGCGCGCCGGCGTCCGACTGGCTGCTCGTGACGCTCGCGCCGGAGGCCACGACGCTGACGATCGGCCGCGGATCGGATCTGATGTTCTACCGCCATCGGGCCGCGGTCGAAGAAGAAGGCTTGAGCGCGCTGGTTCACCAGACGGCGATGTTCCACGAGGACCGCCTGGGCGGCACCAAGTTCAGCCGTGTGTGGCTCTGCGGCGGCGGACTCGGAACGGGCGCGGATGATGTGCGCCGGGAAATCCGCGACCGACTCAACGTGCCGGTTGAAGTTGTTGACGTGCGACAGGCCAGCGAGATGGGGAGCAAGATCAACGCCTCAACAGACGTGCTGGATGCCCTGGCCGCCCCGATTGGAGCCCTCCTTCGCGATCGGAAGGCGGCCTGACCGTGCTGAAGGGCAACCTTTCAACGCGTCCGTTCTATAACGAGCGCCTGGTCGGCCTGGTGATTGTCATTGCGGCGATCGCCGGCGTGGCGCTGACGGTGTTCAACGCGACGACCACGATGCGCTTGTCCGGCGAGCGCCAGACGCAGCAGGCCGAGCAGGATCGCGTGGATGCCGAGGCGGAAAAGAGCCGCACGGCCGCGACGGCCCTGCAGAACAGCCTGAACAAGTCGAACCTGTTGATGCTGGCCGATGCGACGGCGGAAGCGAACGTCCTCATCGAGCAGCGAACGTTCTCCTGGACGGCGTTCTTCGGGATTGTGGAAAAGACCCTGCCGCTCGACGCGCGGCTGCTTTCGGTGGCGCCACGAATCGAGCGCGGCGTCTTCATGATCGTGATGTCGCTCAACGTCAAACGCACCGAGGACCTGGAAGCGTTCATCGACGCGCTCAACAGCACCGGAGCGTTCTACGAATTACTGCCAGGCGACATGCAGCGGAACGAAGACGGTTTTCTCATCGCGACACTGTCGGGCGGTTATCGCGCGCCCGGCGTCGTGCCTGGCCGGTCGAAGCTCGCAGTACGGAAGGGAGGGCCGCGCCCATGAACCTCCTCAAACGGGTGTTCAGTGAGCGGCGGGCGATCCTGATTCCGCTGACGCTCTTCCTTGTGGGCAACGTCATCTACCTGGCCGCGGTCGTATGGCCGCTGCAGCGGACCGTTGCTGGCGCGAAGGACGCCCAGTACAAGGCCACACAGAGCGTCCTGGCCGCTCGAGCGCTCGAGACGCAGGCCAAGGCAGACCGCGCGGCAAAGGATCGGGCCGACGTCGAACTGCGGAAGTTCTACACGGAGATCCTGCCGAAGGACGACCGTTCCGCGATTGGCGTGGCGAACTTCACGCTGAACAAGCTCGCGGAGCAGTCTCGCGTCACATTCAAGTCCGGACAGTGGGACAGCGAGGAAATCAAGGACAGTACGCTCAGCAGGTTGACCGCGAAGGTGACGCTGATCGGCGACTACGCGAGCGTCCGCAAGTTCCTCTACGAGCTCGAGACGGCGGAGGAGTTCGTGATCCTCGAGAGCGTGAAGCTGTCCTCCGCGAGCACGGTGCAGAACGACAATCTTCTTGAACTGGGTCTCGAGGTGGCGACGTACTTCGTGCGGGACGCAAAGACGACGGCGGTGTCTCGATGAAGTTCCTTCCTTCGGGCGCCGAACGAACAAGACTCACGGTGCTGCTCGCGCTCCTGGGTATCGCCGGCGCGGTCTGGTACTACCGATCCAGCAGCAACGAGCCGGTGCCGCCGCCGTCACTTGGCGGGGCCGGCCGCACCCCGCCGACGCCGGCGCCGCAGCCGCGGGATAGCCGCGGTGCGGCACGGGCGACACCGGCGCCGAGACCCACAACGCCACAGGCCTTGAAACTGACGGAGTTGGAGCAGGTTCCTGATGAACCTCAGGCGGGCCGGAATCCGTTCCGGTTCGGCGTGAAGGTGATTCCGCCTCCGCCGCCCAGGCCCCAGCCGCAGTACACGCCGCCGGTCATTGCGCCTCCGCCTCCACCTCCGGCGCCGGAAGTGAAGCTGAGCCTCAAGTCCGTGATGGACGACTACTACGGGAAGAAACGTGCATTTCTGGTTGACCCCTCGGGCACGATGTTCGTCGGCGTCGATGGGCAAGTAATTGACGGCCGATATCGCCTCGTGAAGGTCGAAAGTAGAAGTGCGATCGTTGAGTTCCTCGACGGGACCGGCCGACGCACATTGATCTTGGGCAGAAACTAGGGTGACCTTGATGACGAGAGACATGCTGACTCGGGGCCGACGCTGGAGCGTCATCGGACTGCTCGTGCTGACGGCCACCGGATGCGCGACCGGTCGCGCCGTTTCGCGCGGGGACGCTGCGGCAAAGCGCGGGGACTGGGATGCCGCGGTCGCGTATTACCGGCAGGCAGTCGGCGAGAACCCCAAAGCCATCGAGGTCCGGATCGAGCTCGAGCGTGCGATGCGCGAGGCCGCGAGCGAGCACATCAAGCGGGCTCGAAAGCTGGAAGCTGACGACCAGTTGACGGGCGCCGCCGCGGAGTACCGCCTCGCGGTGGAATTCGAGCCCTCCAACGTGCTGGCGCTGAGCCGCGCGCTTCAGGTCGAGCGCAGGATTCGCGATCTCGCGGACGCTGCGCGCCCGCGCACGCGAATGGAGGAGATGCAGCGTCAGGCAACGCTGGCGTCGCCGATTCCAAAACTGGATCCGCGGACTCCGCTTCCGGCACTTCGGTTCCCCAATTCAGCGCTGCGGGACATCTTCAACCTGATTGGCACGTCCACGGGCATCAACATCAACTACGACACTGGGCTCGAGGGTACGCTTTCGCGTCCAGGCCCGCCCATCGACACCACGGACGTATCGCTCGAAAGCGTGCTGAACCAGCTGATGCAGTCGTTTCAGCTGACTTATAAGGTCGTCGATCAGCGGACCATCTTCATCTACGCGGACAACGCGGGTAACCGGGCGAAGTACGAGGACCTGTACCAGCAGACGTTCTATCTTTCGCACGCCGACGCGAACGAAGTCGGAACGATCCTCAATCAGCTCCTGACAACGACGACGACCGGCAATCGACCGACGGTCACCCAGAACAAGTCGCTGAACGCGATTACCGTCCGGGCGTCGGCGCCGATGATGGGCATGATCGAGAACATCATCAAGACCGCGGACAAGCCGAAGGCCGAGGTCCTGATCGACGTCACGATCCTGGAAGTCTCGCGCACGCGGATGCGCGATCTCGGTATCAACCTGTCGGAGTACGCGCTCGGCCTTGCGTTCTCGCCCCTCGCCGCGCCGACAGCGGCGGGCTCGCTGATCGCTCCACCCGCGCCCTTGAATCAAGCCGCGTTTTCGGGAGCAGGCCGTAACGACGCCTACGTCTCGATCCCGACGGCGATCATCAAGCTCCTCGAGTCCGACCAGAAGACGCGTCTTCTCGCGAAGCCGCAGCTCCGGGGCCGTGAGGGCGCTCAGTTGACATTGAACCTCGGCGACCGGATCCCCGTGCCGCAGACGACCTTCCAGCCGTTGGCGACAGGCGGCATCCCAAGTCAGCCGCAGGTCTCGTACAACTATCAGCAGATCGGCGTAACGCTGAACATGACGGTCCGCGTCACCTACAACGACGAGATCATTCTCGAGCCGATCGTCGTGGACAAGAGCGGCCTCGGCGGGAACATCGACGTCGCCGGACAGTCGCTGCCGACCTTCGTGAACCGGACCGCCTCTACGGCGATGCGCCTGCGCGACGGAGAGTCCAATATCCTCGCGGGTCTGATCCGGGAGGAGGACCGGGAGCTCGCGCGCAGTCTTCCCGGCATCTCGCGGATTCCCATCCTGCGGTCGATGTTCGGCAGCACCAATTCGACGCTCGATTCAAGTGACATCATCATGATCGTCACTCCGCATATCATCCGGTCCCGCGAGATCACGGCCGAGGATCTGAAGCCGCTCTACGTCGGCACCAGCACGAACCTCGGCGCCGGAACGACGCCGACTCTGATCTCGCCGACCGCACCGCCCCCGCCGGTGATCGGCGCGGGACAGCCGGGCCAGCCGCCCCCCCCGGGTCAGCCGCCCGCGAGCGCCGCGAGTACAACCACGACCGGCGCGCCTCCAGCAAACACGACTCGCGCACCGGGGGTCGTGCCGGTCGAGGCCGTGAACAGCTCTGGCGCGCCACAGTCTCCAGCGGGCGCACGGATCAGCGTCGCCGGGCCCGAGGCGGGCATGCAGATGGGCGGTCCGCCGTACACGATGCCTATCCGGATTGAAAACGTGTCGCAGCTCGGACAGGCGACCCTGACCATTACCTACGATCCGAAGGTGCTGAAGGCGGTCTCCGTCTCGAACGCCGGCTTCATGCAGCAGGGCGGCGTCCAGTCCACCTTCGTGCCGAAGATTGACGAAGTGGCCGGCAAGATCGACATCGCGATCGCGCGTCCAGCCTCGGCCCCCGGCGCGTCCGGAGCCGACTGGCTGGCGGGCATCGTGTTTCAGGCCGTCGGGCCAGGGCAATCCAGGGTGAACGTTACCGCTGTGCTCATGACAGCATCGGGGACGCCGATTCCAGTGCAGACCGTACCTGCTACTGTGATCGTCAAATAGGCATGGCCAAGCGCACGCCCTTGCAGTGGTTCCGGAAATCGTCGAGCGGCTATACGTTCATCGAGATCATCGTCGTCACCGGAATCATGGCGATCCTCGCGACGGCCGCGCTGCCAATCGCGCGCGTATCGATGAAGCGCCAGCGGGAGATGGAACTCAAGCGGGTGCTCCGCGAGGTCAGGGGCGCCATCGACACCTTCCATGACTGGGCGCAGAACGGTCTGCTCTCGCAGACCGAGCTCAACATGACGGCCGAGAATTACCCGAGCTCACTCGAGCAACTTGTCGATGGCGTGCTGCTCGCGAACGACGCGTCCGGACGAAAGAAAAAGTTCCTGCGGCGCATTCCGGTGGATCCGTTCACCGGCACGACCGATTGGGGCAAACGCGCCTACACGGATGCCGCGGACACCAAGGTCTGGGGCGGATCGAGCGTCTTCGATATCTATTCGAAGTTCGACGGCAAGGCCCTTGACGGCACGAAATACCGGGACTGGTAGGCACATATGAACATCGCGACACGGAGCCGGCTCCCCGGCAAGCGCGGCGATGAGGGCTGGACTCTCATCGAACTGCTGATCGTCATCAGCATCATCATGATCCTGGCCTCCATGGCGATGGTCGAGTACCGCAACTCGGTGACCGCGGCAAAAGAAGCGACGCTTCGCAGCCAGTTGTTCATCATGCGCGACGCGATCGACCAGTACTACGCCGACAAGGCGAAGTACCCGGAATCGCTCCAGACGCTCGTGTCGGAGAGCTACCTGCGCGCGCTGCCGCGCGATCCATTCACGACGTCCTCGGATACGTGGCAGACCGTGGCGGCCGAGCCTGAGGGCACCAATGTGACCGCGTCGGCGGGGATTTTCGATGTCAAGAGCGGGTACGACGGCAACGCTCTCGATGGCAGCCGCATCGCGGACTGGTTCTAGCAGCCGATGGCTCCCGTCAACACTCCCCGAGAGCGCCGCGAAGCAGGATTTGCAATGGTGGCGCTGCTGGTCGGGATGGCCATCGCGGCCATCTGGATGACCGCGGCGTTGCCGGCGTGGCGGCAACAGGCGCAGCGACAGCGGGAAGACGACCTCATCTTCCGCGGCGAGCAGTACGCTCGCGCGATTTATCTGTACCAACAGAAGAACCGCGGAGCGTACCCGCCGAGCATCGACGTCCTCGTCTCGGGCCATTACCTTCGCAAGAAGTGGAAAGACCCGATCACGAACGCCGACTTCGTGCCCCTCGGCAACGGCGTGAGCCTGCCCGGTACCAACCAGCCGGCGGGCTCAGCTCCACCTGCCGGCTCATCCCAGGGACCTGGCAGGTCAGGCCAGCAGGGCAATCAGGGTGCGGCGCAGACGCCAGGCATCACCGGCGTCAGAAGCAGCAGCACGGGTACCTCGATCAAGATCTATCAGCAGCAACAGCAGTACAACCTCTGGCCGTTTGACGCGCGCCTCGCGCAGCTCAGAATGAGCCGCCAGATGCCGCAACAGGGCCAGCCAGGCAGGCAGGGGGGGAACGACCGAGGCGGCCCAGGCGGCGCTCCGGGCCGTGGCCCACAGCAGGGCGGCCCAGGAGGCTTGACTCCCGCGCGTGGTGGGGGACTCGATCGGCCGGCGCCACCGACTGGCCCAGGTGGGCCTCCTGGCGGCCGGACGGGCGGAAGTTAGAACGGCAGCGCGTCGTGAAAACGCGCGCGCAGCGGCAGGAACTTCACGTTCGTCCGCGTCGGATGCACGCGGTTGGTCAACAGCACCGCATAGAGATCCCGTGCGGGATCGATCCATAACGAAGTACCAGTGAAGCCAGTGTGACCGATAGCCCGCGGGCTCATCCGGGTCCCGCACGACGACGTTGGCAACCCCGTGTCCCAGGCCAGGGCTCGCGAGCTTCCCGGGACCGCCGACCGTGACGCAAACAACTTCATCGACTCCGGCGTCCCGAGATGAGTCTCGCGCGCGAATGTCTGCAGAACCACGCGCGCAAATGCACCGACTGCCGCTGCTGTCCCAAAAAGCCCGGCATGCGAGGCCACGCCGCCCAGCGCGGCTGCATTTTCGTCGTGCACTTCGCCGATAAGCACTCGTCCGCGCCAGGAATCCAACTCCGTGGGCGCGGTGCGGTCGCGCCAGGCTGCAGGTGGAAGGAACCGAAGGTCAGTCGCCAGCGGACCCGCGCACTGTGAGAACTGCTGATCGAGCGGCGCACCGCCGGCGTCCTCCAGCATGAAGCCGAGGAGGATGAAGCCCGTATCGGAGTAAACCGCCGCGCGGCCAGGTTCCCGCTCCAGTCCGGTCGTCGCCAGTCGCGGGAGATAGTCGGCGCGGCCGTGCGCCTGTTCCCAGATGCGCAGGTGAGCGGGAAGACCGGATGAATGATCCAGCAGCTGGCGGACGTTGACCGCCGCAGCCGGAGCTGACCGGAACGACGGCAACACGTCAGAGACGCGCGTGTCGAGCGAGATGCTTGCCGATGCGACGTGGCGCATCGCTACCGACGCCGTCGCAATGACTTTCGTCAGCGACGCGAGATCGAAGACCGTGGCGCCCGTACACCGCGGCGCACCAGCCTCGTACGTCAGGGTCCCGAACGATTCCTCCCAGACGGGGCCGTTCACGTGACCGACGCTGACTGCCGCCGCCGGAAACGCGCGAATGTCGAGCCCCTCGCGGAGCACGGCACGCGCGGCATCGAACTCCGAAGAGTTTGCGGACAACGTGCGCAGCGTACCAACCGGCCAAAAACGATGTCAATGAGGTACGCTTCGCGGACGATGAGTGTGCTTGGCATCGACGCCGGCGGCACGAGGACGATGTGCGTCCTCGCAGACGACGCCGGCCAGGTTCTCGCCGAAGCGCGCGGCCCCGGGGCGAATCTTCAGTCAGTGGGCGAACTGGAAGTCGAGAAAGTCCTGCACGACCTGATCGCCCAGGCCATGGGTACTTCACCGGCGCCGGCGGCAATCTGCCTGGGCATGGCCGGCGTCGACCGGCCGCAGGACGCGGAAGTGATTCGCGGGATTCTGCGCCGCATCGGCCAGCGTGCGCGTGTCGTCGTCGTCAACGATGCTCTGATCGCCCTCGAAGCCGGTGTCCCCGGACGCCCGGGGACTGTCGTCATCGCCGGCACGGGATCCATCGCGTATGGCCGCAGCGCGGACGGACGAGGCGCCCGCGCCGGCGGCTGGGGCTACGTGCTCGGCGACGAGGGAAGTGGCTACTGGCTGGGCCGTCTGGCGCTACGCGCAGTGTTGCGTGCGGCCGACGGGCGCGGTGAGCAGACCGACCTGACGGCACGCGTGCTGGCGCATTATGGCGTGGAGAAACCGCGGGACCTGGTTCGCGAGATCTACGAGGGCGGAACGCGGCCGAGCGCCATCGCATGTCTCGCGCGCGAAGTCGGCGCGGCCGCGGACGCAGGAGACGGCATCGCCGGGCATCTCGTGACCGTGGCGGCGCAGGAACTCGCGAAGGCGGTGCACTCCGTCGCAAGCCGGCTTTCAATCGAGGCGGAGCCTGTCGTGCTCTCCGGAGGGACCTTGCTGGGCCTTGGCCAGTTGCGCCGCCAGGTGACGAGAGAGCTCAGCAGGCTCCTGCCCGAGTCGCGCGTAGTTCCTCTCGAGACTGACCCCGCACACGGCGCCGTTCACCTGGCGCGAGCCGCACTTTCGGGCGCATTGCAGCTGCCCGCGTACAACGACGCGTTCTGATGATGCAGATCCTCGTGCTCCCGACCTCAGGACTGGCCGCCCGTGCCGCGGCGCAATTCGTCGGCCGGACCCTTCGTGCGAGACCGGCGTCGGTGCTGGGCCTGCCGACGGGCCGCACGATGATTCCGTTCTATCGTGAGATCGCGCGATTGCATGCGCGCGGAAGCTGCTCGTTCCGCCGTGCCACCACGTTCAACCTCGACGAGTTCATTGGCTTGCGCCCGGGCCATCCCGGCAGTTACCGCGCATTCATGCACCACCACCTGATCGATGCCGTCGATCTGCCGGAGGCGTCAGCGCATTTTCCTGACATCGACGGCCGAGACCCGGGCGCGTACGACGACCGGATCGTTCGCACGGGCGGAATGGATCTCTGCGTGCTCGGCATCGGCCTGACCGGCCACGTCGGTTTTAACGAGCCGGCAGCGCACCTGAGCGCGCGCACACATCGTGTGCGGCTGCTCCCCGCCACGCGCCGGGCAAATGCCTATCTCTTCCACGGTCTGGCGCGCGTCCCTAAGTACGCCGTTTCCATGGGGATGGCGACGATTCTGAATTCACGGACGGTGATCCTGCTCGCGACAGGCGCGGGCAAAGCGGCGATCGTGCGACGCGCCCTGGCTGGGCCAGTGACGACGCGCGTACCCGCGTCGCTGATCCAGACGCACCCGAACGCCCTCGTCGTGCTGGATCGCGCGGCGGCCGCGAAGTTCCTCAGCTCTTAGGTTTCGCTCACTGCGAGCAACCGGCGAAGCGTCGGCTCGAGATCTTCTCCGAGCGCCTCGCGGAGAGAATCGTGGGCCTGCTTCAGCTTGCGAAGCGCCTGCGGCAGCGTGACGCCAGCCTTTTCCATGACGATGGCGGCCTTCACGTTCCACTTGGCCCGCTCCAGGAGCTCGCCGGCCTCTTCCTGGCCGACGCCCGTCACGATCACGACGATGCGCCGCGCCCGATCCTTCAGTTTCTCCGAGCCTGTTTTCACGTCGACCATCAGATTCCCGTACGTCTTGCCGACGCGAATCATGGAGATCGTCGTGAGCATGTTCAGCACCATCTTCGTCGCGGTCCCGGCCTTGAGCCGGGTCGAGCCGGCGATGACCTCGGCGCCGACGACCGGCGCGATGATGAGGTCGACGTAGTTCTGGAGTTCCGTACCCGGCCAGCACGTCACGAAGATGATGCGCGCGCCCTTCTTGCGGCCTCCCGTCAGCGCGCCGCGCACGAACTGCGTGATGCCGCTCGCGGAGACGCCGATGATGACGTCGCGCTTGGTCACCCGCAGCCGGGCCATGCTGCGCGCGCCTTCTTCGAAGTTGTCCTCGACTCCTTCGCGCGCGCGGAAGACCGCCTCCTGGCCGCCGGCCATGATGGCCTGCATGAGCTCGGGAGGCGTGCTGAACGTCGGCGGCATCTCGGCCGCTTCGACCACGCACAGCCGTCCGCTGGTACCGGCGCCAACGAGCAAGATGCGCCCGCCTTTCCGAAGGGCGCCGACGAGGATGTCCACGCCGTGGGCAATGCGTTCGCGCTCGCGATGCACCGCCGTGACGACGCGGCGATCCTCGCCGCTGATGATGTCGATGATGTCCCCGACGGGCATTGTGTCGATGCCAAGCGTCGCGGGATTGATGGCTTCCGTCGGGAGACCTTCGAACCTGGAGTGATACGGCATGAAAGCTTCCAGCCTGCTCGTCGCGCGATCGCAACGGCGGCAATCCGGTAGGGTAGCCGGAATCGGCCGCGAGCCGCAATTGCCGCGCACGGTACAATCGCCGCGTGACGCGCGCGCGTCGTCTACCTCACGCCAAATCTTCGGCACCCTCGGGCGCGCCGTCCTCGGTGGAAGAGCTTCCAAAGCTCGCGGCCGCATATCTCCGGCATCTGGAGGTTGAGCGAAGGATGGCCAGGAACACACTGGACGCGTACCGGCGCGACCTCGGACGGCTCGCGGCCTACGCCGTCAAGAGTGAGATTCCGCTCGAGCGCTTGTCGCGGCGCGATCTCGAGGCCGCGGCGCGGCAGTCGATGGCGGAGGGTAGATCGCCGGCGTCCACGGCACGCTTCGTGGCCGGAGTGCGGGGCTTCTACCGGTTTCTTCGCATGGCAGGTCACATCGCGCAGAACCCCGCGGAGGACTTTCAGGCCCCGCGGGCGTTTTCCACGTTGCCCAGGTTCCTGAGCTTCGAGGATGTAGACACGCTGCTCGCAACGCCCGACGTGACAACGCCGCGGGGCGTGCGGGATCGGGCGCTACTTGAAGTGTTGTATGCAACGGGCCTGCGGGTCTCGGAACTTGTCGGGCTCCGCGTGACCGACGTCCGCCTGGATCAGGGCTTCGTGCAGTGTCTTGGAAAGGGGAGCAAAGAGCGAGCTGTGCCCCTCGGCGACGAAGCCATCTCCTGGGTCAATCGGTACGTCCGCGAAGCGAGAGGCACCCTCAGTCGGGGACGGCAGTCGCCCTGGCTGTTTCTGAACGCCCGGACGGGCCAGCGGCTCTCGCGAGTCGGGTTCTGGAAGATTCTGAGGGACTACGGCCGCCAGGCGAAGATTCGCGCCGCACTGACACCGCACGTGCTCCGCCATTCGTTCGCGACCCACCTTCTGGAACGCGGCGCCGATTTGCGAGCCATTCAGGCAATGCTCGGCCACGCGGACCTGTCGACCACGCAGATCTACACGCACGTGCTGGAAGCCCGCCTGCGGCAGGTCTACGACCGCTTCCATCCGCGTGCGTGACACGTCGCGCAAATTGACCGGTACTGGGCGCTCTGGTACCGTTAAGTGTTTGCCGGATGGGGACTGAGCCCGTCTGAGGCCTGAGAGGGAGAGTTACGAATGGGGCGTGGCCGCCATCTGTTTACGTCTGAGTCCGTTACCGAAGGACATCCCGACAAGATCGCCGACCAGATTTCCGACGGAATTCTGGACGCCATCCTGGCGCAGGATCCCATCGCGCGCGTCGCGTGCGAAACGCTGGTGACGACGGGGCTCGCGGTCGTCGCGGGCGAAATCACGACCAGCTGCAACATCGACGTTCAGAAGATCGTGCGCGGCGTCATCACCGACGTGGGGTATACCCGCGGAAAATACGGATACGACGCCGAGACCTGCGCGGTGCTGTCATCCATCCATGAACAGTCGCGCGACATCGGCCAGGGCGTGGACACCGGCGGCGCCGGCGATCAGGGCCTGATGTTCGGGTTCGCCTGCACCGAAACGCCCGAACTCATGCCGCTGCCAATCATGCTGGCGCACAAGCTCGTGCGCGGGCTGTCTGACATGCGCCGGCAGGGAGTGCTGAAGTATCTCCGTCCTGACGGTAAGTCGCAGGTCACAGTTGAGTACGACGGCCACAAACCGGTGCGCGTCGATGCCGTCGTCGTCTCGACCCAGCACAGCGACGAGGTGACGCAAGAGCAGATCAAGAAGGATTTGATCGAGAAGATCATCAATCCGACGATCCCGGCCAGCATGATGGACAAGAACACGAAGATCTACGTCAACCCGACGGGACGATTCGTGATTGGCGGTCCGCATGGAGATGCCGGCGTCACGGGACGCAAGATCATCGTCGACACCTACGGCGGCGCGGCGCCACATGGCGGCGGCGCGTTCTCGGGCAAGGATCCAACCAAGGTCGACCGGTCGGCGTGCTACATGGCGCGTTACATCGCGAAGAACGTCGTTGCGGCGGGGCTCGCCGATCGCGCCATGGTGCAGCTCGCGTACGCGATCGGCGTGGCCGACCCCGTGTCCGTGCTCGTCGACAGCGAGGGCACCGGCAAGATCGCCGACGAGAAGATCGTCGAGCTCGTACGCGCGCAATTCAAGCTCACGCCGAAGGGGATCATCGAGTCGCTGGATCTGCGCAAGCCGATCTACCGGAAGACCGCGGCCTTCGGGCACTTCGGGCGCACGGAACCCGAGTTCACCTGGGAGCGGACGGACAAGGCAGCGGCCCTCAAGGCGGCGGCCGGTCTCTAGGACCTGACAGACGGACGGCCATGCGCCGGTTCCTGAAACGAATGATGCTGACAGCGGCGGCCGTTATGGCCGCCGCTGTTGTTTATGCGGCCGTCACGCTGCCGCCTCGCGCGCTCACGCCGGCAGCGGCGCCGGATGACCGGCTCGTCTGGGGCGCCTATCACGTGCACTCGTCGGCCTCTGACGGCAGCGGGAGTTTCGACGACATTGCTGCCGCGGCCGCGCGCGCCGGGCTCCAGTTCGTCATCTTCACCGACCACAGCGATGCTACCGCCTTCGAAAGCCCCGCATACCGCGCCGGTGTGCTGTGCGTGCACGCCACTGAGATCAATACCGAGTCCGGCCACGTTGTCGCTCTCGGTCTCGACAGGGCATCGCCGTATCCGCTGGCGGGCGAAGCCCGGGACGTCGTAGAGGACATTCACCGTATGGGCGGGGGGGCGATTGCCGCGCACCCGGAATCACCGAGGCCGAATCTGCGCTGGCGCGGGCAGGCCGCCGCCGTCGACGGCTTCGAGTGGTTCAACGCAGACTCCGAATGGCGGACGCGCGGTGCCTGGGAGATCGCCGGCACCGGCCTGCGATCGTTGCTTCGCGCGCCGGAATCGCTCGCGGCGCTGTTCAGGACACCACCGTCATTCTCGCGGTGGGATCGCGGCACCGGCCCGTCGCCCATGTTCAGCATCGCGGCTCTTGACGCGCACGCACGCGCAGGCGCCGACTCGGACGGCGCCGCACCCGGCGCTTCAGTTCGATTGCCGTCCTACCTGTCGATGTTCCGGACGGTTGCCCAGGCCGTTCGACTCGATCGGCCATTGACAGGCGATGCGGCCACGGACAGTCGTTTATTGCTGAACAGCATCCGTGATCGGCGGTCCTACGCGATCGTGCGAGGCTTCGCGAACGTGCGTGCGCCGCTGCGTTTCGAGGCGGCCAACGGCCGCGCCAGTGGGGAAGTGCCCGGTGTCGAAAACGTCGAGCTGCGCCTCCTCAGAAACGGCCAGCAGGTCGCCACCGGTGCCGGACGTCTCGACTCCGCCGATGCCGCGGAGCCAGGCGACTACCGACTCGAGGCGAGAATCGCGGGCCGCACGTTCCCGTGGATAGTCTCCGACGTGATTCGGATTGCAGCAGCGCCGGCATCATCCAAGTCGGCTGCGGGCGGTCCCAGCCCGGAGACCAAGGTGTCCGCGATGGGTGGAGCGTGGCAAATCGAAAAGCACGCCACCTCTACCGCAACTCTTGAAGCCATCGCCGGCGGGGTCGCACTTCGCTATCGACTGGGCGACGGATCGCCGGCCGGACAGTACGTCGCGCTATCCGCCGCGGCCGGAACCGACCCCATCGCCGCGATTCGCTTCACAGGCTCGTCCCGCCAGCCGATGAGGATCTCTGTCCAGGTGCGGGTCGCCGGAGGAGCCGATGGGCAGCGCTGGCGCCGCTCCGTCTATCTCGACGCGACACCCCGTGAGATCATCGTCGATCTTTCGGACATGCAGCCGGTGGATCGCCGGACCGCGCTGCGGCCGATCGTGGCCCGCGTGCAGTCCGTGCTGATCGTGATTGACACACTCAACGCAAAACCCGGGAGCGCCGGCGAGGTGAACATCCGGGACGCCCGGTTCGTCCACGGCGGGGCGTCGCAGGACGCTACGTCCGCACGGTAAACATCAGGAACAACGCTCCCGAAGCGAAGACCAGATTGGGCGCCCACGCAGCGAGCGCCGGCGGCAGCACGCCCGCGGCGCCGGCGGCGAGGGAGACGGTGAGCAGCAGGAAGTAGGCCCCGGCGAGCACGGCAGCGAGTCCGATGCCGTACAACGCGCCCTTCTTCCCGGTCGTCGCTCCAAAAGGAATCGCCAGCAGCGTCATGACGATCGTCACGGCAGGGAAGGCGACCTTGTGCTGGAGGTCCACGGCCTGCTCCGCGACATTGAATCCGCTGGCGCCCAGCCGCTGCACGTACTCGCGCAGCTGGCGGTAGGTCATCGCGCTGGCATCGACGCGCGCCCGGCGGAACTCCTCGACGGGCTCCAGCTTCAGGACGCTCGTCGCGAACTCCTCGCGCGTGACCTCCGCGCCGGCAAAGGTCTGGCTCCATCCATTGACCGCACGCCAGTCCGTGTTCCTGAGGTCGACGCGCTCCGCGAAGGTGTGTTTCGCCAGTTGATAGGGTTTCGGATTGGTCTCGAACACCGACAACGCGTGAATCGCGGGCCGGTTTGCATTCAGACGGCTGGCTGTTTCGAACACGGCGTAGTGATAGATGCGGCCGTCCTGTCCGATCATCCATGTCAGATTCGCCACGTCGACTGTATGGGCCGGACGTCCGCGAATGTTGTCTCTCAGCGCCACGGCCGTCTTCCGCGAAGCGCCGAGGACCCGATCCTCCAGGACAAACAGGACGGCGCCCCAGGCGATGGCGAAGAACAAGAGCGGCGCGGCTGCCCGGTACAGACTGACGCCGGACGCGCGCATCATCATGAGTTCGCCGGAGCGGGTCAGTGCCCCGATGGTGCCGAGCGCTGCCACGAGCGTCGCAATCGGGATCACGAAGGAGATGAACTCGGGTGTCGAGTACCACAGGTACTGCAACACCGTGCCCGTCCCGGCCTGGCCCTTGAACATCTTTTCCGCCAGGTCCACGATCGCGCCGATGTAGTACAGCGTCAGGAGCGCTGTGAACGACAGCGCAATCATCCTCAGGTACTGACCGCTGACGTAGCGATCCAGAAGTCTCGGAAGCGGAAAGGGAATGTTCGGAACCTTGAGGACGAGCACCGTCCGGTCCGCGGCTTTCGGGCGGTCCGTTGTCAACGCGGGGTCAGACGCGCGCCTGGACCAGCGGGGAAGTGTCAGCAACGGCCGCGCATTGCCCGTACGAGAACTCCTCCAGAGTGCGGCGACCCCGAGCAGTCCCAGGACGATGTTGGGAACCCACCGGGCCCACTCAGCCGGGAAAACGGGGAGTCCCTTCCAGTTCTCGCCCTTGACCCAGCCCTCGGCGACCTCCATCAGGAGGTAGTACGACGCGATGATCGCTAGCCCCACCGCCAGGGCGGCAAGGCGTCCTTCCTTCCGCGTGTTCAGGCCGACTGGGACGCCGAGTAGCGCGAACACCAGGCACGCGACAGGGAACGAGAACATCTGCTGCATGTGCATGATCTCGTTGTGGATGGGGATCCCCTTGGCCTGGTTCTCCACGGCATCCTTCTTCAACTCGGCGTAGCCCTTTTCGGCAAACCCGCGCGGGTAGGTGATATCACCCGTCCCGAACACCGACTCGGCGCTGATCTTGACTGTCAGGGGATCCCAGTTCGCGCGGTTGTAGACCCGGGCGTCGGAGCGGCCGGGTGTGTACTGGGTGGCGTTCGATAGCACCAAACTCACCTGCCGCTCCTCGCGGTCGATGACCAGGCGGCCGGCGTCCGCCAGGGTCACGGTGGGCCGCGTCGGGTCGTTCGTGTCGGCCAGCAGTACCTGAGACCAGGTGCCGTCCCGGTTCGATCCCCCGATGAACAGGACCAGGTTTGGGAACCGTTCGAAGAAGACCTGCGGCTTGATCTCCGCTGCGGTCTGCTTCTCCAAATGGCCGAAGGTAATCTCACGCCAGGCCTGGTTGGCGTCCGGCTTGAGCTTCATGAGCACGTACATGTCCGCGCCGCCGACGATGGCCGCGACCAGGAGCACGGGCCGCAGGAGGCGCAACGGGCTGACACCGCACGAGAGCAAGGCCACCGACTCGCGGTCCCCGGAGATGCGGCCCAGGGCCATGAGGAGTCCGGTGAGGAACGCCATGGGAATCGTGAGGCTCAGCGCCTGCGGAACCAGAAGCACGAGGAGCCACCCGACCGTGGGAGCCGGAAGTCCCTTGGCCAGCAGGTCCTTGGCCTTGTCGAGCATCGGGTTGACGGCGAGGACGAACGTGAACAAGCCGAGCGCCAGAAGGAACGGCGGCAGGATTTCCCGGATGATGTAGCGGTCCAGCGTCCTCACAGCAGACAAGACGATAACACCGCCAACATTTCATCCACAGGCCTCTTTCTAACGGCCTGGATACAACGTCTGATAAGACATGTTATGTTAACTAATAACCCCAAAAGCCTGAAGGACAGGCGCCCCTCGGCGCCGCCCACGTTGCCGGCGCACACCTCGTCGCCAGCGCACGCTCCTCGGTGCTAACGACTCGAGCGAAGTTCTTTGATGATGCCCTCGAGCGCTTCGATCACTTCATCGCGATCGACGTCGGACTTCTTGAACTGGAGTTTGAGATTGAATGTCTTCGTCGGCGGCCGGTACTGGAAAACGAATGCGCGAGGCCGGCCGGCCTTTGGCTTGATTGCGACAGCCTTGCGCGCCTGCTCACGCGTCGCCACAGCGCCGCCCTTGGTGATCTGCTCGACCAGCGCGAGCATTTTCTCAGTCGACTGCTGCCTAACTATCTGAAGAAGCAATGACTTAGAGGAAATGTCGGCCAGCCGACAAACCTTTCTCACCTCTGGAGGCATCGCCGTCAGGGCCAAAGACTCCGTCACCGACGTCCGCGACTTACCAAGTCGCTTTGCGAGGTCCTCGTGGGTGTAGCCGCAGCGCTTCGATAGCGCCTCCATCGCCTCAGCCTCTTCAAAGGCCCCAAGGTCCTTGCGCTGAATGTTCTCGATGAGCGCGATCTCGATGATCTCGCGATCATCGACGTCACGCAGGACGACTGGCAACTCACGGAGACCAAGCTGACTCGCGGCCTGGTATCGGCGCTCCCCGGCAACGATCTGGAATCGAGCCCCGCGCTGGCGCACGACGAGCGGCTCGATGATGCCCTTTTCGGCAATCGACGCCTTGAGTTCGGACAGGTCGCCCATCATCTGCCGAGGCTGCTCCGGATTCGGATCGATGAGCTCTATCGGCACCATGCGACCAATCGGGTTGCCGGCGGATGTCGTGAGCGCGTCAACGTAGTGAGCGTCGTGACGCATCTTGAGAGTGACTGGAAGGCCGCGCTTAGACACGATCGATGACCTCCTCGCAGAGCCGGTAGTACTCCGTCGCACCGGATGAGTCCGGCGCGAACTGGAAGATGGATTCCTTGTACGCCGGGCTCTCCTCGAGCCGGACGCTCTTCGTGATGACCGTCCTGAACACCTTCTTGCCGAACACGCGGTCAATCTGTTCGCGAATGTCCCTTGCGAGCGACGTCCGTTTGTCGTGCATGGTGATCACCACGCCGAGAATACGAAGCGTCGGATTGGCCCGGCTCCTGACTTTCTCAATCGTCTCCAGGAGGTCGTCAGTGCCCTCCAGTGCGAAGTACGACGACTGAATCGGGATCAGGAGATGCGTCGAGGCGACGAGCGCGTTGACGGTCAACAGGCCCAGCGCCGGGGGGCAATCGATGACCACCACGTCGAACCCCGCCAGGACGCTCGCGAGCCGATCCTTCAGCCTGAAGTGGGCGTCGATCTCCCCTACCAGCCTGGCCTCGAGCTTGGCGAGCGCGATCCGGGACGGCGCCACCCACAAGCTCGGCAGACTGGCGGGACGAATGACATCGCCAAGACCCAGGTGGCTATCGACGAAGACGTCGTACATCGACTTGTCGATGGAACCGGCTTCGAGGAACGACATCGTGCTGTTCGACTGCGGGTCGAGGTCGACGAGAAGCGTGCGCTTGTTCCGTAGCGCAAACGCCGCCGCGAGATTGATCGCGGTGGTGGTTTTGCCAACGCCGCCTTTCTGGTTGGCGATTGCGATGATCATGAATGCCAGCTAATCAGGAGAGTCGAGCCATTCTAGGAACCGGCCCGCAGCGTGTCAAGAAAACCACTACATCTTGTAGCCCATGTCGTCTGGATCCAGAGACTCGAGCCATCGCTGGAGACGCTCCTGGTCGGCCTGTTCGCTCGAAACTTCGAGGGACCGGGCCTGTTCGAGCACTGCGGGCGTCACGAAAACCGGAGATCCCGTTCGCAGGGCGATGGCGATGGCGTCGCTCGGGCGCGCGTCGAGCAGAACGCGCTCCCCTTCCCGGTCGAGCTCGAGATACGCGTAGTAGGTGCTGCCCCTGAGCTCGCTAATGACGACCCGCGTAACCCTCGCGCCGACGGCCGCCACCAGCCTCCGGAAGAGATCGTGCGCCATCGGTCTCGGCGACGAGATGTTCTCAATCTGCAGCGCGATCGCGTTCGCCTCGACTGGACCGACCCAGATCGGAAGGACGCGCTGATTGTCCGAGTCCCGCAGGACGACGATCGGCACGTTGGTGACGGGGTCGAGCATCAAGCCCCGGATTTGCATCTCTATCAGCATGGCCGCGGCTTCACCCGCACACCCTTGAGGCTGTTGGGACCGTAGCCTGAGATCTCCACATCGACGAGCGTGCCGATGAGGTCTCGAGCCCCTTCAAAGTTCACGACGGAGTTGCCGCTGGTCCGCCCCACAACCTCTGTCGCCCGCCGCCGCGAAACGCCGTCAACGAGCACCTGCACCCTGGACCCCACCATCTCTGCAAACAACTCCCCCTGGATCCGCCGCTGCAGATCCTGCAGTGCGAGGATGCGCTCCGTCTTGACGTTCTCCGGCACGTCATCCGGCATGCGCTTGGACGCCAGCGTGTTCGGCCGCACGGAATACTTGAACGAGTACATCGAGTGATACCGCGCCTCGCGGACAAGGTCGAGCGTCAGGGCAAAGTCAGCGTCGGTCTCTCCCGGGAAGCCGACGATCATGTCCGTCGACACGGCGATGCCGGGAACAGTCGCCCTGAGCTCCGCGATGAGGTCGAGATAACTCTCCCGCGTGTAGCGCCGGCGCATCGCCTTCAGCACGCGGTTCGACCCGGACTGCACAGGCAGATGCAGATGCTTGCAGACCGCTGGCGTGTCCCGGATGACCTCCATCAATCGCGCGGACGTGTGGCGCGGATGCGGACTCGCAAAGCGCACGCGACGGATCCCGGGCACATTCGCGGTGCGCTCGAGCAGTGTCGCGAAATCGCAGTCGGCATCGTCCGGCGCCAGGTAGTGATTCACGATCTGTCCGAGCAGTTGGACCTCCGTCCGGCCCGAATCAACCGCAGCCGCGACCTCCGCGAGGATGTCAGCAACCGGACGCATGCGTTCATGACCGCGGGTATACGGGACGACGCAAAAGGCGCAGAACTCGTTACAGCCCTCGATGATCGTGACCCATGCCCGGACGGGATCCGAGTGGCGCACGACGCCCAGGGGAAAAGAGACGTCGTCGTGAGGAGCGATGTCGATCCTGGCCGATCGCCGTTCGCGTGCGTCGCGGACGAGCCCGGGCAGGGACTTGAGACTCTGGGTCCCGACGATGACGTCGATCGAGGAATCTCGTTTGAGAAGCCGCTCGCCTTCCTGCTGCGCGACGCATCCAGCCACCGCGACGATCGGCGCGCCGCCGCGCTCGTTTGCCATTTCGCGCCACTCGCCCAGCCGCGTGTAGAGTTTGTCCTCGGCCCGCTCTCGAACGCTGCACGTGTTGATGACGATCAGGTCCGCAGCGCGTTCGTCTTCGGTGCGTTCGTAACCATCGCCCTCGAGCAGCCCGGACAGGCGCTCGCTGTCGTGATAGTTCATCTGGCAGCCGTAGGTTTCGATGAAGTACTTACCGGCCACCGCGTCTGCCTTTCGCTTTCGCCTGTCGGCTGCTTTCGTTTTCTCCTTTTGCTGAATTTTCGCCTCTCCGGCTCGCCAGCATCTCTCGGGCCGACGCCAGAACCTGCGTCGAAACCTCCGCGCCGGCAATCATTCGGCCCAGCTCCGCGACACGCGCTGCGTCATCGAGTCTCGTGACGGTCGTCGATGTACGGCCGGCCCGCACTTGCTTCGAAATCTGGAGGTGGCACGCAGCGCGGGCCGCGATTTGCGCCAGGTGTGTGACGCACAGCACCTGGTGCCGGGCACCGAGCGCCTGCAGCCGTGCGCCGACCGCGTCCGCCGCTGCCCCGCCAATGCCGGCATCGACCTCGTCGAAGATGAGCGTCTGCGGACCTCCGCTCCTGAGCGACGCCACGCGCAGGGCCAGCATGATGCGCGACAGTTCGCCGCCTGAGGCGATCCGCGCGAGCGGGCGCAACTCCTCGCCCGGGTTCGGCGACAGAAAGAACTCAACGTCGTCGGTGCCGGCAGCCGACCACCGATCTTCCGGCGCCGGCGCAACGCGTACGTCGACCCGGCAGGCAGGCATCGCCAGTTCCTTCAAATCCTTCTCGAGGGACGAGGCCAGCGCCCGGCCCGCCGCCTGTCTTGCGCGACCGATCTCTGCTGACGCGCGGGAGAAGGCATCGCGCGCCTCGCGCTCATGGGCAGTCAGCTCGGCAACGCGCTCCTCGCTCGCACCGAGCTCATCGAGCTCGACACGAAGGGCTTCCCGTCTGGCAATCACATCGCTCAGCGACGGACCATAGCGCCGGTTCAGTCTCTCGAGGGTGGCGAGGCGATCCTCGACGGCCTGCAGGCGATCCGGTGACGCGTCGAACTCCGATGCGTAGTGCCTCAGGAAGTACGCGAGATCCTCGAGGCGCGCCTTCAGGTCATCACGCTGTTCTGCGTACTGCGCGAACCTCCCATCGAGCGCGGCCAATTCTGCGACACGCTTGTAGACCGCCGCGAATCCGGATAGGACTGCTGCCTCGCCCTCATATAGCGCCGCGTAAGCCTCGGCCGACAATCTGCTGAGCCGATCAGCGTTCGCGAGCACGGTTCTTTCTGACGCCAGCCGTTCGTCCTCGCCCGCGACCGGCGAGACCTTGTCGATTTCCTGGAGTTGGAACGACGCCATGTCGATGCGCGCGCGTTTCTCGCGATCGCTGAGCTCGGTGCGCTCCAGCGCCACGACGACCGCACGCCACTCCGCGTAGCGCGCCGCCACCTGCTCGCGGAGGGCGCCGTGACCAGCGTGCGCATCCAGCAGCTCGACGTGCTCCGAAGGATCGACGAGCGCCTGGTGTTCGTGCTGGCCGTGCAATTCGAGATGTTCCGCGCCGAAATCACGTAGCGCGCCCGTCGTCGCAAGGGCGTCATCGATGAACGCGCGGCTCCGTCCCTGCGATGACACCTCGCGGCGAACGATAACCTCGCGTCCGGCGCTCGTCTCGAAGATCGCTTGCACGGATGCTTGGGACTCGCCGGTTCGAATGAGATCGGCGGACGCCCGGCCGCCGGTCAGGAGGCCGATCGCCTCGACGACGACGGACTTCCCCGCCCCGGTTTCCCCCGACAGTACGTTCAGGCCGGGTTCGAACTCGACTTCGAGATGATCGATGACTGAGAGATTGCGCACGCCCAGGAAGCGCAGCATGGTCGGGACCGGAACTCCCATCCTATCAGACCTTTGACAGCCCTTCTGGTGCGTGGTACCTTGGCTCATCGCGCTGTCCCAGCGGCGCATCACCACTAAACCGAGTTAACTTCGGAAGTGGAGGTGTCTTTGCGCGCGCTCGGAGTCATCGCACTCGCCGTCCAGGATCCTGCGGGTCCGACCCACGCTGCCGTCGATATCGTTTCGCTGATCCGTCAAGCGGATCCGGTCGTGCAGGCCGTGATGGCGATTCTGCTGCTCTTCTCGGCGGCGTCGTGGGGCATCGTGATCTACAAGTACCGCCACCTCGGACGCGCGGCGCGACAAAACGCCGCATTCGTCGGTGTGTTCCGCAAGAGCAGCCGCTTCTCCGAAGTGCAAGCGAGTTGCGCGAGTCTTCCCGCGAGTCCACTCGTCGGATTGTTCCAGTCGGGGTACGCGGAGCTCACTGCGCAAATGCGTGCACCGGCGGACTCCCGGCCGGGCGAAGCGGCATCGCGTCCAACTCTCAGGAGCATGGAAGGCGTCGATCGCGCATTACTGCGCGCGTCCACCACAGAGATCGCCCGGCTCGAACATCGCGTCGCGTTTCTCGCGACCACGGCGTCGATCTCGCCGTACATCGGACTCTTTGGCACCGTCTGGGGCATCATGTCTGCTTTCCAGTCGATTGCCGGCGCGGGATCGACGAGCCTGAGCGTCGTGGCGCCGGGCATCGCAGAGGCGCTCGTCGCGACGGCGATGGGCCTGTTTGCCGCGATTCCCGCCGTTTATTTCTACAACGAGCTCACGAGCCGCGTGAAGGCGCTGGCGAATGAAATGGAGGACTTCTCTCTGGAGTTCCTGACGATCGCGGAAAGGAACTTCACCTAGGTCATGCCGAAACTCGAGCCGATGCAGCAGCCGCCGAGCCGATCCGGACGCCGGGCGCGCGTCATGCGTGTATCGACGTCACTCGCGGAGATCAACGTGGTGCCGCTGGTGGACGTGATGCTCGTGCTGCTCGTCATCTTCATGGTCGCGGCGCCGATGATGACGACCGGGCTCAACGTGCAGCTGCCCAAGTCCACGCAGTCGAAACCCATCGGCGAGCCGGTGACGGTCGTGGTGCCCTTCTCGTTCCGCACCGATCACACCGTGCGCATCGGCAACGACGCCATCAAGCTGCAGTTTCTTGACGAGCGCGTCCGGCAAGCGCTCTCGGGGCAACTGACGCAGAACGTCGTCGTCGCCGGCGACGGCCGCACGACGCTGCAGGACCTCTTCCTGATCGCGGACCAGTTGCAGAAAGGCGGCGTGAAAGCCATCGCGATTCAGGCACAACCGGGCGTGGTGGGGCGATAGAGCGATGCGGGCGTCCTCATACGCGCACACCGCGCCGATGCACACCGCGAGCGACGGCCTCCGCAAAGTGATGCTCGGCTCGTTCGGCGTGCACATCAGCGTCGTTGTCGTGCTCTTCGTGCTGCCAAGGGGCTGGTTTGTGCGCGAGACTCCGATTCAGATCCCGATGACCCTGTCGATGGGTTCGCCGGGAGAGAAGACCGGCGGCTTGAACCCGGCAGGCGCCCAGCCAATCCAGGAAGTCGCGCCGCCCCCGAAACGACCGGAGCCGCAGCAGGTCGTGACACCGCCGAAGGCGCCGGATCCAATCGCGGTGGCAGCGAAGTCACCACCGAAGACAACTCCGAAGCTCGCCGAGACACCGCCGGCTCCGCCCTCGCCGACGAGGCCGCCGATCACGGGCGCCAGAGTCACGCCTGGGACCGCGGTCGCCGCCACCGGATCGGCGGGTCAGAACACGGGTTTGAGCGTCGGAGGCGGCGCTGGCGGCACCACGGCGCAACTCGACATCAGCTTCTGTTGTCCTGATTACGCGAAGGAACTTGTCCGGCGCATCGAAGCACGCTGGAACAAGCCTTCCACGGACGAGGTGGGCGAAACGACACTCGTCTTCGAAATCCGGAGGGACGGATCATTCGCGAAACCCCAAATCGAAAAATCGAGCGGAAGTGTGATGCTCGATCTGGCGGCCCAAAGCGCCTTTGTCGATCTGAAGTTCCCTCCGCTGCCGGAGCAGTTCAGCGGTCCGACGTTGAAGATTCACATGAACTTTCCCTACAAGAGGTAACGATGAGGATCGTGGTTCGTTCCCTGGTCGGTGTGCTCGTCGCGGGAGGCGTCCTGACCGCCGCGACGTCGATTCCGGCGGGGGTGACGTCGTTGCCGCTGCAGGACCCGCAGAAACCGCCGCAACAGACGGAGATCGTGCTCACCGCCGACAAGCCAGGCAGTCATCCGAAGGTGGGGGTGCCGGATTTCACCGTCACGGGTGATGCCAAGGTAAAGGAAGCGGCGGACCTCGTCGCGAACGTTCTTTGGGCCGACCTCGAGTACGAGCGCGAGTTCTACATGATCAACAGAAAGAGCTCCGCGTCGATTCCAGTCGCGGCCACGCCAGGCACCCTGCCCTTCGATCAATGGCAGCAGATCGGCGCCGACTTCGTGCTGATGGGCAGCGCCAAGGCGTCCGGGTCGGCGCTGACCGTAGAAATACGGCTGATCAGCACGCGCGGAGACAAACCGGGCCATGAGGACTTCGGCCAGACATTCTCGGGATGTTCCGTCGAGAACGCTCGCTACTGCGCGCACGCTATCGCGGATGACATGCACAAGAGGATTCGCGGCGTCGATGGAATCGCGCGCACGAAGATCGCGTTCACGTCCGATCGCGAGCCCGGGCGCATGACGACACGCCCGGTCGAGGACTCCGGCCAGAGCAAAGAGATTTACATCATGGACTACGACGGCGCGAACGTCCGTCCCATCACGCGCAACAAGTCACTGAACGTCGCGCCCTCGTGGGGGCCGGACGGACGCACGCTGGCCTGGACGTCATGGGCCTCGGTCTACCCGGACATCTATCTGACGTCGCTCGATGGGCGGCCCGCAACGCGCCCGGCAAATGGGACCGAGATCATCCAGAACCAGCATCCGGCCATTTCGCCCGACGGAGGAAAGATTGCGTTCTCCTCCAGCCGCGGCGGAAAACCTGGTTATTACGATATCTGGGTGATCGATCGCGACGGCACGAACCTGCGCAACCTGACGCCCAACACGGTGGATTGGTCCGAGGGGGCGCCGACGTGGAATCCCAATGGCAACCAGATCGCCTATACCTCCGATCGTGGCGGATCGAATCAGCTCTACGTCATGAATGCGGACGGCACTGGAAGCCGTCGGGTAACGTTCGCCGGCCCCGTCGATCGACCGACCTGGTCAGCCAAGAACTTCATCGCGTACACGTTACGACAGCCCGCGGGACACGACATCGCGGTGCTGCAGTTGACCGGGCAGCAGCCGGTCATCATCACCAACGGAGCGGGCTCCAACAAGCAGCCCACGGTGTCGCCGAATGGCCGCCACATCATCTTTGTCACGACGCGATGGGGCAAGGAGCACCTCGCGTCAGTCGACATCGACGGCAACAACATCAAGCAACTGACCACGGTCGGCAACAACACCTATCCCAACTGGTCGCCCTCACCCCGTTAATCACGCACGAGGATGTTCATGAAACGTACTTTGCTCTGGATTTCAGCCCTGACGATTGCAACGATGGTGTCGGCCTGCGGGCCGAAGCGGCCTGCGACGACGACGGGCCAGGGACCGGCGGCATTTCCGGGCGCGACGACATCCGCGCCGGCAACGACGCCCGCGCCCACGTCATCCGGTGTCGTACCTCCCCCGCCGCCGGTGGTGATTCCACCGGACCAGCCCGTGGTCGCGATCGACCCGCTGACGAAGGCGCCCATCGAGGCCATCAACAAGGACTCACCACTGAAGCCGGTGTACTTCGCGTACGACAGCGACGTGCTCGACGATGCGGCGCGAAAGGCAATGGCGGACAACGCCGAGGTGATGAAGAAGTACTCGACCTGGATCGTGACCATCGAAGGTCACTGTGACGAGCGCGGCACCGCCGAATACAATCTGGCTCTGGGCGATCGACGGGCGATTGCGGCCAAGAACTACATGGTGACACTCGGCGTGCCCGCCGAGCGCCTCCGCACCGTGAGTTATGGCAATGAATTTCCGTTCGATCCGGCGCACGACGAATCCGCATGGAAACAAAATCGCCGTGCCCACTTCATGCTGACAGCCAAGGATTAGGGACGCCATGAGATACCTTGCCGCCACAGTCATCGCGAGCGTTGCGGTCATCAGCCTGACGGCGCCGGCAGCCGCGCAGAACCGCGCGGAAACGCAGCTGTTGCTCGAGTTGCGCAGCCTGCAGGAGCAGGTGCAGAAGATGCAGCTGACCGTCAATCAGCTCACCGAGAAACTGAAGGCGGCGGAGTCCCGGATGGACGCGCAGTCGAACGACACGCGCCGGGGCTTCGCCGATCAGAAAGTCCTGATCGACTCGATTTCGTCGGGCCTCCGCACGCTGAACGAACGCGAGAACGAGAGCGCGGTCCGCGTCGCGCAATTCAGCCAGGAGATGAAGGCGATCCGCGAGGGACTCACCTCGCAGCAGACCTCTCTCGGCGAGATCGCCGACCTGCTCCGGCCGCTATCCGCCGCCGCATTCGCTTCTGCCGCAGCAACCTCGACGACGACAGACCCCGCGGCCGGCGCCGGCACAGGAACCGCGGCACAGGCTTCGCCGGGCGTCACGAAGCCAGCCCTCCCCCCGAATCCGACCGCGTACTACGGCTCGGCGTTCGGCTACTACCATGGTGGCCAGTGGGAGTCGGCGGTGACGGCACTCACGGCGGCAATTCAGAAATTCCCGGAGCACCCGGAAGCGGTGCGCGCGCAGTTCTTCATCGGCGAGTCGTACTTCCAGTGGGGCAAGCATTACGAGGAAGCGCTCGCGGCGTACACCGCAGTGGTCACGAACTACAAGGGTCCGGATGACGTCGTGTCCGACGCGCTCTACAAGCAGGGTGTCACCTACGAGCAACTCGGAAAAAAAGACAACGCGATTCGCAGCTACCAGCAGGTCATTAAGCTGTATAAAGGGACTTCCGCCGAGATCCTCGCAACGACGGCGTTGCGACGGTTAATCAAGCAGCCGACGGCGTGAACCCGAACGGAGACCTGACATGGGAAGTGTGAACAAGGCGATCCTGGTGGGCAACCTTGGCCGGGACGCGGAGATGAGATTTACCTCGGGCGGCACGCCTGTGGCGACAGTCAGCCTGGCGACGACCGAACGCTTCACGGATCGCGATGGACAAAAGCGCGAGGACACGCAGTGGCACCGCATCGTGATCTGGGGCAAGACCGCCGAGTCGCTGCACGAGTACCTGACCAAGGGCAAGCAGATCTACGTCGAAGGCAAGATTCAGACGCGTGAGTGGACCGACAAGGAAGGCAAGCCGGCCAAGACCACCGAAATCAGAGCCGACCGGATCGTCCTCCTCGGCGGCGGTGGTGGTGAAGGACGCGGTGGTGGCGGCCGGCCGGCTCGCGAACGCTTCGAAGGCGGCGACCAGGGTGGCGGCGACAACGTCCCGGTGGACGCCCCGCACGACGACGACATTCCTTTCTAGTCTGGATCTGGGGGCTTCGCCCCCAGCCCCCTACTCGCTCACTTGCGCGACGCGGCTCCTGTGAAAAGCGCTGAGCCACGTCGCGGCGCGTTTCGCGAGGCTCCGGCCTTTCCTCCGTGACCTCGGGGGCTTACTTCTTGTCCTCCCGGCCGTAACGGTCTTCGAGGCGGACGACGTCGTGCAATTCGGGCGTCGACACCTCGAAGACGTCACAGTCTTCGATGGCTGTCATGCGATGCACGGTGGGCGGCGTCACATGCACGGCGTCGCCGGGCTTCATTTCGCGCTTCGTCAGCTTGCCGTCCACCTCGATCTCGAACAGCAGCTTCCCAGACCAGAGATAAATCGTCTCGTCCTTCTGGTTGTGGTACTGCAGGCTGAGCGCGTGCCCCTTGTTGATGTGGATCACCTTCCCGACGTACCGATCGGTGATCGCCCAGCGCAGTTCGTACCCCCACGGCTTGTCTACCTTGACCACGTCTGACATCTCTACTCCCGTTTGAGCGCGGCGGCCGCTTCGGCCGGCGCGATGACCGTTGCCAGCGGTGACAGCAACATGCGCACCGCTTCGGCCGATTCGGCCCGGAGGGCACGCCGCGCGATGGCCGCGGCCTCCCGCCCGTTGATTCGTCCCACCGCGGCTTTCACCGCCGGTATCGCCGATACCGACATGCTGAAGCCCCGGAATCCCATTCCAACCAGCAGCGCCACCATCAAAGGATCTGCGGCCATCTCACCGCAGACCGAGATCGGCTTGCCGGCGCGCCTGGCGGCCAGTGCCACCGTCCGCAGAAGCCGCAGAACCGCCGGCGCCGCCGGCTCGTAGTGCCCGGCCAGGCGTTCGTCGGTGCGATCAACGGCAAGAGTGTACTGGATCAGATCGTTGGTCCCGACACTGAGGAAGTCCGCATGCCGGGCGAGTTGATCCACGGTCAGCGCCGCCGCGGGCACCTCGATCATCGCGCCGACCGGTACGGCGTCCCGGACATCGGCTTCGCGCGCCGTCGCCGCGATCACGTCGCGCACCTGCATCAGCTCTTGCGTATTCGTCACGAATGGCAGCAGGATCCGCAGCCGACCCGCCGGTGACGCGCGCAGCAACGCGCGAATCTGGACCCTGAACCGGTCGTCATGTAGCACCGCGGACCGGATGCCCCGGACGCCGAACCGATCCCGATGACCCGCCGTGCGGGCAGCGCTGTGACGATCGTCACCGGCGTCAAAGGTGCGGATCGTCACCGGCATCGGAGCAACGGCCTCCAGGAGGCCGCGGTACGTCACTAGCTGCTCGTCCTCGGACGGCGCCGCACCAGTCGCGTCGAGCAGAAACTCCGATCGAAACAAGCCGATGCCTTCGGCGCCGCTTTCGCGCACCCGATGCACTTCGTCGGCGATCTCCAGGTTCGCTTCGAGCGCGAGCCTGATGCCGTCGGCGGTCTCCGCAGGCCGATCCCTGAGGTGATCGAGCGCCCGCTCCCCCGCCAGCACGACCTCGGCGCGCGTGCGCCACCTCGCAAGGTCGCTCTCGGCGGGCTCGACGGCAACTTCGCCGGCCGTCCCATCGAGCGCGACCATCTGTCCGGGCGCAATCACGCTTGTCGCGCCACCGAGGCCGACCACCGCGGGAACGCCGAGCGACCGCACGAGAATCACAGTGTGGTGGGTCGGGCCTCCGATGTCGCACACGAGGCCCCGGACACGCGACCAGTCGAGCTGCGCCGCGACCGAGGGTGGCAGCTCGTCGGCGACGAGGACGACCGGCGGCTCGATTTCCTGGATCAGGTCGATGAGCGGATCGCTGCCAGGCCGAAGGTTGCGCTGAAGCCGGCCGCAGACATCAGCGAGATCGCCGCTTCGCTCCCGCAGCCACCCGTCGCTTTCGACGGCGAAGCGCTCGTACAACTCGGCCATCGCGCGCTCGAGCGCCCAGTCGGCGTTGATCCGCTCGAGCCTGATCAGCTCCTCCGCCCGCCGCGTGAACAGCGGATCGTCGAGCATCAGAAGCTGCGCGGCGAAGATCGCCGCCTGCGCCGGACCGATGGTGCGTGAGACCCGCGCGGAGATCTCTTCGAGCTCACGGCTCGTCCTGGCCGCGGCCGCGCGGAGCCGCTGCCGCTCACGGTCGACGCCGCTCGACGCCAGCCGGTAGCGAACGTGCTTCGCCTCGCGGACCGCCACGAGCGCGCGGCCGATGGCGATGCCGGGCGCCACGCCTCTGCCGACTAGGCGCGTCATGCTTCCTCGAACCCGCGCGACGCCAGGCCCGCCAGCGCGTCGAGCGCCTCGGATTCGTCCAGGCCGTCCGCGCTGATGAGGATTTCCGTGCCCCGCGCGGCAGCAAGCAACAGCAGCCCGAGGATGCTCTTGCCATCGGTCGTACGGTTGCCACGAGAGACTCGAATCTGCGACTTGAACGCGCCCGCCATCCGGACGAACCTCGCCGCTGCGCGCGCGTGCAGGCCCAGGGCGTTCACAATTGGCACGGCTCGCTGGATCACCTAACTCTCGTTCCTCGACTCCGGTTCTGCCCGCAGGAGATCCGATGCGACGCGAATGGCGGTCCGGCCGTGATCGCAGAGTTTGCGCGCTCGCGTCCGCAGATCCTCACCATCTGCGGCCCGCGCCAGCGTGATCAGCATGGGCAGGTTGACGCCGGTCACGACCTCCACCTGCCCGGCCTCGAGAAACGCCAGGCCAAGGTTCGATGGGGTGCCGCCGAACATGTCGGTGAGCAGCAGCACTCCCGCTGGTGTCCGCACTTTGTCGATGGCCGCGGAAATCGCCGACTTGGCCACGGTCACATCGTCATGCCAGCCGATTGAGACGGCGGCATAGCCCGGTAGATCGCCGACGATCATTTCCGCGGCGTTCAGCAGCTCGGCGGCCAACTGGCCGTGCGTCACCACGACGACCCCTGGGGTTGCGGAGCGGTCGGCCATGTTCCCTCAGCTTTCCCCGACGTCCCGGTGGCGCACCTGCACATCGACGCCACGAACCCGCTTCAGACGCCGGCCAATCTCCTCCGCCATCGCAACGGATCGGTGCCGTCCGCCGGTGCAGCCGATGGCGATCGTCAGGTACGTCTTGCCCTCGCGTACGTACTGCGGCAACAAGAACCTCAGGTACCGCTCGGTCAGGCTCACGAACCTGCGCGCAACCGCCGATCCAAGGACGTACCGGGCGACGCGCGCATGCTTCCCGGTCCAGGGCCGAAGCGCCGTCACGAAATGGGGGTTCGGCAGGAAGCGGACGTCATAGACCATGTCCGCTTCACCGGGAATCCCGTGCCTGAATCCGAAGCTCATGACGTTGACCCGGAGCGGCGCTGCGCGATGGCTGCCGCCCGTGGATTCGAGAATGCGCCGCCTGAGTTCGTGGACCGTCAACCTGCTGGTGTCCACGACTTGATCCGCAAGCCTGCGCAACGGCTGCAACAGGCGCCGTTCATTCGCGATCCCGTCGCCGACCGACGGCGCCGTGTAGATCGGGTGCGGACGCCGCGTCTCGCTGAACCTCCGCACCAGCACGTTGTCGTTCGCCTCGAGGAACACCAGCCGGACGCGACGGCCGTAGGCCTTCTTGAGGCGCCGGTATTCGCCAGGAAACCGCAGGAGCTCTTCGCCCTCGCGAACGTCGACCACGACCGCGCCGCGGGCGTGGCGCTTCTCCTTGAGGACGAGGTTCGCGAACGCCGGGATCAACGCGACCGGCAGATTGTCCACGCAGAAGTAGCCGAGGTCCTCGAGCGCCCGAAGCGCGTGCGATTTACCCGCGCCGGACAAGCCCGACACCACGACGAACGGCGCGGCACTGCGGCCCAGTCCGGCTCGGCGGACCGACCCAGCCTTGGCGGAGTCGGTCACAGATCCTCCGTCTCGAGATCGTCGCCGTCGCGCTCGGAGAGCTGTTCGAGCCGGCGCTCGAGCTTCTCCACCAGTTCACGCGCCGCATGTCGGCCGCGAGACCGCAGCAGGTGGTTCCTTGCCGCGACTTCGACGAGCATCGCGATGTTCCGGCCCGGAGCGACGGGCATCACGACGAGCGGGACGTTGATCCCGAGCACATCCGTTGTCGTCACGTCGAGCCCGAGCCGATCGTACTCCCGTGTCTCATCCCAGCGCTCGAGGTGGACTATCAACTCGACCCGCTTCGACGAACGCGTCGCGGATACACCAAAGAGGTCGGTGACATTGATGAGTCCGAGCCCGCGGATCTCGACGTGGTGCCGCGTCAGCTCCGGACAGGTGCCGATCAGGATCGCTTCGCCGCGGCAGCGAATCTCGACGGTATCGTCGGCAACGAGACGGTGCCCACGGCCGATGAGATCGAGCGCGCACTCGCTCTTGCCGATTCCACTGTCCCCCGTCATCAGGACGCCGAGTCCCAGGATATCCATCAGGACACCGTGCCGGGTTTCCCGCGGCGCCATGCGGTCCTCGAGAATCGTGGTGAGCCTGGCAATGGCCACCGGCGTCTGCAGTGCGGTACGCACCACCGGCACGCCCGCCCGTTCGGCTTCCGCGGAGAGCTCCACCGGGCCGTCCAGGCCCATCGTCACCATCACGCAGGGAAAATCCCTGGTGAACAGGCGGCGCAACGCCTGTGCGCGCTCGCCTGCGTTGAGTTGTTCAAGGAAACGGATTTCGCTCTCGCCGAAGATCAGCACGCGGCCGGCTCGAAGGTATTCGTCGTAGCCGGCCAGGGCCAGGCCGGTCTTCTGGACGTATGGGAGCGAAATCCTGCGGTCGAGCCCGCCGGCACCGGCGAGCAAATCGAGATCAAGACCGCCTGCCGCGCCTCTGGCGCCAAGCAGCGCGCCCACGCTCACGCCGGTTGCCATGCGCGCTCAGTAAAGAACCTTCCGCTGGTTGGACGTGGGGATCTTGAGCTCTTCGCGGTACTTCGCGATGGTGCGCCGCGCCAGAGCCAGCCCCTCTTTCTGGAGGATGTTCATGATCTTCGAGTCGCTCAGCGGCCGCCTCTGGTCCTCGGCTTCGACGATCTTCTTGATGCGCTGCTTGATCGTCACCGACGACACGTGCTCGCCGTACGAGCTGCTGATGCCGCTGTGGAAGAAGAACTTCATCTCATACACACCCTGCGGCGTGTGCATGTACTTGTTGTTCACCACGCGCGACACGGTCGATTCGTGCATGCCGATGTCGTTGGCGACGTCGCGAAGCACGAGCGGGCGCAGATGCTCGATGCCGTGATCCAGGAACCCGTGCTGGAAATTGATGATGCTGGTCGCGACCTTGATGATGGTCTTCTGGCGCTGGTCGACCGATTTCAGCAGCCAGAGCGCCGATCGGAACTTGTCCTTCACGTAGGCGCGCGTTTCGTCGGAAGCCTCGCCGTTTTTCTCGAGCAGCCGGCGGTACACGGGGCTGATGCGCAGCTGCGGCAGTCCGTCCTCGTTCAGGACCGCCTTGTATCCCTCATCAGTCTTGATGATGTAGACGTCAGGGATGACGTACTGCGTATCCGGCGGGCTATACCTGGCGCCGGGCTTCGGATCGAGGTGCTTGATGAACTCGATGTGCGCTTTGACTTCCTCGGGCTCGATCCCGACGGCCTTCGCGAGCTCGGGAATCCGCTGGTTGCTCAGGCGCGGCAGGTGATCGCGAACGAGTGTCTCGGCAGGCGTGCCGGCAAGGCCCATGTGGCGGATCTGGAGGAGCAGGCATTCCTGGGGATCGCGCGCGGCAACGCCGATCGGGTCGAACGTCTGGACGTGCTCGAGCCCGCGCTCGACATCCGTGATCTCCCACGGTCCCAGCGCGGCGATCTCATCGACCGAGGCGACGAGATACCCGTCGTCGTCGATGTTTCCGACGATGGCCGCGCCGATGTCGCGGAGCAGCTCGTCGGTCGTTTGGAGATTGAGCTGCCACATGAGGTGGTCGGCGAGCGAGCTCTTCGTCGAGAGCGTGTTCTCGATGGGCGGCAGTTCCTTGACTTCCTGGGGTTGCCGCGGCTTGTAGCCCTCGTCCAGGTATTCGCCGAAGAAATACTCGTAGTCGGCGTCGTCCCAGGGCTCGTCCTTCGTTTCCTTCGGCTTCTCCGCCTCCGGCGTCTGGGCGGCTTCCTGCGCGGGTTCTTCGGTCGGAACCTCCTCGAGCATGGGGTTCTCGACCATTTCCTGATTCAACAGCTCGGCCAGCTCGAGCGTCGTCATCGGCAGCAGCTTGATTGCCTGCTGCAATGACGGCGTCAGAATGAGCTTCTGCGCTAGGCGAGCCTGGAGCTTCTGGGAAAATGCCATGTCAACGCGTGTCGGACACTGCCCCCAATCTTATTCGGAAACGCGGCGGCGCTGGCTTGATATCTGCAAGGGCCGCACGGCGTGCCTCAATCAAGGCGAAAATCCGCGCCAAGATACACGCGCTTGACTTCCGCGTCTGACGCCAGACTTGCAGGCGTCCCGCTGTGAAACACCGCCCCGTCGTGGATGATGTACGCGCGGTCGGTAATCTTGAGCGTCTCGCGAACGTTGTGGTCGGTGACGAGGACGCCGATGCCGCGCGCCTTCAGATGAAACACGATTTTCTGAATATCGCCGACCGCAATCGGGTCGATGCCCGCGAACGGTTCGTCGAGGAGCATGAATTTCGGCTGGTTGACGAGCGCGCGCGTGATCTCCACGCGGCGCCGCTCGCCGCCCGACAGGGTGTAGGCCCGCGCGCGGGCCAGCGGCGTGAGATTCAGTTCCTCGAGCAGTTGCTCGAGCCGCGTCCGGCGCTCGGCGCGACCGATCGGCAGCGTTTCAAGAATCGCCTGGATGTTCTGCTCGACCGTCAGCCCACGGAAGATCGACGCCTCCTGCGGCAGATACCCGATGCCCTTTCTGGCCCGCACGTACATCGGGTCGCTCGTGATGTCCTGGTCATCGAAGACGACGCGACCCGCGTCAGGCCCGACGAGTCCGACCACCATGCTGAAGGTCGTAGTCTTCCCCGCCCCGTTCGGGCCGAGGAGTCCGACGATTTCGCCGGATTTCAGGTCGAGATCGACGTTCCGTACGACAGTCCTGCCGCTGTAGGACTTCGTGAGTCCGTGTGTGCGGAGCGTCGCCGTCATTTACGAGGAGGGCGGATCGATTCCGAACAGGGCATCGGGTCAGTCGAACTGCCGGCGGGGCTGCCTGGAGCTTCGACGGCACCCGTCTTCCGGTTCATCTCGAGTTTGGCACTCGTCGTTCGCTTGCAGAGGCCGCTTTGCTCTTTGGATTTCACGATCGCCGGCTTGCCGGTGACCGTGTAGATATCCGTGTCGGCCTGATAGACCAGAAGATCTCCCGTCACTTCGTAGCCACCACTGAGCGTCGCCCAGACCCCGCCTTCGGCGCGCATGCGATCCAATGTGCGGGTCTCCTTCGCCAGCTCGAAAGTCAACTTTCTGGCTTCGGTCTTGTTGCCGTCCTCAGTCGTCAACACCACAAGCGGCGCCTCATAGACCGCCGTCCGACGCGTGTCGTCATACGTGAGGATATCGGCCTGAACCTGGTATTTCTGCGGTCTCGGAGGCGACTTGGCGTCGGCGGCCGGCCCCGTCATTACGATTCGGGAATCGACCTTTCCTCTCGCCACAAGATAGCTGGTGCTTTCGGTGAATTCGAGCCGCGCAGCGACGATGTCCGTCGTGTCCTGCACCAACCGCGCCGGTGTCCGGGCACTACCCGTGTAGGTCGCCTTTCCAGTCTCGCGGACGTACACCAGCATGTCGGACGTACCGAAGACCGGCTTGTCGCCTTCGAAAAGCGACGCCGATTGCTGCCCTTTCCCGGGCTTGCGCTGCGTGCTCGTTCCGACGGCGCCGCGCGCCTCCAGATTCTCGCTCTCGGTCTCGAGATCGATCTCATTCGCAGAGACCGTCATCTCACCGGTGTCCACGCTGGGTTGCGGGCGGGCGTTCCGCGAATCGGGTCTCAGAAACAGCCTGCCCCGTTTCTCATCGTAGGTCGCGAGGTATCCCTTCGCCGTCGCACGTCCGCTGTCAAAGACAGCGTCCTGTTGAAACTGGGCTTCCTCGATCGCGTCGAGATCGCCTCCAAGCTTCAGGACAAGCGCGACGGCGCTTCCAACGCGCCGCGTCGGCGCGCCTCCCACTGCCCGCGATCGCGCCGCGGCCCGTGCGGCGGGCGTGCAGGCGTTCGGATCCGGCGGCACTGTCGCGCGCCCCGCAACCGCGGGCGCGGTGTCTTCCTGGAAACAGGGACCGCCTTCGAAGCGTGCAGAGGTCAGCCCCTTCTTGTCCTCGCCGGTCGCGGTCAAGGTCGTCGCGGTGATGAATCGGCCAGCCGTCTTCGCGGTTGGGGGAATCTCGACGACAACGCTGTCACGCGCCTTGAGGGCCGTCAGCGTGTGGCCGTCGCTGCCGGTGAACAGGTCTATCCACGAGGCGCGGATCGCCCGTGTTCCGGTGTCACCGCTGGTCGTCATGACCGCGCGGCCCGTGAGGGTCGCGTGTTGCATCGTGACGCCATCCGGCTGGAACGACATCGTGATCCGGTCGCCGTTCATGGAGGGCTGCCCTGCCGCGGCGGCCGCACCGGGCGTCACACTGGCCGCCCCGGTCAGCTCCAGGGACTTCATCGCTGACTCGTCCTCGGTGAATCCGACCGTCGCCTTCTGCGCGGACAGAACCTGAACGTCACCGACGATGCGCGCTCCGTCTTCCATCTGGAGCGCGTGCTGACCGCGGGTCATGATCATGCGCCGGGAGGTGGCCTGAGCCACGCCCTTCCCGTTCGCGTCAGCGGCCACGTCGGCCTTCGCGGCGTCAAGAAAAGTGATGGCATCCTTGTCGCGCTCGTAGGTTGCGCCGTTCGATGTGCCTGAGATCCGGCCGCGCCGAAAGCTCGTAGCGCCGGGGATCGTCATCACGCCGCTTGCGTCGTCGTACGAGCCCTTGTCCGATTCGACGACCATGCCGTCCGAGCTCTCGAACTTGAAGCCACCGGAGATCTCGAACTGATTCGGGTTCTCGCCGGAGACAGCCGGCCCCTTGGTGTCCACGATCGCGCCGCGCAACGTAAACGTCTTCTCGCCGAGGCCTTTGACGAGCGCATCCTCCAGTCGCACGCGGCCATCGGTGAAATTCGTCTGCTTCGTCGCCGTGATTTCAACGGACGGTTTGCCGTCCTTGTACTGAATGAGCTTGCCAGGACCGCCGATCAGGCTGACGTTGGAATCGAGCTTCGGCGGGTCCACTGGAAGTGGTGGCGGTGGCGGACCGCCGCGAGACTTCACGAAGACCGCGGTCGCGACACCAATCCCGATCACCGCGACACCGACACGGACGCCGGTTCTCCAGTTCACGCGCCCTCCGCCACCAGACTCGGCAGACGGACGTCAGCGACCGTGAGTTCCATCGTGCGCTGTCCCTGGTACTCGCTCTGGTCGAGCGAGTACGCGAGCTCGAGGCCGGCCCGGTGGGTGTTGAGGTACGTCTCCTTGTCGATGCCGCGCCAGGCAATCGCCCGAAAGGACCGGCCACTCTGCTTGAACAGCAGCGACAGATGTCGCTCTTTCAGACGGCGGGGTGCTGTGACGAGATCGACGGGCGACGCCCGGAACACCGGCTTCGGGTTGGCCGCTCCAAACGGCCCCAGCCGTTGGAGCGATTCGACAACCTCCCCCGATATCTCTCCCAGTCCCAGCGGCGCGTCGATGCGCAGCCGCGGAACGAGATCGTCCGGTTCGAGCCTGGCGTTGGCGTAAGCCGTGAGGCGCTTCCGGAGCTCAGGGACCCTTGATGCTTCCAGCGTGACACCGGCCGCCTGTTTGTGCCCTCCGAACTTCAGGAACACGTCGCTGACGGATTCGAGCGCCTCGAGCAGGTTGAACTGCGGAATGCTGCGACCCGATCCATGTGCCACGCCGTCCGCGATGGACAGCACCAGCGACGGCTTGTGGTACGCATCGACCAGCTTCGACGCGGCGATGCCGATCACGCCGCGATGCCAGCCATCCCCTGCGACGACCAGGAGGTTCTGGGCACCGATGTCCGGATCTCCATCAACAAGATGACGCGCCTGTGAAACGATCTCCGCCTCTTCAGCCTGGCGTCTGGCGTTCTCTTCATTCAGCTGGCGGGCCAACACCTGGGCGCGATCGCGAGCCGGCTGGTCACGGCCCTTGATGAGCAACAAATCCAGAGCCGCGTCCGCTGAACCCATACGGCCCGCGGCATTGAGGCGAGGCGCGAGGATGAAGCTGACGTGAAAACTGTCGAGGGTCTTCCCGGTCAACCCGCTCTCGGCCAGCAGCATCTCCAGACCGGCGGCGTGCGGCCCCCGTGACAGCGCCGCGAGACCGCAGTGGGCGATAACCCGGTTCTCCCCCGTGAGCGGCACGACGTCCGCAAGCGTGCCGATGGCCGCGATCTTCAGAAAGCTCTGCAGATGCTCCGCACCACGGCCGCTCGCTGAGAGCAGGGCCTGCACGAGCTTGAGGGCGACGCCTACGCCGGCAAGTCCCTTGTCGGGATACGAACAATCGACTCTCTTCGGATTCAGGACGGCCAGCGCCGGTGGCAGCGCTGACTCCGGCTCGTGGTGGTCCGTGATGATCAGATCGACTCCGAGGTCGCGCGCGCGCAACGCCGCCTCGGTCGCCCGAATGCCGCAGTCGACTGAGACGACCAGCCGCGCGCCATCCGCATGCAGGCGTTCGATCGTCGCAGCCTGCAGGCCGTAGCCGTCCCGGTGCCGGTGCGGCACGAAATGCGTCACGTTGCCGCCGAGCAGCTCAATGGCGCGCCGCAGGATCGCCGTTGAGGTCACGCCGTCGACGTCGTAGTCGCCGTGAACCGCAATCGGCTCGTGGTTCTGCACTGCCGCCAGGATGCGCGAGACCGCCAGCTGCATGTCCTGCAGCAGGAATGGGTTATGAAGACGATCGATCGAGGGATGCAGGAACTCGTACGCGCGCTCGACGTCGTCGAATCCGCGCTGGACAAGGAGACGCGCGATGACAGGCGGCACTCGGAGCGCAGCGGCCGTCGCGGACACCCGGCCTTCGTCAGCCGGTACGTCCTCCCAGACCCGCCGCCGCATCAACCGCTCTGCTCCACCTTCGCCGCGACATCGATGAACGACTGACCGAGTCGGCCCATCGCGCGGAACTTGCGATAGCGCAACTCGAGCCGCTCGGCCGCGTCCATGGCCTCGAGTTCAGCCAGATGCCGGACGAGTGCCTCATCGACGAGCGCCGTCGCTTCCGCGTAGTCGAGATGCGCACCGCCCACCGGCTCCTTGACGATCTCGTCGATGATGCCAAGCTCGAGCAGGTCGGGCGCCGTGATCTTCAGCGCCTCGGCGGCTTCGACCTTCCGCTGCGCGTCGCGCCACAGGATCGCCGCGCAGCCCTCGGGTGGTATGACGCTGTAGACGCCGAACTCCTGCATCAGGATCCGATCGCCCACCGCAATGCCGAGCGCTCCGCCGCTCCCGCCTTCGCCGCAGACGATGACCACGATCGGCACGCCGAGCTGGGACATTTCGCGAAGGTTGAGCGCGATCGCCTCGGCGACGCCCCGCTCCTCGGACTCGATGCCCGGATATGCTGCCGGCGTGTCGATGAAGGCGATGACCGGACGCTTGAACTTCTCCGCCATGCTCATCACGCGCAATGCCTTGCGGTAGCCCTCGGGCTTCGCGTAGCCGAAGTTGCGGAAAATCTTCTGCTTCGTGTCGCGGCCCTTCTGATGCCCGACCACGAATACCGGACGGCCGTGGAAGAACGCCAGGCCGGCGATGATCGCCTTGTCGTCGGCGAAACGCCGGTCGCCGTGCACCTCGGTGAAGTCCGTAAAGAGGCGCTCCACGTAGTCGAGCGTGCAGGGTCTGTTGGGATGCCGGGCTACCTGGACGCGCTGCCACGGTCCGAGGTTCGCGAAAATCTCCGCCCTCAGCTCGCCTGCGCGAGCTTCCAGCCGCCCGATCGACGCCACGCGGTCGGGCGTCTGCGGCATCATGCGAAGCGCCTCGATCTCCTTGAACAGAAGGGCGACAGGTTCCTCGAAGTCCAGCGTCTCCGGAGGCATGCGGTCTATTCTCTCACTTCAGCAGCACGGAGCCCGGGCCGCAGACCGCTTCGACGTCGCGCACGAAGCCCTCACTTGGCCGGATCCGGTGCGCCGTCGCGGTGCGGACGCGGAGCTTCGGTCCGGTGCCGTTGACCGGCACGATGAAGGTCAGGCGGCGATCGCCGGGATGCCGCTCCAGCACCGCGACAAGCTGCCGCATACCGTCCTTCGCGAGCGTCCGGCCGGCCAGCGTGATCTCCACTTCCCGCACGGCCCGCTCGCGGACGGCCTCGAGTGTCGTGATTTCCGCCACCACCAACCGGCTCGTCTCGTCGTCGCGTTCGTACTTGCCCCGCACGAGCAGCATGGCGTCGCTGGTAATCAGGCTTCCGAACTTCGTGAAGGCCTCCGGATACACCACCGTCTCGACCTTGCCGGCCTCGTCCTCGAGCATGAAGACCGCCATGCGATCGCCACGCCGGGTCTTGAGTTGCCGCAGTCCCGTGACCACACCGGCGATCGAAACATCGGTCTCCGACTGCACGAGACTCGAAAGCGATCGGGCACCGGCGGCGGCGAGGATCTCGTCGAACCTTCGCAGCGGATGCCCGCTCATGTAGAGGCCGAGCGCTTCCTTCTCAAACGTGAGCGCCTCGGTCTCCGTCAGCGGGCGCGTCGACGGCAAGGCCGAGTAGTCGTCCTGTGGAGCGCCTGAATCCGTCTCGCCGCCGAAGAGCAGGGACTGTCCCTGGTCGCGATCCTTCTGGTGGCGGCTCCCGTGATCGATGATGCGGTCGAGCCCGCCCAGCAGCCGGCCGCGCCATTGCAGAAACGTATCGCGCTCGTCGCCGGCGAGCGCGTCCATCGCGCCGGCTTTGACCAGCGCTTCGAGCACCTTCTTGTTGACGAGGCGCAGATCCGCATGCTCGACCAGGGAGAACAGCGACGGGATCCGCCCGCCGAGCGCCTTGCGCGTCTCGAGCACGGACAGGATCGCGCCTTCACCCGCGCCCTTCACCGCGCCCAGACCGAAGCGAACGCCGCCGGGCTCGACGGTGAACGGCAGCTCGCTGCGATTGATGTCAGGAGCGAGCACCGGCACGCCGAGCTCGCGGCACTCGGCCAGGTACAGCGCCACCTTGTCCGAGTTCTGTGACTCGATCGTCAGCAGCGCGGCCATGAAGTGCCGGGGATAGTTGGCTTTGAGATACGCCGTCTGGTACGCGAGCAGCGCGTAGGTCGTCGAGTGCGACTTGTTGAAACCGTAGCCTGCGAAGAACTCGATGAACTCGAAGATCTTGTTGGCCTTCTTCTCGGCGATCCCGCGCTCCTTGCAGCCGCTCATGAACGCCGCGCGCTGCGCCGCCATTTTCGCGGCGTCCTTCTTGCCCATCGCGCGCCGGAGCTCGTCGGCCTGACCGAGCGTGAACCCGGCGAGCTCGCTCGCCAGGCGCATGACCTGTTCCTGGTACGCGATGACCCCGTACGTCTCTTTGAGGACGGGTTCCATCTGCGCGACGTCGTACTTGATCTCCGTCCGTCCGTGCTTGCGGTTGATGTAGTCGTCGACGACCCCGCCCCTGAGCGGACCCGGGCGGTACAGCGCGTTCAGGGCAATGAGATCTTCGAGACACTGCGGCTTGGCTTTCCGCAGCGTGTCGCGCATGCCCGAGCTTTCAAACTGAAACACGCCGTGCGTCTGCCCGTTCTGGAAGAGCTGATAGGCCTTCGCATCATCGAGCGGCAGCTGCTCCAGATCGACCACGTCGCCGGTCGTGGCCTTGATGTGACGCACGCAGTCGTCGAGCAACGTAAGCGTGCTCAGGCCAAGGAAGTCCATCTTGAGGAGACCGACGCGCTCGATCTCCTTCATCGCCCACTGCGTGGTGATTTCGCCTTCGTCCTTCTGGCTCTTGTACAGGGGCGCGAACTCGGTGACGGGCCTCGGCGCGATGACGACTCCGGCCGCGTGAACGGACGCGTGCCGCGTCATGCCCTCGAGGCGCCGCGCGACTGCCAGCAGCTGCTTCACGCGTTCGTCGGCCTTCTCCAGATCGGCGAGCTGCGGACTCTCCTCGAGCGCCATGTCGAGCGTCATGTCGAGCGTGGCCGGGATGAGCTTGGCGACCCGGTCGGCTTCCGAGACGGACATGTCCATCACGCGCCCGACGTCCCGGACGACGGCGCGCGCCTTCATCGTCCCGAACGTGATGATCTGCGCGACGTTCTCCCGGCCGTACTTGGCGGTGACGTAGTTGATGACCTCGCCGCGGCGGCGCTCGCAGAAGTCGATGTCGATATCGGGGAGCGACACGCGCTCCGGGTTGAGGAACCGCTCGAAGTACAAGTCGAAGTGCAGCGGGTCGACATCGGTGATCCGCAGGCAGTACGCGACGAGACTCCCGGCGGCGGACCCACGGCCCGGCCCAACCGGAATTCCCTGCTCCCGCGCGTGCCTGATGAAGTCCCACACGATCAGGAAGTACCCGGGGTACTTCATGCGGCGGATCATGTCGATCTCGTACCCGAGACGCGCTTCGTAGTCCTCCAGCGGACGGCGGAGATCGCCGGCAGCTTCGAGCGCGCGAAGCCGCGGCATTCGTGCTTCGAAGCCCTCGCGCACGACGCGCTCGAAGTACGACTCGAGCGTGAAACCGGGCGGCACCTGAAAATCCGGCAAGTGCGCCTCCCCGGTGGGGATGTTGACGGCGCAGCGTTCCGCGATCCGCATGGTGTTCTTGAGCGCATCGGGATAACTGCCGAATACCTCGGCCATCTGGTCCGCGGTCTTCAGGAAGAACTGATCGCCGTGGTACTTGAGCCGCTTCTCGTCGCTCAGGCTCTTCCCGGTGCCGATGCACAGCAGGACGTCATGAGGGTGCTGATCGGTCTGTTTCAGGTAGTGCACGTCGTTCGTGCAGACGAGCGGCAGATTGAGGTCGCGAGCAATCGGAAGAAGCCCAGTGTTGACGACCTTCTGGTCGTCGATGCCCTGGTACTGCATCTCGAGAAAGAAGTTCGACGGCCCCAGAATGTCGCGGTACGCCGATGCGGCATCCATGGCGCGACGCGCCTGTTCGGTCCGGAGCGCCGATGCGACCTCGCCCTTGAGGCAGCTGCTGAGGCCAATCAGGCCGCGGGCGTGCTCGGCGAGCAGTGTCTTGTCGATGCGCGGCTTGTAGTAGAAGCCTTCGGTGTAGCCGCTCGAGACGAGCTTGATCAGGTTGTGAAAACCTTCATCCGTCTCGGCGAGCAGGACAAGGTGATTCTGGGTTTCGCCGGGCACGCCCGAGCGGTCGCGCCGATCTCCCGGGGCGACGTACACCTCGCACCCGAGAATTGGCTTGACGCCCCGCTTCTTGGCCGCGTCGTGAAACGCGACCGCCGAAAACATGTTGCCGTGCTCGGTCACTGCCACGGCCGGCATCTTGAGCTCCGCCACCTTGTCGAGCAGCTCGCCGACCCGGCACGCGCCGTCCAGCAGCGAGAACTCGGTGTGCAGATGCAGATGGACGAACTCGTTCATGACACTCACCGGCACGCTGGCACAACTCTCGAAGCCCTCACGCTATTCCCACTCAATCGTTGCCGGCGGTTTGGAGCTCACGTCGTATACGACCCGGTTGATGCCGCGCACTTCGTTGACGATGCGCGAGGAAATCTCGCCGAGCAACTCGTGCGGAAGCCTCGCCCAGTCTGCGGTCATCCCGTCCTTGCTCTCCACGGCCCGAATCGCCACCGTATGTTCGTAGGTGCGGCCGTCGCCCATGACGCCGACGCTCTGGACCGGCAGCAGCACCGCGAAGGATTGCCAGACTCGCCGGTACCAGCCGGCCTTTCGAATCTCCTCCGCGACGATCGCATCGGCCCGGCGAAGCAGGTCCAGCCTGACGCGATCGATCGGTCCAACAAGGCGGACTGCGAGTCCCGGCCCCGGAAACGGCTGGCGCCAGACGAACTCGTCCTCGAGGCCCAGCGCCTTGCCGACCTCGCGGACCTCGTCTTTGAAGAGCTCGCGAAGAGGCTCCACCAGCTTGAACTTCATCCGCTCGGGCAGGCCGCCGACGTTGTGGTGACTCTTGATCGCTTGCGATGGCCCCACGACGCTGACGCTCTCAATGACATCGGGATACAACGTGCCCTGCGCCAGGAAATCGAACCCGCCCAGCTCGTTTGCGCGCTTCTCGAAGACGTCGATGAAGGCGCCGCCGATGATCTTCCGTTTCCGCTCGGGATCGGTGACACCGGAGAGGCCGTCGAGGAACAGGTCCGTCGCATCGACGAAGTCCAGCGGCAACGCGAGCCGGGCAAACCGGTTTCGAACCTGCGCGGCCTCGTCGAGCCTGAGCAGGCCGTTGTCGACGAAAATGCAGGTCAGCCGGTCGCCAATCGCCCGATGCACGAGCAATGCGGCGACCGTAGAGTCGACGCCGCCCGACAGGCCGCACACCACTTTCCCGTGTTCGCCCACCTGTTTCCGGATGCGTTCGACACTCTCATCGACGAAAGACGCCATCGTCCAGTCGCCACGGCAGCCGCAGACGCCAAAGGCGAAGTTGCGGAGAATCTGCTCACCGCGCTCGGTGTGTACGACCTCCGGGTGGAACAGCAAGCCGAAAAGCCCGCGCTCGGGCGCCTGAATCGCCGAGACCGGTGCATTCGCGGACGTGGCGACCACGGCGAATCCGGGAGGCGCGCTGGCGACAAAGTCGCCGTGACTCGCCCAGGCTTTCACCGGACCCTGCACGCCCTCGAACAGCCGGCCTTCGTCCGAGAGATTGATCACGGCGTGACCGTACTCGCGGCTTGTCGCGGGCTCGACGGCCCCGCCGAGCAGCGACGTCATGAGCTGCATGCCGTAGCAGATGCCGAGCGTCGGCGTGCCGAGCTGCAGGATCGCCGGGTCGATCGTCGGCGCACCGTGGTCCGAGACGCTGCTCGGGCCACCAGAAAGGATGATTCCAACGGGTTTCTTCGCCGCTATCGCGGCCGCACTCGCCGTCGGCGGAAGAATCTCCGAATAGACGGAGAGCTCGCGCAGGCGTCGTGCGATCAGTTGGGTGTACTGGGAGCCGAAATCGATGACGAGGATTGTTTGATGTGCCACGGATAATCGAATCGGAAGTCGAGTCGCTATTATAAGCGTGACGATGAACACTGCGAACGCATTGATCGGCATCTTCTTCACTGCCGTTGCGTGCCTGACGCCCCTCGCGAAGCAGGCCACGGCGCCGAAGCCGCCGATGACCGTCGCCTGGCAGACGGAGATCGCCCTCGAGGGCCAGCGTCACCTCGCCGTCGGCACACGCGCTGTCATCGTCGCCGGCTCGGAATCAGGTATTTCAGCGCACGCAATCGACGATGGGCACTTGCTGTGGCACGGATCGACGTCGACCAACGCCCAACCAGTCACGATCGGTCGATTGGTCGTGGTTGCCGTAGAAGGAAGTCTTCAGGCTCTGGATCAGCAGACTGGTCAGGAGGCGTGGCAGATCACGGTCGGAGCAACGGAAGCCTCACCGCCACTGAGTCTTAGCGCGACTGACAACCTGTTGTTTGCCAGCCAGGGAACTTCCGTTACGGCCCTCCGGCCGGACGGCTCCATCGCATGGCAGCGCGCGCTGCCCTCCCCTCTCGTCACGCAGATTGTCCGAAGCGGAGATGTGCTGCTCGCCGGGCTGCAGGAGCCGGAGATGGCGGCGATTGATCCGGGCACAGGTGCCACGCGCTGGTCGGTGCGCCTTCCCGCCGCCGCGACCGCACTGGCAGCCGTGGCGGATCAGGTGTTCGTGCCGACCGCCAAGGGTGAATTGTTCGCGTACCGCGTCGCGGCTGGCGGTCCGAAAAGGATGTGGCGACACCGGAATCGTGCGGTTCCGGCAGTCGGCGCACCGGTCGTGAGCGAAAAGCGGGTCTTCTACGCGCTGATCGACAACACACTCAAGGCCTTCGATCGAAATGGCGGAACCAAGGTGTGGACAACCCCGTTGGAATCCCGGGCGGTCACGGGCCCGATTCTGGTCGGCGGCCACGTCATCGTGCCGCTCTCGAGCGGTGCGCTGGCGCAAGTACCGGCGGCCGATGGCAAGCTTCCGGAAAAACCCAGCGCGGCTCCGGTGACGACAGGACGAATGGGAGCGCATGCGGTGTCGAATGGCAGCGTCTACGCCATCATGACCGCCAGCAATGCGACCACGACGCTGGTGGCGTGGCGATCGGAGAAGTAGCGTGCGTAGGCCGGGCCTTTAGAGTGCGTTGCAAAATTAACGCTTGTACTTGATCGAGCGGTTCGGTACGGTGCGGCGACTGCTGGGAGGCGGTCCCCCATCGCCACCTTCTCCATCGATGACGCTC